>Ga0114129_10010374_pt1 | contig 13288 bp, 18 predicted proteins | sample RhiMetdeltSRZDD1_FD_80071 | JGI IMG/M metagenome (GOLD analysis project Ga0114129, IMG submission 80071) | Populus rhizosphere microbial communities from Tennessee, USA - Rhizosphere MetaG P. deltoides SRZDD1 (version 2) (version 2) | ecosystem: Host-associated > Plants > Roots > Rhizosphere >...
GGTTGAACTCGCCGCTCCAACGCCGATCAACGTCTTCGAGAATGCGCAACTCACCGCAGTCGAAGGTTGGCGAGGCGAATAGAAGACTCCTCTCCCCGCCACTCCGAGAAGCGCAGCGACGAGGGCACCGAGCGCGTCTGCGGATATGACCGTACGGAGTCGCTGATATCGTTCACGTTCCGACAACCCAACTTTCATTCGAGGGAGACATGAACCTTCGCGCCCGCTTTCTGCTCCTGTTCCTTCCGTTCTTTCCGTTCGCCGCTCTCGCCGGTCCCGACATCCACGACACGCGGCTCCTGACCGAACCCGCGATCAGCGCGGACCGGATTGCCTTCATCTACGCGGGCGACCTCTGGACGTGCGGCCTCGACGGCGGCAACGTCCGGCGCCTGACCTCGGACGTCGGGTTCGAGTCCTCCCCGGCCTTCTCGCCCGACGGGAAATGGATCGCCTTTTCCGCTCAATACGAGGGGAATACCGACGTCTACCTCGTCTCCGCCGACGGAGGGGTCCCGAAGCGCCTGACGTGGCACCCGGGCAATGACATCGTCCAGGGGTTCACGCCGGACGGCAAGTCCGTCGTCTTCACGTCGCCGCGCGCGGTGTACACGGGCCGCTACACGCAGCTCTTTTCGGTACCGGTCGAGGGTGGGCCGGAGCAGCAGCTCGCGATCCCCAATGCGAACCGCGCGGTCTTTTCCGCCGACGGCCGGCGCGTCGCTTACAACCCGGGCTCGCCCCAGTTCCTCCAATGGAAGCGCTACCGCGGCGGCGCGGTGTCGCAGGTCTGGCTCTACGACGTCGGCAGCCACGCGATCGAGAAGGTGCCGCAGCCCGCGACTCGCGCGAACGACGCCGGCCCGATGTGGATCGGCGACACCGTTTACTTCCGCTCGGACCGGGAAGGTGAGTTCAATCTCTATTCGTGGGAGCCGAAGTCGAGGGCGGTCAAACGGGTCACGAACCACTCCGACTTTCCGGTCGCCAACGCCTCCGCGGGCGGCGGCAGGATCGTCTACGAGCAGGCGGGGTACCTCCACCTCTTCGATCCCGCGACCGGCACTTCGAAGAAGCTGACGATCGGCGTCGCGGCGGACCTGCCGGAGACGCGCCCGCGCTTCGTGAAGGAAACGAAGACGCGGCACTACATCCGGGATTTCTCCCTCTCACCCACCGCCGTGCGGGTGGCGGTCAATTTCCGTGGTGAGATCGTCACGGTCCCGGCGGAAAAGGGGGACGTGCGCAACCTGACCAACACGACGGGGGTGCACGAGCGCTCGCCCATCTGGTCGCCCGACGGCCGCTCGATCGCGTACTTCTCCGACGAGTCGGGTGATTACCGGCTCTTCATCGAGAGCCAGGACGGCAAGGGAGAGCCCAGGAAATTCAAGCCCTCGGGCGCCGGCTTTTACGAGGCGCCGGCCTGGTCGCCCGACAGCAAGAAGATCGCGTACGTCGACAATGCGCACGCGCTCTACTGGATCGACGTCGCGACGGGCGTTTCGAAAAAAGTGGGCGGCGACTACTTCTACGGTCCGGCAAAGACGCTGCGTCCTGCCTGGTCCCCCGACTCGAGGTGGATCGCCTACGCGGTCAACAACCACGCATTGATCCAGACCGTGTACGCCTATTCCCTCGATCAGGACCGGTCCTTCGCCGTGACGGACGGCCTGTCCGACGCGAGCCAGCCGGTTTTCGACCGCAGCGGCAAGTACCTCTTCTTCTTCTCGTCGACCAATGCGGGTCCGGTCAACAACTGGTTCACGCTCGAGAACGTGGACCTGCACTCCACGCAGTCCATCTACCTGGCTGTCCTCCGAAAGGATCTCCCGTCTCCGCTGGTCAAGGAGAGCGACGAAGAGAAGCAGCCTGCTGAGGCGTCGAAGAAGAGCGACTCCGAGGGGGAGAAGAAGGAGGAGAAGAAGGACGAGCCGGGCAAGACCGACGCCAAGTCCGACGAGAAACCGAAGGCGCCGCCAAAGGTCGAGCCGGTGCGCATCGACTTCGATGGATTGAATCAGCGGATCCTCGACCTGCCCGTCCCCACGGCGGAGCTTTCGGACCTCCAGCCCGGCGACGGCGGTCAGATCTTCTTCCTGCGGACCGCCGACGAGAAGAACGCGCTCCAGCGCTTCGACCTGAAAGACCGGAAGACCGAGACGCTGCTGCCGGACGTCGAGGGCTACGAGATCTCGGCCGACGCGAAGAAGGTTCTCTACAAGACGAAGGAGAGCTGGGCGATCGCCTCGACGTCGGGGAAGAAGATCGATACCAGCGAGGCGAAGACCGTCAAGATGGACGCGATCGAGGTGAAGGTCGATCCGCGCGCCGAGTGGCCCGAGATGTTCGAGGACGCGTGGCGGATCAATCGCGATTACTTCTACGACCCAGGGATGCACGGCCTCGACTGGAAGGCGATCCACGACAAGTATGCGCAGTTCCTGCCGCACCTGACCGTCCGCCAGGACCTGAACCGAGTGATTCGCGCGATGCTGTCGGAGCTTTCGGTCGGCCACAGCTACATCACCAACCCGGGCGACCTGCCGGAGCCGAAGAGCGTGCCCGGGGGCCTGCTCGGCGCCGACTACACCGTCGAGAACGGCCGCTACCGGTTCGCGAAGGTGTATGGCGGCCTGAACTGGACGCCGGAGCTGCGCTCGCCGTTGACCGAGCCCGGTGTGAACGTGAAGGCGGGGGAGTATCTCCTCGCCGTCGGCGGCAAGGAGGTCAAGCCTCCCGCGAACCTCTACAGCTTCTTCGAGAACACTTCCGGCAAGCTGATCGAGATCACCGTTGGCCCGAGTCCGGATGGGAAAGGCTCGCGCACGGTGTCGGTCGTACCGATCGCGACGGAACTGGCGCTCCGCAACCGCGACTGGGTCGAGGGGAACATCCGCAAGGTGGACGCTGCGACGGGCGGCCGCGTCGCTTACGTTTACGTCCCCAACACGGCGAACCTCGGCTACACCTACTTCACCCGCTATTTCTACCCGCAGGCATACAAAGAGGCGGTCATCCTGGACGAGCGCTACAACGGCGGCGGATCGGTCGCCGACTACTACATCGACGTCCTCCAGAAGAAGCTCATCTCCTACTGGTCGTTCCGCTATGGCTCCGACATGAAAACCCCGTCCGGCTCGATCCAGGGCCCCAAGGTCATGATCGCCGACGAGAACGCGGGCTCCGGAGGCGACCTGCTGCCGTGGATGTTCCGCAAGTTCCAGGTCGGCCCGATCGTCGGTAAACGAACGTGGGGCGGTCTGGTCGGGATCCTCGGGTTCCCCGAGTTGATGGACGGCGGCGCCATCACCGCGCCCAACATCGCGTTCTGGGATCCGGACAAGGGCTGGACCGTCGAGAACGAAGGGGTCCCACCCGACGTCGAGGTCGAGCAGACCCCCGCCGATGTGATCGCGGGACGCGACCCGCAGCTCGAGCGCGCGATCGCGATCGTGATGGGCGAGTTGAAGAAGAACCCGCCGTCCACGCCGAAGCATCCGGCGTATCCGGTCAAGGCGATGAGGCCGACCAGCGAAGCGAAGCCGGCGGGAGGGTCGGAGTAGCCTCTAGCGGAGATATCCCTCCCGCACCGCCTGCAGCACGGCGCGGGTGCGGTCGCGTACGCCGAGCTTCGACAGGATGCTCGACACGTGATTCTTCACGGTCCCTTCGGTCACCTGCAGGGCTCGCGCGATCTCGCGGTTGCTGTAGCCGCCGGTCATCAGGCGCAGCACTTCCAGCTCCCGCTCGGTCAGACGGTCCGGGGGTTCGAGGTGCGGAAACCCGGTCGCAGCGCCCTCGAGGCCCTTGAGCACGCGGGCGGACACGATCGGCTTCACCGCGGTCCCGCCGGCCGCCACGGCGCGAATCGCGTCGACCAGCTCGGACAGCGAGACGTCCTTCAGGAGGTAGCCGCGCGCGCCGGCGCGCAGGCCTTCGAGGACGATCTCGTCGTCGTCGAATGTCGTCACGATGATCGTCGGAGGCAGGTCGCCGCGTTTCGCGAGCTGTCGGAGGACCTGAAGACCCGAAAGCCGCGGCAGACGCATGTCGAGCAGGACGACGTCGGGTGAAGCGCCGGGAATCAGCGCCACCGCATCCTCGCCGTCCGCCGCTGTGCCGACGATCGTAATCTCGCGATCGAAAGCGAGGAGACTCTGAATCCCCTCGCGGACCAGCGCCTGATCCTCGACGAGGAAGACGCGGATCACGCGGATGCCTCTCGCAGGGGCAACACCGCCGTGATCGCGAAGCCCCGGCCCGGCGCCGTCTCGACAGAGAGGGTGCCGCCGCGCTGCTCGCACCGCTCACGCATCCCAGCGAGGCCGTTGCCTGACTCGACGGAAGAGGCACCGCGGCCGTCGTCGCGTGCGCGGATCTCGATCGCCCCGTTGCTCTGTCGTACGTCGAGCCAAAGGTTCTCGGCGCCCGCATGCCGCATCGCGTTCGTCACGATCTCCTGAGCGCAGCGGAGGACGACCTCGCCGACCTGCGGGTCTTCGACCGCCAGGCCTGGTTCGACATCGACGTGGATGTGGGGCCGGGGAATTCCTTCCGCGAGCCGGTGAAGGGCAGCCGGCAAATCGAGGCAGTCCATCTGCCGCAACGCGCCCACGGTGGCGCGCAGGTCGCCCAGGAGCAGCTTCGTGACCGACTGCGCCGTCTCCACGCGCGCCCGCGCCTCCCCCTCCGTGAGCTGGCTCGCAATCTCCAGGTTCAGGGAGAGCGCAGTCAGGTTGTGCCCGAGGAGGTCGTGGACCTCTCGCGCGATCCGGGCCCGCTCGGCGTCGCGCGAAGTCCGCGCCAGGAGCTCGCGCGTCCCTTCGAGCTCGGCATTCGCGGCGGCGAGCGTTTCTCGGGCGTCGGTTTCTTCGGCGAGCAGGCGCGTCGCTTCGGACGCGATCAGCTGAAACGGGAGATAGGCGAACGTGAGGACGACCCCCCAGTGCCAGCCCCAGTGCAGCCACACGATGGCGAGGAGCCCCGCGCTCTGTAGGGCGATCCACGCGAAGGCCGCACGCCGGCTCAGGATCCCACCGAGGAGAAGGGAGATGAGGACGAGCCCCGCGCCTTCGAGGCCGAAGCATGGGGGCAGTGCGACGAGCGCGAGGACTGCCGCGGTCTGGCCGGCGAGGATCGCGAGTACTCCGGTCCGGTCCGACGCGAGCCGTCGGCGCGAAGTCGAGAGACCGAAGGCCAGCGCGAAGAGAAGGTATGCGGCCACCCACGCGAGAAACGGGACCATCTCGCGGTCCTTCGAGGGTGAGACCGCCTGAAAGAAGAGGACCGGCAGACCGACCGCCGCCCACACCGCGAATCCGCCGATACGCAGAAGCCGCCGATAGTCGTCGCGGAACGTCATGGCGGAAGGGCCCGAGTATAGGTGGGCCGCGGCGGGCGGGGCGTATGCCGGAAGTCATGGATGCGCGCGCATGACGTCCGGCACATGCGCGCAGGCGGCGGCGTCCATAACCTCGGCGCGTGAAAGGGGAACACGTCATGAGAAAAGCGTGGGTAGTCCTGATTGCTCTCCTGATCGTGACGGCGCTCGTCGCGGGCAGCCGGTTGTTCGGAGCGGAAGAGAAGCCCGCCGGCGTCGTGAAGCTGCAAGGGACGGTCGTCGACATGCACTGCTACGTCACGCACGGGCTTCGCGACGCGAAGCACACGGCATGCTCCAACGCGTGCATCGCCCGTGGCGTGCCGGCGGGATTCCTTGCCGAAGACGGAACCCTCTACGTGCTCTTCGACGAGAAGCCTTTTTCGGTGAAGGAAAAAGTCGCGGGCCTGGCGGACGTCCCCGCCATCCTCACCGGGACGCCGGTCGAGCGCGGCGGGATCCACGGGATTCAGATCAAGTCGATCGAGAAGGCGGGCCCCTAGCCGCTAGAGGTCAGGGGTCAGGCCGCGGCGAACCTTTTCGAAGTTCCCAGTTTCGAGCCGAGGACGAACGCCGCGGGGATCGTCGTCAACGCACCCAGGGCGACGAGCGTGGCACCGACGAAGCGTCTCCTCCTGCGGCCGAGCTTGTCCGCCGCGAGGAGGCCGATGCCGGCGCCGAGAAGCGCTCGTGTGCCGACGATGAAAAAGAAAACAGGCAGCGACAGATCGACTTTCTTCATGGTCATCTCCGATTCTCCGAAGCGTGCAATCTGCTCGCCATCTCTCCATGCAACGGCGTGGGCTTCCCCGGTCCGTCAGAATGATGGTAGAGTGATATCGGAGTGATGCGATGCCCAAGACCCTGACCGTCCGGATCGACGACGCGACCTATCGGCTGATCGCAGAGGCCGCAGAAGTCGAGAACCGCTCTGTTTCGAATTTCATCGAGACGGCTGCGCGCGAGAAAGCCGTCGCCGACATCTTCGTGCCGGATGAGGAGATGGCGGAGATCCATTCGGATCCGAACCTGCAGCGCCGTTTGAAGAGCGGACACAAAGACGCGGCCTCGCGACGCGGCCGTTTTGTCTGAATACCGTCTCTTCGAGGCGCGAACCTTTCAGCAGGATCTGGATCGTCTCGGCGCCGCAGCCGCCCGCCGGATCCGCGCCACCCTCCAAGGCCGGGTCTATCCCATTCTTCGAGCGACACCCCGACAGGCCCCGTCGGCGGCGCGGTTGCGCGATTGGGAGCCTCCGACGTGGCGGATCCGGATCGGAAAGTGGCGCGTCTTCCATGAGATCGACGACGACCAACAGATCGTTTTCCTGACGGCGGCCGATCATCGGAAGGACGCCTACCGGTAGCTCGCGACGGATTGGGATCCGGTCTTCACGAACCCCAGTGTGGCAAGTGGAGACCTGACCCTCAATGTGGCAAGTGGAGACCTGACCCCACTCAGCCGAGCGCGACCCAGAGCACGACGGCCAGGAACAGGATCTGAATCGGTAGCCGGATCGCGAGGGGGGTCGCGGGTTTGCCGCGCAAAGTCAGGCCGCGACGGGCCGCGCTGACGTTGGCGGGAAACAGGGCGATGAGCATCAACGCCAGCCCCCAGGCCGCCAGCCTACGGGTGGGCGGCAGGAGCAGCCCGATCGCGCCCGCGATCTCGAGCACTCCCGTCGCAAAGACGAGCGCTCGCGGATTGGGAAACGACGGCGGCACCATCCGGATGAGGTCGTCCTTCATCCGGTTGAAGTGGGCAGCTGCCGTGAAGAGGAACATCAACGCGAGGGCCACGCGAGCGCTGTCGAGCCAGGTCGAGAAGGCGCCGACGCCCACGCCCCCGAGACCCCTCAGAAAAAGCGTCGCGGCGACGAGCAGGATGGCAGGGGCCATGGTGGAACGCTAATCTATGGAAAACCCCGGAATTGGAAATACATGAAAGCGCCTACTCGCGCGGCTTCTCGAGCTTCAGCAGGGCGTCGGCCAGGAGCGCGTTGAACCGAACGGGGTCTTCCAGCATCAGATAGTGCCCGGCGCCTTTCATGAGCGCCACGTCGAACTGCGGAATTTGCCGGCGGTTCCCCACAAGGTTCGTCGGGTACTTGTCGGAGTTGATGGCGCGGATCGGCGCCTTGATCTCGGCGAGCGCCGGCAACGGGTCGTACAGCATCGCGGCGTGCAGCATTGCGACCGAGCGGTCCGGGGACGCCGAGGTCGCGACCGCGAGCACGCGCTTTCGGACGGCCGGCGGCGTCGTCGGCGAGAAGAGGTTCTCGCTGATGAACTTCGTGGTCTGTCCCTTGTAGTCCGACTTCATGTCCTGGAGCATTTTGTCGACCTGTTCGGGCGGCGCCTTCTGCTCGACGTCCTGCAGCGTGTCGACGGCCACGATTCCGACCACGCGGTCACCGAGCTTCCGCGCGGCCTCCAGGCTCACCGGCCCGCCCATCGAGCTGCCGACGAGGACGATCCGTTTCAACCCGAGCTCGTCGACGACCGCCTTTATGTCATCGCCGAAAGCTTCGATCGTCCAGTCCTTTCGTCCGGCGCCCGACTGGCCGTGCCCCGCGAGGTCGATGGCGATGACCCGGTGGCTCTTGCGGAAGGCGCGGAGCTGCGGGTCCCAGAAGTGCCGGTCGCAGTTCCAGCAGTGAACGAACACGAGAGCCGGCTCGCCCCGGCCTTCGACCGTGTAGTGAATGGGAACGCCATCGCCGGACCGCGCCACCGCGGCGAGCAGAACGAGAGCGCGCAAGAGCATGTCGGGCCCTCCCGAAACGATCATACGGGCTGGTCCCGATTATGCAGGCGTTCGCCCCCGCCAGGCGGTTGAACCGGCAGGTCTGCACAATGCGTAAGGGCAGAAGGAGGAAACTCATGGCAAAAGCCAGGTCGGTCCGCTGCCTCTTCGTCTCCGACCTGATCCGGACCGGCGAAAAGCAGGTCTGGTTCCTGGCCGAGCACCTGGTCGACGCGCCGACGGTGCGGGCGGACTGACCATGAGCACGGTAAAGATCCCCCGGATGGCGGCCGCGCTTCCTGCGGGCGCGAAAGCTCCCGACTTCACGCTCCCGGTCTCGCCGGACAGGAAAGCTTCGCTCTCGGACTTCCGGGGTCAGACGGTCATCCTGGCTTTCTATCCCGCCGACTGGAGTCCTGTCTGCGGCGACCAGATGGCGCTCTACAACGAGGTCCTCCCCGAGTTCCAGGAGCATGGCGCGCAGCTCCTGGGAGTCTCGGTCGACGGAGCGTGGTGTCACCGCGCGTTCGCGCAAGCTCGAAACCTCCGCTTTCCCCTGCTGTCCGACTTCGAGCCGAAGGGCGCGTTTGCGCGCGCCTGCGGCGTCTACCGGGAGGGCGAAGGGACCAGCGAGCGTGCCCTGTTCGTCATCGACGGTACGGGCACGATCCGGTGGAGCTACGTCTCGCCGATCGACGTCAACCCCGGGGCCGACGGGATCCTCGAAGCGCTCGAAAAGCTCGACGCCGAAAAGAAGAAGCCGTGAGTATCCTGACGCCCCCCGTTTCGCCCGACGACCACAGCGCCGGACCCGAGGACGCGCCGGTGACGTTCGTCGAATTCGGCGATTACGAGTGCCCGCACTGCGGAGCGGCGCATCCCATAGTTCAGGAAATTCAGAGGATCCTGGGTCCCAGCCTGCGATTCGTTTTCCGCAACTTCCCGCTGCGCCAGATTCATCCGCACGCGGATCGCGCCGCGGAAGCGGCGGAGGCCGCGGGAGCGCAGGACAAATTTTGGGGCATGCACGACCTGCTCTTCGAGAACCAGGACGCGCTGGAGGATCCCGACCTGTTCCGTTACGCGGCAGCGCTGAAGCTGGACGTGGAGCGCTTCGCGAAGGAGCTTGCCGCCGGCCTCTACGCGGACCGCGTCCGCCGGGACTTCCGATCGGGGGTCAAGAGCGGCGTCAACGGGACGCCCACTTTCTTCATCAACGGCGTCCGTCACGACGCGCCGTGGGACCTGCCGACTCTGCTCGCCGCGGTCAAGGCCGCTGCGGTCGCCGGGCCGGGAGCGGGACGGCGGCCTTCTCGAAAACGGCAAGTGGAGACCTGACCCCAAAGCGTCCCCGCTTACGTCCTCGTCAGCAGGCCCTCTTTCGCCATTTCCCTGGAGGCGGACTTCGCGAGCTCGGCGATGAAGTCGCCGAGCTTTTCGGGATTGACCGTCTTGCTGACGCCGGCCCAGACGAGCTGGTCCTGCTCGAGCGACAACGCGGAGGGTGCCACGGCAGTCTCCAAAGTCCCGGCTCGGCTCTTGCTGGACACGATTTGTGCCACTCCGCCTGGAATTGCCCGCATGCAACAAACATGTAAGAAATGGGAGGAGCGCCGATGGTCGATGAAGTCAATCGAAGCTGGTGGTTGTTCGTTCTGCGCGGAGTTTGTGCCGTGCTCTTCGGCGCGCTCGCCTTCCTCTGGCCGGGAATCACTCTCGCGGTCCTCGTTCTCCTGTTCGGCGCCTATGCGTTCGTGAACGGAGTCCTCGCCCTGGTCGTCGCGATCCGCGCGCCGAAAGGAATTCCCGGTCGCGGGTTTACCGCGGCGCTCGGAGTGCTCGGCGTGGCGACGGGGATCGTGACGGCGTTCTTCCCCGGGATCACCGCCCTGTCTCTCCTCGCAGTGATCGCCGCGTGGGCGATCCTGACAGGCGCCTTCGAGGTCGCCGCAGGCATCAAGCTCCGGCATCTGATGAGGGGAAGCTGGATGCTGGTCGTCACCGGTCTGCTCTCGATCGTCTTCGGAGGATTGGTCCTGGCCATGCCGGGCGCGGGCGCGCTCTCGATCGTCTGGTTGATCGGAGCCTACGCGATTGCCTTCGGCATCATGTTGTTCGTCGTCGCCGCTCGATTGAAGAGCGCGCACACCCTCATCGGAGCGCCGGCGGGTGCCGGGTAAGAGCGCGGCGCCGCCGCAGAGATCCCGTCGATTGCTGAAGGCGGACCGGGCCGGCCCGGCCGCCGTCGAAGAGACGATCGGGAAGCCGCGGCGCGAGCGGCAACGCCTGATCGGCGAAATCTGCGAGCGGCTGGCGGGCGATCTGGACGAAGACGTCGTGGCTCTTCGGCGTCTCGTCGAGTCGCGGCCGGTGGTGAGATAGGTCGACATGGATGTCGTCGGAATCGGGGGGAGCCTTGCGGCGCAATCGAGCAGTCTCTCAGCGCTGAAGATCGCTCTCGAAGGCGCTGCCGAAGGCGGAGCGCGAACGAAGCTGTTCGACGTTCGGGCGCTCGACCTGCCGATGTACTCCCCGGAAATTAAAGACGCCCCGGAATCCGTGCGACGGCTGTGCGACAGCGTCCACGGCGCCGGCGGCCTGCTCTGGTCGAGTCCCCTGTACCACGGGACGATCAGCGGCTCGTTTAAAAACGCGCTCGACTGGCTGCAGCTCCTCTCCGACCGAAAGCCGGCGTTCCTGACCGACAAGGTCGTCGGGCTGATCTCGACGGCGGGCGGAACCCATGGATTGCAGGCGGTCAACACGATGGAGTTCGTCGTCCGGGCGCTGCGGGGCTGGGCGGTCCCGCTGGTGATCCCCATCCCGCAGGCGTGGCGGGTGTTCGACAAAGAGGGTCTACACGACGAGACGGTCGCGGAGCAGCTGCGGGTGCTCGGCAAAGAGGTGACCCGCGTGGCGAAGCAGTTCGCCTCGAAGGTCCTGACGACGCCGGACGTCGAGCGCGCCGAGGCCCAGGTCCAGCCGATCACCGAAAAGGAAGCGATTTCGTCTGAATCGTGATCAGTCAAGACGCTCCGTAGGCGCCGTCCAGCAGGTTCCAGCCCGCCACCTCGTTTCGGCCTGAGACATTCGCCTTCCGGCGTGATGAGGTTCTGCGATCGATGGTAGCGTCGCTACCAGGTTTCCCGGAATGCAGCCTCCGGTTCGAGGACCCCTTGTCGGGCAGCGGCGGCCACCCACAGCCGACGTCGTCAGAAAACAGTACCCGGCCGGATCTTTCGCCCTACCTCAGTCTCCGCGCGGGCTTCGCTCCATCACAACGACTGAAGAAAGGAGGTCAATGCCAATGAGAGTCTCGAAACCGGTCGCCGCAATACTCTTTTGCGCATTCTTCTCGAGCGCCGGCCCGCCGTCTGCCCAGGCCCTCGATCAGCACGCGAGCGGGGGCGGAACCTACTTTGTTGAACCAGGCATCCGCAGCGAGTTCCAGTTCACTGAGAGTCACGTGCAGTGCAAGATCGGTCATGCGGTGCTGGCGGACGGCACGACATTCCAGATGTACATGGCGAGCAAGACGATTGACTCGGTCACGATCGACAGCGCGGCGAAAACCGTCGTCATTACGGGGACGATGGTGTCCATCGTCCGGCTGGGGTTCACCGACGGCGGATCTGCCACGCTAAAGGAAAGCGTCCCGTTCGTTGCTTTTGGGCAAGACGGAGGGAATCCGCCAGCAGGCGCAGATTCCTTCTCGTTGACGGTTCTTTTCGCCGACACCCCGGATCTCGATCAGTTCGATCTCTTCGGCAGTCCGGCCACATTCGCAGGCACTCTCGCGACAGGCGACGTCGAGGTGCGTTGAATTCGATGGAAAGCGCTCTTACGGTCCGAGAATCACTCTCGGTTCAAAGAAGGAGGAAGAACATGAGAATCGGCAGAGGATGGGTTTCGGCCCTCGCGGTCCTACTATTCTCGATGGCTACCGTGGGATTCGGTCAGGCGTCGCACGTCCGTTGGGACATCGTCAGCCTCTCGCTGCCTGGCGCAACGGTAAACCCGGGGGGTGAAGCGTCGGCAATGGACAACATCGGCGACACGATCATGCTCATGGGAACCGGAACTTTCGTCGCTCCGGCAGGCGGGGGAGGGACTTCGAGCGCGGTCACCGGCGGCGGCAACTGGACGATCACTACGGCATCTGGAAGTTCGAGCGGCACGTACGACGTCACAGGATTGGTGCGCTGGGAAGAGGCGCCTGGGACGTTTCCGGGCACTACCGACAACATCGGCAGTGCGGCTAACTTTCGCCCTGGGCTCGCCGTGCTCCGTATTGAGTACAACGATGGAAGCCACGGCATTCTCGTCGTGAGCTGCCACGGAGCTGGAACGCCGAACTCGGTGTTCGAAGGCGTCACCGCATCGAAGGATTTCGTCGATTTCTGGCAGCGCGTGGCGCCTGTGGGCGGGCCCAGCGGCCCGAACGCCAATCGCACGTCGTTCCACCTTGAATAGGCTGATGAGCGCCATTTCTTACGCACCGTCTCTACAGGAGCCGCCCGTTGGACGGCTCCTGTCAGGCGGAGAGCCCGCGGGCGGGCCGCCCCCGCATCGGCTCGCCCGAACGAGGCGGGGCACTGATATCGGGCGGCGCTGAAGATCGCCGCTCGAAGGCGCTGCCGACGGCGGAGCGCGAACGGAGCTGTTCGACGTTCGGGCGCTCGGACTGCCGATGTACTCCCCGGAAATCAAAGACGCCCCGGAGGTCGTGCGCCGACTGTGCGAGGGCGTCCACAGGGCGGCAGGCTTGTTATGGAGCAGTCCGCTCTACCACTGGACGATCAGCGGCTCGTTCAGAAACGCTCTTGACTGGCTGCAACTCCTGTCCGACCGCACGCCTGCGTTCCTGACCGACAAGGTCGTCGGGCTGATCTCGACGGCGGGCGCCACACAGGGTTTGTAGGCCGTCCCGTGTTGTGGATGGGAACGCCGTCGGTCGAGCGGACGACAGCGGCCAGAAGAAGAAGAGCTCTCAATAGCATCGACATTTGTCCTCGCGGAACACAGATGATATGAGACCTTCGCCGGGGTCCGCGATGGCCGACAATAGACGTTCCTTTTTCCGAACCTTCTGTGATCGGTGATAGCGTGGCTGCGAGTTCAGGATGCAGCATCCGGTTCGAGGACTCTTAGCCCGGGCAA
>Ga0114129_10010377_pt1 | contig 13283 bp, 10 predicted proteins | sample RhiMetdeltSRZDD1_FD_80071 | JGI IMG/M metagenome (GOLD analysis project Ga0114129, IMG submission 80071) | Populus rhizosphere microbial communities from Tennessee, USA - Rhizosphere MetaG P. deltoides SRZDD1 (version 2) (version 2) | ecosystem: Host-associated > Plants > Roots > Rhizosphere >...
CTGGCGTTCATACGGAGGATCCCCGTCGGCCCGCGCCACACCGTGGAGCTACGGGCGGAAGTGTTCAACGTGCTGAACACGCCCAACCTCGGCACGCCCAATGCCGTGCTGGGCGCCGCCAACTTCGGGACGATTACGACCGCGTTCGATCCCCGCGTCGTCCAGGTTGCGGCGAAGTACCTGTTCTGAAGGGGCTATTCCTTGTCGTGCTTCTGGCGGTATTCCTCGTCGGCGATGAGGGCGTCCTTGCGTGCGGCGATTTGTCGCCTGCGGCTATCTTTCGCTGCAGCGGCGGTCTTCTCGGCGTAGCTCACGGCGAAGGTCGACAGCAGCCGATCGATCTCGCGTTTGTGGCACGACGGGCAGGCCGGCGGTTCGTCGCCCGGCCGCACGAGCACTTCGAATTCGTGGCCACAGGCGCGGCAGCGGAAGTCGTAGAGGGGCATCGTTACTTCACGAAGCAGCTACTGCTTTGATTTTCTTGCGGCCTCTTCGTTCTTTTCCTTGAGCCGCGCGCCGCGCAGGATGTTGCCCATCGCGTAGTTCCCCTCGTGGCAGGCGTACTCGTACATCAAATCGCCGGTGAGCGGCCATGCGTATTCAGCCGTCCACGGACGGGTCCACGTGACGGGATCCTCGATGGTGAATTGATAGCGGAGCGTCCTCGCGTCGATGCGGGTGAACCGTTCGGTGACTTTCAGACTCTCGGTGGACCCTCGAAAGCGCGTCTTGTTGCTGAAGTTCGTCGTCTCGACAACGAGCGTGTCGCCTTCCCAACGTCCGATCGAATCGCCGAGCCATTTGCGGACGGTCGGCGGCGGATGCTGACCGTTCATGCGGATGACGCGCGCATCGTGCACCATCTCGGTGAGGATCATCACGTGCTCAGGCGTCTGCACGATCTGATGAAGGTTGTTGTAGAAGTACGTCGGCAGGATGGGCGGTCCCGACGTCGAGCTGAAGCCGACGAGACATCGCTCGGCCAGCGGACGGATTTCGGGATCGTTGTACGCCTCGGGGCCTTCGAAGCCCGGATCGTCCTCGCGGGCGGCTTGATCCGAGCTCGGACGCGCGTAGTCGCCGGTCGAACGCCGCTGCCGCGCCTCTTCTGTGAGAGGCGGCACGCGACCGTCCGGCGGATCGATGATCAGCGAGGCTCGCTTCTGCCCGTCGATCATCGTGTAATGCGACCCGGGATCCAGCCAGAAGTTATTGTAGCCGCCGACGTTTCCGTACGGACCGGGCGTCCCGTCGCCGCCCTTGGGGGGCGCCGCACGATTGCCGTCGATCGCTGCGTTCAGCCCCGCGCTGCGCTGGGCGACCTGAGCCTCGAGCTTCTTCGCCTGTTCATCCGTCAAGACCAGCGGTGAGCCGACCGCACGCTCGAGCGGCGTCAGCGTGCCGAGGTCATAGGTGCCCTGGAGATCCGGATGACCGTCCGGCATTCTCGGAACACCGCCGCTCGGCTTTTTCGTCGCCGGTTGTGCCATCAGGCCGGCGACGAGCAGTGGGACTGCGACGACGGTTGCAGCCAAAGCGCGCATCGTTGTTCCCTCACGGACCGACCCGCGGGTCGGCCGCTACGCGATTGTGATCTTTCGCGTGACCTGCGAGTTCTCCTCGAGAAACGATTTCTTCGTTTCGAGCTCCGCTGGCGTCGGCTGTACTCTGCCCGTCGCATCGGTGACACGCGAGACCAGCGTATGGTCGCCCGGCGTGGCGCCGTTCCACGTGTAGCTGAACCACTTCCAGCCGTACTTGTCCTTGGTCGTCGGATCGAGCGCGGCCGCCTGCCAAGGGCCATCGTCCACTTTGACCTCGACCGACTTCAGCGGCGTACCGTCGTTTAGAATGACGCCGAAGATCTTGTACGACGCGCCGTTCTTGGTGACCCGCGCAATGAACGACTTGGGATTCATGTGCGTGATCGCGGCTTCCTTCCATTTCACCTCGCCGTCGATCGTCTCGCCGCGGAGCGTCCGATACCACCGCGCCTGGAACTTGCCGAGATACTGCTCTTCCTGGACGTGAATCTGCGCCAGCCACTTGACGTTGGCCATCCCGTACCAGCCCGGGACGATCAACCGCAGCGGGGAGCCTTGATGCTTCGTGAGCGGCTCGCCGTTCAATGCCCAGGTGAGGAACGGATCGGGCGACATCGCTTTTTCCCGCGTCAGGCTGCGGCCGTACTGCTGATCGAGCTTGAACTTCGCGGTCCGCCACTCGATCTCTTCCTCGCCGTGATCCGCGCCGAAGAAGACGAACTCGCGCGCCGCCGCCTTCACACCCGCAGCATCGAGGACGGTCTTCAACGGCACGCCGGTCCAGCGTCCGTTGCCGCAGAGCCCGTTCAGCGGGCCGCGGTTGCCCGAGCACTCGAACCCGGCCACCAGGTCCACGCTGCCCATCTTCTTCAGATCGTCCAGCGACAGCGCCTTCGGCCGATCCACGAGGCCCGAGACCTTCAGCTTGAACGTCGCGGGATCGACGTCGGGATGACCGTAGTGCTGGGTCGTCGCAAACTTGTCCTTCGGCGTGAATGGACTGTCGATGGTGCGGACGTCGAGGAGCCGACGATCGGGCGGTATATCCCAGCGGACGTTTTCCGGGATATCCGTGAACTTCACGACCGTCTCGCCTTGCGCCAGCGCCGGAAGAACCCAGTCCGGAATGCCCAAGGCGCTCAGGCCGGCCACCGCCAGGCTTCCTCGAAGAATGTCCCGACGCGTGTTCTGAATGGTCATATGTTTGATCCCTTCGTACAGACGAATTAGGGCTGACGGGCGCTCCGGAAGAGAGTAACACCGGATCGTCTTGCGCGGATCCGAATCGCCCTTGCGCTGGGCCGCCTCACACGCCGGCCGATGAGGTCCGCCTGCCACCCAGGACTTCGACGACGCGATCGATGTCGTCGTGCGTGTTGAACACCGACACTGACAACCTCAAACGATTCTCGTTCGTGATCACGGTTGCCGCCACTTTGCCGGCCTGCAGCGCCTTGGTCGTCGCGGCCGTATCCTTCAATTCGAACGCGACGATCGGCGTCTCGTTTCCGCGCGGGGTGAGCGGCTTGTAGCCGAGCGGCGGGAGCTCCTTCTGCAACCGGTCGGTCAGTTGACGGGCGTGCGCGCGGATCTTGTCCAGGCCGAGCGCCTGAACATAGTCGATGCCTGCGGAGACACACGCCGCCAGCAGCACGGCGATGCCGCCGGTCTCGTACATCGCCGCGCCAGGCAGCGGCTCCCAGGTGAGCTCGGCGCGATTGAAGTTCGTCACCTGCCGATGGCCATATCTCGTGGTGGGCAGGACGCTGCCCTGAAGGTCTTCGCGCACGTACAGGAAACCCAGACCGCGTTCGCCCATGAGCCACTTGTAGGTGCCTGCCGACGCGAAGTCGATGCCCAGCGCTTTCACGTCCACGGGAACCGCGCCAACCGCCTGAATGATGTCGGCGAAGACGTACGCGCCGCGCGCGTGAGCCAATGCGCTGATTGCTTTGGCATCGTGCATGAAGCCATTCACGTTCGACACCAGCGCGAGCGAGACCAGCCGCGTGTTCTTGTCAATGGCGCGATCGATGTCGTTGATATCGATCGCCCAATTGCGGTGCTTCACGATCCGGAGCTCGACGCCCTTTTTCTCGAGCTCCTTGTACATATAGAGCGACGTCGTGAAATGCAGCTCGTCGATCACGATGTTGCCGCCGCGGCGCGCGAGGTCCATCCCCATCACGACGATGTTTTCGCCGTCCGAGGTGCTGGCGGTGTACGCAATCTCGTTCGGCGTTGCGCCAATGAGATGGCCGTACCGCCTTTTCAGGTTCTGCTGTTTCTCGGCGCCGAAGTCGGCACGACCCGGACCGGGCCCCTTCAAGCGGTACGCGACGCCCTCCTCGATTGCCCGCGCGGCGAAGGTTCCAAGCGGGTGCATCGCAGCCGAGTTCAAGTACGCGTCGAGCGCCGTCGACGGGAAATCGGCACGCACGGAGGCAGGGAGCACGGAGCCGGGCCGTGTCGTGGCCTGCGCTGCGGCGAAGACCGAACGTGCCGACACGGCCAACGCTCCTGCACCGGCCAGGAACTCGCGGCGATCGAGCGTCATGTAGCCTCCTGAAATCGATGTTCGACCGGACATTATAGGCGCGTTTGCGGCGGCCCGCGGCGCACGAGCCGCTCGATGTCGCGGTACTCTCGCCAATGCCGGAGGCTCACCGACAGGAATCCCGCGACTGGAAGCGCGAGGACGACGCCCGCGGCTCCGGCCAGCGCGGCGCCGCACCAGATCGTCAGGATCACGGCGGGAGTAGACAGGTGCATGCCGTGACGGACCAGCCGTGGATAGATCGCGTAGTCCTGAAGGATTCGTAGTGCGCCGAGAAAGGCGACAATCACGAGCGCGCGGTCGCCGGCCTGCGACACGGTCATGATGAGCGCCGTCAGCGGGCCGATGGCGGGGATCAGCTCGAGAATACCGGCGGCGACGCCCGTCGACACGGCGTTCGGCAGACCGATCAGGATGAATCCGCAGACGCACATCGCACCCACGATCAGAGCAGCGGCCGTCTGAGCGCGCACGTAGCCGGCGAGCGCGCTGTTGACGTCGCGAAGGTATTCTTCGCCGCGCCATTGAAGGTGCCCATGAGGCAAGACACGGAGTGTCGATCGCTGAAAACCGGGGGCGCCGGTCAGCAGCACGAAGGCGAGCAACGGCGCCACCGCCAGCCACGGCGCGTACGGCGCCGCGGCGATGAGCTCGTCGAGCGTCTGTCGCGTCTCCTGCTCGATGTAACCGATGGCGCGATCGACCCGACGCGCCAGCACGCTTCGGGCGCCGGCTGAAAGGGGCGCGCGTGCGATCAGGCGGTCGAGCGCCGTGAACCGATCGCCGCGGAAGAGGCGATCCACCGCGTCTGGCGCCGTCACGTGGACCCAGTGCGACACCTCGCCGCGCGCGCCGTACCACACGAACCCCGCGGGCAGGAACACGATGACGTAGATGAGAAGAATCGCCGTCGCGTCGGACACCGGCCGTCGTCGCCGTCCAAAGCGGACGCGGCGGCGCACCGCTGCGACAACCGGAGCCAGCAGGTACGCGAAGAATATGGACAGCAGCAGAAGCACGCCGCCGCCCTCGATCGCCCCGAACGTCATGCCCGCGGTAATCTTAGCGAATGCCGCTCGCTCGAGTCCTGGCGCCGTGACGGCGTGGACATCAAACCCCCAGCCAACAGGTCCCTGCCGATGGCGCTTTCCGCCAGCGTCTGCCTGGCCGGATGACGATCTCATCATCGCGGGAGGAGATCTGGAACCGGCGACCCTCGTCGCCGCCTATCGGCAGGGAATCTTTCCGATGGAAGCGCGTGCGCTGCCCGGCGTCCTTGCATGGTGGTCGCCGAACCCTCGAGGCATCCTGCCGCTCGATGGCCTCCGCGTCACGCGTTCGATGAAGCAGAGCGCCAGGCGATTCGAGATTCGCACCGACACCCGCTTCGTCGACGTGATACGAGCGTGCGCCGACCCGCTTCGCGAAGACGGGTGGATTACCACGGCGTTCGTCGACGCGTACACGCGCCTGCACCAGCTGGGCTGGGCGCACAGCGTTGAAGTGTTTGATCGCGACGGCAGCCTGGCGGGAGGCTTGTACGGTGTGCGGGTCAACGGATTGTTCGCCGGCGAGTCGATGTTCCACGCACGGCGAGATGCCTCGAAGGTGGCGTTGATGGCCCTCGTCCAGTTGATGCGAGACGCCGGCATGACCCTGCTCGACGTGCAATGGCGCACCGATCACCTGGAGTCGCTTGGCGCAGTCGAAGTGAGTCGACTACGGTATCTGTCGTTGCTCGAGGAGGCGCTGGGCGTGTAGACGCGCGCCACCACAATCGCGGCCTCGCACTATAATCACGATCTCGCAATGATCGGCGAAACGCTTTCTCACTACCGGATTCTCGAAAAGCTTGGCAGCGGTGGCATGGGAGAGGTCTACCTCGCCGAGGACCTCATTCTGGGGCGTCGCGTCGCCCTCAAACTGCTGCCGCCCGAAACCATGACCGATCGGGCCGCGGTCGATCGATTCTTCCGCGAGGCGCGCACGGCATCGGCGCTCAACCATCCGCACATCTGCACGATTCACGAGATCGGCGACCACGCGGGACGTCACTTCATCGTGCTGGAGCTGCTCGAAGGGCGAACGCTGAAGGAGGAGATCGGCGACAAACCGCTGCCGTTGAGCCGCGTCATCGACATCGGCATTCAGATTGCCGATGCGCTCGACGCCGCGCACAGCGGCGGCATCGTGCATCGAGACATCAAGCCCGCCAATATCTTCATCACCAAACGGGGCGAGGCGAAGGTACTCGACTTTGGTCTGGCAAAACTCGCCGGCGCGCGCCGCGGGCAGACGACGATGTCGGGGTCGCCCACCATGCAGCCCGACGAGCACGCGACGAATCGCGGCATGACGGTTGGCACCGTCGCGTACATGTCGCCCGAACAGGCGCGGGGCGAAGAGCTCGACGCACGCAGCGATCTGTTTTCGTTCGGTGTCGTGTTGTACGAGATGGCGACCGGCCGGTCGGCGTTTCACGGCCACACGACCGCGGTGATTTTCGACGAGATCCTCAACCGGATGCCGACGCTTCCTGCGCGGGCGAATCCCGACATCCCGCCCGCCCTGGAAGAAATCATCCTGAAGGCGCTCGATAAAGACCGCGAACTTCGCTATGGCAGCGCTGCAGATTTGAGGGCCGACCTCAAACGGCTGAAGCGCGAAACCGAATCGGTCAAATCGACTGTCGCGATCCCGGGGTCGGCGATTCGCGGCACCAGACGATTCCATAAACGGCGCAGCGCTGCGAAGCCGGCGATCTGGCTCCTCGCGAGCGTCGTCGTCGCGCTCGGTGCGGTTGGCGCGTACCTGTTTCTGGGTGGGCGAGGGGACCAGGTCAATTCGATGGCCGTTCTGCCGTTCGTCAACGCGAGCGGCAATCCCGACACGGAGTACCTGACCGATGGCATCACCGAAGCGCTGATCAACAGCGTGTCGCAGCTTCAAGGGGTGCGCGTTACGGCGCGAAGCCTCGCCTTCAGATACAAAGGCCAGGATGTCGACCCGCTGAAAGCGGGGCGCGATCTCAACGTGCGCGCGGTCATGACGGGTCGCGTCACGATGCGCGGCAACGTCCTCGTCGTCCAGTCCGAGCTGATGGACGTCAAGAACGGCTCGCAGCTGTGGGGCGGTCAGTACAACCGCCCGCTGGCGGACATTCTTGCGGTCCAGGACGAGATTTCGAGCGAGATCTTCGAAAAGCTGCGGCTTCGGCTCACCGGCGAAGAGATGCGGCGGGCAACCAAGCGGTACACCGACGATCCGCAGGCGTATCAGCTGTACCTGAAGGGCCGCTTCTACTGGAACCAGGGGACCGTCGCCGGGTTGAAGCAATCGATCGAGTATCTCCAGCAAGCCATCGACAAGGATCCCAAGTACGCGTTGGCTTATGCGGGCCTCGCCGACTCGTATCTGTCGCTCGGATCGTTCTGGGTCGAGGCGATTTCCGAAGCGAAGGCAGCCGCGCTCAAAGCCATCGAGCTGGATCCGACGCTTGCCGAAGCTCACGTCGCGCTCGGCCACATCAAGCTCTGGCTCGACTGGGAATGGTCGGCCGCGGAGGTCGAGTTCAAACAAGGGATCTCGCTCAACCCCAACTCGGCGCTCGCCCACAATCAGTACGCGATGTATCTCGCGGCGATGGGTCGGTTGGGCGAGGCACTCGCCGAGGCGCGACGCGCGCAGAGCCTCGATGCGCTTTCGCCGATCGTCAACACGGAGCTGGGCTGGTGTCTGTTGTATGCCGCGCGGGCCGCGGAAGCGGTCGAGCAGTTCCGCCGGACCGTCGAGCTCGATCCGAAATATGCCGCGGCGCATTGGGGGCTGGGCGCGGCGTACGTCCAGCAGCATATGTTCAAGGAAGCCGTGGAGGAGCTGAAGCGGGCGGTTACCTTGTCGGAAGGAAGCCCGCTCATCTCGGGGCATCTCGGCTTGGCGTACGGGCTGGGCGGAATGCAGGCGGAAGCGAAGCAAACGCTCGCCGACTTGAGAACGCTCTCTAATCGTGAGTACGTGCCTTCAACGGCGATCGCGCTCGTCTACGTCGGTCTCGGCGACAAGGTCGAGGCGCTCGATTGGCTCAACCGCGCCTTCGACGAGCACGATTTTTCTCTGGTGTTCCTCGACGTCGCCCCCTGGTACGACAGCCTGCGCATCGATCCGCGCTACGAGCAGCTGCGACGCCGCCTGCAGCTGCAGACGGGCGCCGCCCGTTAGATCGTTACCGCAACGTGTATCCCTTCTCGCCGGGCAGCCGGCCATCGATTCGCACCACGTGCATGCCGCGACCGACCTGCGCCGCGTCGATGAACGCGATGGCGCCGGGAATGCGGTTCACGAGATCCACGGCCATCTCGGACGAGTAGACGATCTTCGGCGCGACCGCCGCATCGGCGCGGAAGACTTTCGCGATCCAGTGTTGACGGAACTGCGCTTCGGTCATCTCGCAGATGTTCTTCAACACGATGTCACGCTCGTGCGCGACCGGGGCTCGGATCAGCAACGTGACGCGCTGGCTTCCCGGCCAGAACCCGCGGTCGCCGAGGACGAGGCGGCGGAGGTCGCTGGTGGAAAGGTTGTCGACCGTGACGTCCGAATGGACGACGACGGCGACGTCGGCACCCGCTTGCGCGGACAGCGCGCCCGGGCACGCGAGAGCCAGCGTCAGCGTCACGCATACGATCCAGCGTCGAAACCTTTGGTCCATGGCCATCAGAACGTGAACGCGATCTGAAGGAACCATCCATTCGTGCGCGGCTGATCCGCGGTCCGGCGGCGAATGCGAGCCTCGCTCTTGATTGCCGCGTACGTCGAGATGTCGTAGCGGACCCCGATGGTCGAACCATCGAGGTTGGGCACGCCGGCAAATACCACGTCGCGCGAGTCGATGTCGATGTGCTCGAACCTGTAATACGGTTTCCAGAGACGCGCAGACGAGGGCAGCCGATACGCGGCCTGGACGTAGTACGCCAGATTCGAGGTGGGCAACGCGCCGCCGACCAGCTCGTGATGGACATCGGCGATCTCGGCGATGATCTCAGGATCTTCTCGCTGCCAGACGGCATGGAGCGACGTGATGCGCTCGTCGAAATCGGGCCGGCCAGGGACAGTCACGCGATCGACGTAGACCGATCCTCCGACTTGAAGGCCGAAGGTGCGGTCGGGCTTCGCGAACACGTTCAGCAGCCACGCGGGTCGATCGTTGTTGTCGCCGGCGTCTCCGCCCCGGCTGATGATGTTGCCGCGTCCGTTGCCCACGCCCGCCTGATAATTGATGTTCCAGCCGCCGCTCGGCAGCACGCCTTCCGCGAGGGCGCCGACGAAATGGACCGGGATGAATCGGCCGCCGAACTGGACCATCTCGGGCCGGCTGATTGTCGTCTGCAGCCATTGCCCGTGATGAAAGGCCGTATTCCACCAATTCACCGGCGTGTGATACCGACCGAACGACACCTTCAATTCATCGCTCTGATCGAATCGGATGATGGCGCGTTCCACCTCGGCGTTGAATCCGGTTGCCGGCGGGCTTCCCGTTCCTGCGTCGGCGCGCGGCGAGAATGTCAGCTCGCCAAAGAACGCGACGCGCGGCGAGAGCGCCGATGCGAGATGCAGCGTGAACTGGCCTTCGCTGAATCCGCGCGCCCCTTCGGATCGATTCTGCAGCGAAAAATTGACGTCGGCGAAGCCTGAGATATGAAGCGACGGGTACTCGGGCTGCGCTTCACGAGTGGTCTGGTCGTCTGGCCGGGGATGAGCCGCCTGAGCTGCTACACGCGAGATTGCCCCGAAGGTGAGCACTAAAACGAGGGTCGAACGGACGATCCATGTCGCGTCGAAGTCGTCGGTCATTCCGCAGCTGGATTATAAGTGACGAGCGTCGTCGTACTCCTTTCCAGCTGAGCTTGTATGAAAAAAGGGTGCGACCCTTTTTCAGCGAGCAGGCGACGCAGTAGCGGAAGAATTGCCGGCCGACATCGCGATGGGTGTTTCCTGATGGAGCGGTTGACTCTCGGTGCCTCTGCTTCGCCTAAGAGCCATGATGATGACTCCGAGGACGGCCCGGGCGGTCAGGATCGGCACGACGGCACTCACGGTGATGGCGGCGACGGCGACAATCTGCGGCATGGCGGTTCCCGAGGCGGCTACTATTGGTTGTGGTAACGAAGGGCAGCGAGGCTGGTAATGGGCAACTTCGAAAGCCAATTCCGCCAGGGTGATAGCCGCGATTCCAAGGCTCGCCACGCTCCGATGGGTCGGTTCATCCAATCCGTGTTTCGGCGGCCACCGCGCCAGAACGACCGACGGTCAGGAGCGCATCGCCGTTCGACCAACACGACGGAGGGGATGTCGAAGGTGTCGAGGTGATGCATACCTCGTTTTATCGGAAGCTGTTGTGATGGCGATTAGTCCCAGGGCGTTTGGGCAGGCAATCGCGCTGCTCGTGGTTGCGCTGATTGGGGGACTTGCCACTGGACTGCTGATTGTTCCGGCGGCGGTCCGATTTCGTGTTTTGTCGTTTCGAGCCGCGCCGGTCGATTCTGGCTCGTCGCAAGTACCGTTCCCTGCGAGGGCTTGGAGCGGGCGCACGTTTCCGGACACGTCGGCGCGCATCGGCATCCTCACCGATCAATTGCCGGGCGGCATGAGCGCGGCGCAGGAGCAGTTCGCGGCGACACATTACGTCGGCACTCAGAAGCTGACGCGCAACCTGTCGCAACCGCTTCGCGCGATTAACCCGAATTTCCTGGTATTGCACTACCACCTGGGCATGTGGCAATCGGCTCCTCACGTCTTTTTCATCGTCGACGGCAGTCGATGGTCGAACGACTACCCGATAGTGTCGACGCACGAGGATTGGTTCTGGCACAACCGATCCAATCAGCGCGTGGCCAGCAGTCAGGACGGCAAACTGCTGATGAACGTGTCCCATCCTGGCTTTCAGACGTACTGGCGCGATTCGATCGCCGAACAGGTTCGAGCGGGTGACTACGACGGCGTGTTCCTCGACTCGGCGTCGCCTGCGCTTCTGCAATGGGAAGCTCGTGCGCCCGTAGACGATCGACTGTTGGGGACCGGTGCACGAACCAACACGTTTCCCGAGTTGGGTGGTAAGAGCTGGACCGCTGCGTGGCAAGCGTGGATCGCACGGCTCGACCAGGACCTCGCTGCCACGGGGATTCCGCTCATCCCGAACGCCGGCGCTCTTGCGACCACGTGGGACAACAGCGACTACTCGGCGACCGCCGGAGTGTTCCTCGAGGGATTCTGCGATCCGGGATTCATCACCAGCGACTGGAAGGACGCCGTCAATCAGATCCTCGGCATGGTGCGGAAACAACGCATCGTCATCCTGCAGAACTATCTGGCGTCGCCATCGGATCTCGCCAAACGACGATACCTTCTTGGCAACTATCTCCTGGTCAAGGGTGAGCGGACCTATCTCGCGTACTTCGCATCAGGTGGCTTCGAGTGGTATCCCGAATGGGAGCTGGATCTCGGCGCGGCAGAACGGTCCGGCGCTACCGTCGACGCGCTCTTCTCCAATGGTATTTACCGGCGAGATTTTGCGAAGGGCATTGTCCTCGTGAACCCGACTACCCGCGCAGTCGCCGTCGATCTTGGCGCGACCTTCAAACGCGTCGAGCCGGAGGGTGGCGGCGCGGTTCCGTCCAACGGCACGACATCCGGCAGGATCGTGACATCCAACGTGACGCGCATCGAAGTCCCAGCCAAGTCCGCGGAGATCCTGCTGCGGTAGCGGCCGTGGCGTCGGCGGCCCGGTCTTACTCTCATCTCGCAATTGTTCCGATTCAAGACAACGGCCCCTGCCTACTCGTAACCCCGTCCAGGCGAACGTTTTTGGCCTCGAGCAGATGCGACAAAACTGACTGTTGTGTCCTAAATTGTCTCATTAAGTCGTCCTTTGTGCCTCGACGACGATCCGAGGCTAAATGCTTGCTAATCAATGGGTTGACGCCGCTTTTTATGCCCGTGGCAGTCTTGTTGCTCACTTGGCTAGCTCGACTCAGATGCAGACTGACGCATCCATCACGGGGACTCGCAGAACGCGTGTGCTACTCGTGGGGCCCTACGACCCCAGTTGTGGTGAATACACGTTCGTCTCGCCGCCGCTCGGCGTTTGGCGCCTCGCCGGGACGTTGTTGGACCACTGCGACGTCGAGGTGTTCGATCCCAATTGCTGCGACAACAGCGCCGAAGGAGAGCTGCTCGAACTCCTCACCGGCGGCCCGTGGGACATCGTCGGGTTCTCGACCACCGGCATGACATTGCGCCACGACCTGGCGCTCGCGCATCTGACGCGGCGCGCGCTGCCCGGCACGCTGCTCGTAGCGGGCGGCATGGAAGCGACATTCAATCCCGACGTCGTGTTGCGGCTCGGTCCCTTCGATCTGACGGTGCTCGGTGAAGGGGAACGGCCGATGCGCGAGCTTTGCGCGCGCGTCGCGTCGGGCGCCGACGTCCATGACGTCCCGGGGACCGCGTATCGCAACCCGGATGGATCTGTGGAGCGCATTCGACACATGGCGCTCAGCCGTGAGGAGCTGCGCGATGCGATTTTCAAAACGCCGTACGAACGGATGCCGTATCGGGCGTACTGGCGCAAGCTCGAACGCGCCTGCCGCGTGAAGGATCTGCCGTTCAAGGCGGAGCGCGAATCGAGGCTCGCCGAAATCCGATCGATCCGGCTCATCACGCTCAACTACTGCCCGATGAACTGCACTTTCTGCTCGTCGACGAACTTCCTGCACGCCGCGCAGGGATCGACGGCACAGATGGGACGCCTCACCGCCGAGGAATGCGTGACGATGGTCAGGCGAATCGTGGCGGCGTACCCCGACGTTCGGACGATCATCTTTCAGGACGACATCTTCGTCTTCCCGAACGACCGGCGAATCCTTCCTCTTTGCGAAGCCATCGTGGACGCGAAGGCGCGCGGCGAGCTGCCACCGGAGCTCCAATTCATCAGCACGAACCGAATCGACGCCATGACCGAGGAACGCCTCGGCGCGATGCGGCGAGCCGGTTTCCGGGTGCTGGGATTCGGCGTGGAGAATTTCTCACGCTCGGTCCTTCTCGAATTCAACAAGGTTCGAATCCACCCGGTCATTCAGCCGATGTTGAAGGCCGCCCTCGATGTCGGCATCGTGCCGTTCCTCGAC
>Ga0114129_10010378_pt1 | contig 13281 bp, 23 predicted proteins | sample RhiMetdeltSRZDD1_FD_80071 | JGI IMG/M metagenome (GOLD analysis project Ga0114129, IMG submission 80071) | Populus rhizosphere microbial communities from Tennessee, USA - Rhizosphere MetaG P. deltoides SRZDD1 (version 2) (version 2) | ecosystem: Host-associated > Plants > Roots > Rhizosphere >...
CCGGCCAATCGACCCGCCGCTCTCATCTTTTCGATCTCTTTTTTCGACTTCCCAATAATCATTGCTTCATAGCTGCGCAGTTCATTTGCCATTGGCGGCGATTATCTTCTGGATTTGAGTATAGATTGCTTCAGGCGTCTGTGTTCCATCGACACGAGTCAGGCGATGCGAGTCACGATAATAACCGAGCAATGGCCGCGTTTGCTCTTCATAAGTCTTTAACCGGACGCCAACCTTTTCGCTTGTGTCGTCCGCTCGTTGCTCCAGTTTCACACCCGGATGCCGATCGCATACTTCATCAAAAGCGGGTGGCAAGAAGTAGATATTATAGATCTCATGGCAGATTGGGCATTGCCGTCTACCGACGGCCCGTTTTTTCAGCAGTTCAAGCGGCACGTCAACAAAGATCGCAACTATCGTCTTTCCCTGCTCATTCGCAAGACCTTCCAAAGTCGCAGCTTGAGCAGGAGTACGTGGAAACCCGTCAAGGACATAGCCGGCATCACAATCAGGCAAGCTGGTGCGTTCAGCTACAATGCGAATTACCAAATCGTCGGGAATGAGCTTGCCTGCATCTTGCAATTCCTTTACTTCACGCGACAACAGACTGTCTGAAAGCGCAAGCGCGCGAAACATATCTCCAGTGGAGATTTGTGGTAGATGCAAGCGCTCCTGAATCAAGCGCGCCTGCGTGCCTTTTCCGGCACCAGGCGCACCGATCAAGACTATGATTTTAGGAATTTTCGATTTTTGATTTTGGATTTTTGATCTGGGACTCTCGCTCGACATGGCGATTCCGTATATGCAAGTAAATCGAAAATCAAAGATCTAGAATCCAAAATTCACTCATGCTCTTCTGCCTCGCAAACGCGATCCAGAGCCAAGGAAACCCTCGTAGTTGCGCATAACGAGTTGCGCTTCAATCTGCGCGACAGTATCCATGGCCACACCCACGAGAATCAGTAGCGATGTGCCACCAAAGTAGAACTGATAGCCCATGCCCGTCGGTATCCACGAAAGGCCAGGTGTGGTACTTACGAATGAGTCCAGCCAGGTACCGATTAAAGGCAGTCGCCCAACTTTGAATCCGCTTAACATGAACTGCGGGACGAACGCAACGAACGCCAGATAGACCGCCCCTACAGTCGTGAGGCGAGTAAGGATCGTATTTAGATACTCAGCCGTCGCGCGACCGGGTCGAATACCTGGCATAAAGCCCCCGTGTTTGCGCAGATTGTCAGCTACCTCTTCGACGTTGAAAACAATGGATACATAAAAGAACGTGAAGAAGATTATGAGTGAGATGAAGATCAACTCGTAATACGGATCGCTCGCGTGAAAGATCTGAAAAAATCCCCAAACCTTGGCCCACAAGTTGTTAGGCTTGCTGGGATCCGGCGGAAATGCAGCGAACAGACTCTGCGGCATCGACAAAACAGAGGACGCAAAGATAACGGGAATAACACCGCCCATATTAATTTTGAGCGGCATCGTTGTTTGCTGGCCACCAACCATTTGCCTGCCAACGTGACGCTTTGCGTAACTAACGGGCACTTTGCGACGTGCCGCTTCAACAAAAACGATGAAGGCGATGATGCCGATAAGTGCAACTATCAGCCCAAAAACTCCGAGAATCTCCAAAGTGTCGCCACCGCGAACTCGTTCCCAAATCTGCTGCACACCGCGGGGCAAACCAATCACAATACCTGCGAAGATCAGTAACGAGATTCCGTTACCGACGCCACGATCAGTGATCTGTTCGCCTAGCCACATGACGAATATCGTTCCTGTGGTAAGCGTCAATACCGTTGTCAGCAGGAATCCCCAAGTTGGAGCTCCGACCTGGTTGACTTGTAACCAGTGCGCCACAAACGACGTTTGCACGGCGGCGAGGCCGACGGTCAGATATCGCGTCCACTGGTTGATCTTTTGGCGCCCCATCTCGCCCTCTTCCTGCAACTTCTTCAACTGTGGCGAGACAACAGTCATCAACTGCAAAATGATCGATGCAGTGATGTAAGGTGTAACCCCGAGTGCAAAGATTGAGATGGTCCGGAAGTTTCCTCCCGAGAAGAGATCGAGAACACCCAGGAGCGTACCGGCGACATCGTGCCACACAGCTTCCAGACGATCGTGATTGATCCCTGGAGCGCCGATGTGTGCGCCGAGCCGGTAAACTGCGAGCAGACCGAGCGTAAACAAAATGCGCCGGCGGAGATCCGGCACATTAAACATATTGCGAACAGCGGCGAAAAACTTTTCCATGGGAAAACCTCAGCGCGGCGCGTAAATTCTAGCTGCCGATTTCTACAACCGATCCGCCTGCCTTTTCAATTTTTTCACGCGCGCTTTTTGTGAAGCGGTGAGCGGAAACACGCAGCGGCTTGGACAGTTCTCCGCTGCCTAATACAACAACATCATGCTTCGCTTTCTTAATCAAGCCCCGGTCATGAAGCAGTTCGGGACTGACCTCCTCATTGGCATTGAAATGACGGTCGAGAGCAGTCAAACTTATTTCCAGCCAGGCTTTTTTGAACACATTCGTAAACCCACGCTTTGGCAATCTTCGATGCAGAGGCATTTGACCGCCTTCGAATCCCGGCTTCCGCGTGTAACCGGATCGTGACTTCTGACCTTTTTCCCCTCGCCCTGCGGTCTTGCCCAGTCCGGATCCAGGGCCTCTGCCGACTCTTTTCTTTTTGTGAGTAGAACCTTTTGCGGGACGAAGCCCACTAAGACTGATGCTCATATCAACTCCGTTCAGAAACCTTATTAAACGAGGCGAAGAAGATGCGGTACCTTCGCGACCGCACCTCGCATCGACGGCGTATCGGGGCGCTCGACGATTTGATTCAGCTTTGTTATTCCCAGGCTGCGCACAACCTCTTTGTGCGTGCGCGGCGCGGCAATGAAGCTACGATAGTACTGGATGCGAATTGTTCCGGCGCCTGCGGGTGACTTGGGCTTGGCGCTCTTCGCAGGAGTGACCTTTTTTGCAGGTCGCTTTGTTGTGGTTTTCGATTTAGTACTTTTTACCTTAGTTGGCATGACACCTCGTCGTAATTCAAAACAATCAATCCAGGTAAAAGGGATTACATCTCGTCGACCTGTTTGCCTCGCAGTCGAGCCAACTCAATTGGATCTTTCATCCGCAGCAGCGCGTCAAAAGTGGCTCGCACAACATTGTGCGGATTGGTTGAACCCAGAACCTTCGTGCGCACATCTCTTACTCCAACGGCTTGCATGACTGCCCGGACGGCGCCACCGGCTATAACGCCTGTACCCTCGGAAGCGGGTTTGACCAACACGCGTCCGGCGCCAAAACGGCCAATTAGCTGATGCGGCAACGTGTTATTGATCAGCGGAACACGAATAAGATTCTTTTTCGCCGACTCAATTCCCTTCTTGATGGCCAGTGGCACTTCGCGCGCCTTGCCGGTGCCAAAGCCAACGTGTCCACCCTCATCGCCCACAACGACCAGAGCGGCAAACGATAGATTCTTTCCACCTTTAACTACCTTTGTAACGCGGTTAATGGAAATAACCTGATCTTTCAGATCTAATCCTTGCGAAGGAATACGCTGTTTAGGTTGTCTCATGTTTATGCTTTTTCTTCTTCTCGTCCTTCTTCTCTGGGGCGACGACGACCTCACCATCACCAGCAGATTCGTCCTTATTCAACCCTGATTTTCGAGCGGCTTCAGTCAGCGCCTTAATGCGACCATGATAAAGATAGCCACCCCGATCGAACACGACGTGATCGATTCCCTTTGCGAGCGCTCGCTCCGCGATGGCGGCCCCAATGCGTTGTGCAGCTTCAACAGTGCCGCCGCTTCCGGTTCTCAAGTCTTTCTCGGTACTTGAAGCGGAAACAAGCGTCTGTCCCTGCTCATCATCAATGATCTGCGCGTAAATGTGGTTCAGGCTGCGATAAATAGCCAGTCGTGGTCTAGTGGTCGTGCCTCGAACCTTACGCCGGATGCGTCGATGTATCGCACCTCTAACAGTTGATCTATCCGTATTTGCCATCTCAGTATATTTCCGATTTTTGATTTCCGATTTCCGATTTGAAGCGCCATCCCCTTGAGCAATCAAAATCAAAATTGACGTTCGGAAATCGGCAATCCAAAATTATTTTCCAGTCTTACCCGGTTTCAACTTGATCGGTACACCAGCATAACGAATGCCTTTGCCTTTGTAAGCGTCAGGCTTACGCAGCTTATGCATCTCTGCCGCAACCTGGCCCAGCTTCTGCTTGTCGATGCTGGTAAGAGTTAGTGTCGTCTGGTATTGCTGAATTCCGCCTTTCGTTGTCAGACGCTCAGCTTTTGCATCGACCTCCTTCGGCAAGGGAAACTCGATAGGATGAGAAAAGCCTAGGGAAAACACGATCTTTTTGCCCTGAACGTCAGCCTTATATCCAACACCGACGACATCCATCTGCCTGCTGAAACCCTGAGTGACGCCTACAACCGCGTTGTTTGCCAGTGCTCTGGCGAGGCCATGAAGCGCGGCCAGTTCATCCGAAGCACGCTCTGCTGTCAGCTCCTCACCATCAAGTTTGAAGGTTATACCGTTAGGTATCGGAGTCTTGAGCGCACCCTTCGGCCCTTTAAACTCGAGCTCTCGTTCGCCAACGGTGACGGTAACGCCCTTGGGCAATTTGATTGCTTTTTTTCCAATCCGCGACATTTCGTAACCTCTGCCTCACGAATAGGACTGATAGGACCTATTGGGACCTATATGACCCTCTTCGACTTAATAGATTTGCGCCAACAGCTCACCACCAATGTTCTCCCGGCGCGCCGTTTTGCCACTCATCAGACCCCTGGACGTCGAGACGATGTTCACGCCATAGCCACCCAGCACCTTCGGGATCTGATCCGAACCCACATAAACACGCCGGCCCGGCCGAGAAACTCGTTCAAGATGGGTGATCGAGGACGTACCACGCGCGTCATAACGCAGAAAGATCCGGATGGTCCGTTTAAGTCCTTCGCCCTTAACGACGAAATTGTTTATGTAGCCTTCTTCTTTGAGAATTCTGGCGATTTCGAGTTTTAGTTTCGAAGCCGGAATATCGACGCGCGAGTGCTTGGCCGCAATTGCATTGCGAATTCGCGTTAACATGTCGGCGATGGGATCAGTCATTCTTTACTCCATTTTCGATTGCCAATTGCCGATTGCCGATTGCAAAATTAGAAGTCGGCAATTGGAAATCGGCAATGTTATTCACCAGCTCGATTTTACGACGCCTGGGATTTGGCCCTGCAGCGCTAACTCGCGAAAGCAGATGCGACAGAGGTTGAACTTGCGCAGGTAGCCACGTGGCCGGCCGCACCGCTTACAACGAGTGTAGGCCCGCACCGAGAACTTCGGTCTGCGCTGGGATTTTGCGATTAAAGATTTCTTTGCCATTGCTTCCTCGTTTTGGTAAATGGTAATTAGTAAATCGTGAGTGGTTTGCTTATGGCGGTCGTCACCATCTGCGACTCACGATTTACGATTCACCATTCACCATTCACCATTTACTGTTCCTATTGCCTGAACGGCATCCCCAAGCTGCGTAAGAGCGCCCGCGCTTGTTCATCGTTTCGGGCAGTCGTAACTATCGAAATATTCATGCCGCGCAACTTATCTACTCTGTTGAAATCGATCTCAGGAAAAATCAGCTGCTCTCTCACACCAATCGTATAGTTTCCCCGACCGTCAAATGCCTTTGGTGATACGCCACGAAAATCGCGCACACGCGGTAGGGCAATCGAAACCAGCCGATCCAAAAACTCATACATGCGATCGCCGCGCAACGTAACCATAACGCCGATGGGCATGCCCTGGCGCAGCTTGAACGAAGCGATGGATTTTTTCGCCTTTGTGATAACAGGCTTCTGACCTGTAATCGCCCGCAACTCGTCTGCGGCTGTGTCCAAAATCTTCGCGTTAGCGATGGCTTCACCCATTCCCATGTTGATAACAATCTTTTCCACCTTCGGAACTGCCATCGGATTGCTGATCCCAAACTCCTTTGCAATCGCGGGCGCAATCTCCTTCTGGTATCGCTCTCTTAATCTCGCTGCCATCGTTTCTTTCCTCTAAAGCGACCTGACAAGCTGCCGCTGCAAGCACTCCTAAATCTATCTTTCCAGTGAATGTCTGCTCTTCGCTGCTACCCGTGTCTTCGTGCCGTCTGACTCAACGTTGTAACTGACTCTGGTCGGTTGCCCCGATTGAGGATCAACCAGTTGAACGTTCGAAATATTTATGAATGCTTCCTTATCGATGATTCCGCCGCCACGGTTGCTCTGCGGATTGGCCCGCTGGTGTCGCTTAATCATTGCGACGCCTTCCACCTTTACTTTTCCCTTTGCAGGGACAACTTCAAGCACACGTCCGCGCTTACCTTTATCACGGCCCACGATAACAACCACTTGATCGTTCTTCTTGATTTTTGCGCGCTTTGTTCCTGCCATGATACTTAAATGACCTCCGGGGCCAATGAAACGATTTTCATAAAATTCTTGTCGCGGAGCTCGCGCGCAACTGGGCCGAAGACGCGAGTGCCGATTGGCGTGCCGTCTTCCTTGATCAAAACTGCCGCGTTTTGATCGAAGCGAATATAAGTTCCATCCTTGCGTCGCACTTCCTTACGAGTCCGCACGATGACCGCGTCCTGCACTGTGCCCTTTTTTATCGTACCGTCGGGTGACGCCTCTTTGACGGTGACTTTGATGCGATCACCGAGGCTGGCAATCTTGCCGGTCGAGCCGCCGATCGGCATGATCATTTCCACGCGGCGCGCCCCCGAATTGTCGGCGACCTCCAAAGAGGTCTGCATTTGAATCATGACTACACTCCCACCAATTGCCCGTTGCGAATTTCGGTACAGGACCTCTTTGACGTATTGGACCTATGTGACCTGTCGCAATCTTATTTAGCAGCTTTTTGCACTATCTCAACGACTCGCCAGCGTTTCTTGGTCGAAAGCGGACGCGTCTCGACAATTCGCACCTTGTCGCCGACGGTGGCTCCCAATTCGTCATGCGCCATGAATTTCGACGTGCGCCGTACGTACCGTCGATACTTCTGGTGCATCACCAGCCGATCGACTTGCACGACCACCGTTTTCTGCATCTTGTCAGATGAAACGGTGCCCACTTTCTGTGAACGGTGGGCGCGCTTTCCATTACCCTTCGACGCACTCACCGCCGAATCCTGATTCGTGTCCTGCTTATTTTCTTCTGCCATTACTCTTTACTCTGTCTGCTGACGTGAGCTGCCAAAACTATCTTCCTAAGATGCAGTCTCTGGTCGCCTTTGCCGCGTCAATGTTTGAATCCTGGCCAGCGATTTCTTCTCTTGACGGATTCGTTTCACCGCATCAACCTCACCCAAAGCGAGCTTGAATTTGAGCCGGAACAGCGACTCTTTCAGTCTGGTGGTTTCAGCCGCCAACTCCTCTTCGGACAGGTTGTGATACTTATCCAATTCCTCGCGTCGTTTCATTAGATCGCTCCCCCTTCCTGATCAGCACGCATGACAAACCTCGTTTTGATCGGAAGTTTCTGAGCTGCCAGACGCATCGCTTCTCGAGCAGTTGACTCATCGACACCCTCAATCTCGTAAAGAATCCTGCCCGGCTTTACTACCGCAACCCAATACTCAGGCGCGCCCTTTCCCTTGCCCATACGAGTTTCAGCCGGCTTCTTCGTAACCGGCTTATCGGGAAACATGCGAATCCAAATCTTTCCACCGCGCTTAATGTGTCTTGTCATAGCGATACGCGCTGCTTCGATCTGCCGGTCAGTGATCCAAGCGGGCTCAAGACTTTTCAACCCGTATTCACCGAAACTTATTTCACTGCCACGAGTTGCCACACCTGTCATGCGACCGCGCATTTGCTTTCGGTGCTTAACTTTCTTCGGCATCAACATAAGTTATTTCCCATTGCCAATTGCCGATTGCCAATTAGCATTTTCCTCTCCACGTTCTTCTTCCCCTTCAATATTTCCAATTACCTATTCAGCAACCGTATCGGCAATCGGAAATCGGCAATCGCCAATGCCCCTATTCTCCTCGTGGTCGTCTGCCTTCAGCGCTTTCACGCTCGCGCCGCGTCCGCGGTCGGCGCTCGCGCTCGCCCGCGCGGGTCTCGTTAATTGGATCCGAACCCGTGCCACGAGCCATAGCAGCCTTCGGATCGAGGATCTCTCCTCGATAGATCCAAACCTTCACGCCGATCTGTCCAAACGTTGTGCGCGCCTCGGCAAAACCGTAGTCGACATCCGCACGGAGGGTGTGCAGCGGCAGCTGCCCTTGCAGATGCCACTCGCTTCGAGCGATTTCAGCTCCGTTCAAACGACCGCTCACCTTCACCTTGATACCCTGGGCCCCAAACCGCAGCGATTCTTCAACAGCCTTGCGCATTGCACGTCGAAATGCGATTCGCTTTTCGAGTTGGGCCGCGATCTTCTCCGCCTGCAGTTGAGAATTCAGCTCGGGTTTGTGAATCTCCTGAATCGAAACAAGCACTTCACGACCTGTCTTTGATGAAAGGTCGCTCTTAAGCTTGTCGATCTCAGCACCTTTGCGGCCGATGATGATTCCCGGACGCGAGGTGTAGATGATGATCTTCAGTCGGTTTGCGGCGCGCTCAATATCGACGTGCGAAACACCCGCGCCAGCGAAACGCTGTTTTAAATCGCGCTTCAACTTGAGATCTTCCAACAAGAACTCGCCGAACTGCTTTTTTGCAAACCAGTGCGAATGCCAGTCTTTGTTGTAGCCCAGCCGGAAACCATAAGGATGAACTTTCTGCCCCACAGTCTTCTCCTTTTATTCCTTCGTCGAACGTTTCTTCTTTGAAGCCTTCTTGGTCTTCTTTTCCTCACTGGCGGCTTCAGCCTTCGAGGTACTCTCGACCTTCCGTGTCACGCGTTTCTGACGTGGCGCTGCTGTCGCCCCGCCTCTCTTCCTGCTCTTGCTCTCAGCAAGCTTTGCAGGTTTGGCCTTCGTAGCCGCGACCGCCTTGCCATCGCCTCTTGCAGCTTTGGGCTCGGGTCGCGCATCGTTCGATAACAAAATGGTTACATGACAAAAATGACGCTGCTCGCGATAGGCACGACCCTGTGGCGCAGGCCTCACTCGCCGACGGTTTTTAGTTGGACCGCGATCTACAAAAGCAGCCTTTACCCACAACTCGTCGGGATCAATCGCTATATTCGCCTTTTCGGCCGCTTCGTTAGCATTAGCAATTGCCGAGCGCATGCACTTTTCGATTCCATCCGCTGCGCGCCGATTTGTGTAACGCAGAATCCCCAGTGCTCGATTCACATCCTTGCCACGGATCATGTCTACGACCAATCGCGCCTTCTGAGCCGATCCTCGTAGATATTTCGCACTCGCTGTCGCTTCCATACTTGTCCTCTACTCGCGAATCGTAATCGGGCTATTGCTTAGCTGGTGGTGGTGCTGCAGGTGCGACCTTCGTCGCCTTTTCTACCTTCGTACCTGAGTGCCCTTTGAAGGTTCTCGTTGGCGCAAACTCACCAAGCTTATGGCCCACCATGTTTTCCGTCACGTAGATAGGCAAATGCCGTTTGCCGTTATGGACGCCAAACGTCAGGCCCACCATGTCAGGAGTAATCGTAGATCGTCGCGACCAGGTCTTGATCACCGGCGGTCGTTGACCACCCGTGCGAACTCGCTCGACAAGCTTTAGGATGCCCTTATCAACAAATGGGCCTTTTTTTACTGAACGCGCCATATCTCTCCATTTTCGATTTTCGATTTTCGATTGCCGATGTGAAAAAAACTTTCTGATTTATGATTAACACCGAACACCACACCAATCGGCAATCGGCAATCAAAAATCGGCAATGAATCTATTTGCTTCTGCGATCGCGCAAAATCATCTTTTGCGTTCGTTTGTTGCTCCTTGTCTTGTATCCGCGCGTCGGTTGACCCCACGGCGTAACCGGATTGCGACCGCCCGAAGTCTTTCCCTCACCTCCGCCGTGCGGATGGTCCACCGGATTCATAGCGACGCCACGCACGTGCGGTCGAAGACCTTTCCAACGTGATCTTCCTGCTTTACCCAGTGACACGTTCTCATGTTCGAGATTCCCGACCTGCCCAACCGTGGCACGGCAAACCAACGGCACGCGTCGCACTTCTCCTGACGGCATTCGAAGCTGAGCGTAATTCCCCTCCTTGGCTACCAACTGAGCGAATGCTCCAGCTGAGCGAGCCATCTGCCCACCTTTTCCGGGTCGAAGTTCGATGTTGTGAATCTGCGTGCCGAGCGGAATATTGATCAACGGCAAAGTGTTGCCGGGAAGAATATCTGCCTCCGCACCGCTCATAACCGTCTTTCCCACTTCCAAACCATTCGGGGCGATGATGTATCGCTTCTCTCCATCCACGTACGTAATAAGGGCGATGTGAGCAGAGCGATTTGGGTCATATTCGATCTGCGTCACGCGGCCGGGCACACCTTCCTTGTCACGTTTGAAATCAATGACACGGTAAAAGCGTTTGTGGCCACCGCCCCGTCGTCGAACGGTTATGCGACCATCAGTGTTACGACCCGAGATCCGCTTCTTCGGCTCCAGCAACGACCTCTCAGGTACTGCGCCGGCAGTTAGCTCGTCACGCGTCAAGTAGGTCTGATAGCGCCGCGCCGGTGATGTAGGTGTTAGTTTCTTAATGCCCATAACGTTATTTTCGGTTTTTGATTGCTGATGGCCGATTTGAAATGATTTTCAAATTGATCATCCAAGTCGAACCACCATTCCAATCGGAAATCGGCAATCGGAAATCTAAAATTAAACCGATTCTCCGTAATCGACGGTCTTCTCGCCTTCTTTTAGCGTTACGTACGCTTTTTTCCAGGAGGGTTTGCGGCCTTCAAAGCGGCCCCGACGTGCGGTCTTGCCCATGAAGTTGATCGTTCTCACGTGGTCCACTTTCACCTGAAAAATACTTTCGACAGCTGATTTAATCTCCGGCTTCGTTGCCCGGCGATCGACTCGAAACGTAAGTAACTGCCGTTTGTCCTGCGATTCTTCCTTGGCGACCAGCGCCTTTTCAGTTATCACCGGCGACTTAATGATGTCCCAGACCGTTCGCATCGCTTACGCCGCCTCCTTTTTCGACTTGCGCGCTCGTTTTGGCTTGACCTCAGGAGCAGCGGATTCAGACGGCGCTTCCGGAGTCTCACCGTTTGATTGTTTCGGGCCCAGAATCTGTTCCAGTTCGTTCGCTGCCGAACGAGAAAGAACGAGTGTCTCGTGATAAAGGAGATCGTAAATATTCAGACCGAAGCTGTTCACTACTTTTGTCCGGCGAACATTTCGCGCGGACAAAAGCAGATTGCGATTGTCGAGCGAATCAACAATTAACGTCTTTCCTGCGAGGCCAAGACTACCTAAGGAGGTAATGAGATCTTTTGTTCTCGGATTCTCGAGCTGCCACACGTCAACCACGACGACATTACCTTCACGTACACGAGCTGACAACGCAGAGCGCAGCGCACCTTGACGCATCTTCTTGGGCAGGCTGTAAGACCAATCGCGCGGCTGTGGTCCGTGGACATTGCCGCCTCCCTTCCACAAGGGAGATCGCAACGACGCAATGCGTGCGCGGCCGGTGCCTTTTTGTTTCCACAATTTGCGGCCGGACCCGGAGACGTCTCCTCGCACCTTGGTAGCCGAGGTTCCCTGCCGCGCGTTGGCCAAGTGGTTCCGAACGGCAGCATGGATCAGTGGCTCGTTTAGAGGGACACCGAACACCGCCTCTGAAAGCTCGACCTCTCCAACCTCTTCATTATTTAAATTGCGCACCTTAACGGTAGGCATACGACACTCCAGATTATTTTCGATTTTCGATTACCGATTAGAATTCTGCGACACGTTCTGCTTTCTGGTTCTGCTCCTAACAACTGCCTGTCAATCGGCAATCGGAAATCAAAAATCGGCAATTACTTTCCTACAATCTTCGTGGTTTTCTTAATCACAACGACGCTACCATTTGCACCAGGCACCGACCCTCGGATCATGAGCAAGTTTTTCTCGGTATCCACGCGAGCGACAGTTAGTCCCTTCGTCGTTACTCGAGCATCACCCATATGCCCAGAAGAGCGATTTCCTTTAATGACGCGTGATGGATAAGCCGACGCGCCGATCGAACCGGGGGCGCGCACGTTCATCGAACCATGCGATTCAGGACCTCGGTTAAAGTGGTGACGCTTTATAGTTCCCGCAAAGCCGCGCCCCTTTGAGCGGCCTACGACGTCAACGATGTCTCCATCCGAGAAGACGTCTACGAGTACCTTGTCACCGACGTTCGCGCCGCCATCGTCTCCGTCGGTGCGAAGTTCCATCAGGATTCTTGTCGGCGGAAGCCCGCCGCCTGTTTTCTCGAAGTGACCGCGCATCGGCTTGCTGACATTTTTCAATTTCGGCGGCTTATCATCGACCAGTCCGAGCTGGACGGCGTTATAGCCATCTGGTCCGGCAGCCGATTTTCGCTGCACAACTACGCAAGGCCCGGCTTTGATTACAGTGACAGGGGTAACTGAACCGTCAGCCGCGAAGATCTGCGTCATCCCGAGTTTTCTACCGATGATTCCCTTAATCATTTTCGATTCCGATTGCCAATTGCCGATTAGTCGGTTACCAAACCTGTGCCATGCTCTTCCAACAGCCAATCGGCAATCGGCAATTGGAAATCGGCAATGGCCTCACTGCCTGCCGAACGCTTTGATCTCGACATCTACGCCAGCCGGGAGATCAAGCTTCATCAACGCATCAACTGTTTGAGGTGTTGGGTCCAGAATGTCCATCAACCGCTTATGAGTTCGAATCTCGAACTGTTCGCGTGATTTCTTATCTACGTGCGGCGAACGCAGCACTGTCCACTTGTTCTTGACAGTGGGCAGCGGTATCGGTCCGGCGACGCGCGCGCCTGTTCGTTTAGCCGTCTCGACAATTTCCGACGTCGACTGATCCAGCACGCGATGATCGTAAGCCTTTAGCCTGATCCTGATTTTTTCGTTCAGCATGTTTTCATTTCCGAGTTTCGGTTTCCGATTGCCGATTAATTAGATTTCCGATTGCCGATTTGACTTCTGCCTTAGCTTACGGCAATTGGACAATCGGCAATGTCTCTACTCGATCACTTCCGAGATCGTTCCGGCGCCGACCGTCCGGCCGCCTTCGCGAATTGCGAACCGCAGCCCTTTCTCCATCGCGATCGGCGTGATCAACTCCACGTCCATCGCCA
>Ga0114129_10010379_pt1 | contig 13281 bp, 13 predicted proteins | sample RhiMetdeltSRZDD1_FD_80071 | JGI IMG/M metagenome (GOLD analysis project Ga0114129, IMG submission 80071) | Populus rhizosphere microbial communities from Tennessee, USA - Rhizosphere MetaG P. deltoides SRZDD1 (version 2) (version 2) | ecosystem: Host-associated > Plants > Roots > Rhizosphere >...
CTGCCGCACTTCCGCGACGGCGCCGGCCACATCGTGAACATGGGCTCGGTCGCGGCGATCTGGCCATACGCAAACGGCGCGCTGTACTGCACGTCGAAGGCGGCCGTTCACGCGTTCTCCCGGTCCTTGCGCGAGGACCTGCTCGGCAGACCGATCCGCGTCACGACACTCGCGCCCGGGCTCGTGGAGACGCCGTTCTCGGAGGTCCGGGTCCGCGGCGACGAGGAGAAGGCACACGCCGTCTACGCCAACGTCCCGCTCGGCGGCCCGATGCATCCGGAAGACGTCGCGGATTGCGTGCTCTTCGCGGTCACCCGGCCGCAGCGCGTGAACGTCGACGAGATCGTGGTGATGGCGCTCGCGCAGTCGTCGGGCGCCAACATCATCCGCGAATGAGCGACGGCCAGCGGCTGACGATCCTCGAAGGGTCGACCTTCTGCATCTGCGACGAGATCGGCGACGTGGGCGACGCGACCAGCGGATTCTTCGCCGACGACACGCGCTTCCTCTCGCAGCTGCGCCTGACCGTGAACGGGGCGATGCCGCTGCCGCTCTCCGCGGGGAAGGTCGAGTACTTCTCGGCCGCGTTCTACCTGCGGAACCCACTCGCGGGCGGGCTTCGCCAGGACAGCGTCGCGATCACCCGGGAGCGGTTCGTCGGCGAGGGGATGCAGGACGTGATCGTCGCGCAAAACCTCCACAGCGAGCCGCTCGAGTTCGAGGTCGGCATTCACTTCGCCACGGACTTCGCCGACATCCTGTCCGTCAAGGAGCACGACTTCGCGCTCGGCGACCCGGTGCACGCGCGCCCGCTGCCGCCGCCGGCTCCCGTGACGTTCGACGAGGAGCACAACCAGTTCGTCTTCGAGGATCCGGGCGACGGGCTGCGCACGCAGGTCCTGCTCTCACGGTCGGGCGCAGTCAACGGATCGTCGGTGACGTTTCCCGTCTCGCTCGACCCGCGCGAGCGCTGGGAGATACGCATCGACGTCGTCCCGGCCAACGCCGAAGAAGAGGTCGCCCCGCGGCGGGTCGTCGAACGGCGGTTCGGCGACGAGCGCGGACGCGTCCGCGACTCGCTCGCCGCGTGGCAGCTGCGTGTCCCGCAACTGCGCGCGGACTGGGACGAGCTCTCGCATTCCTTCAGTCAGTCGGTGAGCGACCTCGCCTCGCTGCGGATGCGCGGCCGCTACGCCGTCGGCAAGCTGCCGGCGGCCGGCATGCCGTGGTTCATGACCGTCTTCGGCCGGGACACGATCATCACGTGCCTGCAGACGCTGCTGTTCGGACCTGAGCTCGCGCGCAGCGCGCTCGAAGTGCTCGCCGAGCTGCAGGCCCGCGAGGACGACCCGACGATCGACGCCGAGCCAGGGAAGATCGTCCACGAGGTCCGGCACGGAAAGGCCGCGAAGAAGTGGTTCGCGCGCTACTACGGGACCGTCGACGCGACTCCGCTCTACCTCATCCTGCTCTCGGAGGCGTGGCGCTGGACGAACGACATCGCGCTCGCGCACGACTTCAAGGATCCCGCGATGCGTGCGCTCCGCTGGATCGACGAGTTCGGGGACCTCGACGGAGACGGCTTCGTCGAGTTCCGCCGACGCGCGCCGCATGGTCTCGACGTCCAGTCCTGGAAGGACTCGGGGGACTCGCAGCAGTTCCACGACGGACGCATCGCGCAGGCGCCGATCGCGCCCTGCGAGGTGCAAGGCTACGTCTACGACGCGAAGCGGCGGATCGCCGAGATCGCGCGCGAGGTCTGGCGCGACCGCGCGCTCGCCGACCGACTCGAGAACGAGGCGGCGGAGCTGCGCCGGCGTTTCGACGAGGCGTTCTGGGTGGAGGAGCGCGGCGGCTTCTACGCGCTCGCGCTCGACGCGGACAAACGGCCGGTCGACTCCATCTGCTCGAACATGGGGCACCTGCTCTGGTCGCGCATCGTCCCGACGGAGAAGGTCGACGCCGTCGTCGACCAGCTGATGGGCGACGGGCTCTGGTCAGGCTGGGGAATCCGCACGATGTCCGCCGACGAGGCGGGCTACAGCCCGCTCAGCTACCACAACGGAACCGTCTGGCCGCACGACAACTCGCTCATCGCGTGGGGTCTCGCGCAGTACGCGCGCTGGCCGGAGGCGCTGCGGATCGTGCAGCGCGTGCTCGCCGCCTCGCGCCACTTCGCCTACCAGCTACCGGAGGTGTTCGCGGGCCTGCGCCGCTCGGAGACGCCGTTTCCGATCGCCTATCCGACAGCGGCGCGGCCGCAGGCTTGGGCCGCCGGTACGCCCGTGTTGCTGTTGCAGGTCTTGCTGGGGCTCCAGCCCGACCGGCGCAGGCACCTGCTGCAATCCGTGGCGCCGCTTGAGCTTCCGCACTGGACCGGTACCGTTCGGCTCACAGGCGTCCGTGCATTCGACACCTCCTGGGACGTACGCTTGGAGGACGGGCGAGTAAGAGTGGAGGTCGCGTGAGCCTCAAGGTCGCAGTCCTGGCACCGCCGTGGTTCCCGGTCCCGCCGACCGGCTACGGCGGCATCGAGTGGGTCGTCTCGCTGCTCGCCGACGGCCTCGTCGGCGCCGGCCACGACGTCACGCTGTTCGCGTCGGGCGACTCGCGGACGATGGCGAAGCTCGCCGCGGTTCATCCGGTCGCGCCGAGCGAGTGGATCGGGCGCTCCTTTTGGGAGATGCGGCACGTTCTCTACTGCTACGAGCGCGCCGACGAGTTCGACGTGATCAACGACCACTCCGGCCCGCCCGCGGCCGCGCTCGCCGAGGCGATCGCCACGCCCGTCGTGCACACCGTGCACGGGCCGCTCAACGGCGAGCCGGGCTTGCTCTACGACCAGGTATCGCGCGTCGCGCCGCACACCGGCTTCATCTCGCTGACGATGAACCAGCGCAAGCCGCGGCCGGAGCTGAACTGGGTCGCGAACTGCCCGAACGCACTCGACCTCTCGGTCTATCCGTTCCGTCAGCGAGAGAAGCGCAGCGACTATCTCCTCTTCCTCGGCCGCATGAGCCCGGACAAGGGCGCGCATCGAGCGGTGGCAGTCGCGATGGAGGCCGGAGTGCCGCTGAAGATCGCGGGCAAGAAGCAGGAGCCGAAGGAGGAGCAGTACTTCGACCAGTTCGTCGCCCCGCATCTCGGTCCCGACATCGAGTACCTGGGCGAGGTCACGCACGGCGAAAAGGTCGAGCTACTCCAGCACGCGCGCGCGACGCTGTTCCCGATCGAATGGGAGGAGCCGTTCGGCCTGGTGATGATCGAGTCGATGGCCTGCGGCACGCCGGTCATCGCGACGCGCCGCGGCTCCGTTCCCGAGGTCGTCGAGCACGGGCGCAGCGGAATCATCGTCGACGACTACGCGATCATGCCCACCGCACTCGCAGAGGCCGACCGGCTCGATCCGCGCGAGTGCCGCCGCTACGTCGAGGAGCGGTTCTCGCCGATCCGGATGGTGCGCGACTACGTGCGCGCCTACACGTCGGCGATCGAGTCGGCGAAGACTCGCAGCTAGCGGAGCGGGACGGGCGCCGTCTCGGGCTCGGGCGACGGAATCACGATCGGGTCGACGCGCTCCAGGCGGCGGACGTCGCGCGTCAGCAACGCGGCGAGGCCGGTCACCGCGCTCAACGCTGCTGCGCACCAAATCGTTGTCGAGACTCCGATCACGTCTGCGAGAGGTCCGACGATCGTCAAGCCGAGTGGAATGAAGACGATCGAGCCGAGCCCGTCGTACGCGTTCACCCGTGCGAGCACCTCGTCCGGAACGTGTTGCTGCAGCGCCGTCACCCAGTAGACGTTGAAGAGCTCGATCCCGAACCCCGCGATAACCGCCGCGAGCGAGACGGCAGGGAGCGAGAGGGGAACGGCGAGCGCAACGAGCAGCACCGGGATGACGAGGAGGCCGAAGACGCCGTAGAGGAGAATCCGCCGCGGCTTCCAGCGAAGCGCGACGACTCCCGCGACGACGAGCCCGACCGATTCCGAGGCGATCACGATGCCCCAGCCGGTCGCGCCGTGCAGCGATTCCTTCGCGACCACCGGGCCGAGCACCGCCTGGCTTCCGACCCACGCCATGTTGCCCAGGGCGGCCGCTGCGACGACAACCCAGAGCCACGTGCGCGAGCGGAACTCGTGCCAGCCCTCGGCGAGCTCGCGCAGGAAGGTCGAGTGCTCGCGCCTTGCTCGGATGCGCGTCCGCATTCGCGCCAAGAACGCCGCGCTCGCGAAGTACGTGCCCGCGTCGAACGCGATGGCCCATCCCGAGCCGATCGCCGCCACGATCCCGCCGCCGACAGCGGCGCCGATGATCGTCGTTGCGGTCTGGCACAGCCGCAGCACCGCGTTCGCCTGCTGAAGCTCTTCCGGCGGCACGACTTGCGGGACGACTCCCTGGGACGCGGGGAAGAAGAAGGAGATCGCAATTCCGCGCGCGACCTGGAGAACGATCAGCTCCCAGAGGTGCGCGACTCCCGCGAGCAGGAGCACGGCGACGACAGCCTGCGCGGCGCCGCTGAGGAAATTCGCCGCGACCATGACGACGTTGCGCGGCAGGCGGTCGGCCCAGACGCCGCCGACGAGGATGAAGACGACCTGCGGAACCCAGGACGCCGCCAGGACCCAGCCGAGATCCGACGCCGAGCCCGTCAGGTCGAGGACCGCGAACGCGAGCGCGATCGGCGCCATCGCGCTGCCTGCCAGCGAGACGAGTTGTCCGGAGAAGAGGAGCCGGAACTCCCGCCCCCGAAGGGGCCCGAGCCGCGAGCTCAGCGCGGCCAGTGGTCCGCGTTCTCCCAGCCGTACCAGGCGACGGGCTCGATCCAGGCGCTGACGCTGTCGCGCCGGCGGTTGCCGTGCGGGCGGCCGGTGTACCTGGTCGCGAGGCGGTCGATGTCCGCGAGCTCGGGGTCGTCGACGATGTCGGCGACCTGCCCGAAGATCGTCGCCTGCCGGTACCACGTCTCGGCGTCAAGCACGGTCAGCGTCACGCGCGGGTCGCGCCGCATGTTCGCCAGGCGACGGCGCGACCGGTCCATGTTGACGAGCACGCGCTCTCCGTCCCAGTCGTACCAGGTCGCGGCGGAGTGCGGCGATCCGTCCGCGCGCAGCGTTGCGATCACCGCGGGGTTCGGCTTGCGCAGGAGCGCGTCGACCTCAGGCGGAAGCGGCGGCTTGGGCATCCCGTTCGCGCCTTTTCTTCCAGTACCGCTCGAGGCCGAGAAACGACTGGACGAACGGCGCTGCGCGCTCGTAGTAGTGCGCACCGTTCCCTTCCGACGCTTCGAGGTCCGCCTGCGCAGCCGCGACGAACTCGTCCTGCGTCATTCCCTCGTAGACGCGCTTCGCCCAGACGCCGAGGTAGTTGCGCGCGCGCTCGAGGTGCCGCGCGACCTCGTGGCGGCCGTCGACGACTCCGAAGTGGATCAGCGCGAGGCGTTCCGGGTCGCGACGGAGGATCTCGTCGAAGGTCCGATCCCACGCCTCGAGGTCGATGTCCGGCGGCGGCGCGTGCGGAAGGACATGCCGTCCGGGCAGGATCCGGACTCCGGCTGCGTCGCCCGCATACAGCGTCCCGTCGTCCGCGAGATAGCAGACGTGGTGGGACGCGTGGCCCGGAGACGGGAAGCACTCGAGCCCGGCGACGGTCGGGCCGGTCGGCTCGACGTTCGCGGCCGGCACGGGCAGCGGCTCGCCGTACAGCGTGTCCAGGGTGTCGCCGTAGAGCCGCCGTGCGGAGTCGATCAACCGCGTCGGGTCGACGACGTGCGGCGCGCCGATCTCCGAGACGTGCACGCGGATCTGCGGGTTCGCCTGCACGACGTGTCCCGCCGCGCCGGCGTGATCCAGGTGGATGTGCGACAGCAGGAGGTGCCTGATGCTCGCGAGGTCGACCTGGCGCTGGAGCTCGTCGAAACAGGTCGCGGGACCGCAGTCGAACAGCGCGGGACCTTCCGGCGTGTCCAGCGTGTAGACGCCGATCACGCGGTCGGCGCCCAGATGACTGAGGTCGACCGGGGCGACTCTCACGCGCCCGATCGTACGCGGGGCGCTAGGCCGAGCGCGCCATCCAGGTGAGCGGCCCGACGAGCGCCGCGAACGGCAACGCGACGACAATGGCTGCGAGTGCGATGGGCATGGCGCCATTGTCCGTACGACGCCAACCCCGCGCGTCCTCCGCGAGATCGATTGACGGTCATTCGCGAGGACGATTCAGACGCGGCGGTAGCGAGCATCCACGAAGCAGTAGACCGCATAGGCGATCAGACCGGCCGCAGTCGCTCCGAGGAGCCATGTCCCGTAGCTGTGGCTTGCGAGCTTGGCTAGCGCCCCGTCGACCCCGATCGCGTCGCTCGGCCGGTAGTCGACCGCGGCCTTGACCACGAAGACGCCGATCAGACCGAAGACGACGAAGCGGGAGAGCATGCCGACGACGCCTATGCGCGCTCCCCACTTGCGCTCGACCTCGCTCATCTTCTGCTGGTTCCACTTCTTCTCGAAGTTGCGCGTGATCGCGCGGTACAGGTTCACGAGCCCCGCGACGGCGACCGCCACGCCGGCGGCGCCGACGATCCATCGCCCTGCGGGCCAAGAGAGCGCCTCGGCGGTCGCCTTGTGCGCCTTCTCGTTCTGCGACTCCTGGTGACCGCCGGTGAGGAGCTTGATGCACGAATACGTCAATCCCCCGTAGATCGCGGCGCGGGCGAAGTAGCCGGCACGCTTGGCCCAGCCCTTTGCGTCGTCGTCGGCCTCGAAGAACGCCTGCGCGAGCCGCCAGAGCGCATACGCGGCGAATCCGAGCGCAAGCCCGATCAGCAGCGCCTTCCCGAACCATTCGTCGGCGACTGCCTGGAGTGCCCCCGTCCGGCTCGTCGTCTCGCCGCCCGCTCCGAGGGCGACCTTGATCGCCAGGACGCCGACCAGCACGTAGGAGACGCCTTTCGCCACCAGGCCGACGCGGGCGAGGACGCGGATCCACGCGCGGTTCTGCGGTCGCGAGACCACCGAGCGCGCGGTGAGACGGACGTCCTGGGCACGGGAGGCCATGGTCCGGCCGTACCCGGCGGCCGGCAGATCAATCCTCAGGGCTCGGTCGGCAGGTAGTGCTCGTCGAACCTCCCGCCGCGGGCGACGTAGGCCAGCATCGCGCGATCGGCGATCCACTCGACTGGCGCGCGGTCGTCGGTCAGGAGGTCGCCGCGAAAGCCCGCGGCCGCGACCTGCCGGCGGAAGAGCGGAACGAGCGATTGGATCGGATGCGCTGCACGACCGATCCGCTCCACGAGGGCGCTGCGCGGCAAGGGTCGATCCAGCGCGAACACGAGCGTGTTGAAACGCAGGGCGTCCCAGCTCCACGCGTCGCCGAAAGCGCTGCGGACGGTCCGCGCGATCGCCCGCACGAGCCCGCGATCTCCCGGCACGCGAGAGACGTTCAGCGCGATTGCACCGCCCGGTCGCAGGTGCGCGCGCGCCAGTTCGAAGAACTCCTTCGTCGCGAGCTGGAACGGGACGTACGGCTGGCGGTACGCGTCGACGCAGATCAGGTCGTACCGCTTGCCGGTCGTGAGCAGGTACGCGCGCGCGTCGGCGGTGATCACGCGCAGGCGCGGAACGCTGTCGAGGCCGAGATACCGCTGCGCCGCGTCGGTGACCTTCTCGTCGATCTCCACGCCGTCGACGTGGACGCCGGGATAGAGGGCGGTGAGTGCGCGGGCGGTGGATCCGCCGGCGTTGCCCAGGACGAGCACGCGCTGCGGCGGTCGATCGAGGAGAGGCGGAACGACGAGGAACATGTCCCACTCGCCGCCGGTCAGAACGCTTCCCGGGTACCAGACCGAGTTTGCGACCACGCCTTCGTTCAGCTCGAGCACGCGCGAACCGCTCGGCGTCTCGCGCACGTCGAGGTACTGGTACGACGAATCCGCGTCGTAGAGCAGGCCGGGCTGGGCCTTGACCGCGCCTGGTGGCACGAGCAGCAGCGCGGCCGTGGCGATCGTCAGCAGCTGCCAGCGCCTGCCGAGCAGCAGCGCCGAGGCGAGCACGAGGATCACCGCCGTTCCGACCATCGTCCGCTGCGTCCCGACGAGCGGGATCAGCACGAGCGCCGACAGGAACGTCCCGAAGATGCTCCCGAACGTCGAGAGCGCGTACAGCCTGCCGGCGACAGTCCCGGCCGTCTCCACCGAATGCAGCGCGAGCCGCACGGCGAACGGGCTGACCATCCCGAGCAGCGTCACCGGCACCGCGAAGAGCGCGAGGGCGGCGACGAACGACCCCACGACGACTCCCGCGGACGCGTCGTTGAGCCCGCGCACGGTCGCCGAGAGGAAGGGCCGCGCCACGAACGGGATGACCGCGATCGCTATCGCAGCCACGACCAGGATCACGCCGAGCAGTCGCGGCTCCGGGCGACGATCGACCAGGCGACCGCCGAGCCAGTAGCCGAGCGCGAGGTAGACCAGCGTGAGCCCGATGACGTTCGCCCAGACGATCGTCGAGCTCCCGAAGTAGGGCGCGAGCAACCGCGAGGCGGCGATCTCGGTGGCGAGCGTCGCGCCCCCGGCCACGAGGACGACGACGCCGAGGCGCACTACGCCGTGGTTCTCGCGCGAACGAGGGCCTGTCGCAGGTCGGCGACGAGGTCGTCCGCGGATTCGATGCCTGTCGACAGCCGGATCAGGTTGCGCGGCGCGGCGAACGGCGCGTCGGCCGTTGAGGCGTGCGTCATACGCGCGGGATGCTCGATGAGCGACTCGACGCCGCCGAGCGACTCCGCGAGCTTCCAGATCTTCGTGCGTCCGACGAGCTCGACCGCGGCCTCCTCGGACTCGACGAGGAAACTGATCATCCCTCCGAAGTCGCGCATCTGGCGCGTCGCGATCTCGTGGCCCGGGTGGTCGGCGAGGCCGGGGTAGAGGACCCGTTCGACGCCCTCCTGCGCGGACAGCCAAGCGGCGACGCGGCGCGCGTTCTCGCAGTGGCGCTCCATCCGCAGCGCCAGGGTCTTGACGCCGCGCAGGACGAGCCAGCAGTCGAAGGGCCCGGGAACCGCTCCGAGCGACTTCTGCAGGAAGTAGAGCCGCTCCGCGATCGTCGGATCGTTCGTCGCGACGAAGCCGCCGATGACGTCGGAATGGCCGCCCAGGTACTTGGTCGTCGAGTGCACGACGACGTCCGCACCGATGTCGAGCGGGTTCTGGAGATACGGCGACGCGAACGTGTTGTCGACGACGAGGATTGCGTCCGCTGCGTGCGCGGCCTCGGCCGCGGCGCGGATGTCGACGATGTTCAGCATCGGGTTCGACGGCGTCTCGATCCAGACGATGCGCGTGCGCTCGTCGAGGTAGTCGCCGAGCCGCGAGAAGTCCTCGGCGCGCACGTACTCGAAGACGTAGCCCTTCGGCTCGTAGACCTGCGAGGTCATCCGGTAGACGCCGCCGTACACGTCGGCGATCAACACGACGCGCTCTCCCGGGTTCACGAGGTGCATCAATGTCGTCGTCGCGCCGAGCCCCGACGAGTAGGCGATCCCGTGCTGGGCGTTTTCCAGCGACGCGAGGCAGCGCTCGAGCGCGTGCCTCGTCGGGTTCGCGACGCGCGAGTAGTCGTAGCCCTTGTTCTTGCCGACGGCCTCCTGCGCGTACGTCGACGTCTGGTAGATCGGCGTCGTCAGCGCGCCCGTCGCGGGATCCGGCTCCTGCCCCTCGTGGATCGCGCGCGTCTCGAAGTCCACGCCGCGATTGTAGTGAGCGGCCGCTGCCGTACACTCGCGCGGGTGGTGGAGCGGGATCCCGACGCGATTCGCCGCGCGTGCACGCGGTTCGTCACGGCCTGGTCGGTGCCCTTGCCGCCGGATCGCGACCGCTACGGCGAGGGCGGGGCCGTCGAGCGCCTCGAGGCGCGGATCGTCGAGCTGCTGGGCAAGGACGCCGCCGCGTACTTCCCGTCGGGGACGATGGCGCAGCAGATCGCGCTTCGGATCCATTGCGAGCGCACGGGCCGGAACACCGTCGCCTTCCATCCGCAGTGCCACCTCGAGGCGCACGAGGAGCAGGGCTACGTGCACTTGCACGGCCTGCGTGCGCGGCTGGTCGGCGACCGCGACCGGCTGATCACCCTCGAGGCGCTGGAGCGGATCGCGGAGCCGATCGGCGCATTGCTCCTCGAGCTTCCGCAGCGCGACCTAGGCGGACAGCTGCCGCCGTGGGACGATCTCGTCGCGCAGGTCGATTGGGCGCGCGGCCGCGGCGCCGCGCCGCACCTCGACGGCGCGCGCCTCTGGCAGTGCGAGCCGTTCTACGGCAAGTCGTTCGCCGAGATCTCCGCGCTGTTCGACACGGTGTACGTGTCGCTCTACAAGGATCTCGGCGGCCTTGCCGGCTGCCTGCTCGCCGGGCCCGACGACTTCGTCGCGGAAGCGCGTGTCTGGAGGATCCGCCACGGCGGCCGCCTCGCGAGCGTCGAGCCGTACGCGGTCTCCGGGTTGCGCGGCCTCGACGAGGTGCTGCCGCGGATGCCCGAGCTGGTCGCCAAGGCGCGCGAGCTCGGCGAGGCGCTCGCGCAGATCGAAGGCATCCGCGTCGTCCCCGACCCGCCCCAGGTGGCAATGCTCCACGTGTACGTCGAGGGCGAGCTCGAGCGGGTGCGCGACGCCGCGCTCGGCATCGCCGAGGAGACGTCGACGTTGGTCGCGGGAGGCTTCGCTCCGACGGCAGTGCCGACCCTCCAGCGCGCGGAGCTCGGCATCGGCACGCCGACGCTGGAGGTCCCGACGACGGAGATCGCCGAGCTCTACGCCGAGCTCGTCCGCCGCGCGGCGGCCTGACGACCGTGGATTTCGCCACCTTCGTTCTCTCCAACCTCGCGCCCGGATCGCGTGTGCTCGAGGTCGGTTGCGGCACGAGCGGCGACCTCGCGCTCAAGCTCGCGGGCGCGGGCCACGACGTCGTCGCGATCGACCCGCGCGCGCCCGAGGGCGCGATCTTCCGACGGGTCGGGCTCGAGGACTTCGACGAGGACGGCGCGTTCGACGCCACGGTCTGCAAACGGGTTCTGCACCACGTCGATCCGCTGCCGCCTGCCGTCGAGAAGCTCGCGCGCCTCGCGCCGGTCGTGCTCGTCGAGGAATTCGCCCACGAGCGCCTCGACGACCCGACACGCTCGTGGTACGAGGGCCAATGGCGGCTGCTCGCCGCGGCCGGCGTCGAGCCCGACGGCCCGCCGGACCTCGGGCACTGGCGTGAGGAGCACCGCGGCCTGCATCCCTCCGGGGACGTGGTCGCGGCGCTCGACGCGTCGTTCGCGCGCACGCACTACGAAGACCGGCCGTACCTGTACCGCTGGCTTGGCGGTCCCGCCAGCGAGGAGCTCGAGCGTGCCCTGATCGACGCGGAGGCGATCCGCCCGATCGGCTACCGCTATGCGGGAACGAGGACCGAGACGACCCGCTCCGCCGCGAACTCGCGGTAGTCCGAGCCGAGCGCGTCCTCGAGCTTCCGCTCGAGCTCACCGGTCTCCGCAAGCTCCTCGGTGATGTCGGCGCCGCCGACGAGCTCGCCGTTGATGAAGACCTGCGGGATCGTCGGCCAGCCGCTCAGGGTCGCAAGCTCCTGCCGGATCGCCGGGTCGGGAAGGATGTCCACCGCCGTGACCGGCGCACCCGCGTGCCGAAGCGCCTGGAGGGCCCGCTCCGAATTGCCGCACATCACGAACTGCGGCGTCCCCTTCATGAAGAGCGCCACCGGCGAGGTGTCGATCACGCTCTTGATCCGTCCGTTCAGCTCTTCGCTCAACTCGTCCCCCTCGTCTTGATTCGCATTTCATGAATGGTGCCTGCGGCGAAGGGGCCTGCGAGGGCTGCATTGACGAGCTTGTGCTGCTCGAGAAGCGGCAGGCCGTCGAACCGCGGGCTCGTCACCTCGACGAGGAAGTGGTCGCCGCCCCCCGTCCGGTCGGTCACGCGTACGGTGCCGGCCTCCGGGAACGCCTGGCGCAGCAGCTGCTCGAGCTCCCCCGTGACCACGTCCGCATCGTAGCCTTGGGGTATGAGCGAGCTCGGCCTGTTCCCCCTGAAGGTCGTCCTTTTGCCGACGGAGCAGATCCCGCTGCACATCTTCGAGCCGCGGTACAAGGAGCTGATCGGAGAGTGCATCGAGGACGATGCCGAGTTCGGGCTCGTTCTCTCCGACGACGACGGCCTGCGGAAGATCGGCACGCGGGCGCGCGTCACGGACGTGCTCGAGCGGTTCGACGACGGCCGGCTGAACGTCGTCGTGGAGGGCGGCGAGCGTTTCCGCCTCGTGGAGCTGACCTCAGGCCGGTCGTTCCACACCGGCCAGATCGAGGCGATCGAGGACGACGACCTGGACGCGGAGCCCGCGGACGCGGAGCGCGCGCTCGGCCTCTTCCGGCGCGTCGCCGAGCTCGCCGAGGCCGAGACGACGGAGCCCGAGCCCTCGCGCCGCCTCTCCTACGAGATCGCCGCGCGGATCGAGTTGCCGATCGGCCTGAAGCAGGAGCTGCTCGAGTCACGCTCCGAGCCGGAGCGGTTGCGCCGGCTCAGCCAGGCCCTGGACGGGATCGCCGAGCTGCTGACGAAGCAGAAGGAGCTCCGGGACCTGTCCTCGAGGAACGGGCACAAGCGGCTGTAGCCGTCGTGGAAAGTGCTCTGCACTTTCCACGAAATAGTGCACTAGCTCGAGTTGATGTCCGCCGTCGACGCGGCGACGGCGGACGTTTCTCGCCGGCAGCTGGTGCATCGCTCGGCTTGATACGGGCGGGACATGCCTCAGGGACTGTCCCTGAGGCAGGCCGTTCGGTACAACCATTGAAGCGACCGCGGGCGACGAATCGTTCCCGGCTGGAAACGTCCGCCGCCGCCACGCCGGCGGCGGACCTCGACGCTCGCTAGTGCATCGTCTCGCGGAAAGTGCATAGCACTTTCCGCGAAGCGTTTCAGCCGCGGTTGTGCGCGAGGTACTCGAGCAGGTCGGACCGCGTCAGCACGCCGACGGGGCGCCCGTCGCGAGCGACGACGACCGCATTTCGCGCGCCGGTGAGCGTCGAGAAGACCTCGTCGAGCGTCTGGTCGACCTCGATCGCAGCGAGCGGCGGCTGCATCACGTTCGCGACATCGTCGTGCAGCGCGTCCGGGTTCTTGAAGATGCGGTCGAGCAGGTCGCGGTCCTGAAGCGAGCCGATCACGTCCGCGAGGGAATCGAGCTCGCCGTCGCGGACGACCGGGAGCTGCGAGATCGAGTAGCGCTGCATGATGTCGACCGC
>Ga0114129_10010381_pt1 | contig 13281 bp, 13 predicted proteins | sample RhiMetdeltSRZDD1_FD_80071 | JGI IMG/M metagenome (GOLD analysis project Ga0114129, IMG submission 80071) | Populus rhizosphere microbial communities from Tennessee, USA - Rhizosphere MetaG P. deltoides SRZDD1 (version 2) (version 2) | ecosystem: Host-associated > Plants > Roots > Rhizosphere >...
CCGGTCATGAAGACGCGGAACATGTGCAGCCACACCGTGATGACCATCGCGTGCGCGCCCCAGCGGTGCATCTCGCGCATGATGCCGAGCGGCACGTGCTCGCGCAGGCCGACGATGTCGGTGTACGCATACTCGAGGGTGGGCCGGTAGTAGAACATCAGCAGCAGCCCCGTGAGCGTCAGCGACAGGAACAGGAAGAAGCTCAACCCGCCCATGCACCACGTGTATCGCAGCTTCACGCCCGACTTCCGAATCCGCACCGGGTGCAGATGCAGGAAGACGTTCGAGAGCATCACGAGCACGCGGTTGCGGTCGCTGTCGGGACGCCCGTGCCGGAAGATCGATGTCCAGACCTGCGTTTCGGTGAGCCAGTTCCAGAATCTGGTGCCGGGCCCTTCTTTCGGTGCGATGGTTTTGGTTTCAGCCATATCAGGTATCAGCGCTCAAGGCTCAAGGGTCAACGGTCAACGCTCAAGGGTCAACGGTCAACGCTCAAGGCTCAACGGTCAACGCTCAACGGTCAACGCACACGGACCGATCCTTGAGAGTTGAAAGTTGCGCCCTCACACTTTCAGAAATGCCTCCGGATCGATCCACTGACCCAATTCGCGTTGGAAGTGCCGGCTCTTGTCCACGAGGATCTGTCCATCCTCCGCCAGCACGATACGCGTGCGCTCGAGCGGACGCGGCGCGGGACCCTCGAAATTCACTCCGCTCGTGCGGAAGCCACTGCCGTGGCATGGGCACTTGAACTTGTTCTCCGCCGACAGATAGTTGGGCGTGCAGCCCAGATGCGTGCATGTAACACTGAGCGAGTAGAAGCCGCTCGCGTGGTTGTCGATGTCCTCCGCCACCCGTACCAGCCACACGCCGTACTTCTCTTTCCAGCGCTCGTCGACGCCCATGCCGTACTCGTTCGGGAAGCCCGCTTTGAACTGCTGCGGCGGCTCGTTGAGCACATTCGGAAACATGAAGCGACCGGTCGCCGCGAGCGCCGCGGCCGAGGCGGCCGAGAATGCGCCCCACGCGAGGCCCATCCACGCGCGCCGCGTCAGGAGCGGCGACGTGTCGTCGGGGTCGCGCGTCGCGGCCTTCGCGGCGGCAGGAGCTGCAGCAGTTCTGGCCGCCGCTCCGCCCGCCGATGCGACGTTGGTCGTCTTGCCTGCGAGATCGGGGATCGGTGCCGGTGCCGGACGCGGCGGCGCCGGTTTCACCGCGTGAGCACCAGCGGCCGCCGGCGCGGGCGCCGTTGGTGTTGCTCCCGTGGCGGCCGCTGCAGCCGCGGTCGCCGGCGCATCGCCGCCGGGTACAGGCCTGTGCTGCGGCGTCGCCGCCGGATTGGCACCCGTGGGCGGCGCGGTCGGTTCGACCGGCTTGTTCTCATCAGCCATGCTGCCTCAAATGAAATTGGTAAGGTGGTCATTGGGTCGGTTGGTCATTGCAAGTCCAATACAATTACCAAGTTACCCAATTACTCCATTACCAACTATCCCATCACTTTTAGGGCCTCTATCGCTGCCTGTCTCACTTTCAGGCTCCTGTCGCTTTGACTCAGTCGGTCGATCGACGCACGCAGTGAGTCGTCCTTCAACGCTGCCGCGGCACGCAGCCCGCTGATCATCACCTCGGCCACCGGATCCTGGTCGTCGTCTTGCCGAACGCTGCGCTTGACCGTCTGCTCCACGTATTCGCGGTCGAGCATCTGCCGCAGCACGGGCACACCCTCGTGATTCGCGTGCCTCGACAAGGCGACCGCGGCGTTCCAGCGCACGTCCGGCATCTCGTCGCGGAGGGCGGCTCGAAGCGTGGTCACTTGCGAGTCGCCCGGCAGCGCCCCGAGGGAGTACACGACCATTTTTCGAATCCCCGCATCCGGCGACGCGTAGAGCGGCTGAAGCTTCGCGGCGACTGCCGGATCGCCGGACGCGCCGAGCGCCCAGATCGCGCTGATGCGCACTTCGCCGATGTCACTCGCCGACCAGCCGGTGAAGCGCGAGATCCAATCCTGGCTGGCGGACCGCGCTTCTTCGTCGAGCGACGCGGTGAGCGCGGCGATCGCCTCCTGTGACATCGGCGGATCGAGCCGGCCGATCGCCAGCGCCAGGTATCGGCGAATCCGCGGGTCGTCGTCCTTGGCGCGCTCGAATGCGCTGACGAGCGCGGGCCCGAGCGACCGATCGGCGCGCACGTGCGGATCGTCCATCAGCCTCGACAGTTCGTACGCCGCGGGCCAGCGGCGATCGGATCCGCCGTTTTGCACCTCGGCTAAATAGTCCTTCGGCCCGCGGTTGTCGGCGACGAGCGACCGAAATCCGACATACACGCCGACCGTGATCGCGACAACGGCTAGCGGAATCAAAAAAAACTGAACAGCAAGGGCGGGCGCGGCGACTAGTGGGTTGCGAGTCGCGGATTCGCGCTCGACGAGTTTGTCCATGTATGCGGGAGCAGACGTGTCCCGGGAAATCCCGAGAGCGCTGCAAGTTTTACCATCTGAGTCTCTTAACGGTCAAGCGACGGCACCCGCCTTGCACCCAACCCAGCTCATGAGAATTTCTATTGCAGCGCTCGTGACCGTGCTCAGCCTTGCAGTTGGAGTTTCCTCCGCAGCCGCCCAACGGCGGCCCCAACGCCGTGCGCCCACGCCTGGAATGGTCGGGATCGGCGCATCCTTCGGCGCCGACATCCCATCGGATGCGGCGCTCGACAAAGGCCTCGACATCGCCGGCAACATCGAAGGCTACCTCACCTCTCGCGTATCGGTTCGCGGCCAACTCGGCGCGGCGTGGTGGGACATCGTCGGTCAGCGATTCAGCGGCCAGGTCAAGCCGCTCTATCTGGACGGCAACCTCGTCTACAACTGGGAGGGTGGCGCAATTCACCCGTATGTCACGGGCGGCATCGGGATGTATCGAATGCGCTCAGAAGAAAACGGCGTCGAAGGATCCGACACCAAAGCCGGCTTCAACGTCGGCGGCGGCATTGAGTATTTCTTCACACCACGCGCCACCTTCACCGGCGAGGTTCTCTATCACAAGGTCGATGCATTCAACACTCCGTTCGCAAGGTTCGCCGACGGTTCATTCTGGCGAATCGCGATGGGGATGAAGGCGTACTTCTAACGCTGTACGAAACAGGCAGCGCGTGATTCGGTGAATTGGTGAGGTGTCATTCACACTCACCAATTCACCGGGCGACGACTCACCAATTACTGGGCCGCACCAATGGTTTCGCTGGCGGCCACGGGCTTGAGGAACGGCATCATCTGCCGGAGCCGCGCGCCCACCTGTTCGATCTGATGGTTGCGATCGGCCTCGCGCAGCTTGTTGAACGTCGGGCGTCCGGCCTCGTTCTCCGCGATCCATCCCTTCGCATATTTGCCGCTGCGCACGTCGTCCAGGAGCTGCTTCATCGCCTTACGCGTCTCGTCGGTCACGATGCGCGGGCCACCGGTGTAGTCGCCGTGCTCCGCGGTGTCGCTGACCGAGTAGCGCATGTAGTTCAAGCCGCCCTGATAGATGAGGTCGACGATCAACTTCAGCTCGTGCAAGCACTCGAAGTACGCGATCTCGGGTTGATAGCCAGCCTCCACGAGCGTTTCGAAGCCTGCCTTGATGAGCGCGCTGACGCCTCCGCAGAGGACCGCCTGTTCGCCGAAGAGATCGGTTTCCGTCTCCTCGGCAAATGTCGTCTCGATGACGCCTGCCCGCGTGACACCGATGCCTTTGGCATACGAAAGCGTCAGTGAACGCGCCGAGCCAGTCGCGTCCTGATGAATCGCGAAAAGCGCCGGAGTGCCGGCGCCTTCGACGTACAGCTCGCGAACGCGGTGCCCTGGCGATTTGGGCGCGACCATGGCCACGTCCAGGTCGGCACGCGGAACGATCGCGCCGAACCGGATATTGAAGCCATGCGCGAACATCAGCGTGTTGCCCGGTTGAAGGTTCGGCTCGATCTCCTCACGATAGATCTTTCCCTGCACATGATCCGGAATGAGGATCATCACGACGTCGGCCCACCGAGCGACGTCGCTCACTTCGCCGACAGCCAGACCCGTCGCCTGCGCCTTGGCGCGCGACCGGCTCGTGGCCGGCAACCCTACGCGGACGCTCACGCCGCTGTCTTTGAGGTTGAGGGCATGCGCGTGTCCCTGAGATCCATAACCGATGATCCCGACCTTGCGCGCTTGGATCAGGGACAGGTCAGCGGCGTCGTCGTAGTACATCGTGGCCATTCGAGAACTCCCACCTTGGTGAATTAGTGAATTAGCGAATTAGCGAATTGGTGAATGAGCGAATTGGTGAGTTGGTGAGTTCGCGACGTGGACGGTCCAATTCGCCAACTCGCCAATTCACTCATTCGCCAACTAAACGGAACAGTTGGATACATCGCCGCTGATGTCTGATGCGGCGGTCGTCGAGCCGCGTGGAAAGGCGCGGCGCACGGGCACGTGGCCGCGCGCCATCGCCACGCGGCCCGTCCGGACCATCTCGATGACGCCGTAGGGGCGGAGCACTTCGAGCAAGCTATCGATCTTGTCCTCGGTGCCGGTCGTTTCGATGACCAGCGATTCGGGGCTGACGTCGATGATGCGCGCGCGATAGACGTCCACCAGCTGCATCACGTGAGTCCGCGCCTCCCCCGTCGCACCCACCTTGATGAGTGCCAGGTCGCGCGCGATAGACGGGGCGTCGGTGATGTTGTCGACTCGGCGACACGGTACGAGCTTGTAGAGGTTCGCCTCGAGTCGCCGCGCGCCGTACTCGTCGGTGTCGACGACCACGGTCATTCGGGAAACGCCAGTCGTTTCCGTGTGGCCGACCGTCAACGACTCAATGTTGAATCCGCGCCGCCGGAAGAGCGACGCGACGCGATTCAGGACGCCGGGCTTGTTGTCGACGTAGACGGCGAATGTGTGCAGCATGATTGTGATCCTGCCGAGACCTCGAGGTTTTTTAGTCCGCCGCCGTTTCCACGATCGGCGACGGCCTCCGAATCATGCGATCCAGGTCCGCGCCGGCGGGCACCATCGGGTACACCGAGTCTTCCTGCTCCACCTGGAAATCGATGAGCGCGGCGCGCTTCTGGCGGCGCGCCGATTCGACAGCTCCCGCGACTTCGGCCCGCGTCTTGATGGTCGCGGCCGAGATGCCGAACGCTTCCGCCAACTTCTGGAAATTCGGTCCGATGATCGGCGTCGCGGCGTATCGCTTGTCGTAGAAGAATTCCTGCCACTGGCGGACCATCCCCAGGTACCCGTTGTTGATGATCGCCACGTTGATGTCCAGGTTCTCCTGCACCACCGTTGCAAGCTCCGCCATCGTCATCTGGAAGCCGCCGTCGCCGACGACCACCCAGACTTCCTGATCGGGACAGGCGATCTTCGCGCCGATGGCAGCGGGCAGCGCGAAGCCCATCGTGCCGAGCCCGCCGGAGGTGATGAGCGACCGCGACCGATTGTGCTTGTAGTACTGCGCTTCCCACATCTGATGCTGACCGACGTCGGTGACGACCAGCGCCTCGCCTCCCGTGAGCCTCCACAGATCGTTGATGACGTGGGCGGCGTACAGATGACCGTTGTCCGGCAGGTTCTGAATGTCTCGTACCGCGACGTCGCCCTTGAGCGACTGAATGTGCGCCAGCCAGGCCGACCTGTCGCCGGGAGCGACGAGCGGCTGCCACTCCGCGAGCGCCGCGCGCAAATCCTTGGCAATCGCGACATCCACGCGCACGTTCTTGTTCAGCTCGCCGCGGTCGATGTCGACGTGAATCTTGCGGGCGTTGCGCGCATAGGTGCGCAGGTTGCCGGTGACGCGATCGTCGAACCGCATTCCGAGGGCGATCAACAGGTCCGCTTCCTGGATGGCCGTATTCACCCACGCCTCGCCATGCATCCCCATCATCCCGAGGTTGAGGGGATGGCTGGCGGCCACCCCGCCGATCCCGAGGAGCGTGACGGCGATTGGAATCTGCGCGCGCTCAGCGAGCGCAACGATCTCGCGCTCCGCGCCGGAAAGCATCACGCCATGCCCCGCGAGGATCAGCGGACGCTCGGCGGAGTTGATCAACGCGATTGCCTCGCGCGCATCGCCGTCGCCCGGCAGCGCGGCATCGAGGGCTTCCGTCAGATGCGCCTCGGCGGCAGCCCAGTCCACGTCGCAGCTCCCCTGCTGCGCATCCTTGGTGATGTCGACGAGCACCGGTCCGGGGCGGCCCGACCGAGCCACGGCAAAGGCCTCGAGCACCGCCGGCGCGACATCCTCGGCGCTCGTCACGAGGTAGTTGTGCTTGGTGATCGGCAGCGTGATGCCGGTGATGTCGGTTTCCTGAAACGCGTCGGATCCGATCAGTTTGCTGCCCACCTGGCCGGTGATACACACGATGGGCGACGAATCCATCATCGCCGTAGCGATGCCGGTGACCATGTTGGTCGCGCCGGGCCCGGAGGTTGCGATCGCCACGCCCACTTTGCCGCTCGCCCTGGCGTATCCGTCCGCCATGTGCGTTGCGCCCTGTTCGTGCCGGACGAGAACGTGCCGGACTGGATACGCGAGCATCGCGTCGTATGCCGGCAGAATCGCTCCGCCCGGGTACCCGAAGACGTCGGAGACGCCTTCGCGCACGAGCGCTTCCCACAGAATCTGTGCGCCGGTCAGTTTCATCAGAACCTCTTCGTTCGTCGTTCGTCGTTCGCCGGACGTCGTTCAGGGTCGACGTTCCACGTTCGGCGTTCGGAGTTCGGCGTTCGGCGTTCGAACGACGAACCCCGAACGACGCGCGTCGAACGGCTATCCCGTTACGGCCCCTGTCGACGCCGACGACACGAGCCTGGCGTATTTCGCGAGGACCCCGGTCGTGTAGCGCGGCGACGGCCCTCTCCAGGCCGCAAGCCGCTCTTTCAACGTATCGGCCGGAACCTCGACGTTCAGCGTCCGAGATGCGACATCGATCGCAATCGTGTCGCCGTCCTGGACCGCCGCAATCGGGCCGCCACGGGAGGCTTCCGGCGCGATATGCCCGACGCAGAAACCGCGCGTGGCCCCCGAAAAGCGGCCGTCGGTCACGAGCGCGACGGTTTCGCCGAGTCCTGCGCCGACGATGGCGCCGGTGACGGCGAGCATTTCACGCATGCCCGGCCCGCCATTCGGCCCTTCGTAGCGGATGACCACGACATCCCCAGGCTTGATCGTCTGGCGCTGCACGGCGTCGAACGCCGCTTCCTCGCTGTCGAAGACGCGCGCCGGGCCGCGATGCTGCATCCGGTCGGCGCCCGAGATCTTCATCACGGCGCCGTCAGGCGCGAGGCTGCCGCGAAGGATCACGAGGCCGCCGTTCGGCTTGAGCGGCTTGCCTGCCGCACGCACGACTTCCTGGCCGGGCGTTTCGACAGCGTTCGCCGCCTCCTGCTCGAGCGACTTCCCCGTGACAGTCGCCGCCGATCCGTGAACGGCGCGCGCCTCGACGAGCCGCTTCGCCACGAGCGGGCTGCCACCCGCGGCGTGAAGATCGGTGGCGACGAAGCGGCCGGACGGCTTCAGGTCGGCGAGCAGTGGCACACGCGCGCTGATGCGATCGAAGTCCTCGAGCGAGAGCCGCACGCCCGCTTCGTGGGCAATCGCCATCAAATGAAGCACCGCGTTGGTCGATCCGCCTGTCGTCGCCACGGAGGCAATCGCGTTCTCGATCGATTCGCGCGTGATGATGTCTCGCGGCTTGACGCGGCTTCGTACGAGCGCCATGACCCGCTCACCAGCCTGCCGGGCAATGTCGGCCTTCGCCGGATCGGTGGCCGGCACGCTGCCGCTGCCGAGCGCGGCGATGCCGAGGAACTCGCTGGCAATCGCCATCGTGTTGGCGGTGAACTGCCCGCCGCACGCGCCCGCTCCGGGGCACGCGGAGTCTTCGAGCTTACAGAGCTCGACGTCGCTGAGCGTTCCCGCCGCGTTGGCCCCCACCGCCTCGAACACGTCCTGAATCGTGACGGCATGGCCATGCCAGTGACCGGGCGCGATCGACCCGCCGTAGAGCATCAGGCCGGGCACGTTGAGCCGCGCCAGCGCCATCGCGGCTGCCGGAATCGTCTTGTCGCAGCCGACCAGGATCACGAGGCCATCGAAGCCGTTTCCGCGGGCCACCAGCTCGATCGAGTCGGCAATCACTTCGCGGCTCACAAGCGAGGCACGCATCCCTTCGGTGCCCATGGTGATGCCGTCCGAGATCGACACGGTATTGAATTCCATCGGCGTGCCGCCCGCTTTGCGGATGCCGTCTTTGACGTGGACGGCGAGATCTCGCAGGTGGTAATTGCACGGGCCGATTTCAATCCAGGTGTTGGCAACGCCGATCAGCGGTTTCTTCAGGTCGGCGTCGGAGAAGCCGACGGCTTTCAACATGGCCCGCGCGGGAGCGCGATGCGCGCCGGTGGTGAGCGGATTCGTCGACTCGCTCACGACGCCACCTCGAACGGATCGGGCAGCCAGCCTTCATGCGTCTTCCACCGCGCGTACGAGCCGAGCGTCCGAAGCATCGGCGCGAACTCCCCGAGGTGGGCCAGGGCGCGTGTGCAGGCCATTTCGTCCCGCGCTGCGGCGAGGTCGACGTAAAAGAGGTACTCCCACGGGCGCCCCGGAATGGGCCGCGATTCGAGCTTCGTCAGGTCGATCCCGCGCAGCGCAAAGACGCTGAGCGCCTTGAACAACGACCCCGGCTCGTTGGGCAGCGAGAACACGATGCTCGTCTTGTCCGGGATGAGGCTGCGGATCGGCTGCCGCCCGACCACGAGAAAGCGCGTGATGTTGTCGTCGAAATCCTGCACCGATGCCGCGAGCGAGATCAGGCCGAAGACCTCGCCCGCGCGCGCCGAGGCAATGGCGGCGGCGTCCATCAGCCTGCCATCGGCGATCATCTTGGCGCTGCCAGCGGTGTCGTACGTCGCGATGATTTCGACGCCAGCAAGCGTCCGCAGAAAGCGCTCGCACTGCGCCAGCCCCTGGGGATGCGAGTACACGCGCTTGAGTCCCGCCAGCGTGGTGCCCGGCAGGGCGAGAAGATGATGGACGACCGGCAGCTCGACTTCCGCGACGATCGGCAAGTCGTGCTGGAGCAGGAGATCGTAGTTGCGGTGAATGCTGCCGCCAATCGAGTTCTCGATCGGCAGGACGCCGTGCATCGTCGCACCGCTCTGCACCGACTCGAAGACTTCCTCGAAGCTTCGACATGCCACCAGCTCGGCGTCGGGATCGACCCGCCGGGCCGCCGCCTCGCTGAACGCGCCCGGCTCCCCCTGATATGCGATCTTCATGACCACCAATTCCTAAGCCCCAATCCCAATCCCTAGTCCTGACCCAGTTCTGTACACGAAAAAGGCCATCACCCCTGCGGATGATGGCCTTTTTCTACTTCGAAAGCCCTCATCCGCTGGCGCGTTGGCCTCCAATAATCACGACAGGGACGACGACGAGGTGCGTCACGGTTGAGTCATTAGACAGCCTGGAGCTCCTAGTAGTCAAATTAATAATCTTTACAGGATCATAACCAAGCGGCCATACGTGGCCAGGCCATGTGGTTGCCCAATTGTCGACAAACGGGGCGGGCCTACGGGATCTGGACCAGCGGCAATTCGACGAAGCTGGTGTGGTGAACGCGCTGCGTCGCCTTGCGAAAGTCCTCCGGCCGGGCGAAGAAGATGTTGCGGACGAACGTCTGTGGATTGCGGTCGTACAGCGGGAACCAGCTCGATTGCACCTGGACCATCAGGCGATGGCCCGGAAGAAACACGTGGTTCGCGGTCGGCAGCGTCCACGTGTAAAGCAGCGGCGTGTTCGCGGCGATCGCTTTCGGCGTCTCGAGGCTCTCGCGGTATCGTCCGCGAAAGATGTCCGCCGACACCATCAGTTGGTAGCCACCCATCGCCGGCTGTCCCGCCACTTCATCCGGGTACACGTCGATCACCTTCACGACCCAGTCCGAATCAGTCCCGCTGGTCGACGCCGTGAGGTGGACAACGGGCTGGCCGCTGATCTTCACCGGCGCGATCAGATCGTCGGAAACGAATGCGAGCACGTCCGTCCGCCCTGATGCCTCGCGTTGATCGCTCACGAGCCACTGCGCCCACGTCGTGCCGCTGGCGCGCACCGGCCGCGGGATGAAGGGCACCGGCTTGGCCGGATCCGAGACGTATTCGTCGAACGTCGGCCCGCCAGCCGCCGGAGCGGTGAACGTCGCCTTGAGGCCAGGGCCAAGATAGAACGGCGTCGGCTTCACGCTGCAGCCGCTCGAGCAGCCCGCCGGCCACGAAGAGAGACGCCGCCACGTATTCGTCCCTGTCTCGAAGGCGGTGACCGGAGCCACATCGGCTTTCGGCGCGCCGTCCTTCAGATACTGATCGAGAAACGGCCGGAGGATCTGCTGCCGGAAGTACAGCGCCGTGTCGCTGCCGAACTTGATCGGCCCGAGCGCGCTGCCTTCGCGAATCTCCTGCCCGTGGTGCCACGGGCCCAGCACCAGGAACACCTTGTCATTCGTCGTGTCTTTCGGCTCGATCGCCTTGTATACGGCGATGTCGCCGTAGATGTCCTCCTGATCCCAGAGGCTGTGAACGAGCATCACCGGCACGCGCACCGGGCGTGCTGCGAGGAGGCGATCGACGGCCTGTTCCCGCCACCAGGCATCGTAGGACGGGTGCTCCAGCAGCTTCTGCCAGAACCCGATCTGCTCCATGCCGTATCGCCGCGCCAGCTCGCCGGCCGACCCAGCCGCCATGAACATGTCGTAGTCGTCGTAGTGCGTCGACGGCCACTTCACGTCGTTTGCGCGGGTCGCCTCCTGCTCATAAATGTACGAAAGCCCCTGCTGCCGGAAGGCGCCGTTGTGAAACCAGTCGTCGCCCATCCACCCGTCCACCATCGGATTCATCGGCACCGAGACCTTGAGTGCCGGATGGGGGTTCACGAGCGCCATCAGCGGGAGAAAACCGTCGTACGAGATGCCGAGAATGCCAACCTTACCGTTGGTTTCTGGCACGTTCTTCACGAGCCACTCGATCGTGTCGTACGTATCGGTCGCGTGATCGACCGGCGTCGGGTTCAGCGGCCCCTGCAGCGGCCGATTCATCACGTAATCGCCTTCCGATCCGTACTTGCCGCGGATGTCCTGGACGACGCGGATGTAGCCGCCCTCGACGATGACGTCGACGGCATTGTCGTACCCGTCGAGCGCCATGCTCAGGTGGGCGCTGTGATTGTGCGACGTGAGCTCGGTGGCGCTGTAGGGTGTCCGCGTCAGCAGGATTGGCGCAGACTTACGGCCGAGAGCCCCCTTCGGCACGAGGATCACCGTATGCAGCTTCACGCCGTCGCGCATCGGGATCATCACGTCGCGGCGTTCGTGATCGAAGCCAGAGACACCGGGAGTGAATGTTCGCGGGGTTTCACTGGGCAGCTGAGGATACTGAGGCTGCTGGGCGAACGGAGACGAAGGAGGGAACGGGAGCGGAGAGGACGCAGGCAACCGAATCACGCAGAGAAACAGAGCAACGGAGAAGAACAACGGAGAAAACGTCTTCGAGTGCATATACCTCCGCAACCTCCGTTGCAGGATCCAGGCGCTACAGCCTGGGGAGGGTCACCCCGCGCTGCGCCTGATACTTGCCCTTCTTGTCCTTGTACGACTTGGCGCAAGGCTCGTCGCTCTGGAAGAACAGCACCTGGGCGATGCCCTCGTTCGCGTAGATCTTCGCGGGCAGCGGTGTGGTGTTCGAAATCTCGATCGTGACGTGCCCTTCCCACTCGGGCTCGAACGGCGTGACGTTGACGATGATCCCGCAGCGCGCGTAGGTAGACTTGCCGAGGCAGACGGTCAGGACGTCGCGAGGGATTCGAAAATATTCGACGGTGCTTGCCAGGGCAAACGAGTTCGGGGGAATCACACATTCGTCGGCCTGGATGTCGACGAACGATTTCGGATCGAAGTTCTTCGGATCGACGACCGTGTTGAACACGTTCGTGAATACCTTGAACTGGTCGCCGACGCGGACGTCGTACCCGTACGACGACACGCCGTAGGAGATGACGCCGGCGCGCACCTGATCGTCGACGAACGGCTCGATCATCCTGTGCTCGAGCGCCATTCGCTTGATCCAGGTATCCGGCTTGATGCTCATCGTCTGAACAAGGCAAGCAGGAGCGTGAGGATGATGCTCAGCGCGATGGAAGTAGCCAGCGGAAAATAAAAGGTGAAGTTGCCGCGCTTCACGTAGAAATCACCCGGCAGGCGCCCGATCGGAAGGCCCATCATGATCAACACGCCAAGGCCGGCGATCGCGAGCCCGATCAAGACAAGGGTCTTACCCATATCACCGTTACATCACCACAAAGGACACGAACGACACAAAGGAAAATCAGATCCTCTTTTTCGCGTCCTTGGTGTCCTTTGTGGTGATTGACCCGTCAAACCAGCTCGACGCCTGCGAAGAAGTATCCAATTTCATACGCCGCCGTTTCCGGTGCATCGGATCCATGCGTCGCGTTCCGCTCGATGGACTCCCCGAACTCCTTGCGGAGTGTTGCCGGATCGGCCTTGGCAGGGTCGGTCGCGCCCATGACGATCCGCCACCTCCTGATGGCGTCCGACGCCTCTAATACCAGCACGATCGCCGGTCCTGAGGACATGAACGCGGTGAGGCTGCCGAAAAATGACCGCTCGCGATGCACAGCATAGAACCCTTCAGCCTGCGCCCTCGACAAACTGACGCGCTTCATGGCACGAATCTGGAATCCCTCGTCCTCGATGCGTTGAATGATTCTGCCGGAGAGCCGCCGTTGCACGGCGTCGGGCTTGATGATGGCCAACGTCCGCTCGGTCATCCGCCGATTATAACAGTCGCAACCTCAGCAGGAATGCTTATGACCGTGATGGCAACCAAGCAGCAGGACGACCCGGATGTTCACAAGGGCGCGATCGAAGGCGATCGACCCACCGACGAACAGCAGTTCAACCCGCATGGCGACGGCGTGAACGATGACGGACTACCCGACGATCCGATCGCGATCGCCGAGGATGTCGAGGGGGCGAACGAAGACGGGACGCAGGGTTGAAGACAGCAATTGGCGAATTGGTGAATTGGTGAATTAGAACCCGGTCGCGGCATCCCTTCTGCACTCGGATGCCGCGTGCACCAATTCGCGGAAGAGCTTCGCCAGCGAACATTCCAGTTTGGCCTTCGAATCATTACGTGTTGCCGCCGGCTGCCCGATCAGTGGATTGAACGGGAGATCGGGAAGC
>Ga0114129_10010382_pt1 | contig 13281 bp, 6 predicted proteins | sample RhiMetdeltSRZDD1_FD_80071 | JGI IMG/M metagenome (GOLD analysis project Ga0114129, IMG submission 80071) | Populus rhizosphere microbial communities from Tennessee, USA - Rhizosphere MetaG P. deltoides SRZDD1 (version 2) (version 2) | ecosystem: Host-associated > Plants > Roots > Rhizosphere >...
AGCAAGTGGCGGCGGCACTAACTGAATAAAACCCCCAGACCTAAATGGTCTTTGCGTCTTAGCGGTCCTTTGCGTCTTTGCGCGAAACAGCTTCCTTTCGAAGGTCTGATTTCGCGCAAAGACGCAAAGGACCGCGGAGACGCAAAGCTGATCTTACGGTGCAGCTTCAAGCTTCTTCAGCTTCTCGACCGCGTTCTCGTTCTTCGGGTTCAACTCAATCGACTTTTTGTAGTTCTGAATCGCAAGGCTCTTGTCGCCGCTTTCCAGGTACGCCTCGCCCAGGCTGTCGTAGGCATTTGCGTTCTGCGGGAACATCTCCACGTTTAGCTTGAAGATCTCGATTGCGTCCTTCACTCGTTTCATCTGCAGCAACCGGTAGCCAAGACCATTCAGTTGCATCGCGCTAAAATCATAGGCGTCCTTCTGATTGGCCTTCAGGTCACGATACTGGGTTATCGCCGCTTGAACATCCTTTTCCATAACAGTAGGGAGGAGCGTCTCGGCGATGTCACGCACCGGTGGCTTGTAAGGCTTGCCGAAGAGGATGCCCGCGATCTTCTGGGACATTTCCCCGAGCTTTGTGCCGCCGGTGTTGTTGAGGAGCACGATCAAGTTTTTGCTGTCGGGCATCCGTGTGATTAGCGTGTTGAAACCGTTTATGCCGCCGCCGTGCTCGATGACCGTGATCTGCTCGTCCTGCGCGCCGAGTGGTGCCTTTCTTACATTCCAGCCGTAGGCGTAGTTGCTCAGGCCGGGTTTGTACATCGATTCTTTGAGCTGCGCCGAAAGCAGCTTATCTGTGTACAGAGCCTGATCCCAAAGGTAGAGATCCTCGACTGTGGAATAGAGCGACCCTGCGGCATAAGGCAGCGACATATCCAGATAAGGAGCGTTGATAAATGCGCCCGGCCGTTTTTCGTAAGCCGCCGCGCGTTTTGCCAGGATCGTATCGTGGTGATCGTAACCGGTGTTCTTCATCCCGACCACGTCGAGGATTCGCTCCCTCAACGCCTGCTCATAAGTCTTGCCGGTTATACGTTCGATAATCGCGCCGAGAAGAAAATAGCCTGAGTTGTTGTAGCTGAATTTGGAGCCCGGCTCAAATTCGAGGTCGCCGCTGGTGTACTTCTTTACAAAGTCGGAGACGCTGTAAGGGTTGCGGCTTATGTCCCGGAAAAAGGTTGGGAGACCGGTATAGCTGGGGATGCCGGAGGTGTGATTCAGAAGCTGATGGATCGTGACTCGATCGCCGGTGTCCTTGCGATAGTCGGGCAGATAGTCGGTGAGCTTGCCTTCGATTTTGATCTTGCCTTCCTGGACGAGCTGGAGGATCAGCATTGAAGTGAACTGCTTGGTGATCGAGCCGAGACGGAACTTGGTGTCGGTGTCAATCGGAATGTTCCACTCCATGTTGGCCATCCCATATCCCTTTTTGAAGATGACCTTGCCGTTCTCAGCCACAAGCACCGCGCCGTTAAACTGCCGGTAGCTGTGGTAGGTTTTCATCAACTCATCGATCTTTGCCGCTTTGTCCTGGGCCAGCGCGCTCTGTGCAGCGAGCAGCCAGGTTATCGCGATCACTAAAGATAAAATTCGAGGGCCAAAAAAACGCTTTGTCATAATAGTTGTCTCCACTTGTCTGAGTTGTCCGCCTGTCCGTGCATTGTCTCTCAAGTGGGGTAAAGACTCAACGAATTCCCACCAACCCCTGAACCGATTGGATAAGCTTCTCCGAGTCGTAGCCCACGCCATCCTTGAAGACAATTTCGACCTTTTCGATTTCACTAATGTTTGCCGCCGGGTTTCCTCTTACCACCATCAAATCCGCTTGCTTTCCAATCGCAATCGAGCCGATACGAGCGTCTTCGCCCAGAAACCTGGCGCCGTTGAAACTCGCTATCTTTATCGCTTCCAGCGGAGTAAAACCGGCTTCGACCAGCAGCTCTACCTGGCGCAAATCGCCAAACCCCGCCACGATGCCGCCGTTGCCGGTTGGGTCCAGCCCGGCGATGAGCAAACCGCCGGCCTTCACAAATGCACGCTCGAAATCCATTGCCTTTCGAAGCAGCGCTACGGATCCCGGATCGGAGGAGACTCGAGCGCGCGCGGTGAGATAACGCACTCGCGCATCGGTAGACATGACATTGAGCACCCGCGGGTTGAGCAACGCCGACGCCGCGCCGATCCCGCTTTGCGCGAGCGGCGCGCTGCCGGCTTCGAAGACCGGGAGCGTCGATGTTATCGCGACATTCTTGGCGACTAGAGTACTAATTGTCTCGCTCACTGCCTGGCTATTTAAGTCCAGTTGCCTGAGGCTGGCGTTGACCGCGCCGCCCGGGCACTGATCCGGTTGTTTGTTCGGAGTAAACTCGGAATCCGCCATCAATCCGTGCTCGAGATTGTCAATGCCGATCTCCGCCGCTTCACGGTAGCCGATGGAGCAAAGATGTCCGGTCACCTTGAGCCCGCGCTTATGCGCTTCTTCGACGGCCGCGCGCAATTCAGCGCGGGAGATATTCATATACGCTTTGAAAGAAGTAGCACCCTGATCGGCCCAAAAGTTAACCATGCGCCGCGCGTCTTCGGGACCTGTCAGTGTGTGCATAACCGGCGTGAACGACCCGCGCCCTTCGAGGTACGGAGCGGTGATGTGCATCTTGGGTCCGATCATGCGGCCTGCCTCGATCAGCCGCTTTATTTCAAGATCGGTGAACGGCGCAACGCTGCCGGTGGTGCGGATTGTGGTGACACCCAGGGCCAGGTACAGACGTGGAAAGCTGATCCCCATGTTTGAATACATCGGCGGCGATCCGCCCATCGGGAAAAACATGTGATTGTGCATGCCCACAAGGCCGGGCAACACGGTGAAGCCACGGAGATCGAGAGTCTGCGCAGTCGCGGGCAAACCGGGAGGCGCGCCCGCGGCGGTTGCGCCGATCGATCGGATCTTGCCCTCTGAAATCACTATTGTTTGATCTTCAATAGCCGGGCCGCCCGTGCCGTCGATTATCCGCACGTGGGTCAGGACCACGACCGGCGCTTCAACGCGAATGAATTGCTGCCGTTCAGCAGCGGGGCCCTGAAACATTGAGCCGGTCGAGCCGGCCGCAATACCAGCAAACACAAGAAATGCTGTTGCGATTTTCATAGTTTGTTTTAGTTTAAGCCTCCAAAAGAGTGATGACCCGGGCCATTCTACTGTTTTATATGCTGTTGGGTAACCCCGGTTGACACTCGCGAGAACGGTCTGGTAATTTCAGGTTTTCGCCGGAGCGTCAAAAAAATACTCCTGAGTAGCTCAACGGTAGAGCATCCGGCTGTTAACCGGAGGGTTGTAGGTTCGAATCCTACCTCAGGAGCCAGTTCAAACAAATCGAGGCAGCCTTAAATCGGCTGCCTCGATTTGTGTTACCAGGATTCCGGGTCGTCGAATAGACGCAACACTGTGGTCGCGAGTCAGATCCACACCACTGTTTGCTCATTTGGTCTTTGGATGTGAGTGCCGGATGATGCTTCGCCAGCCAGTCGAGCCTATCGGGAGGGCAACATCATATTTGATGTATCATCTCTTTTTCAGCCGTTGATACGAGCAACTCGTCTGCTCGTCTGCCAGCTCGCAAGTCAATAACCGCTCCTCGCGTGCCTTTGGGAATCGTTGTGACTTGTGCCCGAAGGAATTACGCATCCTGTTTATCTCAATCGCATCGAGGGATCGCCGAACAGAATCCATGTGCGTCTTACGTCCGGGTCGCTTATGACAGACTTCGCCCGCAGAGTGGCTTCGCCAAGCCGAGGTCCGTTGCGTTGGCGGTCGAGCCGGAACAGCTCGGTGTAAAAGCGTTGATTCATTATCGACTGCGACGTTGGTCCGGTTAATCCGCTCGAGGCCCATACTGCAATGGCCCCTCCCTGCTGTGCGTTCATCAATGCGGTCGCCAACGGGTTCAACTGAGGATGCTGAAACTGTCCATTCAAACAGGTCATCAACACAAACAACGGATAACGTCCGACGTTGGTTAAGGCCAATGCGTCGGCGGCAGTCAGAAGGCTGCTTCTCCACCCGCTCGGCGAACCGTGTCCGGCATAGTTAACGATTTTCTGGCCACTAGCGATGCCGTCCAGTAGTCGCTGCCTGGCCGCCGATGTTCCCAGCTGACCGAGGTTGATCTGTTCAATGCTGATCACCCCTGGAAACAACGGCACCAACCAATTGCTCGCGCCCACGAAATCAAATCCGCGATTTTCATCTGCAACCAGCAGCGCCGAATCTCGCGGCGATGTGCCGTCGTAATCGATAAGCTTCGCAACCGTACTTGTTGCTTCCTCAAGCGTGTGACAAGGCAATCGTCCCACCGCCAGCTCCGGAATACCGTCCAGGTCAAAATCGGCGAACCAGTCATCACTCGCCGTTTCGGTGAGACCGGTATCAATGAGTTTGGTCGGCACGAGATCATAGCTGCCCAGGCCGTTGTAGTTCTTTGGATCGTAGCTCGCGCTCCCCGCGAGCACTACATACCTCGGCGCCTGCCTCCAATTTGTGACTGCATACGACAGAAAATCCTTGATCGCTTGTGAGCTCTTGTTACCAAAGCTGAACTCGTCGTAGATGTCCTCAACATCTACAGTCGCCACCTTCATTCCCTGCGTTTGCCTATGCGCGGCGAGGCGCGTCAGGCTTTCCATCAAACTTTTGTGGGTAATGATTAGCAGATCGGCATGGTTGGCTGCGCTTCGCCACCTTGAAGTTTGATTAGCCGCCAATCCCATGGCGCTCCTTATCTGATCTCCGCCGAATGCGACCAGGGTTCGCTCTCCAGTTCCGGGTACTCCGAAAGTCACGGAGTGTTCACCGTTCTCGCCCACCACCGCGGCTGACACAAACGAAGGCTCAGAAGGATTGGTCAGATCAAGCACCCGCACGTCGCCACGGGTGAATCCTGTGATTGTCACTCGCTGATTTCCCGTTGCGGTTAATCTGATCGTGTTGGCGTCGGCTGAAAACATGCGCCAATAGCTAACCCTTATGTGGTCTACAAGCGATACATCCGCGACGCCCTGTTGACCAGCCAGGGTCACAACGTTTTGTCCCTCAAAGAGCGACATATTCGGGACTGTGAACTGCATCACGCCAAGCGCGAAGCCGTGGTAGTTCATTACCCCAAGAGCGTTGCCGTTCAAGCTGACGCTTATGCTATGCGGCGTCAGCGAGAAGCCTTGCATCCCAACTTCCAGAGTCGCGTAACCCGGGGCCGTCCGGTCAAGGTGCTTCAAGGTGACAACCTGATCGACGGGAACACTCCCGACCGGGGAGCCAAAGAAATTCTCGGTGTCGCCGTTTTGAACCCCGTGCAGATAGACTGATCTGTCCCTTCTCTCAACAGTGGATAGAAACCCGTTAGCTTGGGGCGTGCCACCGCTTTCGGAAAGAGTTGGTATTCGTTTACCTGCGGTCTTCGCTGATATGAGCCAGTAGGCACGCTGATCGGTTGACTGGGTGTCCAGGCTTAGGGCGTAAAACTCTATCGCGGACGTCGAGTCGAACTTCAGAGGATCAGGTGTAATCGTGAGCGGCACTTCCACTCCGTCGGTATAGAGTTGCAATGAGCGCGGATCCGCCTTTGAACTGAGACCCGCGGCCACCAACTCCGGCTTGCCAATTCGATACCATCCTTCGTGTTTTACCGAGATCTTAACCGCGTCCTGCGAGGCGAGACCGAATTGAACGTTCGTTTGATCCGCGATTACTTCGACGGGACGAGTAGTTGTCGACACAGGGAGGGTGGTCCCGGCTAGCGCGCTTTCGGTTGCCAGCTCTTTTAGAGTCAGGGTCTGGGCCGAGATCGCTTGTTCCCTGGCCGACAAGACAGCCAGTTCTTCCGTAGAAGTGCGCTTAAAAATCGGCCCGTGACATACAGTGCTGCCGTTCAGATCGATTGACTCAATCCAATATGATGAGTCATCGTCCTCCGTTGTACCGGCCTGCCATACATATGACCTCCCGGCGGTCATCACCGTCCCTGGTTTGGCCGCCAACCCCGAGCCTGGAATCAGCGACTCGTTGATTCGCATTCGCTGTCCGTCCTTTTGGCGATAGATGTTGAAGCCGAGGTTGTTCACCTCCTCTCCGGTTTCCCACCGCAACACAACCTTTCCGTCTCTTCCCTGAACGGCATTGAATCCGATCATCGCAACATAGGTCGGTCCCGCCGGTCCCGAAATCGTCCAGGGTGAGAAGCTGGTAATCAGCGTCTTCTGTACCCAGTTGTCAGTCGAGTCTCGGGTGGTAGCGCCTTGAGAGACCCACGAAGTCCCGTCCTTTCGCCAGAGCTCGAGTGACCCTTCCAAGTTGCCGTTCAATTCACTATCAAGGTAATGCAGGCGCACAGTCGCCGTGCCCAGGGTTCCCACAACATCTTTGAGGGTATACGTACGCCTCGCCGAGTTTCCAAAATCCGCAGGCGATGCCTTTAGGAGACTCACGGTCATCGACGAAACGGTCCCGGCAGTGATCGTGATCTGAACGTTAGGATTCCCGAAGCTCCGAGTCGAGGCTCCGCTGAGATCCGCGCGATTCACATTTCCAACGACGTCGCCGGTTCCTAACGACGTCGAGCCGTTGCCCATGAAAAGCGTGAACGATCCGGTCGCCAGGTCACCGTTAATCAGACCAAGCGTTCCGTTGATCCTCAACTCGCTCGCCAGGGAAACGGTTATACCAGCTCCGTTCACGGTGAAATCTGAATATGCAGGAGTAAATGCAGTCCCGGACTTCATGCTTAAACCGATTGCGGGATAATCCAGCAAGATTTTGGACGCGATTATGGATTTGGCCAGGACTACTACATTGTCAATCCGGAACGTACCGCCTGATGCGAATGCGCTTCGTCCGGCTCGATCGGCCACAGACCCGGCGAACCCATATAGTCTGATGGTGACAGCGGCCTGGTCGTCGATCGCCGAGACGGCGCCGAGATCGAAGGTCCCCGCGGAGAACACCGCGTTTCCGGTAAGAGTCGTCGTAGCAGAGGTGAAACTGCTCCCGTTGATACTGAATAGGACGCCTAGGCGGGCGGGCCCGCTGGCCGATGCTTGTTGATCGACGGCGATAGAAATCTGCGTGAACCCGGAAGTGTTGACAACGAACTGATAGTAATTAGTTGCCGCCGATCCGGGATCCGAAGTTGAACTATCCCAATTGCTTCCCGTTGCGGCTTGACCCGCGGCCGCCCCGCCGTTGAATGTTCCGGCGCCGGCGACTGAATTGATAGTAGTGGTGTTGCCAGCTCTGGTTATGGCCGCGCTGCCGCTGTTTACGGCTTGCTCAACCAGATTCTCGAAGCTCGTTCTGGAGGCGTTGTTCTCGAAGTCGTAATAGAGGATTGGCACTTGTCCGTTTGTTGTGGGGACGAGCAACAGCGTGCAAAGGATTGCTGCCAGTAAGAAACCTGCTCTTCTTATACCGCCCGCGAACCGAGTCTCGTTGGGTTCATCAAAAGACCGCCTGGGTGAGAACATACGAATCGCTCCTGGGTCAGCCTCCGCTCACGGCGACGCCGCAGCGGTGCCTTGAAAGGGCTCAAAGCCCTCTTCCATAGCCGACTTAATTTACCCAGGAAGTCGCTGACTAAAATACTCAGAATCTGGATGCATATATTACGCAAGGGGAATCGTAAAATCAAGAAAAAAGTTTTCGTGAGTGTTGGTTTGTGCGAGCGGACCATCTGGAGGCTTATTCGGGATGACGGATAGACCGTCAGGTCTTTTGCTTGAGGCCGATGAACCCTCTATTTCAAGGTTGTACGCGGTTCGGTTATGACTTTAGCCCAAAACAAATAACGTGCTATAACGGCTACGTTCGTTTTTGGTTGTTGAAGAGAAAGACGAGGCGTAGCCCGGTGAAAGAAAAAACTGCGAACAAGAAGAGTGACAGTTACCTACATACCTATCATATCGTCAATTCGCATGAAGCGTACTTGAGTGATGTTGCCAGAAACCGCTCGTTTCTATCGGCCCTGACCAGACATGTTAAACCGGGTTCAACGGTCCTGGACATCGGCTCGGGCACGGGTATATGGGCCATAACAGCAGCCCTGTTAGGAGCGCGTCGGGTAGTCGCAATCGAACGCGACGAGCTTCTGATACCCATAATCAGAAATTTGATTAAGGAAAACGGCGTTAGCGACAGGGTTGAGGTGATCCACGGCGAGTCACAACGCATCAACCTTGATGAGCGATTTGACTGCATCGTAAGCGAGACCATCGGAAACCAGGCATTTGAAGAACAGATTGTTTCTACAATGACCGATGCCAGGAAGAGATTTCTCAAACCTGGCGGTGTTTTGATTCCCAGTTTCGTCTCGCTGGTAGTTGCTACTGCTCATATGCGGAGACGCCCGCCGAACGTCGCCGCAGGTGCCTCAGTAAAATGCGAGTACTTTGAATTGCTCAGTTTGAATATCCCGGTAACAATGACCCAGAAATCAAAGATTAGAGTTATTTCCACTCCTAGAGATTTGTTAAGTATTGACCTGCTTCGAGTGGACGCTATGCCTGATCTTGCGAGCCTGACTGCTCGCTGGAACAACATTGATCTTACTCGTATCAATTGTTTTGCCGTCTGGGCGGAGATGCGTTTGGCAAAGGGGTTGAAATTATCAACTCTGGAAACCAGTAACTGGGCGCCGGTGATCTATCAAATAAAGCCATTCAAGCGAACGAAGGGCAACGTCGAGTTCGTGTTGAATATGACCGACAAGACTCACTATTGGACTGCCTCTCTTTCCAACAGCCGAGATACCGAGACCCAGTCGTATTCGCCGGTTTTCGCTTACACGTCACTTCAAACCCAGCTCCGAATGGCAGAAGCGTTCAACACTCTAAAAAAGGGATGATGTACTTCGAACTTCAAGTAGCCTTACGTGATCATATTAGCCTAATGGTCAGCGTAGGCAGGAGTGTGGCCTGACATTGCTCAATCTCCCGCCAAATTGAACTCAACCTCATCCGCGACGCGCGACTTTTAAAGGATTGAGCGCCCTTCTGGAAGATCGAGACACAACCAGCTCGGACTTAAGCGCAGAGATTGTTACCTCTGCAGTTTCCACTGCAGCACTCGGAATCAAGGGTACAAGCAGCATCCCTCGGCCGGCAGCTCGCTTGCGCTGTAGCGGGGGAAACAAGGGAGACTATGAGCGGTAATGAGGCAGCGGCGGCCAATCCGAGTTTGCCGACTAGTTGCCGGCGTGAGATCCGAGATTCGATTTCCGTGTTAGCCCCACGCTCCCTTACGAGCAAGTGCGCCCGGTCCAGTTGCTGCAGGGCGAAATAGACGACGGATTGGTCGACGGAGGCTCCTACTTCTTGTTCAAGGGATGCGACTGTGTCCGAAATCTTGCTCTCGCCGTCACAGCGACTCCAGACAAGTGCCGCGGTCTTGTTGAGAGAATGAGCCTTATGACGCTTTAGGTCGTATACCAACAAATCGTCTGCTAGCTCGTGTAACAGTAATTCCTCCTGCCGCTTGCGCGGCATGCGACGGTTACTTATTCTGTCCATCACGCAATCCTCTAGCAGGCAGAAATAATTGGGGGTTCAGGTGGACTTGTACAGTTTAGCAGGCGAGGTTGTCAATGCTACATTGAGTCAAGAGACAAATTCTCTACGACTGCACTAAATAACTACCTCAACGTTTCTCTACCGCCTCTTAGAGAAAGTCTCCGCCGAACTGAGTTTCGAGTTGCCGTTTAATCCATTTGAAAGAAGCACGGTACCATCGGACAGGAGAACCGCTGCGTGCGATGAACGTGCATTTGAAAGAGAACTCGATGTTCGGGTGAACTGCCCATTATAGAAGGTCTCCGCAGTAGACGCCGTCGTCGTGCCTGCTACAATTCCCCCGGCTATCAATACTGAACCGTCCGATAAAGCGGTTGCCGAGTGACTCGCTCGAGCTGCGGTCATAAGCCCTGTCGATGAAAATGTCGAGAGCGTGATCGGCGTTGACGGCGTAAAAACATCCGCAGTTCTCAATGCAACGCCCAGATCATTCCTTCCGCCGGTAATCAACACCGTGCCATTACCCAGCGCTGTCGCGGTGTGATGGTGGCGAGCGGAACTCATCTTCCACGGTGTCAGAGGACTGCTGCCCGAAACAAACTGACCAAGAGTCGGGACAAACGGAGTCGGCACGAACACTTCGGCAGTGTTCAATACCCGACCGTTTGATGCCCCACCGGCGATCAGAACATATCCCCCGGGGAGCGACGTAGCAGTGTGAAAAGCGCGAGCGGTGCTCATGCGTGTGGGCACTGATAGAAACATATTGGTGAACGGAAGAGTATGTCCCGCCGGTATAAATACCTCGCTGGAGTCTAGTGCCGCCGCGTTGTAGCCTCCGGCTATCAGTACCGTCCCATCTGAGAGCAGAGTTGCCGTGTGGCCAAACCTGGGCGTGTTCATAGCTCCTACGCTGGTGAATGACCCGCTGACCGGATCGTACAACTCCGCGCTGGAGAGGACCTGACCGTTTTCTCCTATACCGCCGACAATGAGCACCTTGCCCCCGTCAAGCACGGTGGTCGTGTGCTCGGCTCGAGCTTCCATCATGGGCACTGAATGGAATGAACCCGTGACTCGATCGTAAATGTCAGCAGTTGAATTCACGTGATCGAACTGATCGTAACCGCCGGTGATTATCACCGCATCGCCGGGGAGCAGCGCGCTGTCCAACGGCGAAGCCTGCGGGTTGAACCTGGCCACCGTTGTCGCCCCGGTCAGGTTGAACTGCGAAGTAGTAAAGCTCGCTGCAAAGAATTGTCGCCCTGTTGTCGCGGAGTCCTGATCGAGGTTGTTTCCCTCGAGATCCTTAACACGAGTCAGAGCGACGACCGTGATCGTCGCGTCTGCCGGCAGGTTGCAAGCTGTCGTCGAGCGGTCTGGAAGAGTCGTTGTCGGCGTAAACACCGCACTCATTTTGTCCGGCGCCGAAGTGAACATGCCCGTTACCCGCTCAGCGCTTGGCACCGCCAGGAAAGTCCCGCCGTCCTGAACTACAACCGTACCCTGCGCGGTGTCTGCAAACACCAGCAAGTTGTCGCGAAGTGTATCGGTGTCGACTGCTTCGCTGAACCTTATTACCGCAGGCGCACTGATCTGGTTGTTGCTGGATCCGGACTGCGGCGCCAGGCTGACCACTCGTGGCGGAGTGAGATCCGGCGGGGGCGGGGGTGGCGCGTCCTGTGTCGTAAATATGGACGAGAATACATTCGCGAGTTGATTGCCGGCGAGGTCCGTAATCTCACGGGTAACGGTCAACGTAAATGTGGTCGAGTACTCAAGAGGTGAAGCCGGGGTAAAAACCAGTCCTGTGCGGTCGTGAGACGGCGCGAGCTGGCCAGCGACGCGTTGACCTCTTGCGGTTAAGGAAAACGCCGATGGTGTTAGAGTATCCAGAAGAATAGGCTCATCGAACGTCACCCGGACCCGCGCACTGGTAACATCGACGCCTGTTGCGCCGTTGATCGGATCGACCGCGATGATGCTGGGAGGAGTCAGATCAATTGCCGGCGGCGAATCGATTCTTACGAGGGCGACCGAGAGCAACGAAACAGGATCACCGTTGAGCGTAACCTTTAGTGTATTTTCGCCCTGATTTAGGCTTACCGGTGTCCTAAACTGGCGTGTCTCTTTCTTAATTTCGGCAGGTCCCGCTACCTGAATATCATTCAGCATGATGAGAGCGCTGGCGATGCGTCCTTTCTTTTTGTCATTGAAGTCGTCGTTGTCATCGGGATTGCCGTTAACCACTTCGAGGCTGTACCTGGCTGCGCCATTGTTGACCGAGATGCGGCGGGTGTAGGTCTGAGGTTTTCCTTGTTCGCGGCGAAAAATCTCCGGGCCGAAAACGGTAGCGTTTGCCGTGTAGGCGAGCAAGGGACTTCGGGGGAGCGTAAATGTAGCAGAAGATGCCACTAACAGCGCTGTTACGATTGCAAATCCGGGGACGCGAAGGGGAGCTTTCATGCCCGATTCTCCTTAACGATACACTGAAGTTGGCAGCAGGTTGACATCGATAGGTTGACGTAACCTTGAACAGACCTTGATAAGGATCGATCCTGCGCCTCACTTTCGAATTTCGGTCTCTGAGGCGTCTTGAAATGAAGACGTCGCATCCCTATACTTTGCGCTTGATTAGGTAACAAAGGGTTTAGTAGTAACGGCTTCGCAATCATAAGGATTAAATGACCAAGCTGATAAGACCGATTCTGCCCGGATTTCTGTTGATCATTCTGGCGGCCTCGGCCCTTGCCGAAACCAAGGTCCCAGTCCCCACTCAAGGCTCGATCCAGGGAACGATAATCGAGAAGCGCGGCTATGTTATGGCGGGCTTGCCGGTGATCGCGCGCAACATCGTCACCGGCGCTGAATATCAGACGACTTCCCGAGCGGGGGCGGGCCCATCCGCCGAGCGACGTGACGGGTTCGACGCTCTGCGCCACATTGGGCTGGTGACCGACGCGAATGCCGATTTCTCGTTCGAGAACCTCGAACCGGGACGCTATCTGATTGCCTCGGAGTGTGAGGGAGTCGATCACATTATTGGCGCGGTGGTGGTCGAGCCCGGCAAGACCGCCCAGATCTCGCTGCTGGCGCTTCCTCTTGCCGAGACCGGCAACATCGCAGTAGACAAGTTCATAGCCTCATCCACCCTTCATGGCGGAAGCTATCCCGCGGGAAACATCAGTTATCTAAACGTCAACGATGCCCTGGATATTTATTTCATGATCGTCTACTTCGGTATCCTGGCCCTGTTGTCCGTTTACGGCGTGTATCGTTACCGGTTGGTCTATTTATTCCTCAGGTATAAGAGTCATCGCCCTGAGCCCAAGTCCAGATTCGCGCCCGCCCGGCTGCCGCGGATTACTGTCCAGTTACCGCTGTTTAACGAGATGTATGTAGCTGAACGGCTGATTGAGGCAGTTGCCAATTTGGAATATCCGCGAGAACTGCTCGAGATTCAGGTGCTCGATGATTCGACCGATGATACTCGGCAAATAGCTTCGGCGGCAGTGAACAAATACTTCGAGCAAGGGGTCGATATTGTCTATCATCATCGCGATGATCGAGTCGGCTTCAAAGCCGGAGCCCTTGAAGCGGGGCTAAAGAAATCGTCTGGAGAGTTTGTGCTGATCTTTGATGCCGATTTCGTACCCCGCCCGGATTGCATTCGCCGTATGATTGACTACTTTACCGATGAGCGAGTTGGTATGGTGCAGATGCGAT
>Ga0114129_10010385_pt1 | contig 13281 bp, 8 predicted proteins | sample RhiMetdeltSRZDD1_FD_80071 | JGI IMG/M metagenome (GOLD analysis project Ga0114129, IMG submission 80071) | Populus rhizosphere microbial communities from Tennessee, USA - Rhizosphere MetaG P. deltoides SRZDD1 (version 2) (version 2) | ecosystem: Host-associated > Plants > Roots > Rhizosphere >...
ATTTGTGCTATACTTTTAATATGCCACTGAAAACTCCCTTTTCAGCGACGAATAAATCGGACACCAACCCCAAAGGCAAAGCCGCGCCCGCTTCCGCGAAGGGAAAAGGCGGATCGGTACCCACGAAAAGCATCGTGAAAGGAAAATCTACGGCTCCCAAAAAAGGGAAGGTGGCGCAGCCGCCCGCTTCGCAGGCGCCGCCGGCATTCGCTCCTCTTTCCTGGTGGGATTCTCTCAGCGCCGAGCGCAAGCTCGACGTGGTTGGCGCGATTATGGCCTTCGTTGGATTGTTGGCCGCTCTGATCCTGTTTTCGGCCAGTCGTAGCCCGATTACCGAGGCCGTGATGCAGCCTTTCTCCCAAACCTTGGGATGGGGCGTCTACATCCTGCCCGTGGGCATGATCCTGATGGGCGTCTGGTTGATTCTGCGGCGGATCGAAAAACTTCCTCCACTGTCTCTCGAGCGTGCGACCGGCATCGTCCTGTTCTTCTTCTGGCTGCTAGCCGCGATGCATTTCATGATTGCCGAGCCAGCGTTCGCCGAAGCAGCCGCGCTGGATGGGGCCGGGGGTGGCTACATCGGCAGTTTTTTCGAAACCATTCTATTCAACAGCTTCGGTATGCTGGGTGCCCTGGTTGTCCTCTCTGCCTGGTTGGTGATCACTGTCATCATGATCTTCGACATGGCTGTGGAAGATATGTTCCAATGGGTGGGCCCGGCGGGTGTCAAGATACGCGAATGGCTTGCCAAACAAAGAATTAAGGCACCGGAACTGTCCGAGCCTGAACCTTTGGCGAAAAACGGCTTCACGCCCATGAAAAATCGACCGCAGCCGGTCATTCCAGAAAGTGCGGTGGCTCCTGTGACGACGGTCAAATCACCGGAGGCCGTGATTCATTGGAAGCTGCCAGACGTCAAAGAGATCCTGGATTCGGGCCTGGCGCCTTCGGTCAACGAAGAGTTCGTGGAACAACGTTCGCGGTTAATCCAGGAGACGCTGGCCTCCTTTGGCGCGCCGGTGCAGGTGGTGGAGATCAATCGCGGGCCGACGATCACGCAATTCGGCGTGGAGCCGCTTTACGTCGAGACGCGCAGCGGGCGCATGAAGGTGCGCGTCAACAAGATCGCCTCCCTCGCGGATGATCTGGCCCTCGCGCTGGCCGCGCCGCGCATCCGTATCCAGGCGCCGGTGCCGGGACACAGTTATGTTGGCATCGAGGTCCCCAACGAAGAGATGACGCTCGTGGCGTTGCGCGACCTCATTGAAAGCGAGCCGTTCCAGCGCAACAAGAACTCGCTGAAGTTTGCGCTTGGCAAGGATGTGACGGGTAACCCGATCAGCGCGTCCATTGAAAACATGCCGCACCTGTTGATCGCCGGTACGACCGGTTCTGGTAAGTCGGTGTGCGTCAACTCCATTCTGACCTGTTTCCTGCTGCATAACACTCCTGATGACCTCCGGCTGATCCTCGTTGACCCCAAACGCGTCGAATTGACTAGCTATAACGGCATCCCCCACTTGCTTTCGCCCGTGGTGGTAGAGATTGACCGCGTCATTGGCGCGCTGCAATGGATGACGCGTGAGATGGATAAACGCTATCATATGTTCGCGCAGCTCGGATCGCGCAATATCAACGATTACAATGCCAAAATGAAATTACAGGGTGGCAAGAAACTTCCGGTGCTTGTGGTTGTGATCGACGAGCTGGCAGACCTGATGATGATCGCGCCCGGAGAGACCGAACAGACCATCACCCGACTCGCACAACTGGCGCGCGCCACCGGTATTCACATGATCCTTGCCACACAGCGTCCTTCTGTGGATGTAGTGACCGGTTTGATCAAAGCCAACTTCCCTGCACGCATCGCGTTTGCCGTCGCATCCAACACCGATAGCCGCGTGATTCTTGACCAACCCGGCGCGGAGCGATTGCTGGGGCGCGGCGATATGTTATTCCAGGCGCCGGATGCTCCCAGCGCGGCGCGTTTGCAAGGTGTGTTCGTGTCAGACCATGAGATTCAAAGGCTGGTGGAATTCTGGCGCAAACAGGCAGGCGGTGCCAGTCCCTATGCGGTTCCCGGGTCGCCCGTCGATATGCCCAAGTCTGACGTTCCGCTCAAACAAACGGCGCTGTTCGAAGATATGAGCCCCGCCGAGACGAACGGCGATCCGCTGTTACCTGAAGCCATTGACCTGGTCCGCAAAGAGGGACGCGCCTCGGTATCCATGTTGCAACGGCGCATGCGCATCGGTTATACGCGTGCGGCGCGAATTGTGGATACGATGGAAGATAAAGGCATTGTTGGTCCACCGGAGGGAACCTCACAAATGCGCCAGGTGTTGGATTATGGTCCCACCCGGCCGCCGAAGGATGATGGTGCGTAGTGGCGGAGTGACGACATGCCTCCGATCATCCGTGCAACTTTTGGATGTTATAATTTCTATACCGCCCTGGTAGTTCAATGGATAGAACAAGGCACTCCTAAGGCTTAGATGTGGGTTCGATTCCCGCCCAGGGCACATATGTATGCTGGGAAGAATGTACTACTGAAATCTTTTCAATTTCTCTTGCAAAACAGAATCGGTTGTGCTATTATAGAAAACGATAACCGCTAGGGTGCCCCCCTCACTCTGGCGGTTATCATTTAACTAACCACCCTAATTATGCGCTCTTCGGGGCTAAGCGCCGAAGAGAGTATTGCTTTTACTTCGCAACCTTCTCCAAAACTTCCCCAAACTTTTGCAATTCTGCCGTCGTGTTGTAGTGAACGGGTCCCACACGGATCATGCCGCCTGCTTCCAGCAGACCCATTCTCTCCACAATGGCCAGTGCATAATTGTGTCCATTCCACACATAGATATCCTGTTTACCAATTGCGTCGGCCACCTGTTCAGGACGTTTCCCTTCTAGTGTAAACGCGACCGTTGGGACCCGTTCGTTCAATCGATTCAGATCCGTTATGCCGTGGACGCGTGTCCCCGGAACCGATTCAATGATTCCGATCAACTCGCGCGATAGTTCGGACTCATACAGTTGCATCGCGGACATCCCCTTCTTGAGTTCCAAGCGACGATCCGAAAAGCCTGCCTCTTTCCACGCCGCTTCCTGGTCTGCTCCGAAGTCCTTTCCCAGCCACTCCAGATATTCCAGCGCGCCGAGCACGCCTGCGATTCCTTCATGGTTCTGCGTGCCAGTCTCAAATTTATAAGGCAACTCATCGCCGGCCGGACGGACTCTGTACGCCTTCAGTTCACTCAACAAATCATATTTGCCATACAAAGCGCCGGCATGCGGACCAAAGAACTTGTAGGAAGAGCAAACTAAAAAGTCACAACCAATATCCTGCACGTCAATGGGACCATGCGGCGCGTACTGCACGGCGTCAATGTAAACAATGGCGCCCGCATCCTTGGCCATCTTCGTCAATTTCTTGACAGGGTTTATCGTTCCCAGCAAGTTCGATGCATATCCAAATGCCGCAATCTTCGGCTTTTGCTCCAGCGCTCTGGCAAAATCAACCAAATCGAGCGTTCCCGCCTCCACGTCAATATCCACCCAGATCAAGTTGCAGCCTTTATCTTCTGCGATCAACATCCATGGAGAAATATTTGCATCGTGATCGAGTCGGGTGACCAGGATGTTATCTCCGGCCTGCAAATTTCGCGCCAGGGAACGTGACATGTGCAGCGTAAGGGTTGTCATATTGTTGCCGAAAATGATCTCCTCTACCCGAGAGGCGTTGAGAAAATCTGACATGGCCACATGCGCTTCATGAAGAACCGCATCCGATTTGTGGCTGGTCTCGAACAGGCCTCCATGATTGGCATTATGCTCCAGCAAGTAGCGATTCATACGATCCAGGCTGGGCTTTGCGATCTGTGTCCCGGCGGGGTTATCGAGAAAAATGGCCGGGCGGTCAAGCGAAGGAAATTGCTGTCGGATGAGATTATGATTAAATGGCATGCTGGCTCCTTAGGATTCCCTAATGATGGGGTGCTACAAATCCATATATACTACAAAGTGCTTCAGAAATTTATTGGCAAATGAGACAGGCAGAGGTGCTGTTCTCTTTGGAAAGGAGACACTATTTTTAACCTCATATTACTGGCCATGGACTCCTCCGATTCTGCTTTTCAAGCTGCAAGAGTAGCAGGAGATTTGGCCCGAGCAGTGGAAACAAGAGAATTACAAATCCTAATCGCTCAGGAACGCGTCGCAGAATCGATCACTCAAAATACTATCCACACACAGTTGGAAAAAACAGAAGAGATCCTGCAGCGGGCAGAGGACGCCGTTGGTAAAGTTCCAGCTCACGTCTACAGTGAAATGGTGGAAGGCCAGATTACCGAAACCGTCCTCAACACAGCAAAAACGCGGCGGAGCGATCTGATCATTATGGGTGCAGAGGGCATGGGCAGACTGACAGGCGCGCTACTGGGCATTAATGGTCAACGCATCGTCAGCGAGTCGCCGTGCCCGGTGCTGATTGTGAAGTAGCCAGCTTTTCCGCTTTTGTAAATTCCTCCGGTGTGTTCACGTTCCAAAACGCCAGGCCATCCGGGTTTAGCGATTCATTCTCCGCGGCCGTGAGTACGCGCACTTTCACCTGTGGGAACCAGGCGATCACTTTCCACTGATCAGCTTCGATGGCGGTTTCAATGGCCAAAAGACAGGTCGCGCGGCGATAGACGGCGTGCAGCGGTTCATAACCCTCACTTTTACCCGCCGGCTCCGCTGGGGATTCCACGCGAGCGATGACCACATCCGCTTCTTCCTCGACCAGGATTCGGCTGGCGGCTTCGATAAGCCCGGCGCTGGCGAAGGGCATATCGCACGCAACGACCGCGACCATGGGATGTGTGGCAGAGGCGATCGCTGTGTACAGTCCACCGAGGGCACCGCGACCAGGCTTGAGGTCCGAAATGAGGCGTGTGCCGCCCAGAAAGGCGTAGTCCTGCGGACGATTCGTTGTCACAATGACTTCATCCGCGATGGGGGCGAGTCGTTCAATCACGCGTTGGATGAGTGGACGCCCCAGGAACGTCTTGAGCGCTTTGTCTTCTCCCATACGGGAAGATTGGCCGCCAGCCTGTATACAAACCGTGAGCATTTAGGTGTATTATAAAGGTGAAGAGGTCCGTATGGCGACATCGATTGGTGAGTTGCTGGATACTTTGACCGTGACTGGGGAGCTATATGAGAAGTTGGAAGATAACGCATTACGGTGTTTCGCATGTGGACACCGTTGCATAATCCGTGAGGGGCGGCGTGGCATTTGCCAGGTGCGTTTCAATGAGGGTGGAGAGTTACGCGTGCCGCATGGATACGTGGCCGCACTGCAGAGCGATCCCGTGGAGAAGAAACCATTCTTTCATGTATTATCTGGAACCAACGCGCTGACGTTTGGAATGCTGGGTTGTGATTTCCATTGTGGATATTGTCAGAATTGGTTGACTTCGCAAGCCATGCGCGACTCGAACTCTGATGTTTCAGTGAATTTGATTCGCAAGATGTCTCCGCCTGAAATGGTGCGTCTCGCACATCGAACCAAAGCTTCCATTGTTGTTTCCTCCTATAACGAGCCGTTGATCACGAGCGAGTGGGCCGTGGAGATTTTCAAAGAAGCGAAGGCAAATGGCTTGATGTGTGCGTATGTGTCCAATGGAAATAATACGCCGGAAGTGATGGAATATATCCGACCATATATATCTGCTTATAAAGTTGACTTGAAATGTATGCAGGATAAGAATTATCGCAAACTCGGTGGTGTGCTGCAAAACACATTGGACGGAATTAAACGCGCGTATGATTCTGGTCTGTGGGTGGAGATTGTGACTCTAACGATTCCAGGCTTCAATGATTCAAACGAAGAGTTGTGGGATGCGGCCCGTTTCATTGCCGGGGTGTCACGGGATATCCCCTGGCATGTGACAGCGTTCCACAAAGATTACAAGATGACCGATCCTGACAATACCGATGCAAAGACACTCCTGCGCGCGGCAGAGATCGGACGCGAAGCGGGGCTGCGCTTCGTCTACGCGGGGAATTTGCCGGGACAGGTGGGAGAGTATGAAGATACTTTTTGCCCGGCGTGCAACCATCGGCTCATTCGAAGAAGCGGATACATTATCCATGAATATCACATTACAGGCGCAGGTACGTGTCCGAAGTGTAATCAGAAAATTCCTGGTTTATGGCATAAAGACCCCTCTCAGGTATTGTTAAACGGCTTAGGCATGCCCTTGCCTGTTTACTAAATATCCTTTTGCTGTATAATCTGCTCATCACTCGGAAGGAGGTGCCCCGCGCTAAGTAATTCCGATTTTCCCAACATATATACGTCAATTGAATCCAATCCCAATTTCTCTTAGGAGGAGAAACGTGAAACGCAACCTCTTTGCTTTACTTTCACTGCTCGTTCTTGCGAGCATGGTTCTCTCGGCATGCGGTGGCGCAACAGCGACCGAAGCGCCAACAGAAGAACCAGCGGCTCCAACGGAGCCGCCCGCCACGGAAGCCCCAACTGCGACCGAAGCAGCGACCGAAGCGCCGGCCGTCGAAGGCATGAAGGTCGAAGCGCCCAGCTGTGATTACGGTGGCGAATTCAAGTCCATCGAAGCCGTGGATGCTCAGACCGTTAAATTCACCCTGTGCTACCCGGACCCGGCCTTTCTTTCGAAGGTGGCTTTCGCGGCCTTCGCCATTCAAGATTCAGATTATCTGACTGAGATGGGTGGTGATACCGTCAAGATAAGTGAAGCCCCGAATGGCACGGGTCCCTACACTTTAAACGAATGGGTGCGCGGCGACCACATGACCTTCGAAGCTAATCCCAACTATTGGGGTGAGGCACCCACTATACAAACGTTGATTTTCCGCTGGTCTACAGAAGCTGCTCAGCGTCTGCTCGAGTTGCAATCTGGAACTGTTGACGGCGTTTTTGCTCCCTCACCGGATGACTTCGAAGCCATCCAGGCAGACTCAAACCTTGTTTTGATACCCTATGACAGCCCCAATGTTATGTATCTGGGTATGAACAATACCATCCCGCCTTTCGATAACCCACAAGTGCGTCAGGCTGTATCAATGGCTATTAACAAGCAACAAATCGTCGACCTCTTCTATCCGCCAGGATCTACAGTAGCCGAACAGTTTGTGCCACCCAGCATCACACCTGGATTTAGTACCACTGGCGATGGTGCCAAATGGTATGACTATGATCCTGAAGCTGCCAAGGCGCTGCTTGCCGAGGCCGGCTTCCCGGATGGTTTTGAGACAACCTTTTCGTTCCGCGACGTTACACGTATTTACGTGACACGCCAGCCTCAAGTGGCACAGGAAATTCAGGCACAATTGGCCGAAATCGGTGTGACGATCAACATCACCCCGATGGAATCTGGACCTTTCCTGGAGTCAGTGGCGGCGGGCGAGCAGCCGTTCTTCCTGCTTGGCTGGGGCATGGATTACCCAGACGCGACCAACTTCTACGACTTCCACTTTGCCGGTGGTGTGCCGCGTTTCGGCGATCAGTGGCCAGATGTGGTGGAAGAGATTCAGGCAGCTGCGCAACTTTCCGATCCGGCTGAACGTCAGACACACTATGACCAAGTGGCTGCTCTGATCAAAGAACACACTCCCATGATACCTGTTGCGCACGGCGCTGCGGCGGATGTCTTCAGTGCCAGCGTTGGCAATGTGAAGATTGGAGCGCTGAATGAGAACTTCCAGCAGATGACCACCGACGATGGACAGTTGGTTTGGATCCAGGGTGCTGAGCCAATCAGCCTGTGGTGTGGTGATGAGACCGATGGCGAGACTTTCCGCGCTTGTCTGCAGATCTACGACTCACTGCTGGCTTATGAGTTCGGTGGCACCAAACCGGTCCCGGCTTTGGCCGAATCCTGGGAAGCGAGCCCAGATGCTACGGAGTGGACCTTTACCTTGCGAGAAGGTGTGACTTTCCACAATGGCGCAACGTTCGAGGCGGATGATGTCGTCGCAACGTATGCCGCATTATGGGACGCTTCCAATCCGAACCACAAGGGTAACAGTGGTGCCTTTGAATACGTTGTTGGGTTCTTTGGCAAATTCCTAAACGCTCCCCAATAATCAAATCATAAAGGATAACTAAAAAGTTTCCGAATAGTAGGTGTCCCGGATTTCATGTGCAACGAAATCCGGGACACGACCACTCCGTCTCGATGTATCAATTTCTGCTCCGTCGTTTCCTTCTACTATTGCCCGTTCTCTTTGGCATCACGTTTGTGACATTTGCTCTGGCTCGAATACTGCCAGGTGATCCATGCTTTGCAACTCTTGGTGAAAGAGCTACCGAGCAACAATGCAATGAGTTTCGCGAACGGGAAGGTCTGAACGACACCATCCTGGTCCAATTTTTTCGTTACCTGGGAGAGATCTCCAAAGGCGACTTTGGTGAGTCTCTAAAAGATGGACGTCAGGTAACGAAGATCTTGATGGAACGCCTCCCTATGACGCTGGAGGTGACGATGGGCGCGATGTTATTTTCCACTACCTTTGGCGTTTTATTAGGCGTGATTTCGGCGGTGCGTCGCAATACAGCAGTGGATGTCGGCACTATGATCGGCGCGAATATCGGTGTCTCCATGCCCGTATTTTGGCTGGGCTTGATGCTGGCTTATGTTTTCGCAATTGGGCTCAAGGATACGCCATTCTGGATTCCACCCTCCGGTCGCCTCTCCTCAGGCATTTCCATCGCGCCGCTGGTGGACACGTATCATCTTGAAAATTTAAGTGGCCCCTGGGGGACAATTGTCACATTGGCTTCGAATACTGTCACGTTCAATGCACTTATCACCGGTAATTTTGCGGTGTTGCGCGATGCGCTCTGGCATCTGATCCTGCCGTGTGTGGCAGTTGGAACGATTCCCTTATCCATCATCGCGCGCATGACGCGCTCCAGCCTCCTTGAAGTTCTGGGTCTGGAATATGTCCGCACGGCCCGGGCCAAAGGTTTGCTGGAGCGCGTGGTTGTCTTAAAACATGCCATGCGTAACGCACTGCTCCCAATCGTCACAGTTGTCGGCCTATCGGTGGGTGGGTTGATGAGCGGTGCCGTATTGACTGAAACAGTATTCGCGCTCCCAGGCGTTGGCACCCAGCTGGTCAGTGCGATCTTATCCAGAGATTATGCAGTGGTTCAAGCGTTCACAGTAGTCATTGCCCTTATCTTCGTCTTCGTCAATTTAATCGTGGATCTTTCCTATGGTTTTCTTGATCCGCGCATTCGAATGCACTAACCAGCATTATGACATCTACCGCCGTCCCTCTCCAGCTGGAACCGCTCACCACAGCTGTATCTCGCACGCCCTTTCAAAATGCCTTGCGTCGGTTCATTCGTCACCGCTCGGCTCGGGTAGGTATGCTCATCCTTGGCTTTTTGAGCCTGGTTGCTATCTTCGCACCTTTACTAGCGCCGTATGACCCCATAAAACCGCTCCGCGATTCAAAGCGTCGATCAGCACCGTGCATCCATATGTTGGGTTGCCCTGCAGCCCAGCCCCAGCATTTTTTTGGGATCGATAGCAATCAGCGCGATTTGCTATCACGCATCATTTATGGTTCGCGTCTTTCCCTGGAGATTGGAATTGCTACGGTGTCCTTCGCCATTATTGTGGGCACGGCTCTGGGGGCAATTGGAGGCTTTGCAGGTGGATGGACAGATAACATCATCATGCGCATTATGGATGTCCTGCTCGCATTCCCCAGTCTGCTGCTTTCGATAGCCATTGTCGCCGTACTGGGACCAGGGTTGATGAATGCCTTGCTGGCAATCGCGTTTGTTTCCATTCCTGTTTACGCGCGTATCGTACGCGCCAGCATATTACAGGTGAAGGAGCTGGATTTCGTCTCCGCTTCGCGCGCCCTGGGTTCATCGCCTTTGGGTATTTTGGTGGGACATGTGTTGCCCAATGCATTGACTCCCCTCATTGTGCAGGCCACCCTGGGAATTGCCTCTGCCATTTTGGACGCGGCGGCTCTCTCTTTCCTTGGGCTGGGCGCGGCTCCTCCTACGCCGGAATGGGGGCTAATGCTCGGTGAGGAACGCAATAGCGTTTTCAATGCTCCTCATCTAGTCTTTATTCCTGGTTTTGCTATCATGCTCACGGTGTTGGCTTTCAATCTGCTCGGCGATGGCCTGCGCGATGCGCTCGACCCGCGGCTTTCCAATGTCGGTTGAGGAAAAGGTTTTTCTTGAGCCAATCAGCAACCGGCTGGCGGGAAGCGAAGTGGATACTGATTCCCTTGCAAGTGTTGCGTGGAATTGTGATGAGTCCATGTTCACAAGATATAATGTAGTCGATTGGTGCAACGATCCATAGGCGGTGGCCATAAAAGTGATCGTTAGGCTTATACATCGAAGGACAATCGAAGGTAAATTCTATTCCGATCAAAGGAAAGGAGGATCCCCGCCAAAATATTTCATTCCATTTCGCCAGTCCGTTGATTTTCAAACACATTCTCTCGGAGGAGAAACATGAAACGCAACTTGAACATTATGCTTTCACTGGTTGTGCTCGCAAGCATGATTTTATCGGCCTGCGGCGGACAACCAGCAGCGACAGAAACAGAAGCCCCCGCGTCAAATGCGACAGAAGAACCCGCCAGCCCAACCGAGGCTCCTGCCGCTACCGAGGCACCAGCGGAGAAGAAGGTAGCTACCTTTATCTGGACCCAGGAATTTACCAATCTAAACCCGCTCTACTCAACGGGCTGGTTTACGAGTATCACCTGGCAATTCTGGAATTGTTGGGCCTGGGAGTATAACGAGAAGAACGAGGCTTATCCTAAGCTCGTGACTGAAATGCCGAGTCTTGAGAATAGCGGCATTAGCGAAGACGGTCTGACAATTACACTACATCTGCGCGACGATATCACATGGTCGGACGGCGAACCACTCACCTCAGAGGACTTCCGATTCACCTGGGCGATGATGCTTGACCCCAAAAACGTGGTCAGTTCGACCTATCCATATGATCAGGTGACCGGGATCGATACGCCAGATGCTCAGACCGTGGTGATGCAATTCGAGACACCCTTTGCAGCCTGGCAGAGTTTGTGGAAGGGAATTATTCCGGCTCATATCCTCCAGCCTGTATATGATGCAGATGGCACACTGGATAACGCCGAATGGAACAATAACCCGACCGTGGGATGTGGTCCGTATAACTTTGCGGAATGGGAATCGGGCAGTTTTGCCCGCTTTGTCCGCAACGAGGCCTACTTTGATACTGCCCCAAAAATTGATGAGATCTTCATCCGTTTTGTGCCGGATGATACTGCCCAGACCAACGCACTGGTGGCAGGCGATGCCGATTTGGGTTTGTTTGTCCCTTATAGTGAAATTCCTGCGCTGAAGGACGCCGGGATTACCATCATGACGGAGCCTTCTGGTTACAATGAGGGCTGGTTCTTCCAGGTCAGCGAAGAGCACTCACATCCTGCTATGCTGGATGTAAACGTTCGCAAGGCAGTTGCCATGTCGGTTGATTTTGCATCCTTCAATCGGGATGTCAATTTGGGTGTTGTGGGCGTTCCCGGAAGTTTCTGGGATGCGCTTCCTTTCTATAACGATCCGGCAATTGAACCTTATCCGTATGATCCGGAGGGCGCCAAGGCTTTGTTGGATGCCGCAGGCTGGGTCGACTCGAATGGTGATGGCACGCGTGACAAGGAAGGCGTGGAATTTGTGATCCAGCACGGTACCACTACACGTGAAGTCCGCCAGGAATTGCAGGCCGTTGCACAACAGCAATTGGCTGAAGTCGGTATCAAGCTGGAGATCCTTAATTACGATGCGGATCTCTTCTTCAGCACATATGCGGATGGGGGGCCCACCTATTCTGGCGAGTTGGATATTCAGGAGTGGTCTGATGCTCCGGCTTTTCCCGACCCGGATATCTACTACTGGTATTGCAGTGAGATTCCAAGCGCCGATTATCCGACTGGTTCAAATGGTTTCTATCTTTGCGATGAGGAATTGGATTCCTTGATGTCGCAGCAGGTCACCCAGTTGGATGCTGCCGAGCGTCAGAAGACGGTTTCTCAAATCAACCAGATCTTCCATGATAAAGTCTACTGGATTGGCGCCTGGCAGGACCCCGACATTTGGGCAGTCAGTCCCCGCATGACCGGTGTGAAGTTTTCTGGTGTCACCCCATTCTTCAATATTGTGGAATGGGATATCGTAGAGTAAAGTCTGATTCAAACGTTGTGGCAGGTTGGAGTATCGTTTCCCAGCCTGCCACAACTGTATCTCCAGAACGTCCCGCAGGTTGGTGGTGCGTTGTGAAGGGTTTGCCGGAAAACCTGCGGGACGATGTTTTGAAATGATATGCTCCAATATATTATTAAACGCCTGCTTCAAGGCATTCCTCTGCTCCTTATCGTCAGCCTGACATTATTCCTGTTGATGATGAAGATTGGCGACCCGATTGCCACGATGGGCGGGCGTACCCTTACCCGTCCGGAGGATCGCGAGCGCCTCACGCGGCAACTCGGGCTCGATAAACCCATTGCGGTTCAGTATCTATACTGGTTGATTGGAAACGATTGGACGAAGATTGATTCGGATGGCGATGGTGTGCCTGATAAAAATGGCACCCGTTTGGGAATCATTCGTGGTGACTTTGGCACCTCTCTGGTGACGAAAAAATCGGTGACCGAATTAATTGGTGAACGCATCCCGAACACGCTCATCCTGATGTTGGCTTCCGAAATAGTGACGATTGCCTTTGCCCTGGTTCTGGGCATTTATTCGGCACTGCGCCAATACTCCACCCTGGATAATATTCTCACTGCCTTATTGTTTATCGGCTACTCGATGCCGATTTTCTTTATCTCGCTCATGTCCATGTATATCTTCGCAGTCCTTTTCAAACAGTGGGGCTTGCCATATTTGCCGACGGTGGGCATGTTTGATCCCCAGGAGGGCAAGACGTTTTCTCAGGTGCTGTGGCATATGGTTTTGCCTGTCATGAGCCTGTCAGTGATCTACTTTGCTGGGTACAGCCGCTATATTCGCAGCACCATGTTGGAGGTGATGAGTCAGGATTACGTCCGCACCGCCAAAGCGAAGGGATTGCCACGGCGGCAGGTGGTGTACATCCATGCATTGAAGAATGCCTCACTGCCGATCGTAACGCTTGTAGGACTCGACCTGCCTTTCCTGCTTGGCGGCGCGGTGGTGACGGAACGCATCTTCGCCTGGCCAGGAATGGGCCGGCTCTTCCTTGACCA
>Ga0114129_10010386_pt1 | contig 13280 bp, 10 predicted proteins | sample RhiMetdeltSRZDD1_FD_80071 | JGI IMG/M metagenome (GOLD analysis project Ga0114129, IMG submission 80071) | Populus rhizosphere microbial communities from Tennessee, USA - Rhizosphere MetaG P. deltoides SRZDD1 (version 2) (version 2) | ecosystem: Host-associated > Plants > Roots > Rhizosphere >...
CTCCTCGCCGCGCCGACGCGCGACCTCGCGCGGCGCCTCCTCGATCGGTACGTCTATCGCACTCGCGCGAATTATCAGCGCACGGTGCGGGAGGCGAGCCGAGTGCTGACGCGGATGCTCGATCTCAAGCGGCTGCTGCCCTTCATCGGCACGACGGTCGTTCAGGCCACGGGCGTAGAGGGCGTCGCCATCTATCTGGCGGACGAGGACGGGTTCCGGCTCGCGCTGGCGCGACGGCGGACGGAGGCGAGCGCGTTCGCGGCGCCGGAAACGGCGCCGGGGTCGGTGCCGGCGGCGCTCGCGCGCGTACAGGACGCCGTCGTCGCAGAGGAGCTGGCGCGGCAGATCGTGATTGAGGCGGATCAGATATTGAACGACGATCTGGCAGCCTGCGACTGGGCGCTGCTCCTCCCGGTGATCTCGGACGATGGCCTGATCGCATTCATCGCGGTCGGCTCGAAGCTGTCCGGCGACCCGTTCTATTCGCAAGACCTCGATCTGCTGATGACGCTCGCCAACCAGGCGGGCATCGCCATCAAGAACGCGCGGCTCTACGCGCAGGTCGTGCTGGCCAACGAGTACATCGAGAACATCGTGGCCACCATCGAGAGCGGCGTGGTTGCCATCACGTCCGCGGGACGTATCGCGATGTTCAACCGGGCGGCCGAGCGACTCACCGGACTGGCGGCGGTCGAGATCAAGGGCCAGACGGCGGCCCGGCTTCCGCCCTGTCTCGGCGATCCGCTGCTGGCCAGCGCGGCCGGCGGCGTGGCGCGTACGCTGCCGGAAATCGAGCTGCCCGGCGCCGACCGTACGCGGCCGGTCATGTGCACCACCTCGCCGCTGCGGGACCCCGAGGGCACGGTGCTGGGCGCGGTTGCGGTGTTCAGCGATCTCACGCCGCTGAAGGAGCTGGAGGTCGAGCGGCGCCGCGCGGAACGGCTCGCCTACTTCGAGGTCCTCGCCTCCGGTATCGCCCACGAGATCAAAAATCCGCTGGTAGCGATCAAGACGTTTACGCAGCTGCTGCCACGCCGCTCGAGCGAGCCGCACTTCGTCGCCGAGTTCGGCCGGATCGTCGGCCGCGAGATCCAGCGCATGGAGCGGGTGGTCGACCGGCTGCGCACGCTCGCGCACCCGGGCCGGCGCCCGGAGCACGCCGTCGACGTGCGGATACCGCTCGGCGAGGCGCTCGAATTCATGCAGGCCACCTTCGAGGAAAAGCGCATCACGGTCGACGCCAGTCTCGGGGACGTGCCGTGCCGCGTGCTGGGAGATCACCAGAACCTGGAACAGCTCTTCCTGAATCTCCTCATGAACGCGCACGAGGCAACGCCGCCCGGCGGCGGCCTCCGCGTGACGGTGGCGTGCGAGGAGGAGCACATTAAGGTGGCCGTCACCGATAGTGGGCCTGGCGTCGCGCCCGAGCTCCTCGAGCGGATCTTCGAGCCGTTCTTCACGACCAAGCAGCGCGGATCGGGGCTCGGTCTGGCGATCTCGGCCGGCGTGGCGCAAGCCCACGGCGCCCGCCTGCAGGCGGCCAATGAGCCTGGCGGTGGCGCGACCTTTTCGGTCGAGTTTCCCTTCGCGCCGGTCACGGCCCCGGTGAGCATCTGACCGGCCTGGGCGATCGGCTCACCACCCGCCCTCGTAATCGAGTAACATCGGTGGTCACGTGAACACCGTCCTCGTCGTAACGGCGGACGACGCGGTTCGCACGCGGCTCCTGCGCGGGCTCGGCGGGTTCACGATCTTCGAGGCCCCGTCCGACAGCGAGGCCATCAAGACTCTCCTCCTCGTGGAAATCGATCTCGTGCTGCGCGACAGCACCGGGCCCGCCGGCGCGCTCAGCACGTTCGTCAGCGGCGCGCGCGACGTGGCGCCGGGCGCGCTGATCGTGGCCGTGGGCGCCGCCGGGGAGGAGGAGACCGTCGCGGACTTCATGGTGCCCGACGGCTTCACCACGCGCGAGCTGGACGCCGTCCTGCGTCATGCCGTCGACAAACAACGGCTCATCCGGGAGATCAAGATGCTGCGCGCGCCGGCCTCGGCGCCGCATCTGCCAACCCGCGGCCCCGGGGCCGACGAGACTTCGTGGGACAACCCGGCTCTTGGACGGGTGCTCAAGGCCTTCAGTCGTGTCTTCGCGGCCGGCCTGGACATGCGCCGGGTCCTCGACACGTTCCTCGAGGCGATCGGCGACGTGCTCCGTCCGACGCGCGTGGCCGTGCTGCTGCCCGACGCCGACGCGCGCGAGTTCCGCATCGTCGCCCATCGCGGCCTCGCCCCGCTGATCGTTCAGTCGGTCCGCCTGCCCGCCGCGGAGGGGCTCCCGCGCTGGCTCGCCGCCCAGGGTCGCCCGCTGGCAATGCACGACGTCGCCGACCCGGATCTGGTGCGGGAGCTGAAGCTCCTGCAGGGTGTCGTGGCCACCCCGCTGCTGGCTCATGGCGACCTGGTGGCGATCCTCGTGCTCGGCCAGCCCGTGTTCGGCGCCGGCTATTCGCGCGTGGAGATCGAGACGCTCTTCGATCTGGCGACCCAGCTCGCGACGGTGATCCGGGACATCGCCCTGCACCAGCAGCTCGAGCGCGAGAAGGAATTCACCGAGCGGATCCTGTCCCACATGTCGAGCGGCGTCATCACGATCGGCCGCGACCAGCGGGTCGGCACGATGAACCGTCGTGCCGAGGAGATCCTCGGCCTCTCGGCCCAGGCCGTCGTCGGCCAGGATCTGCGCGTGCTGCCCTCACCGCTCGGCGACCTGCTGTTCGACACGCTGTCGTCCGGCCGCGCGTTGCCGCGCACTGAGATCCAGCTTGCGCTACGGCGCCTGTGGATCGAAGTGACCACCTACGTGATTCGCGACGAGGAAGGCGCCCCGCTCGGCGCCGTGCTCGTGTTCGAGGACCTGACCGCCCAGAAAGAGCTGGCCGCACAGAAGCGCGAGGCGGACCAGTTCCAGCTCCTCACCCGCGTGGTGGCGCGTATCGCAGACGAGATCAAGAATCCGCTGGTCTCGATCAACACGTTCATCGAGCTCATCGGCGAACGGTACGACGACCCCGACTTCCGCCGCCATTTTTCCTCGGTGGTACGCCGCGATGTGCGCCGTCTCGTCGAGGTCTTCGAAAAATTGGCGGCATTGGTGACGGAGGGTGAGTTAAACTTCGCGACGGTGGACGCCTTCGAGGCGGTGACCCAACTCGTGGAGGCCATCGACCTTGCCGAAGGCGGCCTCGGCAAGCATTTGCAGCTCGACGTGGCCCCGGCCGCGGAGCCGTTCCCGGTCAAGGTCGACGTCACGCAGCTGCGCAAGGCGCTCTCGTACTTGATCCGCTATTTGACGCACAACTCACCGAACGATCTGGCGAAGATCTCGCTCTCTGTCGGCCGGCACGCCGAGCCGGATGGTGGCCACGACGTGCGCATCCTCGTGGGCTCGCGCACCGCGGCCGTGTCAGCCGAGAAGCTCGAACGGCTCTTCGATCCCGTGCAGATGGTTCAGGAGAGCCTCATCGACGTCGGGCCGGCCGTCAGCCAGCGGCTCGTGGAGGCGCTCGGTGGGCGCCTTGGCGTTCGACAGACGCGACACGAGCTATCGTTCGTCGTCTCGCTACCGTCGGCGGTGGCATGACGACGACGATCGCGCCCGCCAGCGCCGCGCGGATCCTCGTCGTCGACGACGAGCTCGGTCCGCGCGAGTCGCTCCGCATGCTGCTCAAGCCTGCGTACCAGATCACCACGGCCGAGAGCGGACGCGTGGCCCTCGATCTGCTGCCGCGCGTGCGACCGGACGTCGTCATCCTCGACATCAAGATGCCCGAGATGGACGGCCTGGAGGTGCTGCGCCGCGTGAAGCGCGCCGATCCCAGCATCGAGGTCGTGATGATCACCGCGTACGCGTCGCTCGAAACGGTGAAGCTCGCCTTGACGCACGGCGCGTTCGAATACCTGATCAAGCCGTTCTCGCGACAAGACCTCGAGGACGTCGTGCGGCGGGCGTTGGTGCGGCGGCAGACGGACCTCGGCGCGCGCGGGCAGGTCGCGACCCTCGTCGAGGAGATGCGCCGCCTGTCGGCCAAGACGCGGGAGCTCGAGGAGGCCGCGCGACGCGAGGCCACCGAGCAGTCGCTGCGCGTGACCCAGCTGTCGATCGTGCGCGAGATCTCTCGCACCATCGTCGGCCACCTCGCGATGGACGACGTGATGGCGGCGGTGTCGGCTCAGCTCCGCGCCGCGCTCGGGTACGACAGCGTCGGTCTGACGTCGAGCGAGCCCGAGGCGCGGCGTGAAGACGCCGCCTGTCTGGTCGTATGCCCCATCCGCGACGCCGAGGGCCCCCTCGGCTACCTCGTGGCGGACAACCGCGCCTCCGCCCGGCCGGTCGATCCGCGCGAGCGCGAGCTCCTCGAGATGCTGTCGGAGTATCTCGCGATCGCGCTGCGCAACTCGCGGCTGTACGGGGAAATCGCCGATACCAAGCGCTCGCTCGAGCAGCTCATCGCGTCCGCGGGTGACGCGATCATCTCGGTCGACGCCGGTGACCGCATCGACGGGTGGAACCCTGCCGCGCAGCGCGTGTTCGGCCGCTCCGCCGCCGAGGCGACGGGCCGGCGCATCACCGAGCTGCTCCCGGAGCGCGAATATCGCGCGGCGCGCGAGCGTCTCGCGCGCGGATCCGCGATGGAAGTGTTCGAGACGACCGTGACGACCGTGCGCGAGACGCCGGCGGCGCTCGCGGTGACGCTCTCCGGCCTGCGCAACCGCCACGGCGGCCTCGATGGCCTCATCGCCATCGTGCGTGACATCACCACACAGCGCGAGGTCGAGAACCAGCTGCATCAGTCGGAAAAGCTCACCGCCCTCGGACAACTGGCGGGGGGGATCGCGCACGACTTCAACAACCTGCTGCAGGCGATCCTCGGCTACGCACAGCTGATGAAAGCGAACCCCGAAAATCCGGCGCTGCTGCAGCGTTCGCTGTCGGTGGTGGAGTCGGCCGCGCTCGATGGATCCGAGACCGTCCGGCGTATCCAACAGTTCGCCCGCCTGCGTCCGGAAGAGCGGTTCATGCCGGTGGACGTCAATCACATCGTCGAGGACGCCGTGGCCATCACGCGACCGCGCTGGGAGGAGAAGATCGCCCACGACAGTCGCCCGATGGATCTGCGTCTCGACCTGCGCGCGCGTCAGCACATCCATGGGCGGTCGGCCGCGCTGACCGAGGTGATGACGAATCTCATCCTCAACGCCATGGACGCCATGAGTGACGGCGGCACACTGACGATCTCGACGAAGGACGTGGGTGAGACGGTCGTGATCACGGTGACGGATACGGGCGTCGGCATGCCGGAGCACGTGCGCCGGCGCGTGTTCGAGCCGTTTTTCTCCACGAAAGGCGAGTCGGGGTCGGGCCTGGGCCTGTCGATGGCGTACTCGATCATCCGGCGCCATGGCGGCGAGATCCGCGTGGAAAGCGAGCCCAATCGCGGCACGACGTTTACGCTCGTCGTGCCGTCCGCGAGCGAGAGGCCGGAACCGCCGGCGCCCGCCTCGGACGCGGCGCCGCGGCGCTCGGCGCGCGTTCTGCTCGTGGACGACGAGCCACAGGTGCTCTCGGCGCTCGCCGAGCTGTTGCAGGCCGCCGGTCACGAGGTCAGCGCCGCCGCTGGCGGCGCCGCGGCGCTCAAGATCTACACGCCGGGCCGCTACGACGTCGTCATGACCAACGTCGGCATGGCGGGCATGAACGGCTGGGAAGTGACCGAGCGGGTTCGCGCGCTCGACGCGCGCGTGCCGGTCGTGTTCATCACGGGCTGGGGGCTGCGCGAAGAAGAGCGCGCACGGCTGTCGGCGCTGCGCGTGCAGCGCTGCCTCTTCAAGCCGGTCCGCCCCGACGAGCTCGACGCCGCCGTGCAGGCAGCGGTCGGCTCCGCCTGATTCAGTCATCCGCCTGATTTAGCGCGCCAAAGCGGCCAATTCGGCCAATCGGCCACGCCACGGTGTCGAGCCACGCTGGCAGGCATCGATCAGTTTTCATCCTGGACGCGACGGTCGCATCGCGCGCAAACGGAGCTAACTCCCAACCAATACGGAAGTGGCAGATTGCCCAAATGTCTGGCACCCCCGTTGCTGAATGTGAGCCCGCCGAGGGGCCGACGCGCACGGTGTCCTCTCGGGTATACGGGGGGCATCGCCATGCGTCTCGATCTGCGCTGGGCCCTGCTCGCGCCAGCCATCGCCACGCTTGCGCTCGGCTCGAGCGCCGTCGCTCAGGAGCACGCCGGTGTCGTCACCACGCTCGAAGGCCGCGTCACCGTGGCCCGCGCGTCGCTGTCTGAGCCGGCGCTGCTCAAGTTCCGCGATGCCGTGTTCGTGCGCGATCGCATCGCGACGGGCAAGGAGTCGTTCGCGCGCATTCTTCTGGGCGGGCGCGCCATCGTGACGGTTCGAGAATTTTCCGCGGTGACCATCACCGAAGTGCCGGGCGTGGCCACGGTGGACGTCGGAAGTGGGCGCGTCGCCGTCGCAGTGGCGCGTGAGCGCATGCGACCGGGCGACCTCGTCGAGGTGCGCACGCCGAACGCGGTCGCCGGGATCCGCGGGACCGTGATCGTCGCCGAAGTGTTCGACGCGCAGCGCTCTGTGATCACGGTGCTCAAGGGCGTGATCGACGTGACCCGGCTGGATGGCGGCCGTGCGGTCGGCGGCTCGACGGTTCTCAACGCGCTCCAGCAGGTCACCGTCAATAACGCGGTGTCGGCGCCCCAACCGATCTCGAGTGATGCTGCACAACGCCTGGGCGCGGAGTTCCGCACGGCGCCGCCGAGCGTCGCGCCGAAGGCCTCGACGGCGTCGGTCGTGCAGGGCGAAATCGAGCGCGTCGCGAAGGACATGGGCGGTGCGGCTGTTGTGGCGGTGCCCGACAGCCCCGCGACGAAAGGCAAGGCGGCTCAGACGGATCAGCCGAGCGGCGACTCCGACAAGGGCAAGGGCGGCGACTCCGACAAGGGCAAGGGCGGCACGTCGGGCACCGCGACGGTCTCGACCGGCGCGGGCGGCGGAACGACGACGAGCGCCGCGGCCACCGGTGCGCCGACGACGCCGAGTGCGCCCGCCGCCTCGTCGGCAGCCGGGCCCGCTGCAAGCACGCCGGCCGCAGCGGCGGCACCCGCGTCCGCGCCGGTCGCGGCACCGGCCGCCGCGGCGGCACCCGCGTCCGCGCCGGTCGCGGCACCGGCCGCCACGGCGGCGCCAGCGGCCGCGGGGGCGCCTGTGGTCTCGGCGACGCCGCCGACCGCGACGCCCGCGGCCGCACCGATCACGATCGTCAACGTGCCGGCGGTCGTGCCGCCCGCGCTCGTGAACAACTCGGGCTCCGGCAATGCGCTGGCTCCGCTGAAGGACAAGGGCGACAAAGACAACAGCGGTAAAGGAAAGAATCGCTAGCGGGCGCGGGTCAGCACGACGATCCCGCCGGCGACCAGCGCTGCGGCGAGCACATGCCATGGGCTGATGCGCTCGCCCAGCGCCAGATGTGACAGCGCCAGCGCGCTCACGGGCAGCACCCCGGTGAAGACGGACGCCGTGCTGCCCGGCACGCGCGCGACGCCGCGGGCCCACAGCAGGAATGCCACCACCGTCACGACGACGCCGTAATAGCCCACGATCACCCAATCGATTGGCGCCAGGCGGCTCACTGGAAACACACGCATCTCGAGAACCGCGGCCGGCAGGAACATCACGAAGCCGAGCACGCTGATCGCCGTTGCCACGACCAGCGGCGACAGGCGTTGCGCCGCGACGCGGCTACAGACCACGAACACGCCTTCGCCGACGACCGCCCCGAACACGAGCAGGTTGCCCAGCAACGGCGATGAACCACGTGTCGCCAGTCCCCCGCCCGCGATGCTGAGGACGAGCACGCCGAGGACGACCAGGGCGGCGCCTGCCGTGCTCGCGCGACTCCAGCGCTCGCCCAGCGCGATCACGGCCAGCGTCGCGGCCACCGCCGGCGTCGTGCTCGTCACGATGCCGCCCTCGGCCGCGCTGGTGAACGCGAGGCCATAGAGCAGGAGCACGTTGAAGGCGAAGATACCGGCGAAGGCCTGGAGGGCCAGCACCGCTACGTCGCGACGCCGGAGCCGCGGTAGCGGCCGCTCGAAGAGCGCCACGAGGATCACCATGATGCCGGCCGCCACGGCGAAGCGAAGACCCGAGAGTAGAAATACGGGCAGGCGCGCGACCGCGAGCTTGCCGACCACGACGGAGCTGCCGACGATCGCCATGGCGGCCGTCAGCTCGAGGCAGGCGCGAACGGGACGCGCTATCGGTCGCTGGCGGTGGCACCGCTGCCCGCGGCGCGCTTGACCTGGTCCGAGAGCTTGCAGAAGGCGCAGACGGTGCCCGTGGTCACCTGGCCGCACCGGACACATTCGTGCAGGACCACGCCCTCGACGCGCTCGAAGGCGGGGCGCGCCTTCTCGAGGAAGCCGAAGAGGAAGTTGTGCTTGGCGCCGGGCGACGCCTCTTCCATGCGGTTGAGGATCTCTTTGTGCGCGATCGACGTCGCCCCGTGCGCGAACGGACACTCTTCGACGATGTAGTCGATGCGCCGAAGGAACGCGTACGCCGCCGTCTCGCGCTCGGACAGCCGATACAGCGGCTTCACGCGGCGGACCAGCTTCGGATGCGTCGACGGTAGCGCGGGTGACTGCCGCGGCAGCGCGTCGGTCTGCCAATGCATGACGGAGCCGAACAGCGTCGCCGCCTCGTCGTCGAGATTGTGACCGGTGGCCACGACGTGCATGCCGTGCTCGAGCGCGACGCGATTCATCAGGTAGCGCTTGGACAGTCCGCAGCCCGAGCATGGCGGCCGCCGCGTCACCTGTTTGATCACGGGGACCGGGGCGCCGACCTCGTCCGCGACTCGTGAGATGACCAGTCGCGCCCCGCGCGCCGCCGCGAACGCCTCGCACTTGGCCTTCGACTCGAGCGAATAGTCGAAGATGCCGAGGTCGAGATAGAGGCCGGTCGTGTCGTATCCCTCGTCGAGCAGCACGTCCCAGAGCGCCAGCGAGTCCTTGCCGCCCGATACCGCCACGAGCACGCGCTCGTCGCGCGTGAACATCTTGTGGCGGCGGATGGCCTCGCGCACCTGATTGCGGAAGAACTCGACGAAGTCGGCCGCGCAAAACGCCGCGTTGTGACGCCGCAGCTCGAGCGCCGCCGCCGCCCCGCACTTGCGGCACTTCATTGGAGCGAGGTCCGCGAGGCCGGCTCGCGCCGTCGGTGGCCTGTTCCAGGTGCGCGTGGCTTCATTGGAGCGAGGTCCGCGAGGCCGGCTCGCGCCGTCGGTGGCCTGTTCTCGGTGCGCGTGGCTTCATTGGAGCGAGGTCCGCGAGGCCGGCTCGCGCCGTGGGTGGCCTAGTCTAGGCAGCTGTGGCTCCGAGCCCCCGGACATCACGGGGCGCAGTTCGATGACGTCGTCCTCACGGAGCATCTGATCCGCCGTCACGAGGTCGTCGCCGCGGATGACCAGCACCGTTTCGGGCAGGATGTCGAGGTCTCGGAGGACTTCCTTGACACGCCGGTTACCGGCGACCTCGACTTCGCGCCGGGGATTGCGCAGCACCACCTTCATGCTCAGCCGGCGGGGAACCCCGGGGCTCGCTTGATGTCGCGCACCTGGCCGAGGTGCACCCGGTCGTGATCGGCGACGAGCCGCCACCACTGCGCGAGGTTCAGCTCACCCAGACGGAAATGCTTGAAGCGCAGCGCGCGCGGATCGCAGGCGGCGAGCCGGTCGAACGACTGTCGGCTGCGCTCGCGCATGGCGCGCATGGTGGCGAGCAGCTCGCCGACCGGCTTGCCGTGCGCTGGCCACACGACCTCCGGCGCATTCGCCGACGACGATGCCGGCACCGGCAGCGCCGCGAATTCCACGAGGTCGTGCGGGAAGACCGCCGGCGCGCCGCCGGCCGCCGCTTCCTTCGTGAGCTTGGTGGTGAGCTTGCCGGTGGCGACCTCGGAAACCGTGAGGTGGTCGATCACCTCGCCGATCGACCATTCGTCCGCCGCGGGCCGCCAATCGCTCTGATTCTGCGAAAGACCTTCGACCTCACCCAGGAGCTCGGTGCGCGCGTCCTCGAGCTCACTCCACAGCGTCTGCACGGGCTTGGGCCACGACATGCGCTGGAGTATACATGAAGGCGTCATCATGCCCGACTCGCCGAACGATCGCGCGCGCGCCGCCTGGCGCACGCTGACCTCACGTGCCGTGTACGCGAACCCATGGATCCGCGTGCGGGAAGACGTGGCGGAGCTCCCGGACGGCCGCACGACCCTGTATGGCGTGGTCGAGTGCGCTCCGGCGGTCGGCGTGCTGCCGTTTCTGGATGCGCGCACCGTCGTCCTGGTCGGTCAGTGGCGTTACGTGTCACGTGCGTTCCGCTGGGAAATTCCGACGGGCGCCGTGAAGCCGGATGAGAGTGAGGAGGCGGCCGTGCACCGCGAGCTGGCCGAGGAAGCCGGGTACGCGGCGTCGAGGCTCGTCAAGCTGTGCACCTTCGACACGTCGAAATCCATCCTCGCCGAGACGGCGCATCTGTACGTCGCCGACGAGCTGCACGCCGTCGCTCGAGCGCCTGACGACACCGAGTTCATCGAAGTCCGCGCATTCCCGTTCGACGAGGTCGTCAGGATGGTGGAGCGCTCGGAGATCGTGGACGCGATGACGGCACTGGCCGTGCTGCACGCGGCACGGCAGCGCTGATCGTCAGGCGAACAGTCAGCGGCGCGGCGCGGTTACTTCGACGCCAGCACGATTGGCCCCGTCGGCGCCGGCACGCCGCCCTCGGGCTCGAGCGTGACGGCGAAGACCTTCACTCCGGTCTCGGGCGGCACGCGATGCAGAGCGCGGCCCTCCTGGTCGACGGCGAACAGCCCGGCCGGCTTGGCCCCGGCGGCGATCGTCCACGCTTCGTAGACCTTGCCCGCCGGCGCCGGACGGAGGCCGGCCACGACGAGATGCCCGCCCGCGGTGTCGTTCCACACCATGCGGCCGGTCGCGGTCGACTCCGTGCCCTGCCCGCGCAGGTCCACCACGCGGGTCGCGGGGTCGCGGAGCAGCTCGACGGCGCCGCGATAGAACGCGACCTGCTCCTGCAGCGCCGCCTCGTTACGCGCCAGACGCTCCCTGACTGCGGCCGTCTCGCGAGCCATCTGCCCCAGCCGCGCCTCGTAGCGCACGGCCACCTGGGTGCTGGCGAACATCGCGGCCGCGGAAGCGGCCACCGCCGTCGCGGCGGCCCACCGGAGCCACCCGTACGACCGCCGCTCGCGACGTTCCGCCACGCGGCGGACCAGCGCGGCGCGCGCGGTGGGCGGCGGCGACTGCGGCGGCATCGACAGCGTGGCGCGGGTCAGCGTCTCCTGGGCCTCGCGGACGGTGGCTTGACAGGTGGCACACGTCGGCAAGTGCGCCTCGAATTGCGCGAGGTCGTCGCCGTCGAGGGCGTCCACGGCGTACACCGCGGCAAAGGTCTCGAAGGGCTCGTGGCTCACGCCGGAGTCACCTCACGCAGTCGTGCGAGCGCCATGCGGATGCGCGTCTTCACCGTGCCAAGCGGCTGCTCGAGTCGCTCGGCGATCTCGCTCTGTGTCAGGCCGGCGAAATAGGCGAGCTCGATCACCTCGCGCTGCGGCGCTGGCAGCAGCGCGAGCGCCGTCGCGACGAGCTGGCGGTCCTGCGCCCGCGCCGCGGCATCGGGTCCCGCCGGCTCGGCCATCGCCGCTTCGTCGACCGGCGCGACGAACGTCTCGCCGCGCCGCCGCACCGCGCGGACGCGATCGATCGCACGGGCGCGCGCGCGCATGACGATCCACGCCTCGGGGGTGCCCCGCCCCGGATCGTACGTGGTCGCGCCGCGCCACGCCTCCCAGAAGACGTCCTGGATGACGTCGGCGGCGTCGGCGCGGTCCCGCACGATACGCAGCACCAGCGGGAACACCAGCGGCGCGTACCGGTCGTAGAAGCGGGCGAACGCGTCCCGGTCACCTGCAGCCATGGCTCGGATGAGATCCACTCCGGGCGTCGGCATGCCGTCCCTCACTACCAGAGGCGATCCGGGTTGACAAGGCAGACGCACCTCCGCATATCGCATCGTTCTTCATTTCTACGCATGGGGCGGGGGCCGCGGTTTTCGCCGGGAATGCTATTCTCTCGGCCGTGAAATGGGCGTACGACGGCGGTGCCGCGTTCGACGAAGCCTTCGATCGCGACGAGGCTGCGCGTGCCCATTATCGCGGCATCGTCGGCGTGCTCGAATCGTTCACGCAGGGGGAAGTGAGCCGGCGCGAGCGGCTGCAAAAGCTCGCGCTCGTGGACCAGGGCATCACCTTCACGGTGTACGGAGAGAAAGAGGGGCTGGAGCGGATCTTCCCCTTCGACTTCGTGCCGCGCATCGTGACCGCGCGTGAGTGGGAACGGCTGGAAGCCGGGCTCGTTCAGCGCGTCACGGCGCTGAACCTCTTCATCGCCGACGTCTATGGCGAGCAGAAGTGTCTTCACGACAAGGTGCTTCCGCCCGCGCTGCTGCTGTCGCGCAAGGAGTACAAGCGCGAGCTGCTCGGCGTACGGCCACCGCGCGGCATCTATACCCACGTCGTGGGGACCGACATCATCCGCGACGGCCAGGGCGACTTTCTGGTGCTCGAGGACAACTGCCGATGCCCCAGCGGCGTGTCCTACGTGCTCGAAAATCGCAATCTGATGACGCGCGTGTTCCCGGAGCTGTTCGGCGCCTACCCGGTGCGGCCCATCAAGGACTACCCGAACCTCCTGCTCGATGCCCTGCTGCACTCGGCGGCGCGCGGCGCCGAGAACCCGGTGGCCGTCGTGCTGTCGCCGGGCATTCACAACTCGGCATTCTTCGAGCACTCGTTCCTCGCGCGCGAGATGGGCACCACGCTCGTCGAGGGGCGCGATCTCGTCGTCGAGGACAATTCGGTGTTCATGCGCACGACGCGCGGCCGGCAGCGCGTGGACGTCGTCTACCGGCGGATCGACGAGGAGTTCCTCGATCCGCTCGTGTTCCGGCGCGACAGCCTGCTCGGGGTGCCGGGCCTCCTCAACGCCTACCGGCAGGGCAACGTGGCGATCGCCAATGCCCCGGGCGCCGGCGTGGCGGACGACAAGTCCATCTATGCGTTCATGCCGCAGCTCATCAAGTACTACCTCGGCGAGGAGGCGCGGCTGCGCCAGGTGCCGACGTACC
>Ga0114129_10010387_pt1 | contig 13280 bp, 12 predicted proteins | sample RhiMetdeltSRZDD1_FD_80071 | JGI IMG/M metagenome (GOLD analysis project Ga0114129, IMG submission 80071) | Populus rhizosphere microbial communities from Tennessee, USA - Rhizosphere MetaG P. deltoides SRZDD1 (version 2) (version 2) | ecosystem: Host-associated > Plants > Roots > Rhizosphere >...
GAAGTTTCTTTTCCTAATCAGCGATGGGCGACCGCAGGACCGCGGCTATTCGCAAGACAGCGCGGAAAAGGCGTACGCAGTGGAGGACACGCGCATGGCGTTTGTTGAAGCACGCCGCGAGGGCATCCATCCCTTTTTTCTGACGGTCGACAAGGAGGGGAATGATTATCTGCGTGCCATGATGGATGACTTCAGCTACGAAGTGCTCGCCGAGGTGAGTCTGCTGCCGCACCGATTGCCGCAACTGTACAGAAGGTTGACGATGTAACGGTATGAAATAACCCGTTCAAAACCTTCAGCCGCTCAAATTGTTCCAATCGTTCCAGCAAGAGGAGAAATGCTTGGTGATTGTAATGCACCCGCAAACACAGATCGAATTGTCGCGCATTAGTTACCCATTCTCCTCCCGATCCAATCCGGTCATCTTCAGGAGCGGTCGATCGGTGACTGAAAACAGAATGGCCGGTTTGGTTTGCGAGATATTCTTATGCGCGTGCCAGCGCCAGGCCGGCAGACTGAAGCTGTCGTGCTCATCCCACTGCATCTCCACCGGACTATTCTTGTCGACGATGGTTACGCCGCGGCCCTGTACCGTGTGATAGAGCACAGTTCCGGTGTGTCGGTGGAAGCGGGTTTCCTGTCCTGGCTGGAGCATCTGGAGGTGGCAGGTCATGGTGAGAAACGTGTGGCCGCCATCGACCGGGTTTTTGTATTCAATAAATAATCCGTCATAGGGATCGTCGATTCCCTGGTCGGCGAGCTCTTTCAATGCTTGGAGCGCTTCGCTCCACTTATAATGATAGGGAACTCCCGCTGCGCCGTTGTATTCCACCGTGGGTTGACGCGCGGGACCGTAGAGGCGGCGGGACGCGCCGTTCGTCTTGGTTAGCGGCTGTTGTTTTCCTTCGGCCCATTCCTCGCGGAAGCCAGAGGCATCAAGAAAACTCACGACGCCGGCGTCCAAAGCGTCGATCCAGATGATCGGTTCTTTCGAATTGTTCACGTGATCGTGCCACACCCAGTTGGGCTGGATGAGCAAATCGCCAAGCTCCATGACCATGGGCTCGCCGTTGGAAGTGGTGTAGGCGCCGCTGCCTTTGACTACAAACCGTAATGCCGTGTTGGCATGACGGTGTGCGGCGGCGGTCTCGCCCGGAAGAACGATTTGAAATCCCATGGACAATGTCTTGCTTCCGGTTTGTAGCCCGACATTGCGGCGAAACGCGTCTGGCCCGATTCTAATCACTTCCGTCGTTTGCATGAGAACGGGATAGATCTCTTTCCAGCACCAGAGCCTTGGCTGCATGCGTTCCGTCTCGTGGCGCATCTGCCAATAGCCGCGCAGACCCATTTCCGCGAATTTTTTGTGGAGCTGCTCGCGGTCTTTCGCTTCATTCACGGCCGGGGTGGACATGATTCGTCTCCTTTAAGTTGAAGCCGGTCAATACGAGAGTTTGTACCAAAACCTCAAAGGCATGTGCAAACTGCAGCTTCCGACGGTAGTGGTTCAGGCGAATCTTCAGGTCGAGAAAGATTCCTCGCTTCCGCTCGGAATGACAACAAACTAATTGATCTGTCATCTCGAACGAAGTGAGAGATCTTGAGCTAACCAAACCACTACCGCTCCGACACTTTGCAAGGAGATCGGTTTCCGGATATGTCTTTGAGAAAATCAGAACAAGGGAGGATCGTTATGCTTACGGCGAAAGATGTTCAAGGTGTAATGGCGATGATGCCGTCTTTTTCGACCAAGGATGCCGGTGATCTGAGTTCGAAGAACACGATCGACGTCGATAATCTCAAGGCCGGCGTGGACCAGATGATCAACGATGGGATCGATGTGATTACCACTACCGGTAGTTTTGGCGAGTGCTACAACCTCGATTGGGACGAGTATAAGACTTTGGCCGTGGCAACCGTCGATGCGGTGAAGAAGCGCGTGCCTTTGTTCATTGGCTCAACCAGCCCGAATGCTCGCGAAGTTGTCGAGCGGCTGAAGTTCGTCCAGGACATCGGCGGCGATGGAACGCTGCTCGGCGTGCCCTATTACGACGCGCAGTCGCCCGAGTACATGGCTGACTTTTATACTCAGATCGCGACGATGTTTCCCAAGCTCGGCTTTCTGATCTATCACAATCCGGTCAACCACAAAGTGAAGATTCCGGTCTCAGTGTTTCCCAGACTGGTTCAATGCCCAAACATAATCGGCATGAAAGACAGTCATCGCGATACACGGGAATTTGTCCGGCTGATGGATATCATCCGAGGCAAGATCAGCGTCATGACGAACCAGGCGCAGATGTTTCCATACTACCGGATGGGTTCGGCCGGCTGCTGGTCGATCGATGCCTGGATGGGTCCATGGCCGGTGCTCCATTTGCGCAATCTCGTGCGAGCAGGAAAAGATCAAGAAGCGCTGCAAGTGATCAGCGAAATCATGGCTGTGGCTGGAGGCGAACGGCCTGGAGGCAACGAAGGCGCGACAGCGAAGCTGCCCATTGAATTCGCCGGATACGTTAACCCAGGGCCGGCGCGGACTCCGATCATCAATTTTGCCGACACCAGCATCGAACGGGCTAAGAAGAAGGCCGAAGGATGGAAAGCGCTGTGTGCGAAGTATCGGCCGTTGGTTGAGGCCGAACGAAGTAAGGTTAGAGCGGCGTCCTAGATTATTTGGATTGTGTTCAAGGTTCAATGTTCAAAGTTCAAGGTGGGGGAATCGTAGTCCGGCATTGAACGTTTGAACCTGGAACTTTGAACTGAATTTGGACTGGAGGATGTCGTGAGTTCTATGCCACTAATCCCCAAACAGGCGGCGATCGCCGTGGCTGACATGGTCGACAACTGCGCCAAGGTCAAGCCGGGCATGAACGTCCTGATTATCGCCGCCAATGATGGTCTCTACGGTGGCGTCAATATCGTCGATCAAGAGACCATTGCGTGGATTCAATCGGCGGTAGTCCAGCGGCGCGCGGACGCTACGGTGGTTTGGTGCGATATTCCTTCGCGACCGGCGATCCTGTGGGGCGAAGGCGCCGACCCGAGCAAGGCCTGGCGGGTGCCGCCGGTCGTCGCCAACGCCATGCGCGCCGCCGACGTGGTGATCAGCAACGCCGTCGACCTCACGTACGAAGAGGAGTTGCGCGAGATTCCCGACATACTCGAAGAGCGCAAGACCCCTTTCGCCCGCAACATGGCGACGACGGCGTCGCTGCTTTCGAGTAACTGGGGCCTGACACCGTACGAGCTGGTTTCCGAGATACGCATTCAAGCCAACGCACTCGCCAAGCCTGGCGCCAAGTGGGTGATGACTCATCCTAACGGTTCGCATATCGAAGGCTACGTGGTGAAGCCGGAAGACATGGACGACTACGCGCATTACCGCGATATCGGCGTTTATTGTCCGTTTCCGGAAGGCGTGTGGTCATCGATACGCGCCCGCGATGCCGAAGGCGTCGGCATCATCAATGAAGTGGGAGTCATCTGGGCCCGCCATATCGGCGTGCCCTGTCCGTTCAAGCAGCCGGTCAAAGTTTTCATCGAAAAAGGCTACATCAAGAAATTCGAAGGCGGCGCCGAAGCCGAGACCTTGACCCGCTTCTATCAGTTTCTTTCCAAATATCTCGGCGAAGCGGCGTACGAAGTTCGCGGATTTCACGGCGGCGTGCATCCCTCGGCGATTCTCGAACCGCATCAATGCGCCAACGCGCCGTATCGTCATTTCATCGAGCATCACCACTGGAGCAGCTTTCATTTTCATATGGGCAACAGCCGGCGCAGCAAGACATTTCCGTATTTACTGCATGTCTCGGCGGAACTCCGCGGCGGCGATCTCAAGATCGGCGAAAATTGCGTGTACAAAGATGGCCGCATCACCACGGCGGATCATCCAAGAGTTCGCGCCATTGCGGAGAAGTACAAAGACCGTCCGGGGCTGGAACCGGAGAAATGGTTGCAGACGCCGAGGTAGGAAGAATGGGGTGACGGAGTGTTGGAGTAATGGAGCGATGACGTAGGAGGAAAAACTAGCGGGCCGTGGCGGAGTCGGCAATATTTCCGTGGCGTCGCGTGAACGTCGAGCAACCCGCCCTATTCAATTAGCCATGCGTTGTCGCGATGCGTTACTGATCGGAGCGTTTGTCGTGCTGCTACCACGGGCAGAGGCGTTTTGCGCAGCCGCGCCCTTCTACGAGGGAAAAACGCTGACCATCATTCAAGGCCGCTCCGCCGGCGGGCTTGGCGACGTGCGAGTTCGTACCGCGATTCCTTACCTTAAAAAATATTTACCCGGTAATCCTCATATCATTTCGATTTACGTTGCCAGCGCCGGCGGCATCCAAGCCGGCAACATGATGGCGAAGACGATCAAAAACGACGGCCTGACTATCGCCAATATCGGCACGAGCATATTCGTCAGAGCGGCGTCCAAAGATCCCACGGTGCAATATCGCTTGAGCGACTTTACGTATCTCGGGGCGCCGAGTGTCGGCGGTCCTTACGCGCTTTTGATGCATCGCCTTGGCATCGACTCATTGGCCAAGCTCAAAGCCCATAATAAATTGCGAATCGCGGAGCGAAGCGTCGGCCACACCATGTACAACGTCGGGCGTATCATGGCTTACGTTCTCGAGCTCAAAGACCCGCAGTGGGTAGTCGGTTACGAGAGCCCCGAGGTGGACATCGCAGTCCAGCGAGGCGAAGCCGATGGCAAAACCGAAGTGCTTTACGATCTTGTGCACAACAGACCTAATTGGCGTCAAGAGGGTTTCACCGTGCCGGTCCTGCTTAAGAACATTAGAGGCCGCGGCGCGGAGGCGGTGCCAGGGTTTCCTAAAACAGAGACTGTTAATGACTACGCTGACACTCAGCTCAAGAAGGATCTCTTGCGTTTCTACTATAACAGCCGGCCGGGCAGCTCGGTTTACTTCACTCAAAAGGGCATTCCCGAGGAAGCCCAACTGGCGTTGCGGCAGGCGTTCAGGAGGCTATGGAGCGACCCGCAATTCGCCAAGGACTATGAGCGCATGACAGCGGAGCCGCTGGAGGCGATATCTGGAGAAGAGATCGAAAAATTTCTCCAAGATGTCCCGGATGATGCGAAGATAAAGTCAGTGATGCAACAATTGCTTGGCGCCGGGCCGATTCCCCCGGCGAAGTAAATGCTATTTATAGTTCTGAGAATTCAGAATCAGAAACAGAATCCAGATCGAGAAAAGCCAGATGCGCAAGTTTCGTCGGACGGTGTCGCGAGTGATGCGATAACTAACGATCAACAGGCTGAACTAGAGGGAGAACTACGATGGCCTACTACAAAGACATACGCGAGCTCATTGCTGGACTGAAACATGCCAACTTGCTGGTTACGATCGATCATCAAATCAATAAAGACACCCAGCTCCATCCGCTGGTCCGCCTACAGTTTCGCGGCCTGCCTGAATCGGAGCGCAAGGCCTTTTTTTTCACCAACGTCACCGATGTATCCGGGCGGCGCTACGAAATGCCGGTGGTGATCGCCTGTCTGGCCGGCTCGCGACAGATCTACGGCGTGGGTTTGCAATGCGACCCAGACAAGATCAGCCAGCGTTGGACCGACGCGCGCAACCATCCGATCGAGCCTGTTCTCGTCGACAACGCGCCGGTACAGGAGGTCGTGCAGCTCGGCGCCGACCTCGACAAACCGGGAAAGGGGCTCGAAACGTTTCCGATTCCGATCTCGACGCCCGGCTTCGACGCCGCGCCGTACACCAGCGCGAGTCACTTCATCACCTACGATCCCGAAACCGGAGTGCGCAACATCGGCAACTACCGCGGCATGGTCAAAGCGCGCATGCGGATCGGCATGAACGCCGGCGGGCAGCAGCATATTTCGCAGCACTGGCGTAAGTGGCAGAAGATCGGAAAACCAATGCCGGCGGCGATCGTGATCGGCGCGCCGCCGAGCGTGTCTTATGCTTCGGTTGTCAAGATTCCCTACGGCGTCGACGAATATGCGGTAGCAGGCGGCTTGGCGGGCGAGCCGGTGCCGGTAGTCAAAGCGAAGACCGGGGATCTGCTCGTTCCCGCCAATGCTGAGATCGTGATCGAAGGGTTGATCAATACCGAGTTAATGGAGCCCGAAGCGCCGTTTGGAGAATTTACCGGATACATGGATCCACAACAATTAAACCCCTTCATGGACATTACCTGTATCACGCACCGAAAAAATCCGATTTTCGTCGCGATGCTGAGCCAATTTCCGCCGTCGGAGTCGAGCAAAATTCGCGGCACGGGGGCGGAAGGCAATGTGCTCTCCTTTTTAAGAAGCAAGTTCGAAAATGTGACGAGAGTCGCGTTCCATGAATCGACGGGAAGCTGGGGACTATGCTGCGTGCAAGTCAGCGACCCTAAACCGGGACAGGCCGTGGAAATTCTCGACGCTTGCCATGAGTCTCCCGCGGTGGGGGCCAAGATGATCATTGTCGTGGACGATGACATCGATCCGCGCGATGCCGAGGGAATTTTCTGGGCAATGACGTTTCGCATGCAACCCCATCGCGATGTCCGAATCAAACCATCGCGACTTCAGTCCGCCGATTGGTCGGCCTTTCCTCCCGGCACGGGAAACCCCGGCGGTGTCCATGCGGGAAGCTCCGAGATTCAGTCGACGAGGATGCTGATCGACGCCACTCGTCCATGGCCTTATCCACCGGTATCGCTGCCGCGCAAGGAGATCATGGAAGACGCGCTTGGGTTGTGGAAGCAACTTGAATTGCCACCGCTCGACTTGCGCGAGCCTTGGTATGGTTATGAGCTTGGCTGGTGGTCGGAGGAGAATCTCGAAGCAGGCAGGATTGCCGTTCAAGGCCGTTACTACGAGACCGGTGAAAAAATGAAGCAGGCAAGAGTCCCGGTGAAGGGTGTCGAAAACGAATAGGACGTACAGGGTTCAGTTCCGGTTGACTTCAAAGAGCAAAGATATCGAAATAGAGAATATGGAGGCTTCGCCATGGCGAGTAAATACCGGCTATTTTCCGCAGACTCTCATTTAGAAATTTCACCGGAGCGGTGGACCAAGCGAGTGCCGCATAAATACCGCGACCGGGCGCCGCGGTTAATTAAGCTCGCCAACGGCGGTGACGCCATCATCGTTGAGAACCGGCCGATGTATGTTCTCGGACTTGCGATTGCCGGCAAACCGTATGAAAGGCACGAACTCACGGGCTTAACCTACGAAGGTTCGGAGGGCGCTGGGACTCCCGATCAGCGGTTAAAAGAGCAGGACCAAGACGGGATCGACGGCGAAGTGCTTTTTACCTCTGCGGGAAACCTCAGCTTTTGGCGGGGAATCCGCAACGACGATGCCTATCTGGCGGTTATTCATGCTTACAACGAATTTTTAGCGGAGGAATATTGCGCCGCAAACCGGGAGCGATTGCTGGCGATGGGCGTGATTCCGAGCGCCTCTGTCGATGCGGCGGTAAAAGAAATGGAATATTGCAGGAAAGCAGGGCTAAAGGGAGTTGCGCTCAACACTTTTCCCAGCGGAAAACTCTATCCGACGCCCGACGACGATCGCTTCTGGGCGGCGGCGCTGGATTTGAACATGCCCGTTACGGTCCACGTCGGTTTACAAAGGACCGACGGGCCGCTTTTCAAATACGACAAGGAACCCGGTGAGGTCGCATTCGGCGGCGATCCGATCCGCGTGCTGACTCGCTTCGGCGGGAACAGCGGACTCAACGCAGTGCAGCTGCTGCTCTCCGGCGTGTTCGATCGTTATCCGAAGTTACGATTATACTGGGCGGAAACCCAGATCGGTTGGTTACCGTATTATTACGAGCAATTGGATGATGTTTACCAGCGCAGCCGCTTTTGGATGGAGCGCTATTTTGGCTTGCAGCAGCTCCGACAAGAGCCGAGTCAAATATTGCGCGAACACTTTTACTGGGGATTCATCTACGACCGCATCGGTCTTCGCCTGCGTTACGATATCGGCGTGGACAGAATCATGTGGGGCAACGACTTTCCACACTCTGCCGGTGACTGGCCGAATTCACGACGCGTGATCGATGACATGTTTTCCGGTGTGCCTGCGGATGAAAAGCAGAAGATTCTAGTCGAAAACGTGGTCGAGTTTTTCCATTTGAGCTAATTCCTGACCCGCATGGAGGCGAGTATGCGCGTATTGAAAATTAATGATTTGCCTGAACAAGCGATGGACACTGCCACGCCGATCGCCGGATGGACCGGCGGGCCGGTGAGCCGGACACGGCAAGCGATCATCGGTGAAGGACAGTCAGAAAACTTTCGCTGCAACGTGGTCAATTTTCGCGCCGGCGCGACGACCGGTTGGCACGTGCACGATTGCGATCAGATTCTAGTGGTCACGGCGGGCAAGGGCGTCGCAGCGACCGAAACTGAAGAGCGGGAGATCACCGTCGGCGACGTCGTGCACATCAAGGCAGGAGAGCGCCACTGGCACGGCGCCAAGGCCGACTCGTCGATGTCGCATATCACGGTGACCACGGCGGCCGGTCAGTTGAAGCGCTGAAGCTCTCACCGAACAGCATGCGCGAGTTAGGTTTATCTGTTCTCCATTCTCGCGCTGAAGCGGAAAACATCGTCGCGCAGCTGCGCAGTATTCCTGAGCGTTGCGATAATTGTTGCGAGATCGTGCAAGCGACCCAAGGTTATCTCAGGATGAGCGATTCTCAACGATCGCGCGACACCGGCGGGGAGTAGTTCATGCCTTATATTCAAACCGCTCTCTCAAGCGCGGGATAACCTTAAGGAAATTTGGGAATCGCCGAGGGTCCCCAGGATTACGGGACACGATTTTTTTCGGAATGAATAGTTCTGGCCTGTCCGAGATGAAGATGGGGGAGTGACCATGAAGTTCTCGTTTTTCATGATGCCGTTACACTATCCGACGGAAAATCCGTCGCTGGCCTTCGATCGTGACATTTCGCTGATTCATCACGCGGATGAACTCGGCTACGACGAGTTTTTCATCGGCGAGCATCACACCGGCGGCTGGGAGACGATGCCCGCGCCCGAAATGGTTCTGGCGAAAGCATCGGCGGGCGCGCATCGGATTCGCCTTGGCACGTCGGTGCTTAGCCTGCCATTTCATCATCCGTTCGAAGTCGCCGAGCGCATGGCGTTTCTCGATCACCTGACGCGCGGGCGGACGATTCTCGGTGTCGGGCCATGTAACTTGATTACGGACAAGAAACTTTTTGGTCTGCCAGATGAAAAACTTCATCCGATGATGGCCGAGTCGGTGGATATCATCGTGCGTCTGCTGGAGTCGCCTGAGCCGATCGACTACGACGGTCAATTTTGGCGGTTCAAACAGATGCGCCTCCAGCTCCGCTCCTATCAGCAGCCGCGCATGCCTTTGGCGATCGCGTCGTCGGGCAATGCGATCAGCCTGGAGCTCGCCGGTAAGTACGGCATGTTGTTCTTGTCGCCCGCAGGGAAAAACAAAAGAAACAACCAATCGAAGGCCGAACAGTGGAATACCGTGGCAGCGATCGCCGCTCATCATGATGTTGCGACTTCGCGGGATAATTGGCGACTGGCGACATGTGTCTATCTTGCCGATAGCCGCGAAGAGGCGTGGCGCGATGTCGAGGAAAGCATTCGTCGTGATATGGAATATTTCTTCGCCATCGGACTGAAGGCACCCTATGAATCTTACCCTGGCCAGCCCGCACATGAGATCACGCCGCGCTCCGGCGCCGACCGGCGCGACTGGATCATCGGCACGCCGGATGATGCCATCGCGCAAATTGAACGCATGCAGGCCGAAACGGGCGGCTTCGGCGGTCTATTGCTGACCACTCACGAATGGACCGGCACTGAGAAGGTGCGCCGATCCTACGAGCTCTTTGCACGTTACGTGATGCCGCACTTTCGCGGTCACACGCAAGGTTATCGAGACGAATGGCAGCGCATTCAACAGGCTGTAAACGACGGCGGAATCAAACTCGATACAGCAAACCAGCCCAGCAATCTTTCGCTTAAAGCCCAGGTGCGATCGTGAAATCTGCTACCGACGAGATTTGGCGGTGGGAAGAGGCGATCGCGCAAAGAGTTCACGCAACCATGGCTGCGGCGGAAATGGACCGCTATTTCAACGTGAAGATGACCACCGGTCGGGCGCGCATTGCACTATTACAATTGAGTCTCTTTGTCAGTTGTCGCCGCGATTGCTGGGCGAATCTAATCGCGAATTGCGATGCGCCGGAAATCCGCGGCGTTTGATGGAGCACGAGTACGACGAACTGGTGGAAGATGAATACAGCTCCAAAGGTCATTATGACCTGCTCGTTCGCCAGGGGACATTAATCGGTTTGACCGGAGACGATTTCGCCAAAGTCCAACCATTGCGGACCAGCATGGCGACTTTCTACGGTTGGAAGTGGATCACCAGGGAAGGCGCCTGGCAAGACGGGCTGATCGCCATGATGGCGACCGAATGGGTGAATGATGATCGCAGACTCATGGATCAAGGCGGCGGCCTGTCGCGTCGAGACAGATTAAGATGGATTCGGGACTGCGGTTACAAATGGGAGGAAATGCCCAACTTTGCGACTCACGCCGTGGCGGACGAGAAGCACGGGGATCTATTCCTGCCCCTTGTGTCGAAATATGTCCACGATCAAAAGAGCGCATTAAAAGCAGCCGATGATGCTTTAGAGCTATTCAAACTCTATCATTTCGGTGTTGCTGAACAGATGGAGAGAACAGACTGAAGCGCGTAGAGAATTTATTCCCGCTGCGGATTGAGTTGCTGGATGTCATCTGCCGCCAATCTGCGTCTCGCAGTCGCCCGCGCTATTTCGATCCTTTTCTCGGCAAGATAAGCGAGATGCTCCACTTCTGTGACATCCTGCTCCTCCGCCCACACGCGCTCCGCTTGTTCCAGAGTGAGTCGCGCCTTGTCCAGCGCCACGCCGGCGCGTCCGGCGATTTCGCGATCCTGCCGGGCCCGGTTATAAGCGTCGCGCGCGCGCTCTAAAGCCGGATTTTGCACCGCTCCGCATCCTATGGACAAAAAAGCCATTAACGAGAGCGCCATATTAACGGTTCTTCGGCCGAGGAAGATGTTGAGCTTCATAAACTATTCCTTGGCAGACGCCGGCGATGAAGTTGGTATTGTGCCGCGTTCGGTTTCCCATCGAAGAGTGTCGAGCCGTCTGCGGAGATCGTCCGCGGCCCTGCGCGTAAGCTCCGCTTCGGCCTTTGCAGTTGCGAGTTCGGCTTCTACTTGAGCGCTTTCGGCTAAGCGGCGGGCGTCTTCATATCTCTTGGCAGCCATGGCCTTTTTGGATCCCTCGAATTTTTCCCTGGCGCTCTGTAAATCCATAGGAGCAAATTCGTCGGCCCTCGCTTCACTCGCCGCGCGCAGATCCATTTCCGCCCTCGACAAGATCTCGCTCGGCGGCTTTGCGGTACTGCAACCGCTATTTTCGAATGCAAATAGGACAACCAAAGAGGCGATGATCCATGCGCGAAATGACTTTGTCCGCGGCTGCATCAGGTCGTCGTAAGGCTCGGAGATCGTGTTCATGAATTTTCCTCCGGTTAAACCAATCAAGGTGGTGTTCCAAGCTGTAATACGAAGTCGAGACCCCGATGCGAGCCAAGCTTGCGCATTTGCTATTGACTAAATTGTATAACTCTCGATGGTAAGTACAAGATGGACTCGCCTGTGGGGATTCATGAGGCGGGTGGCGGACCGTATGCAAAAGATAACTAGCCAGAACGCGTGTCTGCATCGGTAAGGGATCTGACCGTGCGGTCCGAGTTTCCGGGAAAAGTAAGATCGTATAAAGGTTGGAGGTCGTGAACCTAGCCAGCCAGTTTTACCGCGTACCACTCGCCGTGCCTTACTGGAACCGCGGTACTTATCGACGAATCCTCCAATCGTTTTGTTCGGGCAGCGTCATCGATGGCGCGGATCTTCACCATCTCAGATCCCTCGTGATCGAGGGACTTGGAGTCAAAGAGGCGGCTCTCTGTGGCTCGGGAAGTTTGGCTCTCGAGATCGCCTTGCGCGCGTGCGACGTGAGGCGAGGCGACGAAGTGGTGATTCCCACTTTTTGTTGCAGCGCTGTCGTCCCACCCATTTTGGCGCTTGGCGCAACGCCCGTCCTAGCAGACGCAGGTGAGGAGCTGAATCTTACGGTCGAGACTGTCGGCGCCGTACTGACTCAGAACACCAGGGCGATCATTGTGCCGCACCTGTTTGGCAACCCCGCCGACATCAGCGCAATTATCGAGCTCGTTCGCGGCAAGAATGTCCGCGTTATCGACGACGCGGCGCAAGCATTGGGCGCGACGCTCGATGGGCGACCGGTGGGCAGCTTTGGCGAAGCGGGGATTCTGAGTTTCGGCGGGGAGAAGGTTTGTTCTGGTCTAGGCGGCGGTGCCGTCCTATCTCGTCACGATAACTTCTTGCACGGTGATTTGATGATCGATTTGGCGCGTCCAGCGCTCGTGTCGACGCTTCGGAGGTTTTTAGCGACGCTGATCTGGCGTCGCTGGCGGCGTTGGACACGGCCTCTACAGGTCACGTTGTCTCGCAACGGTTCCCAGCGGGATACGGCCTTGCCCAGGAACTATGGGCGTGAATTGATGGCAAACCTCAACGCGGCGGTCGCTTGCAGTCTGATGCAAACGCTGCGCGAAAATATTGCGGCGCGGCGCGAGCGCGTTCGCGCTTATCAAAAATTGCTGGGCGGCGAGGAAGGGTTAGAACTGATACCCCACCGATCCGGCTCAGCGTGTCTGACGCAGGTGGTGCGGGTTTTGCCGGGGCGCCGCGATCGCGATATGGCGGCCAATCTGATCAGCGTACTTGGCCGCTCCGGATATGAAATTCAAGGCAGCTATGTGCCGATACATCATCTACGTGATTTCGGTATGTGCGTTTGGGACCGTCTCTCCCATGCGGATCGAATTTGGGGCGATTTGATCGAACTTCCCTGCGAGCCTGACGTGAGTTTCAATCACGTCGAACGAATTGCCATGATAGTAAAGCACACCATCAATGCCTAGCTTCAAGGGAAGCAGGCGTGCGTTCGGAATCGACCGGATTTCCCGCCGCTAAAAAATTAACACGTGTGCCACTCATTCTTGACCTGGACAAACTTGGCACGAAATTGCAATCGCTGACTCAGCCATGAACTTGCCACAAATACTAAAAAGTGCGAAAGACTTCCTGCGAAGTTCTCAGCGGTCCGGGTATGTTTCTTGCGCGATTCTGGGCTCATGAGTTCGCCAAAGGATTC
>Ga0114129_10010388_pt1 | contig 13279 bp, 7 predicted proteins | sample RhiMetdeltSRZDD1_FD_80071 | JGI IMG/M metagenome (GOLD analysis project Ga0114129, IMG submission 80071) | Populus rhizosphere microbial communities from Tennessee, USA - Rhizosphere MetaG P. deltoides SRZDD1 (version 2) (version 2) | ecosystem: Host-associated > Plants > Roots > Rhizosphere >...
CTTGAGCCTTGAGCCTTGAAACTTGAATGTTGTTCGACTTTCACTGCTGTCGCTCGAGAATCCACGCAACGGTCCCGATGAGCTTTTCCCAAACCGGACGCCCACGCCATGCCGCAACTGTGATCTCGTGCGACTTGGCGGCGTCGGATTGGAATTCCGTCATGAGACGCGCAGTGACGGCCTGGTCACGTATGGCGACATTCACTTCGTCGTTGTGCTCGAACGACCGATTGTCGAAGTTCGCGGTGCCGATCACGGACCACAGCTCGTCGACGAGCAGCGACTTGAGGTGAATCATGCCAGGCTCGTATTCGAGGATCCGAACGCCCGCCTCGAGCATCTCGCCGTACATGCGGCGACTGGCGAGCCGGACCCAGCCCTGATCGGTGTTGGCGCCCGGCACGATCACCGTCATCGCGACACCGCGCCGCGCCGTCCGACAGATGGCGGCGCGAAATGCCTTGTCCGGAAGAAAGTACGGGGTCGTGACACAGATCGTCCGTTTGGCACCTTCGACCAGCGCCTGAAACAGTGCGCGCGACGTGGTCGATCGATCGGCTGGTGAGCTCTTCACGGCAAATGCGGCCACGTCGCCTGCTCGCGTGCGCGGTTTGTACGTGTTCGGTCCGGTGAGAATCTCTCCGTTGCATTCCATCCAGTTCTCTGCGAGCACTCCCTGGATGTCCGAGACCAAGGGCCCCTGGATTCGCGCCATCATGTCGCGCCACATCGGTTTGTGGTGCCGCGGCTTCCACCACCAGTCGGCAACGCCCGCGCCGCCGACGAATGCCACGCTACCGTCGATTACGAGGAGCTCGCGGTGCGTGCGGTTGTTCAGCCGGCTGAGGCGATACCATGTGAAGCGCTGATATGCGTCGACACGGCAGCCGGCAGCTTTGGGCAGCCGCGACGACGTCCGGAGGGCGCTGAAGCTTCCTATCGCGTCCATCACGATCGTCACGCGAACCCCGGCTCTCGCGCGCTCGGACAGCGCCTGGATGAACCTGTCGCCGATTTCACCGCTCTTGAAGATGTAGCACTCCATGTTGATCGTTTCCTGCGCCGTGGCGATCGCCGCGAGCATCGCAGGGTAGAACGCGTCGCCATTGGGCAGGATGTCGATTCGGTTGCCCTGCTCGAGATGCGTCTGACAGGTCGACTCGAGCACATGAATGAAATGCTCGCTGCCGGCGTCTATCTCGCCTTCGACGTGGTAGGGAATATGCGGCGTGAAGAGTGTGGCGACCACCAGCCATGCGATGAACGCGGCGCCGATGATCGTCAGGTAGAGCATGGCGTCGAGGGCACGAGCAGCGAGACCGGCAGCCGATCGAACAGTGCCGCCGCCGGAATCGTCCATCGGCCATCGATTTGCTCAGCGTACACCTCTGCACCGGTGAACACGTCGCGGAGCGGAGCCGGTCCCGGCCGATCGAGGGCGGGCGGCAATTCAATTCTCGTGTCGTTCCAGACTCCGCGGCCGAGAGGAGGCGCCGCCGCGTCAGGTATCAACGACGCGATCAGACGAGGTACGCAGGTGATGGCGAACGGCGCGGAGGCTTGTGCGTCCGACTGCAGGCGCGGCGCGAGTTGCCTCGCGAATGCAAACAACGATTCGCGGCCGGCGCCGGATGTGGTCAATGGCACATAGGCACCGCACTCGTAGACGCTTTTGTATCGGGCGCGCGTCGCGAGCGCGCGGGACATCACGAACATCTTGATCCGACCGTCGGTTCGATGTTCGAGCAGCTCCGAGAGGTTGGGGTTCGCCCCGATCGAGGCGAGCATCTCCTGCCGGCGCGTATAGTCGACGGTCCGGCGGTTGTCGGGATCGACGAGGTTCAAATCCCAGAATTCCGTGCCTTGATAGAAGTCCGGGATGCCAGGCGCAGTGACCTTGATCAGCAGCTGCGCGAGGCTGTTGTAGATCCCCACCTCCGCGATGCGCGTCTGAAACGGGATGAACGACGACAGAAATGGGTTCGGGCGGCGGCGATCGAGCACCGCGTCGATGAAGCGGGCGACCGCCCCCTCGTAGTGTTCGTCCGGGCTGAGCCACGTCGTGTGAACCTTCGCTTCGCGGAGCGCTTTTCTCATGTATGCGTGCACGCGCTGTCGGAACGCCTCGTCACATGCGGCGTCGCGCGCAAAAGGCCACGCGCCCACGAGCGTCTGGTAGAGGTGATACTCCTCGTTGGCGTCGGGCGCCAGCTTCCCTTTGACCTCCGTCTTGAAGCGACGGTTCAGCCCACGCCATTGCCTGACGGTCGCCTTCCACGCACCGGGGAGCTCCGACAGCACGTTCAGCCGCGCTCGAACGTCCTCGCCGCGCTTGGTGTCGTGCGTCGCCGTGGCGGATAAGGCGGACGGCCATTCCTGCTGGCGCCGGATCATCCATTCGTGAACAGTCGCCGGATCCAGGCCGAACGTGGTCGGATCCGCGCCCACTTCGTTCAATGACAGCAGCCGGTTGTAGATATAGAGCGCCGTGTCTTCGATTCCCTTGGCCGCGACGGGGCTCGTAATCTGCTGAAACTTTCCGATGAAGCGGGCGCGCGCCTCGCATTCCTCGCTGGACGTGATTCGCGTCTGCTTGAGCAGCAGTTGCTCGATGAAATCGAAGACGACAGCGGTCACTGCGGGCGTCCGCTGTTTGGCGCATCGTATCGCTGCGCCGATGTACTGGCGATCATGGTCGCTCACCGTCTGGTCCGGGCCGTCGGCGCCGACGTACGTGCGGTACACCGGAAAGCACGCGATCACTTCCTTGAGCGTCGAGATCAGACTGTAGAGCGTGAAGTCCCGGAAGTGCCGGTTTCGTTCCGAGAACCGGTTCAACTGGTGTCCCAGCGAGTTGATGTCGCCCGACATCGTCTCGTGCAGGACTTGCTTCTTGCTGCGATAAACGAGATCCGCGAACGACATGCGATCGCGGACGAATCGCTTGTAGATCTCGTCGAGGGCTCCCTCGTTTCGGCGATCGACGAACAGATTGTTCACGGTCGCCGCGAACTCGTACCCCGTCGACCCATTCACCGGCCAGTCGCCCGAGAGCGCTTCATCGCGGCCAAGGATCTTTTCGACGACGATGTAGAAACTTGCGTCTGACGAGAGCTGCGACTGCAGCCGGTGCAGATAATCGCCGGGCGCGAACAGACCGTCTACGTGATCGACCCGAAGACCCGTCGCTGCACCGCGGCGGACCAGATCGAACACGAAGCGGTGGACTTCGTCGAAGACCGCCGGATCCTCCATGCGCAGCGCGGCGAGCTGGTTGACGTCGAAGAACCGGCGGTAGTTGATCTCTTCGGATGCGACGCGCCAGTGCGCGAGGCGGTACGACTGCGCGTTGAGGAGCGCGTCGAGGCGATCGAAACTTCTCGGTTGGCCCGCGATGCCGTTGAAGCGACGAAGGCACGTGCGGATCAGGGCTTCCACGGCGGGGCTGCCTGCGGCGAGCGCGGCGAGACGGCGTTTGACAACCTCTTTCTCGCGCGCGCGGATGGCGATTGCTTCGGGATCGCGCGAGGTTCTCTCGGGCAAGTGTTCGCTCGCGCTCAGGATGCTTTGCAGCTCGTCGCCTTGCTCGCCCGTATGCGTCGTCAACCAGGTCGCGAGCTCGTCCTGCAAGATCCGTCCGTACGTATCCGGCGCCACCGGCAAGGCATCGTCGTAATACTTGATGAAAAACGCGCCGTTTGCGTACGCGAGCTGCAGCTCCTGCCGTTCGAGAACCGCCCCGTACTGATCGCCGAGGATTGGAATCAGCACCTTCTCGGCAAGCTCGTCCTTCACTGGATGCCATTCGATGTCGAAGAACCGAGCGAAGCGAGAGCTTGGGCCGTTCTCGAGGACATCGAGCCACCATGGGTTCGCCGACCTGGCAATCCCCATGTGGTTCGGAACGATGTCCAGCAGATGGCCCATCCCCCGCTCTGTGAGCGCCCCAATCCAGTGCCAATAGTCCTCTTCGGGACCGAGATCGGGATTCAGGCGGGTGGGGTCTGCGACGTCATAACCATGCGGACTGCCAGGAACCGCAGCAAGATAAGACGACGCGTAGCAATCGCCAATGCCAAGGTCATCCAGGTATGCAACGATTCGCGACGCGTCGGCGAAGGTAAACCGCGCGTTGAACTGCAGTCGATACGTCGAAAGTGGTATACGGGCGCCGGGCACCAGCGAACGAATAGCAAGCTGAGCGCCAGCAGTCGTTAGCTCTGCCGTGGCTTTGTCCCTCCGTCGAGCTGGCAACGTACTTGCTCGGAAACAAGCGGTCGACGTGAAACCGCCCGTTCACTCTCTCGCCTGGACATCGCTGCGTCTGCTGCTCGTTGCGCTGATTCTTCTGACGCCGCTCGCGGCAGCGTCGCAGCCGCCGTTCGAGCAGTCGCGCCGCAATGAACTGACGACGGAGACTCCCGACCGATACACCCAGCTCGACCAGCTTCGTCACGCAGTTACGCGACTCCCGGTCGCCGCCGGTCTGGCATGCGTCCTCGCGCTTCGGCCGCGGCGTCGTGGAACGCCGCCGCGTCAGGCGCCAGTCATCCAGACGCAGATCATTCTGGCGATCGTCGGCTCCGTGGTGATGCTCGTCGTCGGCTCCAGTCTTGCGCGCGCCTTCGGCATCGTCGGCGCGGCCGGGCTGGTGCGTTACCGGGCGAAGATTGAGGATCCGAAGGATGCCGGCGTCATGCTGTCGACGCTTGCCATCGGGCTCGCGCTGGGTGTCGGCCTGTGGCTGCTCGCGCTGTTTGCCACCGTGTTCATTTTGGGCGTGCTCTGGATCGTGGAGTCGTTCGAGCCGCGCGCCGTGCAGCTCTTCATGCTGAAAGTGAAAGCGAAAGATCCAGCCGCGATCAAGCCGGAGCTCGAGCAGCTGCTCACGAAGAACCGGCTCGGATTCGAGCTACGCGCCACTTCGCAGGAGGAGCTGCACTATGAAGTGCGTGTTCCTCTCAGCAAGAAAACGGATCATCTCTCCGATGTCATCGTGAAGATCGACCCGGAGAACGCGACGGCTGTGGAATGGGAAGAGAAGAAGGAGAAGAAGTGACTCTGAGAACTTGGAACTGACAACGCAGAACTGACAACACAGAACTGAGAACGCAGAACTTACAACGTAGAACTGAGAACGTAGAATCCTACCTGTAATTTCCGAACTGGAGCGCCACGCCGAAGTCGTGCTCCCGCAGCGCGCGCATGGCCGCCTGCAGGTCGTCCTTCGACGCCGAGCTCACGCGCACTTGATCGGCCTGGATCGCGGCCTGAACCTTCCTCAGTTTCTTGTCCTTGATGAATTTGACGATCTCGCGCGCCGCTTCGATCGGGATGCCCTGTTGAATCGGAATCACACGCCGTACGGCGCCGCCCGCCGCCGCTTCGGACTCCGGCGATTTGAAGTTCTTGATCGGCACACCTCGCCGGACCAGCCGTGTCTGGATGATTTCCCAGAGCGCGTTCATCTTCATCTCGTCGTCTGTGATGAGGGTGAGCGTCTTGTCCGTCGCGTTCAAGTCGATGTCGGCTTTGGCGCCCTTGAAGTCGTAGCGTTGGCCGACTTCCTTTCGCGCTTGATTGAGTGCGTTGTCGACTTCCTGAAAATCGATTGTCGAGGTGATATCGAACGACGAGGTCGTGGGCATGTGGCTATTTTAAGTCGCGTTTCGCCGAATGACGCTGGCGCGCTTCCTCGACATCGCCTCGAACCTGCGTCCGATCTCTCTCGCCGCATTGTGCTTCGGCATGGATAGAATCATAGCGTGGGCGATCGACCGCGCGTCGGCATCTCCGCTTGCCTGCTGGGCGATCCGGTGCGCTATGACGGCAGGGACAAGCGCGATGCGTGGCTCGTTGAAGTCATGGGGAGCCAGGTGGAGTGGGTATCGGTCTGTCCCGAGGTCGAGGCCGGTTTCGGAACGCCGCGAGAGCCGATGCATCTCGTCGATGACGGCCAGGGCGGCGTGGCGTTGCTGACGAGCGAGACCAAGCGCGACGTCACCGACACCCTCAAGCGATATGCCGATCGCCGCGTCGACGAGCTCGCGCGCGCCGATCTCGATGGCTACGTGTTGAAAGCCGATTCACCGAGTTGCGGCCTGGACGGCCCGGGATTGTTCGCGGCGACGCTCGTCGCTCGGCTGCCGGAGCTGCCAGTGGTCGAGGAGCGCCACGTCGTCGACGATCGCCAACGTGAAGATTTCATCGGTCGCGTATGGGCTCACTATGGTGCGCGAACGCAGTCGACGGGCGCCTCAGCCTGGCGGACTTTTCCCGTCATCAGGGTGCGGGAGGGGAGGCCGAGGACAGGCACGGATAAGGCGGCTACCGAGGAACCGCTCGAGATCCGACTCCATGGTCGTCCTTTTGCGGTGATCATGCGGACGCCCGGCGCGGATCGCGAACTCGCCGCCGGGTTTCTCCTCGCCGAGCGCGTCATTTCGGGCGCCGACGACCTCGGAACAATCGAGTACTGCACGGATCGCGATCCTGAACGTATGCCGTTGTCCGACGGACGATCCTTCGAGGGCGCCGACAACACCGTGAATGTCACGCTGGTGAACGGGTCCGACGATCGGATTGCCCGGCTGCTCGAGGATCGGCGGCAGGTGATCACGAGCTCTTCCTGCGGGTTGTGCGGCCGACAGAAGATCGAGTCTCTCGCGACCGACGTCGACGTGATTCAGGCACGTTGGACGGTTCCTTCCTCGTCGATAAGCCAGATGCCCGTTCGGCTGCGCGAAAGGCAGACGGTATTCGACGAAACGGGCGGCCTTCATGCAGCGGGTCTGTTCGCGGTCACCGGCGATGGCATCGAGCTCGTCGAGGTGGCGGAAGATGTGGGACGACACAATGCCGTCGACAAGATTTCCGGCCGAATGCTGATGCGCGACGCGCTGCCGCTCTCTTCGCACGCGCTCTGCGTGAGCGGGCGAACATCGTTCGAGATCGTGCAGAAAGCGGTATTTGCGGGAATCCCGATGGTTGCAGCCGTCTCCGCGCCATCGACGCTCGCGATCGCGCTCGCGGAGGCGTTTGGTGTGACGCTCCTCGGCTTCGTCCGGGACGGCGGCTTCACGATCTACACACACACCGAGCGTGTAGACCGATGACGAGTGCGCGTCCCGGCGTGTGTGGCCGGCCATCTGGGTGTGTTTCGCTGCCGGCCTCCACGCGCAGCGAGGGACAGGCGAGCTGCGATTGCACGTACGCGACGCGACCGGCGGGGCAATTGTTGCGTCGGGAACACTCGAAAGCGACGCCACGCACGTCCATCAGGTGTTCACGACCGGCCATTGGCGCACCGCGCAGCGGATCGATTCGCCTTCGATTCGAGCTCTAATCCCGCGGGGAGCCTGTACGCGTCACGATCGCGGCCGCATCGTCGTCGCCAACGCTCCGGCTGCGCCCACCAGAAGCATCAACCAGACGGTTGGAATTGCCCACACCAGCCACGCCGGGATGACACCGCCTTCCGGCAGCTCTCGTCGCGCGCGCCACAGGTGGTGTGGAAAGTAATCAAGGCCATGACCGAGCGAGTCGCCAGCGGGCCACTGACCTGCGGCCAAGGTCTTGAGAAACGGCACGTACCCAATTCGATACCGGTTCCATGGTCTCCCCGGCGGCGGGTCGATCCGCTCGTAATAGGCGAGGCGTGCGCCAGCGCCGAGATCCGTCCCCAGTCCCTGATCCTCGAGGAACGAAACCGAAGTCGCCAGCGCGGCGATCGCGAAGCCGACGACCGCGCACGTCGCGACCATCGAACGCGATCGTGTCTCGATGGGACGAGCGGCCGCTGGTAGCAGGAGAAGCGGGATGATCGGGACGAGCTGCCGGGGCCCGTGAGAATAGCCAGCTTCGGGAAAGAGATAGGCGGCGTAAAAGAGAAGGGCGGTGACGGAAGTGATCGCCAGTGCGGCGGCGATTCCGCGCTCCCGCGCCCAGAAATCCTTCATCGATCCGATCGCAAGCACGAGAACGGGAGCCCAGAGCAACAACGACTTGCCTGGCGATGCCAACAAGACGATCAGACCGCGGGGCACATCCGCGAGCCGCAGCGTCTGCGGTGGCATCTGCGGAATCGTTTCCGCGGCGTCGTACCCGAAATCGAACATGTCGCCGAACCGATGCGCGTTCCAGCCGAGATGGATCGCCACCGCCAGCGCGATCGCGAACGCGAGGGCTGCAGCGGTTGCGACGCGAGCCCGCTCTGAAACCGAGCGGTCCAGCATCACCGCCACGAGAAACCAGGGCGTGAACAGGTGGCTCGTCACTTTGGTGACGCCGACGAGCGTCACCAGAATCGCGGCTGCGACGACCTTTGCTTGCGGTAGCCGCGCGTCGCGTCGCGCCTCGAGAAGAAGCGCGGCGGCCCAGATCAGCATGGCCGCCTGCCACCCCTCCGAATAGAAGCAAGTTCCGTACACCCACAACACCGTGGAGCCGCCGAGGAGCAGCGACAAGGCGAGCGCGGTTCGAGGCGTCGCTTCGAGCGCGATCGCCGCGCGATGGAAGCCGGCGACGGCGAGGGCCGCTCCGGTGGCGCTCGACAGCGTCGTCAAGCCGCCCACGAGGAACACCCAGACGAGCCCGCGTGGCAGCGGCAGGCGCGCAACCCCAGCCAGCCTCGCAAGCGCGCGGGCGATTAGATGATGCGGAAGGGCCAGGAATGCTGCGAATGGCCCATACGGCGCAAACGGTCTGTGATCGAGGGCCAATCTGCCGTAGAAGATCGGCTCGGCGCCAACGACACGGCCATCGACGACCTTGGGTTGTTGGATCTGGAGCGTTTGCGGAACCGAAATGTCTCCCGCATCGACGAGGTGCTCGACTTGGAAGTACACCTCGAATTCATCCGGGACGCGGAACGCATTGCCCGACGATGTGAGGGCATAGAGCGCCTGAAAGAAAAGAAACAGCAGGAGTGTGGTCTTGCCGGTCGAGCGCACTTTGACGCTAGCATACACACATGCCCGGCCTGACGCGTCCTGGATGGGCTGATACGATGGGACGATGATCGCGTTCTCGAAGGTCAGCAAACAGTACGGCAAGCAGATCCTCTTCGTCGACGCGTCCTTTCAGCTGAACCCCGGTGAAAAAGTCGGCCTCGTCGGCCCGAACGGCTCGGGGAAGACGACGTTGTTCCGGATGATCGTCGGCGAAGAAACGCCGGATGAGGGCGACGTGTCGGTACCGAAGCGGATGACGATCGGCTACTTCCGGCAGGACGTCGAAGAGATGTCCGGCCGTTCGGTCCTCGACGAGGCGATTCTCGGTAGCGGCCGCGTCGGTGACCTGCATCACGAGCTGGAGCAGTTGAATCACGCGATGGCCGATCCCGCTCGGGCCGGCGACATGGACCGGATCCTCGCGCGCTTTGGCGAGGTTCAGGAAGAGTACGAGCACCTGGGTGGGTATGCGCTCGAAGCTCAGGCGCGCGAAGTGCTGCATGGCCTCGGGTTCGACGACGACCGGATCGACGGCGACGTGGGCGAGCTGTCGGGCGGCTGGAAGATGCGGGTCGGCATGGCGCGCGTGCTGCTCGGCCGGCCCGACGTGCTGCTGATGGACGAGCCGACGAACCATCTCGACATCGAATCGATCATCTGGCTCGAGGAGTTTCTGAAATCGCTGCCCGGCGCGCTCCTCATGACCTCGCACGATCGGGAATTCATGAACCGCCTTGTCACCCGTATCGCGGAGATCGACGGTGGTGAGATCACGGCGTATTCGGGTAATTACGATTTCTACGAGCGCGAGCGCGCGATCCGTGAGGCCAACCGCGAAGCGGCGTACGCCAGGCAACAGGCCATGCTGGCCAAGGAGCAGCGCTTCATCGAGCGGTTCGCGGCGCACGCTGCGAAGGCCGCTCAAGTGCAGAGCCGCGTGAAGGCGCTGGAAAAGATCGAGAAGATCGAGCTGCCGAAGAAGCGCCAGGTCGTGAAGTTCGAGTTCCGGGCGCCGCCACGATCCGGCGAGCAGGTCGCGACCCTCGAGGGCGTGACAAAAGCATACGGCCGGCGCGTGGTCCATGACAGGTTGAACCTGACGATCCGCCGCGGCGAGCGCTGGTGCGTGATGGGCAAGAACGGCGCCGGCAAGTCAACGCTGCTGAAGATGGTGGCCGGCGCGCTGCCGCCAGACTCCGGGTCGGTGAAGCTCGGCGCCAGCCTCTACATGGGGTACTTCTCTCAACAGGCGCTCGACGTGCTGAATCCGGATCTGACCGTCGAGGAACAGCTGCAGCACGATTTCCCGCAGGAGTCAATCGGCGCGTTACGCAGTCTTGCCGGCGCATTCCAGTTTTCCGGCGACGACACCGACAAGAAGATTCGCGCGCTGTCCGGCGGCGAGAAGACGCGACTGGTGCTGGCTCGGATGCTGCTCAACCCGCCGAACTTTCTGGTGCTCGACGAACCCACCAACCACCTCGATCTGGCGACGAAGGAGATGCTCCTCGATGCTCTCCGCGACTTCGAGGGGACGATGCTCTTCGTGTCGCACGATCGCGAATTCCTGAGGGGTCTGAGCAACCGGGTGCTCGAGCTCGGGGGTGAGAGCGGAGTCGAGGCGCAGCCTCACGCCTACCCTGGGTCCTACATTGACTACGTCGCACGGACCGGCCACGAAGCGCCGGGCGTGCACCGCTGATCTCGCGTAGAATTCCCCCGTTCCTTCCAACATGTCCCTGGCCGGCAGTCGCATCGGCCCGTATGAAATCGTGTCGGCGCTCGGCGCTGGCGGGATGGGCGAGGTCTATCGAGCGCGCGACACGAAGTTGGGCCGTGATGTCGCGATCAAGATCCTGCCGGCGTCGTTCGCGAATGATCCGGATCGGCTGGCGCGGTTCGAGCGCGAAGCGCGTGTCCTCGCATCACTGAATCACATACACATCGCGCAGATCTACGGGCTGGAGACATCGCCGTCACCGTTCATCGTGATGGAGCTGGTGGACGGACAGACACTCGACGCCCGGTTGAAGTCTATGCGCGCGGGCCTGCCGCTGACCGAAGCGCTTGCGATCGCGCGGCAGATCGTGGACGCGCTCGATGCGGCGCACGAGCGGGGGATCGTGCACCGGGATCTGAAGCCGGCGAACATCGCAATCAGCGGCGATGGGACGGTCAAGATCCTGGACTTCGGACTGGCGAAGGCCGGTGGGCCGGGTGGGTCAGGTGGGATCGAGCTGACGAACTCACCGACGATGATCGGTCCGACGATCGACGGAGTGCTCCTCGGGACCGCGCCGTACATGTCGCCGGAACAGGCGCGCGGCAAGGCGGTCGACAAGCGGACCGACATCTGGGCGTTCGGCTGCGTCCTGTACGAGATGCTCACAGGCGATCGCGCGTTCGGCGGCGAGACGACGTCCGATACGATCGCGGCGATTCTCGAGCGCGAGCCGGACTGGAGCCGGTTGCCGACATCGACGCCGATCCGGATCCGAGATCTGCTGCGGCGCTCAATCGAAAAGGATCCGCGGCGACGCCTGCGCGACATTGGCGATGCGCGCAACGATCTCGATCGGTTCGATGCGGCATCGCCCGCGTCAGGAACGCGGTCGCGGAACGGCTTGGCGGCGTGGATCCTGCCTGCGGTCGCGATCGTCGCCGCATTCGCCATCGGTCGCTGGCTCCCGCGGACAAGCGCGTCGGATTCTGCGCCATCGTTCTCACGTGTCGTGCGACTCACGACCGGCGCATCTCAAGAGAAAGGCGCGGCCCTTTCCCCCGACGGAAAGTGGATTGCCTATCTTTCCGACGCGCGCGGCCGCATGGACGTGTGGGTCAAGTTTCTCGCCGGCGGCGAAGCGGCGAATCTCACCGCATCGAGCAATCTCGACATCACGACGGGGACGGGCATCACCGGCCTCGAAATCGCTCCCGACGGCGCGCACGTCGTGGTCATGGCGAAGCCGCTCGGCCGCGCAGGCCAGTTCGAAAGCTGGGAAGTTCCCGCGCCGTTGCCGGGAACGGCTCGGAAACTGCTCGACGCGCGCGAATTCGGCGTCCGGTGGTCGCCCGACGGTCGCCGCATGACGTTTATCAAGGCTGGCGGTTTCGCGGGAGATGCGTTGTGGGTCGCCGATGCAGACGGGACCAATCGGAAGGAGCTTATTCCGGCGCATGGCGGCCTTCACGTTCATTGGCCGGCATGGAGTCGCGACGGCTTCATCTATTTCATCCATACGTTCTCGGTAGTGCTCAATCTGGACCAGGCTCAAATCTACCGAATCGACGCGCGCGGCGCCACGATGGAGCCGGTGGTGGCGACATCCCGGCGCGCGATGTATCCGGTCTTGACTCCAGACGGCGGCGGATTGATTTACGCGGCCAACCCGAGTGCCGCGGAGTTGAGTTTGTGGTGGCGTCCTCTCGCCGGCGGCGGCGACGCAAAGCGGCTGACAGTCGGCGTCGGCGAGTATGCAGAGCCGCGCATTTCCAGCGATGGGCGCACGATCATCGCGACGCTGTACGATTTGCGTCAGTCACTGAATCAGATCGACGCCACCGGTCATACAACCGGCCTCACAGATGGATACGGCGGTGACCTGGATCCCGCCATCTCGCCTGTGGCCGATCAACTCGTGTTCACATCATCACGATCGGGCAACCGCAACCTGTGGACGGCGAACAGTGACGGCACCGGCGCGCGACCGCTGACCACCGGATCGGCGCTCGATGAGCAGCCCTCCTTTTCACCAGACGGGCGTCAGATTGCCTTCATATCGGACCGAGGCGGCCGGCGCGCGATCTGGACCATGAACGCCGACGGCGGGGCGCCACGGAAGATCGTGGACACTCCTGCTGTCGGCGGAATGACATGGTCGGCGGACGGCCGCTCAATCATTTTCGCTGGCGGCTCTGGAGGATTTCCGACCCTGTGGATGACGACGATTGGTACGAGTGAGGTCAAGCCGTTGCCCACGCCGGGGTCGGATGCCGCAGTGCAGCCATCCCGAGCCCCGACAAGGGACATCGTGGCGTACCTCGCGCCGCCGACAGGAAACCAGCTGGGGACCGGACTCGCCTTCGTCGATACGGCCGGGCGTCCGCTGTATTCCGCCTTACCGCCCCCGCCCATACCTGCTGGATTCTCCAACGGTTCGCTGGCCTGGGCTCCGGATGGCCGGCGGCTCGCGGCGGTGAGCGCCGATACCGCACTGGCGACGTCTGTCTGGATCGTCGATCCCGACGCTGCGGCCCCGTACCGCAAGTTGATTGAGCTCGCGCCTGGACCGCGCATTCGCGGCATCGCCTGGACGCGCGACGGCAGC
>Ga0114129_10010389_pt1 | contig 13279 bp, 8 predicted proteins | sample RhiMetdeltSRZDD1_FD_80071 | JGI IMG/M metagenome (GOLD analysis project Ga0114129, IMG submission 80071) | Populus rhizosphere microbial communities from Tennessee, USA - Rhizosphere MetaG P. deltoides SRZDD1 (version 2) (version 2) | ecosystem: Host-associated > Plants > Roots > Rhizosphere >...
CGACCGTGCTCCACGTGTTCAACGCACCGACGGTGATTGCATACGGCGAGTTGCCGGGCGACGCGATGCCGCCGAGGATCATCTGTCGTCCGTCCGGCGTCCTTCCGTAGTTGCCGGCGGCGGCCACCACGACGACGCCCTGCTGGACCGCGTCGCCGACCTTCACGCAGAGCGGATCGTAGGAACACTTCTCCATCACCGGATGGCCGAGCGACAGATTGATCACTCGGATGTTGAATTGCTGTTTGTGATCGAGCACCCACTGGATGGCCTCGATGACGTCGCTGACGTAGCCGCTGCCGTCGGCGCCGAGCACGCGCAGGTTCACCAGCTTCACGCCAGGCGCGATGCCGCCGGTGTAGAGCTTCGTGACGTTCGTCGCCGCGCTCGCGCTGCCGGCGATGATGCCGGCGACGTGCGTGCCGTGGCCGTACGGATCACCGACCGACGGATCGCCGTCGATGAAGCTCTGGCTCCAGGCGACCTTGTTCGCCAGGGCGCTGTGCGTCGCGATCCCCGAATCGATCACGGCGACGCCGATGTCTTTCCCCGTGACGCCCGGAATGCCGCCGATGCCCAGCAGCCCGCTGGTGCCCGCGCGTGTCTGATCGGCGGCCGTCGACGCGTTCGACACGGACATCGACGTGCGGACGCGAACGTCGCCCGAAAGATGATCGACGCCAGCTTCGGTCGACAATTCATTCAGCTCGGCGCTGTTCGCCATCAGCACGATCGCGCCCGGCAGGTGCCGGACGATCTGCAGACCACGGCGCGCCGCGACCGCTTCGAGGTTCGTCTCGCTGCCGCGCACGATCACGCGCGCGCGCGCCTTGGTGTGCTTCGCCACGTGCGACACGAGATCGGCGGAAAGATGTGCGCGATGTGGCTCGTTCGCGCCACGCAGGCCGAGGGCGGAGCTCCCGAGCAGAATCGTGACGACAACTAGCCGGGCGCGAAGCTTAGAGGTATGTCTCGAGGGTTCGCTCATGATACGACACCAACGTAAAGATAGAGACTCAGGAGGTCATGTGTGGCAAGAGATAGGCCACGAGGCTGAGGTGGGCCGAGAAATGTCCATAACTCATTCGGTGGCCGTCAGATAGATACCGATCCGAGCGTCAGGTTCCGGAGGCTGCTGCCTGGTCGGCATGCAGAGAAATGGAACACGTAAAGACGAGATTCGATGGTGAACCTATTGCGGATGTGCGAGTTAACTCACCGTGCCCCGTTCAGAGACACGTGTCGCGCTCGGTCGCTACGAAGCGATCTGGTATTCGGAAAGTGCCGGACGGGGAGCGAGGATGGCGCCGAGCGCCAGTTCAGCGACACGACGATCGTGACCGCTGCGCCGCTCGAAGCCGGTCGGGCTGCCGAGATCGACGACGCGGCGATCGGACTGACGGCGCTCGGGCAGCAGCGGTGCCGCGACGGATCGGTCAGGTCGTGGGTTCGACCTCGCGAACAACATCGAACGGAGCGCGCGGAAGAACCCCTTCATGACGCCACCTCAATGCACGCGATCAGCGAGTGGACACCAGACGAAGCTCGCGTCCGCCGCCACCCGCGGGTCGTTCGGCGGTCACGTTCGCGGCTGCGGCGCCGGCGTCCCGAGCGGTCTCGATCGCGCTGGCGAGATGCGGCGCGACCATTTCCACGAGGCGACCTTCGTCGCCGGTGAACGCGTCGTACGCGTCGGCATAGAGAGTCAGCACCGCAATCAGCGAGGTCCCGACCGTCAGCGGAATGCTCATGCACGCGCGCAGCGGCGTGGTCATGGCATGCGCGCGCGGTCCCAGGTCGAGCGCCGCATCGGAATTGACGATGGGCTGTCGGCTCGCCGCGACCCAGCCGGTCAGCCGAACGCCGACGTCCATCGACGCGCCTCGCAGAGCCGACGCCGCAGGTCCGAACGCATCAACGGCCACGAGCCGATCGCTGCCCGGTTGCGGGATGTACCACGCGCCGCTCACGCCTGGAATCACATCGGCAATCAGTTTCGACGAGAGCGCCAGGACGTCGTCGAGTCCACCCCGGCCCGCGACGAGGCGAGACAGGCTGACGAAGGCGAACAGCCGGCTCGGTGCGGACTCAGCGATCTCAGGCGGCGGCTCCGCGGCATCGACATGATTTCGCGACTGCGTGATTCGGCGCATCACTTCGCGCTGCTCGGTCGTCTCGGCGGCCGCGATCGGAATGCTGCGGTAGATCCGGATGAATGTCTCGACGACCCGCGGATCGTACATGCGGCCGCTGCGCTCGCGCAGAATGTCGAGCGCCGCTTCGTCGGTCATCGAGCCGCGATACGGCCGGTCGGACGTCAACGCGTCGAAGCAATCGACGACCGACAGAATGCGGGCGCCGATCGGAATCGCCTCGCCGCGCACGCCGCGCGGATAGCCGCTGCCATCCCAGTTCTCGTGATGGCAGCGGACGATCGGCTCGACCGGATACGGGAAGCTCACGAGCGACAGAATGTCGGCGCCGACGTCGACGTGCCGCTTCATCTTGTCGAATTCGGCGTCGGTCAGTTTGCCGGGCTTGTTGAGAATGTGCTCGGGCACCGCAAGCTTGCCCGTGTCGTGCAGCAGCGCCGCGGCTTCGATCGCCTTGAGCGTCATCGCGTCGCTGATCCCGAGCTCGCGCGCGAGGCCCGTCGCGTACGCCTGCACGCGGCGCAGGTGGCTGTGCGTCACGTCGTCCTTCGCGTCGATCGCCATCGCCAGCGTCTCGACCGTCGAAAGATACAGTCGATCCATGTCGATGAGGTGCCGCCGCGCATCTTCGACACGGCCGAACGACGATCGAATCGTGAGGTGGAAGACGGCGAATAGCGGCAGGATGACCACTATCGCCATGAAGCTCGCCTGCTGTACGAGGAGGATCAGGCAGAACGCGACCGATGCGGCCGCAAGATAACTGATCGACACCCATTGAAAATGATCGCGCCAAATCCGGAACGGGGACTGGCCGGTGTCGAGACCCACTGCGACAGCCGTGAGACCCGAGTTGAGCAGGAAATACACGACCGTGAGAGCCAGGAGCGGCCCGACGAGTCCGCTCACGTGCGAGATCCCGCCAATCAGCGGCGGGACACGGGCAATCGCAAAGAACGTCTGCGCGGCGAACCACATCGACGCGGCCAATGACGAGGTATTGAACGCGATTTGCCGGACCGGTTTTCGACGTCGCGCCGACAGAATCAATCCGCTCGCGGCGATGGCGAGCGTGGCCGGTCCTGGCCCGAAGAGGATCGCCGTCGTGATGAAAAACGTGTCGTCGATCGCGATGTCCGCGGACACTGACGCGAACTTCATCCTGAACGAGCCCGTCACGATCGCCAGACTCGCGAGTACGAGCCACCACAGCGGATGCGGCGTGTCAGCCGCCGTCAGCGCCGACGCGATCGAGACCAGCGCTCCCGCCGCGAAGACGACCCACAGGTACAGTGACAGTGCCCGCGGCGATCCGGCGCGCGGCCCGTTGCCGTTCGCCGCTGTCATCGCGCGTCTGGAGAGGTCGCCACGGTGCCCCACAGGATCGTCTCGTCGCCCGACGTGCCCCACATGATGGTCTCGTCACCCGACGTCCCCCACATGATCGTTTCGCCGTTCGAATCCTGGATTGACGTGCCCCACATGATGGTTTCGTCGCCGGTGAACGCCGCGAGCGAACCGTACTGCAGGCCTTTCGGGTTGATCGACGCGATCGGGTTCGTCAAGCCGAGCAGGCTGAGATCGCCGGAACGCAGCACTGAAGGGTTTTGCCAGACCGACGAGGCATCCAACGACGACAGCAGTCGAATCCCGACGTCGCTGTACAACCGAGTGCCCAGCGTGCCTTCGTCCCAGAATGCCACGCCGCTCGGTGTCGTGACCGCTCCGCCGACGAGCGTATCCAGGAGCGCATCACTCAGGCCAGCCGCCGCGTTCTGCCGCGCCGCCCAGAAGTTCACGCTGCCGGCGCCGGCGCTGACCAGACCCTCGTTCGGCAGATAGGTGGCGCTGGTCTGCAGCGCCAGCTTCACCTGCGCGGGCGTGAGGCTCGGCGATCCTTCCAGCAATAGTGCGACGCCGCCGGTCACGATCGGGGCCGCCATGCTCGTGCCGCTGAGAAACATGTACGCGTTGTTCCCGGTTCCGGCCGTGTGAATCAGCGGATAGCGCGCCGGCAGCAGCGACTGCGACGCTTCGAGCGAAATGATCTTCACGCCCGGCGCGGCGACGTCCGGCTTGATCGCGACGTCGAACGGCGTCGGCCCGCGCGAGCTGAACGTCGCGACGGTGTCGTCGCCTCGCTCCGCCGTGCTCCACGTATTCAGCGCACCGACCGTGATGGCGTACGGCGAATTCGCAGGCGACGCGATGCCGCCGAGAATCGTGCCGCCCGTTGACGACTTGCCGTAATTTCCCGCAGCGGCGACGACAACGATGCCGGCGTTGACGACTTTGGCGACCTCCTGGCAGAGCGGATCGAAGCTGCACTGTTCCGTCACCGGATGGCCGAGCGACATGTTGACGACGCGGATGTTGTAATCCAGCTTGTGAGCGATCACCCATTCGAGGCCGGCAATCACATCGCTGACGTACGCGCTGCCGTCGTTGCCGAGCACGCGCACGTTCACGAGCGAGGCGCCAGGTGCAATGCCTCCCGTATACAGCGGCGTGACGCCTGCGGCCGCGGCGCCGTCTCCGGCGATGATGCCCGCCACGTGCGTTCCATGGCCGAATCCGTCGGTGACGCCCGGATCGCCGGGAACGAAGCTGACGTTCGCGACGACGCGGTTCGACAACGCCGCATGCGGCGTGATGCCGGAGTCGAGAATCGCGACGCCGATCCCTTGTCCGGTGACACGGGAAAGCTGGCCGAGACCCAGCAATCCGGGCGTGCCGGCGCGTGCCTGATTCGCCGCGGTCGACAGATCCGAAATCGACATCGATGTGCGAACGCGGAGGTCGCCCGAGAGGTTGTCGACGCCGTCCTCCTCGGACAAGTCAGCCAATTCGACGTCGTTCGCCAGGACGACGACAGCGCCGGGCAGTCTCCGCACGATCCGCACGCCACGACGCTCGGCGATCGCTTCCAGTTCGGCCGCACTGCCGCGCACGATGACGCGAACGCGCTCTTTTTTCTGTTTGGCGACGTGCGCGTGAAGATCGCCGGAGAGGTGCGCGCGCCGCGGCGCGCCGCGCACGCCGAGCACCGACAAGGCAAGGAGCGCGGCGACGACGAGAGCTCGGAGTTGTAGCTTGGGCATATGGGGGAGGCTGCCGATATATGACATCAAGGGAAACACAACGACTCGGACGGCCCTCTTGGCAAGCGACGCGCCAAAGGCTGAGGTCGGCGCGCCGTCGTCGGTTAAATCACGGGTGGGATGTCAGATAGACAGAAACCCATGTGGCGGACCGTTCGTGCCTGCTCGATCGAACAGGAACGCAAACAGAACACGCTGTCGTCGAGACTCGACGCACAAGGTATTGCGGGTGTGTCAGTTGGACCGTGGTGTCCCGTCGAAAGACACGTACGCAGGATCGATCACGATTCCAGCGCCTTCAGCGCCTTCGAGACGCGGACATATTCCTCGTACCGTCGCTGATAGCGATCGAGCTTCTCGCGCTCGATCGCATCGAAGCGCGCGCGGACGAATGGCGACGCCGACGCGCTACTCAGCTCGCCGAGCTCGTGCTCGACTTCGGCGACTTTCAATTTGTACTCGGCATCGTGGGCGCGCTCCCACGCGAGCCAGTCGGCGGTCCACTCGGCGTGCGCGGCCTGCAGTTGTTCCTTCGTAAACGGAAACGTGCCGCCGGCGGCGCGATCGAGCGCGGCGAACTCGGCGGGACACATCTGCCGCGCCGTCTTCGCGAGCGGCTGCCATGTCACGAGCGCACGCGGATCGCCGGCGCTCGCCGCGATCCCGGGCGCGAGGAGCTGCATCAACGCGACGGCGCGCGTCTGCAACGCGGTCTCGCGCGCCGCTTTCAGCTCGGCCACGATCTTGATCGCGGCCCAGTGCAGCACTGCCGTGACGATGAGTGCCGCGATGAGAATCAATACTGCAGCACGCTGTGAACGCGCTCGTTCGCGAGCTTCGCGCGGCCGTTGAGCGCGACGAGCTCGATGAGAAAGGCCAGCGCGTGCACGTCGCCTCCGAGCTTTCTGACGAGATCGGTCGTGGCGCGCGCGGTTCCGCCGGTCGCCAGCAGATCATCGACGATCAGCACGCGCTGTCCCGGCCGCACCGCGTCCTCGTGGATTTCGAGGCAGTCGGTTCCGTACTCGAGATCGTAAGTGCAGCTGACGGTCTGCGACGGCAGCTTGCCCGGCTTCCGCACCGGCGAGAACCCGGCGCCAATCCGATCGGCCACGACCGATCCGAAGATGAAGCCGCGGCTCTCGATGCCGACGACGATCTCGATGCCCTGATCCTCGAACGGCAGCGCGAGGCTGTCGATCGCCGCGCGGAAGCCGACCGGATCCTGCAGCAAGGTCGTGATGTCGTAGAACAGAATGCCGGCTCGCGGAAAGTCGGGCACGTGGCGGATCTTTTCTTTGAGGTCCATCGTTGGCTATCTGACGCTGAAACCGGATCCGTGATCACCAGGCACGTCGTCGAAGACCTCGAACGCGTCGACGCGCGCGCCGCGTGGTCCGTGGCGAAGCGATCGCTCGAAGCGCTCGATCGATTCGGCGTCGCCGTCCGCTGCGACTTCGACGCGGCCGTCCGGAAGATTGCGGACCCAGCCGTGTACGCCCTCTCTGTGCGCCACCTCTTCGGCGAAGTACCGGAACCCGACGCCTTGCACGCGGCCGCCGATCAAATATCGTCTCGCGATACGCATGGACGGCGCGCGATTATACTGTCTTCCTCGTGAGTCCTGCGCGCGTGCCGGAAGAGTCCTCGTTTCCGACTCTGAAACGTCTGCTCGTCGGCAAGCCGATTCCTTCGCACCTCGCCCACCACGAACGGCTGTCGCGCGTCACCGGTCTCGCGGTCCTGTCGTCCGACGCGCTGTCGTCGGTCGCCTACGCCACCGACTTCGTCGTCGCGACACTGATCGTCGCCGGCACCGCGGCGCTCGGTTACGCGATTCCGATCGGCCTCGTCATCGCCGCGCTCCTCGCGATTGTCGCCTTCTCGTACCGGCAGACGATCTACGCGTATCCAACGGGCGGCGGCGCGTACCGGGTCGCGAAAGAAAACATCGGGGAGAACGCGGGCCTGACGGCGGCGGCTTCGCTGCTCGTCGACTACACGCTGACGGTCTCGGTGAGCATTTCTGCCGGCGTGCTCGCGATCACGTCGGCGTTTCCATCGCTCGACGAGTACCGCGTGCCGCTGTGCCTGTTCTCCCTGGCGCTGCTGACGGTCGGCAACCTGCGCGGCATTCGGGAATCGGGACGGATCTTCGCGATCCCCACGTACTTTTTCGTCGTCGGCATCTTCACGCTAGTGGCCGTCGGTCTGTACTACTACGCGACCGGCCGCGTGACGCCCGTGGCCCTGCCGCTGCCCGAGGGGGCCGGCACGAAAACGCTCACGACCTTTCTCCTGCTGACCGCGTTCGCGAACGGCTGCACCGCGATGACCGGAGTGGAGGCGGTCTCCGACGGCGTGCCGGCGTTCCGTCCACCCGAATCGAAGAACGCCGCCGCGACACTCGTCGCGATGGCGGCGCTGGCGATTGCGATGTTCCTCGGCATCACGTTTCTGGCGCACGCGTATCAGGTGATGCCGACGGAGAAAGAGTCTGGCGTGTCGCAGCTCGGTCGCGCGATTTTCGGAACCGGACTCGTCTATTACCTGGTGCAGGCCGCAACGACGCTCATCCTCGTTCTCGCCGCGAACACCGCGTACGCGGACTTTCCGCGGCTCGCCTCGATCGTGTCGCGCGATCGGTTCCTGCCGCGCCAGTTCATGAACCAGGGCGATCGGCTCGCCTTCTCCAACGGCATCATGGTGCTGTCGGCGTTCGCGGCGCTCCTCATCGTCGCGTTCAAGGGCGACACACACGCGCTGCTGCCGCTCTACATGATCGGCGTCTTCGTCTCGTTCACGCTCTCGCAGACCGGGATGGTCATCCACTGGCGCAAGAAGCGGACGCCGGGATGGAAGACCAGCGCCTTCATCAACGGGTTCGGCGCGATCGTCACCGGCATCGTGCTCGTCATCGTCGCGATCACGAAGACGCTCGAAGGCGCGTGGATCGTCCTGCTGCTCATTCCCATCATCATCGCGATCTTCAAGGCGACGCGACGACACTACGACCACGTCGCGTCACAGCTGACGCTGCGCGGCTACACGCCGCAGCGCCGCGTTCACAACACCGTGCTCATGCCGATTGGCGGATTGCAGCGCGCGGTCGTCGAGGCGCTGCGCTACGCCGAGACGCTGTCCGACGACGTGCGCGCCGTCTATGTGGACGTCGATCAGGTGGCGACGGAACACATGAAGCGCGATTGGGAAATCTGGGGCGGCAGCGCGAAGCTCATCGTGCTCGAGTCGCCGTTTCGATCGGTGATGGAGCCGCTGCTCGAGTACATCGAGCAGGTCGAGAACGAACGGACCGACGACTACGTGACGGTCATCCTGCCGGAGTTCGTGCCGGCGCGCTGGTGGCAGCACCTGCTGCACAACCAGCGCGCGCTGCTCATCAAGGGCGCCCTGCTCTTCCGCCCGAACACCGTCGTCACCAGCGTGCCGTTTCACCTCGCGAAATGAACGTAATGGAGCGCGACGCTTGAGCCGAGCGGGAGTCGGCCGGCTGACGCTCGGCTCAAGCCTCGCGCTCCATCTACTGTTGTGACGTCGTTGGCTTCGGTTCCATCTTTAGCGGTTCGGCCTTCAGCGGCTCGAGCTTCTCGCGCTGCAGCAACTGGTTGACCGGCGGCATCTTCGTCTTCACGCCCGAGTCGACCTTTGCGAGCTGCTCGTCGAGGCGATTCGACAGCGTGCGGAACACTGAGTAGGTTTGCTCGGTCGGCCGGACGTCGGCGCTCTCGATGATGCCTTGCAGTGCGGCGATCTTGTTGTTCAACTTGATCGGGAAGTTGAGCGGATCCTGGCTGCTCTGGAGCTTCACCTGATAGATCTCGCTCTCCACGCCGCTCAACGCCTGCTCGAGATCGTCCAGCGCTTTCACCACCGGAGCCTTCCCCGCCGCCTTCGTCTTGCGATCCGCGATCTGCGCTTTGATCCCGCGAATGAGGAGCACCGCGTCGTTCGCCTGGCTCGCCTTGTCGCGAACCTTGATGGCAAGGTCGAACTGCTCGCGCAGATCCTGATCGCTGACGTCTTTCAGCAGATGCGGCTCGCGCTTGATCGCGAACGGCTGCGTGGCCGTTTCGCCATCTGCGGTGACACGCACCTGATACGTTCCCGGCGGCGCCTCCGGACCGCGCGTGCTCGCGGCCCACATGATGAGTCCGGGAAACTCGGTCGCGCCTGGATATCGCATGTCCCATGTCAATCGCTGCAATCCCGCGGCAACAGGCGGATGCGGCTCGGGAGCGCGCCGGAATCCACCGTCTTCTTCGCCACCCGCATCGCCCTCCGGGCGCTGCGGGGCGCCGCTGACCGACGGCTGTCCTGCGTTTGCGGGCGCCGGCGCGCTGGTGAAGGTCCGGATCACGTTGCCTTGCGCGTCGAGGAACTCCATCGTCACCTTCTGCGCCGCCTGTTTGAGGTAGTAGTCGACGGCGACGTTGCGATCGAGACCGCGCAACGCGTCTTCGGGTTTGTAGAGATGGAAGTTCGTCGTCGTCTGAATGCCGCCCTGCCGCAGCGGCGCGATGTTGTCCATGACGTAGAAGCCGCGGCCGTGCGTCGCGATGACGAGGTCGCGCCCCGTCGCCGCTTCCACCGAGATGTCGTGCACCGGCGTGTCGGGCAGGTTCTGACGCAGCGACTGCCAGTTCGCCCCGTCGTCGAACGAGACGTAGATGCCGTGCTCGGTGCCGAGATACAGGAGCTTCGCAACCTTGATGTCTTCGCGGACCGCGCGCGCGAAATCGTTCGGCGCGACGCCGTTGACGATTCTGGTCCATGTTTGACCGTAGTCGTCGGTGCGATACACGTACGGCTTGAAGTCGTCCTGCTGATACCGATTCGCCGCGACGTACGCCGTGCCGGCGCGGAACGGCGACGCTTCGATCAGGCTGATGCGCGCGAAGTCCGGCAGATCTTTTGGCGTGACGTTCTTCCAGGTCGTGCCGCCGTCGCGCGTCACCTGCACGTATCCGTCGTCAGATCCGGTCCAGATGACGTTCCCGTCCTTCGGCGACGGCGCGATCGAGAAGATCGTCGCGTAGGTCTCGACGCCGGTGTTGTCCTTGGTGATCGGACCACCCGACGCGCCCATCGTTTTCGGATCGTGACGCGTGAGATCGGGACTGATCTTCGTCCAGCTCTGCCCTTCGTTCGTCGATTTCCACAGATGCTGCGAGCCGACGTAGAGGACGCCGGGATTGGTCGGCGCGAGGACGATCGGAAACGTCCACTGAAAGCGCTCGACGATGTCGGCCGAGGCATACCCCATCGGGTTGTCCGGGTATGGGTTGATCGCGCGTTCCTGACCAGTTCGCTGATCGTGACGGGTAATCAAGCCGCCATAGCTGCCGGCATAGAAGACGTCCGGATTCCGCGGATCGCTGGCGATGTAGCCGCTCTCGCCGCCGCCAACCGAGTAGAACACGCGATCGGCGCCGCCGCCCGACCCGCCGGGCCCGCCTTGCGGCGTTTGACTCGACACGCACGCCGTGCTGTTGTCCTGCTGCGCGCCGCACACGTGATACGGCACGTGCGCCGTCGTGATCACGTGATACATCTGCGCGGTCGGCATCAGCTGCGCCGTCCACGTCTCGCCGCCGTTCACCGACACATTCGCGCCGCCGTCGTTGGCCTCGATCATGCGATTCGAATCGTTCGGTGCGATCCACATGTCATGGTTGTCGCCGTGCGGCGGGCGGATCGTCGTCCACGTTTTGCCGCCGTCGACCGACTTGTGGAAGTTCACGTTCAGGACGTAGACGGTGTCTTTCACTTTGGGATCGGCATACACGCGTGTGTAGTAGAACGCGCGCTGGCGCAGGTCGCGGCGATCGGTCACCTTCTTCCACGTCGCGCCCGCATCGTCCGACGAGAAGAAGCCGCCGTCTTCCGCTTCGATTTGCGCGTACAGGCGCGTGGAATCCGCGCCTGACACCGTGAGACCCATCTTCCCGAGCATCGCGCGCGGCAGTCCCGGGTTGCGCGAGATTTCGGCCCAGTGATCGCCGCCGTCGGTCGATTTGAAGAGTCCGCTGCCCGGTCCGCCGCTCGACATCTCCCACGAGTTGCGAGACGCCTCCCACAACGCGGCATAGATCGCTTGTGGATTGTTTGGATCGAGGATCAATTCGATCGCGCCGGTCTTGTTGTCGCGGAAGAGCACCTTCTCCCAGGTCTTGCCGCCATCCTTCGACCGGAACACACCGCGCTCCGGATTCGGCGCCGCATGGTGCCCGAACGCCGCGACGTAGACCACATCCGGATTGGTCGGGTGCACGCGGATCTTCGAGATGTTTTCCGTCTCCTTCAGACCGAGATGCGTCCACGTCTTGCCGGCATCGGTCGACTTGTACACGCCGTCGCCCTGAATGATGTTGCCGCGGATGTCGGCTTCGCCCGTTCCGATGTAAACGATGTCCGGATTCGACGGCGAAACGGCGACGGCGCCGACCGAAGAGCTGTGAATGAGAGCATCGGTCACGGCGCGCCAGGTCGTGCCGCCGTCAGTCGTCTTCCATAATCCGCCGCCCGTGGCGCCCATGTAGTACTCGTTGGGCCGCGCGACGCTGCCCGAGACCGCAAGCGATCGGCCGCCGCGCGCAGGCCCGAGGCTCCGCCATCGAAGCGCGCCGAACGGGCCCGCGCTGGCCGGCTGCTCGGCGCCCCGGCCGCGCTGCGCGACGACGATCGGCGCCTCGACGAAGAGCGTCGTGAGACACACGAAGAGTAGAAAAAATTTCGCAAAGCGTGACATGAAGAGAATCTTACCGCGCGCGCGTGACAACCACGAACTGTTCCGGCGTGATGCGGCGCCGCCAGAGGACGCGCCCCGACGTCGCCCACATCCCGTCGCGCTCGTAGACCACCGTCAGCGGAATCCCCTGCGCGACGAACTCCTCGAACGCCGGACGGCGCATCACGCAGTAGAACGGCTGGGGTGAGCCGAAAAACTCGTCGGCTTCGCGTGGGTTGTCGATGAAGGTCGTATGGCGGCCGACGTAGAAGCGGAACGTCGGGTTCCAGCGGTTCAGGCGGAAACTGGCGATGCGGTCGCGATCGCCGGCGTGCGCCGCCACCCATCGCGCGACGTCCGGCACGACCTTGCGATGTTCGAGCGCGGGCAGCACGAACACGACGATGCCCGCGTACGTGACGAGCAATGCTGCCAGCGCAATCCACGGCTGGCGCGGCGGCTTGCCGCCCGCGCGGCCGCGGAGGTTGATGAACATCGTCAGGACGACGCCAGCCGCGGTGATCAAGATCGGCACGACGATGGCGCTGCGCGGCAGCTCGAGGCGCGCGATCAGGAAATAGCCGCAACCCAACCCGAGGACAACGAGCAGAGGCCCGACCAGATGCAGTCCCGCTCGCGCGCCGGCATGCCGCGGCGCGAGCGAATCGGCGCGCACGTCCGCCCACGCGCGCGCGCACAACAGACACAGCGTCGGGGCAGCCGGGAACACATAGTGATCGAGCTTGAAGCGCGAGAAGGTGAAGAAGCCGACGACGGCCGCGGTCCATGCCCACAGCAGGACTTCGAGCGTGTCGACGCGCTCGCGTTTGATCGCCGCCCGAACATCATCGAACAGCCGGCCGACGACGAGTCCGGTCCACGGCAGCAGGCCCGCGGCGAGAATCTGAAAATAGAACCAGATGCCCGGTTGATTGGTGAACCGGTTCGCCGCGTACAGCCGCAGGTTCTCGTCGAGGATATAGCCGTCGACGAAGTCCTGCCGGAACCGCATCGCCATGTAAACGAACCATGGAATCGAGAGCACGGCGACGAGAAAGAGACCGGCGACCCAGCGCAGGCCCAGGAGCCGCTTGCGCGCGTCCGCGGACGCGATCGACGCGATCAGCAGCGTGAGCGCGCACAGCACCACGGCCAGCGGACCCTTCGTCATGACCGCGAGCGCGATGGCGACGTAGCCCGGCCACTGCAGTCGCGGCCGATCGTGCAGCGCCGCGATCGCCAGGAGCACGGCGCCGCCGAACACGAACGCGGTGAAC
>Ga0114129_10010390_pt1 | contig 13279 bp, 12 predicted proteins | sample RhiMetdeltSRZDD1_FD_80071 | JGI IMG/M metagenome (GOLD analysis project Ga0114129, IMG submission 80071) | Populus rhizosphere microbial communities from Tennessee, USA - Rhizosphere MetaG P. deltoides SRZDD1 (version 2) (version 2) | ecosystem: Host-associated > Plants > Roots > Rhizosphere >...
CCGTGATCGATCAGCAGGTGAAGCGGATGCTCGCCGACGCGCGGTCGGAAGCGCTGGTGAGCAACTTCGCCGGTCAGTGGCTGCAGATCCGCAACGTGTCCGCGTTCAGGCCCAGCCCGGAGTTGCTCTTCCACTTCGACGACAACCTGCGTCAGGCGTTCGCGCGCGAGACCGAGTTGTTCTTCGACAGCATCGTCCGCGAGGATCGCAGCGTGCTCGATCTGCTCGACGCCGACTACACGTTCCTCAACGAGCGTCTGGCGAAGCACTACGGCATTCCCGGCGTGTACGGCGAGCGATTCAGGCGGGTCCCGCTGCCCGCCGACAGCGTGCGGCGTGGGTTGCTGGGACAGGGATCGATTCTCACCGGGACGTCGCGTCCGAACCGGACCTCTCCGGTGATCCGCGGAAAGTGGATCCTGGAGAATATTTTCGGCACACCGCCGCCTCCGCCGCTGCCGAACGTGCCCGAGCTCAAGGAAGAACGAAATCCGACGAAGGTCCTGCCGATGCGCGAGCAGATGAAGCAGCACCGCGCCAACCCGGTCTGCGCGAGCTGCCACGCCCAGATGGACGAGCTGGGCTTCGCGCTCGAAAACTTCGACGCGATCGGCGAGTGGCGGGATCGCGATGCGGCCGGCTCGCCGATCGATGCGTCGGCGAAGCTTCCAGACGGCACGACGTTCAAGGGTCCGGTGGAGCTCCGGCAAGTGTTGCTGAAGCACGGCGACGACTTTCTCACGACGATCACCGAAAAGCTGTTGACCTACGCGCTCGGTCGAGGGCTGGACGCAACCGATGCGCCGGCGATCCGTCGAATCAAGCGGGACGCGGCGCGCGCGAATTACAGCTTTGCGGCGCTCGTCCGGGGCGTGGTCGCGAGCGTGCCGTTTCACATGCGCATGGCACAGGCGCGAACAAATTGAGGAAGATCCAATGCTGATCAAGAAGATCGTGCTGCCCCGCCGGACGTTCATTCGCGGCATGGGGGCGACGCTGGCGCTGCCGCTCCTCGACGCAATGATCCCGGCGATGTCGGCTCAGTCGAAGACGGCCAGGGCCCCTCGATTCGCCGCCGTCTACTGCGGGAACGGGGCCAACATGAGCGACTGGACCCCGGCAACGGAAGGTGCCGGCTTCACGTTCTCCCCGATCCTGAAGCCCCTCGAGCGGTTTCGCGATCGCACCATCGTCTTCACCGGGCTCGACAACTTCCCTGCGACGGACCAGGGCGACTCCGGCGGCCAGCATCCACGGGCGGCCCCGGCGTTCATGAGCTGCGTGCACCCGAAGCAGACCGAAGGCGCCGACGTCCAGGCCGGGACGACGATCGATCAATTGATCGCCGAGCGCATCTGTCGCGACTCGAAGCTCTCGTCGCTGGAAGTCGCGGTGGACCGGAACGACGTTGTCGGCGCCTGCGATCACGGCTATGCCTGCGCGTACATGAATTCGATGTCGTGGAAGACGCCCACGATGCCGCTGCCGTCGGAGACCAATCCGCGCTTCGTCTTCGAGCGGCTGTTCGGCAGCGGGGACACCGCCGAAGCGCGGGTGGCCCGCAGCCGCGAAGACCGCAGCATTCTCGACGGCGTGACGCAGGAGATCGCGGACCTTCGCCGGAAGCTTGGCGGCTCCGACGTGTCGAAGCTCGGTGAATACCTCGATGCGATTCGCGATGTCGAGCAGCGCATCGCGAGGAACGAGTCCTCGAACCGCGACGTGGCGGTGGCGGTGCGGCCGGCCGGCGTGCCGGAGACGTTCAGGGAATACGCCGAGCTGATGTTCGACTTACAGGTGCTGGCCTTCCAGGCGGACATCACGCGCGTCACGTCCTTCATGATGGCGCGCGAGAACGTCAATCGGTCGTACGGCGAGATTGGCCTGCCCGAGGCGCACCATGCCATGTCGCACCATGGCAACAATCCCGACAAGATGGCGCTGTTCTCGAAGCTGAATACCTATCACGTCGAGACGCTCGCCTACTTCCTGAAAAAGCTGGAGGCGATCCCCGATGGCGACGGGACGCTCCTGGACCATTCGATTGTGCTCTACGGCAGCGGGATGAGTGACGGCAACACCCATAACAACTTCAACGTGCCGGTGGTCGTCGTGGGTGGGCGGGATCAACAGGTGAAGGGGAATCGTCACCTCACCTATCCGAAGGGCACGCCGCTGGCGAACCTGTCGTTGAGCCTGATGGACAAGTTCGGCGTGAACGTGGAGCGCTTCGGCGACAGCACCGGCAAGCTCGATCTGCTGTCGGGCGTCTGATGCAGTTCTTGTGGCGCAGGTACTTGGTGGACGCACTTCAGGTCGCTGCCAAAGGGGGCACCCCTCCCGTCACTCCGATTGCGTATGACGTTCGTTACTGCTCGACTACGCGAGGGCCGGTCTGCGGTTCGAGCTTGTGGCCGGGCAGCGCGTCTCGCACTTCTGCCGCCGCGATGCCGACCAGGCGAGGGCACCACGAGATCGCGAGACTCCTGTCCTAGACACGGTGTGGCTGGAGGTACCGGCGTTGGTCCGGTGATCCGCGCTCTCTGGATTGCCGGATCGCCATAAACACCTTGTTGCTCAGCTGAGGCTGCCTCTTCCAAGAAAGAGGCACTCGCGGGCATTAAGATCCGTCGATGCAGACCTTCGCTGAACTATGGGACCGCATCGATAGGTTCCTGCGGACTGGGATCGCGGGCAGCGCGTTCACGCCACTCCGGCTGCTGACTGTCATCACATTGACAATGGCGCTCGTCTGGGTCACTCGTCGTGTGACCCGTTGGCTTGTCGACGGCGTACTGGCTCACCGCGGCGTCGACGTCGGACTGCGTGAGGCGCTCGGCACCATCGCGCGCTATGTGATCATCAGCCTCGGCGCGCTCGTGATTCTGCAGGGCGCCGGCATCGACCTCACCTCCCTCAACGTCCTCGTTGGCGCGATCGGAGTCGGACTAGGGTTCGGCCTTCAGAATATTACGAGCAATTTTTTCAGCGGCCTGATCCTGTTGCTCGAGCGCCCGCTGAAGATCGGCGATCGGGTCGAAATCGGAGGCGTTGTCGGCGAAGTCCGCGAGATCGGCGCACGCGCGACGACCCTCGTGACCGACGAGAGTGTCGCGATCATTGTGCCGAACTCGCAGTTCATCTCTGAGCGAGTGACGAACTGGAGCAGACCCGCCAGACTGACTGCATACTTGCTGCCCTTCTATGTGGCCCATTCGTCAGATCCCGAACTCGTGCGTCAAATTTTGCTCGCGGCCGCCGCACATCACCCGGACGTTCTTGCCGATCCTCCTGCAGAAGTGGAGTTCGTCGAGGCAGGGCTCGCTGCGCTTCGGTTTCAGCTCCAGGTGTGGAGCCTCGAGCACCTGAAAACCGCCGGAACGCTCAAAAGCGATCTGAATTTTGAGGTGTGGCGACAACTTGCGTCGGCTGGCGTAATGATCCGAGAGCCTCAGAGTGCATTCGTACTCGGACTTCAGTTCGTGGCAACGCCGAAACAGTAGGATCGGTTCGACTCATTCCGCCTGGTGATGACGATCGTGTCGGAGCAGCTCACTTGCGTAAGGCCGTATTTCGCCGAGTGCGACAGCTCTGCCGTCGCCTGCCGCAAGCAACCCCGTCGATTCGGACCGACCGGCTCAGGCAACCATATTGCAACCAGGTACGAAATGGATCGACGCGATGGCCGTCGAGATTGGATCATCCTCGTCGCTGATGATTCTGCGGAGGTCCGAACGCTTTGGTCTCGGCTGCTACGCAGCGTCGGGTTCCGCGTCGCAGAGGTCGCGAATGGCAGCGAGGCGGTTCGCCTCGCGACGCGCCTGCGGCCGGACCTGTTGATCTTCGATATCGAGATGCCAGGGTTGAATGGCATTGCCGCACTTCGCCGCATCCGGCAGGCCAATCGCCGGGTTCCAGCGGTTGCGGTGACCGGCCGTCCGGAATTATGCCAGCACACGCATGTGTTCGACGCGGTCCTGCAGAAGGATGTGGATCCGGCCGAGCTCTTGACCCACATCCGGAACCTGCTCAGAGAATCGCTGTTCAGGCCAAAAGCATGGACGCGCGACACGCTTGGTTGGTGGTTCCGAATGAGGAAGCGATTGGTGTTTGCGGCGGTAATCGTCTGGATCATGGCAGCGTTCCGTCATCTATCCCGGACGAAGCGTCACATTGTCATCAGCAAACCTGCCACGATTCAGTGATTGCGACGCATGAACAGGCCGCTGCTGTTCTGCGTGGCGCTGTCCAACGAAACCGGGATCCGCTATCAAACGCTCATCAACCTGAGGCACCCACTACCCGAACGCTGGCCACGCGGGCCATCCGATTCGCCTGTGCTATGATCGATACTTCCGTTTTCACTCACAAAATGACGCTCGCAACGGCCGAAAGCTACTCGGCGATCGTGTCCCAACGCGTGACGTTGGAACGCCTCACGCTCGCCAGTCGGTGGCTCGGACGCCTGAAGGAGCTGTTGACCGTCGACGAGAACGACGTCTTTCCATCTGACCAGCTCCTCGATCACATTCCGCTCCTCATCGCCGATGTCGCCGCGTATTTGCGCGCACCGGCCGAAGAAGAGATCGCGGCCAATGCGGCAGTGATCGCCAAAGCTCGCGAACTGGGTGTCCTGCGTCACGCGCAGCAAGCCTCGGTCCACCAACTCCTGCGTGAGTACGAGATTCTTGGCGAGATTCTCGAAACGTTCGTCAGCGAGGAAACGGCGCGGCTCGGGTTACAGCCTACGTCCGTCGAGTGCTTCGAGGTGCTCCGCCGTCTGACGCGATCAATTCGCGCGCTGATGCGCACGACCGTCGAGACGTTCGTCAGCGAGTACACGACGACGATTCAGGAGCGAAACGAGCGCATCAAAGCCTTCAATCGGATGACGAGTCACGAGCTGCGAAATCCCATCGGCACGATTCTCTTTGCGGCCGCGGCTCTGACGAATGAGAGAGTGCGCGCGGATTCGGATCGACTCGACAAAGTTGCCGCCACGATCCGTTCAAACGCCGAACGTTTGTCGTGGCTCGTCGACAATCTGCAGCGACTGGCTCGCCTCGGGGATCCGCTCGACGTGCCCAGTCAGCAGCAGATCGACCTCGCCGCACTCGCCGGCGAAGTGGCGCGCCAACTCGCGGACATGGCCGCTGCACGACGCGTGTCCATCAGAATCGGGCAAGATTTGCCGACGCTGTTCGTCGATCCGGCACATCTCGAGCTGATCCTTTTGAATCTCGTGTCGAATGCCATCAAGTACAGCGACCCCGACAAGCCGGAGTCCTTCGTCGCGATCGCCGTGTGTGCGGATACCGACATCGGCGACCACCGTACCCTGAGCGTTCGCGACAACGGTCTTGGAATCCCCGAAGCGGATCAACCGGCAATTTTCGACCGATTCTTCCGAGGCCACGCCCATCTCGATCACGAGTTAGGTAATTCGGGAGACGGCCTCGGTCTGGCGATCGCAGTGGAATGCGTGCAAGCGCTCGGCGGCACCATTCGCTGTGAATCGACGGTCGGTCGGGGGACGACGTTTTTCGTGACGCTCCCCTGCAAACCGCCTGGTTGCCAGGAGGGCCAAGCGAGCCCGGGGGCTACTCCCGCAGCATAGTTGGGCCCGCAAGTGTGTAACGTCTACACACTTCTCGCATCTCCACAGGACATCGCCGTCCCCCGAATTCGAAGAGACGAACTTTCTGGTAGGCACAACCGGATATCAGAGCTTATTTGCTCAGGCAGCCTCCGGATGCCTCGCGGACCGTCCGTACTCGCACCTCGGGCACCTGGATGGTTCCGGGCCTGCCGTTCGCCTCGGAGCCCTGCGCCGCCATCGCGGCCCGCGTCGGATCGATGGCGCCCGCCTGCGCGGCGACGTTCGGCGACGGCACCAGGCCCCCGACGATGGCGATCTTCGGCTCGACTTGCGAGCCGTACACCGTCACGCGCTTCCCAAGGTACTTGCGCACCTCGGCGGCGCCCGTCAGGCGGTACGTCGTTTCTCCGGACGTGAAGTCGGCGAGCGTGAAATGGGTCGCGTCGGCTGCGTCGCGAGCGACACACCCGGTCAGTGTGATCGATTTCGTGGCGTCTTTCTTCGTTGCGGACGAAGTCGTCGTTTGATCGGCGGCTGCAGCCGCGGCGCAGACGCTCGAGACAGCGATCGCGCAGAGCAGTCGAGCTCGCATAAGGCACCTCGTTAAGAGCATACGCCTCGGCACCAGGCGCGTCGAACAGGACCGGACTGAACCGCGGCGGTCTCGATTTTGTCTTCTGCTGCAATGGTGCGCTCCTCCTCGACCTCAAGCATTTCTCTGATATCGAGATGCTGGCCATGGTGGGCGACGAGGCATCGAGAAGGGCGTGCGCCTCGCGGATGTTCCGGCGCGACTGACCGTACTTTTGCGCGTTCGATCCTTTTGGTCGTTGATCGTGAGGATCTCCGCGCTTGGCCGCTCCGCGAGCCAAAACGCCGCCTACGCTCGATGATGCTGGCGCTTATGGACGTCTTGGCTGAAGATCCGCAACGGTGAGTACTCGCAGATGACCAGTGGCTGATCAGTATCCGCACACCTCGCTCGGTTGCCAACTCTGCGCCGGCAGACCTCCAGCGTTTCGCGGACGGCAGAGGGCGATTTGCCTTCAGGCCGACCATCTGAAGGGGTCTCGAGGACCAGGACCCGGCATCAATCGTGCTAAAGGATGTCGGTTGAACGGGCGCCCAGTCCAGGGCGAGGAGGACTGATGTTGTATTACGCCCTCGTTTTTCTCATTCTCGGGCTTGTCGCCAGCGCGCTGGGCGCATACGGTGTTGCTGCTGTTGCATCGCAGATAGCCTGGGTGCTGTTCGTCATTGGCATAGTTTTGCTGCTCGTGCATCTCATTTCGGGACGCCGGACGCTCATGCCCTGAATCAAACGGCGCTGACGACATCTTCGCCTTGGTCGTCGGCGCGCATGCGCCACTGCGATTAACTGAATCCGCTCGTCGAGCACCCGATAACTTCAAGCTGGCCCAGTAACAGGGATAGTCATTCTCACGCATTCGACGGCTGAGTTTGTCGACACAGCATCAGTACGAAAAAAACGACGGGCTTGTCGGACCAGCCGTCCCAAGCGATCCCTGACCGGCAGCCTCCTTGCAACGGTCCAGTCACGAGGAAACGATGACCAACATGATCGTTTACCTGATTGGGACGTTGTTCGTTGTTGCCGGGCTGGCATACGCCGCATCTCGCCTGGGCGTCAGTCAGGTCTGGATCATCGCGGGCGCGCTCGTGATCATCGGCTTGGGTCTGATGGCCGGTATCGTCAAGACCCGTCAGAAGGATCCCGCCTCGTAAAATCGCAAGCCTCGGACTCCACGCAGTCTGGATACCTCACGCTGACCGTCCGACTTCCGGCTTACTGAGCCGTGATCTCCAACCGCTCAGCAACCATCGCCTGTCTACGGAAAACCCCGTTCTTGTCAGGCTGCTGGCCTCCTCGCTCGCGACGACAAAAGATCAAGTCATATCAGGCACCGTGCTACACGAATACGCGTAGCACGAGGACGCCGATCAACCCGACAACGCTGATCACCGTCTCCATCGCGGACCAACTCTTGAAGGTGTCCGCGATCGAGAGTCCGAAATACTCTTTGACCAGCCAGAACCCCGCATCGTTCACGTGTGAGAAAAACAGCGATCCCGATCCGATCGCGAGCACGAGCAGCGCGACGGCAGGCCGGTCCATTCCGGCTGCGAGCGGCGCGACGATGCCGGCCGCGGTGATGGTGGCGACCGTCGCCGATCCCGTCGCGAGCCGGATCCCGACGGCCACGAGCCATCCGAGAATCAACGGCGAGATTCCGATCCCCTGAGCCGCGCGGCCAACGACCTCGCCGACACCTGCGTCGATCAGCGTCTGCTTCAACCCTCCGCCGGCGGCGACGATCAGGAGGATCGCCGCGATGGGAGGCAGCGCCCCGGAGATGGACTCGGAGACCTGCCGCCGGCTCATGCCAGCTCGAAAGCCCAACGTGAACATCGCCACGACAATGCCGGCGAGCATCGCCACGATCGGCGCACCGGCGACGTCCAACGTTCCTCGTGCGCGAGAGCCGACGGGCAGAAGCAACTCGCCGGCTGCCCGCAGGAGCATGAGCGCCATCGGCAGCATCATCGTGAGGATCGTGGGCGCGAATCCGACCTGTTTCGTCACAGTCGATGTCGTCCTCGTGGGCTGCACCGCGACTGCCGCTCCATCGACACGAACGAAACGGCCGACGATCGACGCGAACACAGGTCCGGCGATGATCACCGTTGGCACGGCAATGAGGAGACCGAAGGCGAGTGTCAGCCCCACGTCGGCCTTCAGCGCCGCGATCGCGACGAGCGGGCCTGGATGCGGCGGCACGAGGCCGTGAAGCACCGACAGCCCGGCGAGCGCCGGGATTCCGACGGTCATCAGCGGGACGTCGAGTCGGCGTGCGACGAGCACGACGATCGGCACGAGCAGCACGACGCCCACTTCGAAGAACAGCGGCAGCCCGATCAGGGCTGCGACGCCGGCGACGGCCCAGGGCAGCCAGCGTGCGCCGACGCCGCCAACGACTCGGTCGACGACCACGTCGGCGCCGCCGCTGTCGGCCAGCAGCGCGCCGATCATCGCGCCGAGCGCGATCAACAGGCCGACGCTGCCGACGGTCGATCCGACACCAGCCGCGAACGAGTCGACGATCTTCGCCGCGGGCATTCCGGCTACGACACCAAGCACGCCAGACCCGAAGATCAAGGCGAGGAATGGATGGACGCGAACGAGCGAAATCAGCAGCACGACGCTGACGATGCCGACGAGAGCCGCTGCAATCAGCCGAACGTCGCCTGGCGGCGTGACGAGTTGATCGGCGAGAAGCATCGCGCACATCGATCGAACTCAGAGTCGAAGGGCTGCCCGAATGCCGTCGACGAGCTGGTTGACGGTCAATCGACCGTCCACCACCAATGCGTCGCGCGGCCGCTCGAATGTCTCGAGTTGACTCGCGAGCAGTGTCGGGCCCGCAAAATGGCCGCGCCGCGCTGAAAGCCTCCGCGCCAGCACGTCGCGCGGCGCGTCGAGCAGGACGAAGACGAACCGCGGATCGTTCTGGGCAAGCCGCTCGCGGTACGCCTCGCGCAACGCGGAGCAGGCCACGACGACAGTCTCGCCGGCGTCGACGGCCTCGAGGGACAACGCGCGCACTCTCTCGAGCCACGGCGCGCGGTCCCCGTCTGTGAGCGCCTCGCCGCGGCGCATCTTCTCGACGTTCGCCGGTGTGTGCGCGTCATCGGCATCCACGAACCGCGCGCCAATCCGACGGGCGAGTTCCTGCCCGACGGTTGTTTTTCCAGTTCCCGCGGGTCCGACGAGCACGATCGCGCGTGGAGCGCCAGCCATGTCGCCTCATTCCAGCACGAATTCGGTTGTCCTGCGCCGCCTCGCCTCTGAGTGGGAACCGTCCTCCATGCAGCGTTCCGGAGTACCTGAAGCTGCGATTCGACGAGAAGACGCGCGGCTTCAACGCGTTACCTTCGCGGTCATGACGGTGTTCTCGTCTGGCGTCAGCATGTACGCCATGGGCGCGCTGCTCGGGCTGCTGCTTGGACCGCTGATCGATCAAATCTTTGTTGACAGACTCACTCAGGCGTAGGATGAACGCATGCGCTGGGTCTCGCTCGCGACCTGGTTGATAGCCCTCCCGCTCCTCGGTGCCGAGGATCCCAGCTACATTCGCGATGTCCGGCCGATCCTCGACAAGAACTGCACGAGTTGCCATCAGCCCGCGTCGAAACAGTCGGACCTCGATCTCACGACGTACGCCAGGTTCCAGGCCGGCGGCAAACGCGGACCGGCGTTCGTGGCCGCGTCGCCGGAACAGAGCCTCGTGATCCAGTTCATCACCGCAGCCGTGACGCCGCCCATGCCGTTTGGCCAGCCGCCGCTCGCCGCGAGCGAGATCTCGACCATTCGCGATTGGATTGCGTCCGGCGCCAGGGACGATTCGTCGTCCGAAGACGCCTCGAGCGAGCCCGCCGTCTACCATCAACCTCCCGTGATCACTGCACTGCGCTTCTCGCCCGACGGCAAGACGCTGGCGGTGAGCGGCAGTCGCGAAGTGCTGCTGCATCACGCCGATGGGAGCGGTCTTGCGAAACGGCTGCCGGGCAAAGCCGACCGCATCCTGTCCATCGTCTTCTCCGCCGACGGCAGTCTGATGATCGCCGGCGGCGGGACGCCGGCTCGCTTCGGCGAAATCCAGTTCTGGGAGCCGCGCGCGGGCACGCTGCTGCGCGCCGTGGAAACCACCAGCGATACCGTATTTGGTGCCTCGCTGTCGCCGGATGCGTCCAAGGTCGCGGTCGGATGCGCGGACAACACCGTGCGCGCATTCGACACCGCCACCGGGAAGGAGCTGTACAAGATCAGCACCCACGAGAATTGGGTGTTGGGGACGGCGTTCGGAATCGACTCCAAACGGCTCGTCTCGGTTGGACGCGACCGGGCCGCCAAGCTGATCGATGCCAGGGCCGGACAGTTCCTCGAGAACGTCAACCAGCTGCACGGCGAGCTCGCCGCCGTGGCGCGGCATCCGAACGCGGACGAGATCGTGATCGGCGGCGAGGACCGGATCCCCTACGTGTACAGAATGGATCGTCCTCGCAACATGAAAGTCGGCGAAGACGCTACACTGATCCGCCGGCTGGCCGCTCAGGACGGCGCGATCTTCGCGCTCGACTGGTCGCCCGATGGCAAGCGTGTGGCGGTAGCCGGCGCAGGTCCGAGCGTGAATATCTACGACGCGGAGACCGGATTGCCGCTCGCGTCTTGCACAGGACACACCGCAGGGATTTATGCCGTGGCGTTTTCCCCGGATAGCATGCACGTCGCAACCGGAGGCTTCGACGGTCAGGTCCGCCTGTACAGCACGAAGGACTGCAGGCTGGAAAAGAGCTTCGTGCCGGTCCCGGTGGACGGAGGTGCGCCATGAAGTGGCGGATGTTGCTCGTGTGTGTCGCGGCGTTGATTGCCTCGGCGTTGAACGTCTCGGCACAACCAGTGATCACCGATCTGCAGCCGCGCGGAGCGCAGAAGGGCAAGCCCTTCACGCTGACGCTCGTCGGCAGGAATCTTGGGGAAGGCGCGAAGATCCGCTCGACGATGCCGGCGTCTTTCACGCTGCTGGCGCCCGACCAGCCCATGCCGGTGCCGGGCGGCCCGATGCAAGCCGAGGGTCGCTACGCGACGTTCCTGGTCGAGCCGACAGAGGATCTGGCCCTCGGCGTCTATGGAATCCGGGTCGCCACGAGCGAGGGCATTTCCAATGTCCAGCTCTTCACCGTCGGCGCGTTTCCTGAATTCGCCGAGGACGAATCGCGGTCCGGCGCGCTCCCCAACACCAACGACCGCATGGAGGACGCGCAGCCGCTGCCGCCGCCGCCGTTCACGCTGAATGGCACGTTGCGCGGGCCCGAGCGCGACATGTACCGCCTCAGCGCCAAGGCGGGCGACAAGCGCGTGATCGAAGTGGAAGCGAGGCGGTGCGGATCGGCGATCGATCCGCTGCTCGAGGTTCTCGATGCCCGTGGCACGGTGATCGCGCGCAGTGAAGATGCGCCGCTCGTCGGACTCGATGCCAGAGTCGAGGTCACGTTCCAGCGAGACGGCGAGTACACCATCGCCGTGCGGGATTCCCGCTTTTCCACGCAGACGGCCAATTTCTATCGTTTGAAGGTGGGCTCCTACTCGTATCCACGCGAAGTGTTTCCGTTGGGCGGACGGCGCGGAGAAGTGGTCGAGACGTCGCTCGGTCCCGAGAAAATCACGGTGGACTTGAGACACACCGGCGCGACCGTGCGCCAGGTGTTTGTCGGCCTGCCCGGCAGTCCCGCGCTGCCGGTGCCGTTCGCGGTAGGCGATGATCCAGAGCTCAACGCGCCACTGAGTGATGCCCCGATCAGCGCACCTGTGACGATCAATGCGCGTCTGGTCAAGGCCGACCAAGTCGATCGGTACACGTTTCGCGTGCCGCCCGGCCGAGCCATGACGTTTCGGATTCAGGCTCGCGAGTTGGGAACCTCGAAGCTCATGGCGGTCATCACGGTGCGCGACGAGCAGGGCAACGTCCTGGGACGATCGGGCGACGAGCCGCTGGCGGAGGATCTTTTCAACGTCAACCAGAGCCGCACGGCAGGCGACCCGCTGTTGCGGTTACACACGCCGGAGGGCGTGAATCAGGTCACGGTCACGGTCGAGGATCTGGCGCTGCGCGGCGGCCCCAGCTACGCGTACCGGCTCAACGTCCAGCCAGTGGCGCAGGACTTCCGGGTCGTCTTGAACGCGCCGTTCGTGAACGTGCCGGCGGGCGGCTCGGTGGCGGTTCCGGTGACCGTGCAGCGGCAGGGTTTCGAGGACGAAATCCAGCTGCGGGTCGCGAATGCGCCCAAGGGATTGCGAGTGGAAGGCGGCTACGTCGTGGCCGGACTGCCGGTCAAGGAGACGCCGCAGAACCGCAACAGCCGTGGCGTGCTGATTCTCACGGCGGAGCCGGGCGAGACGTTCGAGCCGCTGGAGCTGACCGTGGAAGGCGTGGCCAAACTGCCCGATGGTTCGACGATCGCGCGCAGGGCCGAGGGACCGGGCCTGATCGTGAACGTCGCGGGCGCGACCGAGCAAGGCGCGGTCGACCGGCAACGCGCCCTCACCGCGCCATGGATGGGACTCGAGCTGGTCGCGGCGCCCACGAAACCGCGCGCCGCGAAGCTCGACGTGACGATGCTCGATCGCACGCGAACGGCGGAAGGCGACCGGATCGCGTTTCGCTGGAAATGGATTCCGCGAGACGCGTCGCAGGCTCTGCCGAAAACCGTCAGCGCCGAAATGGTGGGATCTGCCGATGTGCGGGTGATCGACATGCAGGTGGACGCGAAGGACGTTTTCACGGGCACGTTCGCGATAACCACGACCAAGCTCACCCGGCCGTCGAAGTACGACATGTACGTGACGGGCAGGCTGACTGTCGCCGGCGAGCAGGAAGATATCGTGTCGCGCCCGATTACCGTAAAGGTGGACGAAGTGGGAGCCGGCGATGCGAAAACTGGTTCGCGTCCTTAGTCTCGCCGCGGGTGTCCTTGCCGTGGCCGCCGCGACGCGCGTCGCAGCAGTGGCCCATTCGACAGGCTCAGGGCAGGCCGAGCAGCCGCGCGTGACGTTCCTGCGCGACGTCGCGCCGATTCTCAATAAAGTCGGATGCACATCCG
>Ga0114129_10010391_pt1 | contig 13277 bp, 10 predicted proteins | sample RhiMetdeltSRZDD1_FD_80071 | JGI IMG/M metagenome (GOLD analysis project Ga0114129, IMG submission 80071) | Populus rhizosphere microbial communities from Tennessee, USA - Rhizosphere MetaG P. deltoides SRZDD1 (version 2) (version 2) | ecosystem: Host-associated > Plants > Roots > Rhizosphere >...
GCCCGTCGCTTGGAAACTTGCACAACGGGTTTGGGGAGGGGCGTGAGGGACATACGTGCTCTGCTCTGGGAGAACCAAAGCTTACAGCCAATGCAACGCGCCTTGCGCCTACTCTACATAAACACGTATCGTTCTCGAACCCGGAATCAGATTTCAGTCCACTTTCCTGGGGCGAGCATCACAGTTATTTGTCTTGGGCTTTTGATCTGCTGACTCGTCATCCAAGCGTCGGCAGCCGCGATGAGCGATTGTCCCTGATCCCCACCAATGAGTTCACCCCGGCGGCGACGTGACGCAGCCGCAAAGAGCGCCATATCAGCGGCTGCAACCCCTGCTTCCGCCGAAGAAAGCTCCACTACGGCTTTTTCGATCTTCCCCTGAGTGGCGGCAACCCCTGCACGAATGAGGTGGACCAGAGGGATGCCCCAAGGCATATTCTCGCGCTCAATTCTTCTGGCATCACGTTCGGCCGATCGTAAGAGCTGAGTGCGATCAGCGGTTTTCAGATTGTCACCAGTAGCCATCGCCAGCGCGCATTGGGCACGATGGTGCAAGGATTCGATCAAGATGTACTGAATACGCAGGAGCAATGACCTACGCAGGGCGCGCCACAGTCTGGTAATTAGCTCCCAGGCCTCTTTGCTGCGCCCAAAATAGAGGCGGATTTCCACTTCCGCTATCAGTCCCCACCAATGCTGCAGGTAGAACTTTGTCGTCGGCCATTGTGCGAGGGCCTGACGGACTTCCTGGCGCGCGCTCTCCGGCTCATCAGCGGCCAGTAGTTCAGCATGCGAAATGCGGATGCGCAGATCCGTCGCTTCATACCGATCACCACGCTCATCAGCGTTTTTGAGAAGGTTTGGCAGATGGTGACAAAGCTCGCCTAACTCTCCTAGAAAGAACAGCGAGACACACCACATCAAACGAGCGGTGGCGAGTTCCCAGGCAACACCAGTGCATTTCTCTCGCAAAATCGCTTCGGCGCGCTCAAGCCATTCCCTCGCCTTGCGCCAACGGCCTTCCAGAAAAGCCGACATCCCGGTAACCAGTATCGTGAGGCCGATGGCATATGGGTGGTTGATGCTCTGCGCGAGCGACTTTGCCTTCCGCAGGATTTCTTGCGTGTGTTCCCGGTCGCGCCCCCCAGAAAGGGCGAGGTATCCGGCTTCGGCAGCAAGAGCGCGTGCGATCTGATATCTCTCCCCGGACTGCAACGCCAAAAGCAAATGGCGGGCTTGGTATTCCGCTGCGCGCATCGTGTCAACCATGCCAAGCCCGCGCGTGACTGACCAACAGGTGTCAAGTTTAATGAGCTCTTCGGAAGGAATTTGCGTTGCCTCGCGCGTCTGAAAGTTTAGTCCCCGGAATTTGATCCTGGCGCGAAGAAAAAGGAGCGAGAGCAGTGCGCGCTTTGCCGTCGGTGTTAACTTCATGCCCACAGAGCACAAGACGTCGGCGATGACAGACAAACCTTTCTCCATATGACCGCTGATCAATAACTGCTCGGCGGCGCGCCGCTGCAATTCTACGGCTTCGGGGGTAACCGCGCCTTCGGCGGCAGCCAAGAAAGCTTTACTCGCTTCGGCCCCGCGCCCAGCATTCGCCAAAGCCCGCCCCAGATTTGTAAGCAGAGGGCGCGCCTCCGCCAGCGGCAGGGGGCGGAGTTCAAGGGCGAGCCGATAGAGCCGAGCTGCGCGGTCAAAGGCTAATGCTGCAAAAGCCTGGTTCGCAGCGATGACTGAATAAGCCGCTGCCTTTTCGTTCTTTTCCGCACCCTGGAAATGCCGGGCCAATGTTTCCGGGTCGGGGCGCTCCGAAGCCTCCAGGGCAACGGCTAGATGGTAATGGTGTGTCTTCAGAGTCTCCGAGGAAATACCTGCAACAACAATCTCCTTGATCCTGTTGTGGTATGTCTCGATCTCATCTTGCTCATCTGTTTCCCGGTTTCGGATCAGGCGCCCTGCGCGAAGAGGGGCTAACGCGGCTAGCTCCCCGGCAACGAGATCAGCAGCTTGTCTGGCAACTTCCAGGCTGAGAGGTTGACCGGCAACGGCAACCACTTCCAACAAGCGGCGCGCATCTTCAGGAAAGCCAGAGATTCTGGTCTGGATCAGTTTATCCAGCTTGATCTCCCCTGTGGGCAGGCGATCTCTCTGTTGCTCGGTCATATCTTCTACCTGGCGTTGGCCAGCCCTGAATTGTGAATATCGCACTAGCTCGTCTATGAAGAACGGATTGCCTTCTGATTCCCGCGCAATCGCCTCAGCGTGAAAAGCCAGAGCGGGATTCTTTCGATTTAGCAACGTGAGCGCCAAGTCTTGCGCCTCAGCAGGTTCAAGTCGGTCAACCACAAGTTCGGTAATCTGAAATGAGAGATTGACGGCGGCTCGTAACGACAGGAGTTTCTTCAAAAATGGGCTGGTTTCAGCCTCTTCGCTACGGTAGGAGGCGATCAATAGCAGAGCAGGAGGATTGGGTGGGAATAAAAGTTCGGTCAGCAAAGCTGCGCTGTCCACATCCCCCCACTGTAGATCGTCAATGAAAAGAACGAGCGGCTTTCGTAAAGCGATGCCAGCTAGTAATCCCTTCAATGCCGCAATGGCACGCTTCCGGCGCTCGTGTGAATTTGGTATCTCAATGTCGGCCTGCCGCGCCACCGTCGCCGCCACGAGCGCTCCTTTCAGGATCGGAAACATTCGCGTTAAGGCCAGAATATCGGCCGATATCAGTGACTCAGCAACTTGCCGCCAGAACCAGCTGATCCGTCATATATGCTACCTATGTCTTTATCGGGAGCACCCCGGTGGTGATGTGTAAACCCGATTCAGGGCCCCACACACAGGTCTACCCCTACACTGATTTGCAAACCGCCCTAAGGCTTCTTCGCAGTAACGATATGCGCCGATAAGTGGAACGTAACTCGTCCATCCGTGATGACGTACGAGCTGAGGGCATGTTCAGCTTCTTGCAGAACGCGGCCGATCTGGTCCTCGGTCAGGATGACTCCCGTCATCGGCAACCAGCCCCTAAGTTCGGCTTCGACCAAGGTCCGAATGCTGGGAAACCACGCTGTGCCGTGATGGGTTGTGATTTCGGCTGAGGGCGCCCCGGCTTCCGGGAACAACGCAGCCAACTCCTGCCGATTGCCGAGCGCGAATGGCGTACGCAGCCCATCGGCCGCTCGACGGCCCACAGTCTGCTCTAGCAGCGCCACCGTCCGCGCGAGCGCCGGGATATATTCAAGAGAATCCCAGACCGACAATACCAAATGCCCTCCGGGAGCAAGGACCCGCAGCATCTCGCGGAGGGCTTGGCGCCGGTCAGTAAAGAACATGAGCCCAAACTGGCTCACGACAGCGTCGAAGGATTGATCGGGGAACGGTAGTGACTCGGCGAGTCCCTCTCGCCACTCGATGGCAGGCGCGAGATGTTTAGCTACCGCAACCATTCCAGGACTCAGGTCAATCCCCGCGACGCGCCCGCCTGATCCCATTCGAGAGGCGAGTTCACGCGCAAGAATTCCCGTCCCGCATGCGACATCAAGCGCTCGTTGACCAGGCTGGATTTGCGCGGCGTCTGCGACTTTCAGAGCCCATTGCCCGAACAATGCTGGAACTAACAACGTTTCGTACGCGTTTGCGGTATTGATCTGAGCTTGCAGCGTTGGTTCACTCATGTGTTCTCCTCTTTCAACATTGCGGCCACAGTCTTCAAAAGTTTCTCGGCCGTGTACGGCTTCGGAAGGAAAGTCCTCACGCCGAGTTGCGCGGCGTCAGCAAGTTTGTCTTCGGCCTTCAACCCGCTGGTCGCGATAATCTTCACCTTCGGGGCGAGCCTGCGCAGCGTGCGGATCGTCGCCGGGCCGTCCATATACGGCATCATCATATCCGTTATGACCAGCTTCTGTCGCCGAGTAGCCAGGCGGGGTTACTTCCTGTCTCTCCTGAAAACTCTATCCGCCTTGTAACACTTTTATTTGGCTCTTGACATCCCCCTTCATAGAACCAATATCGCGGGGCTCCCCTGTCAGGGAAAAAGACCTGACAGCCAGATTAGGGGAAGTATTTTCTCTTGACATCCCCCTTCATAGAGCTCTTTTTCGGTCTCCACATCACGATAACTGAGTTTGTAAGTGACGTACCATCGCACGGCCTGAATGATAAGAGGATGGTTGAAATGGGGGCCTTTAAAGAGCGTGGGCTTCTCACAAGGGAGTTGGATCATGCCGACGATTATCTATAATGGCGTAGTGTCACTATGTTGATCACGTCACAAAAGTACATTTCCTGAAATTTGATCTAGTCAAGCCAATTCCCACCTCCGAGCGTGTGCTGGAAATGACCTCGGTTGACGTCGGATTTGATTGTAGCTTCTCCAGCAGAATTTCGTAAGGCGTTTTTCCTTTAAGTGAGGCATGCGGGCGATGGCAGTTGTAGAATGTCTCCCACTCCATCAGCTTCGCTTCCAGATCAACATCGTCCTTATAGGAAAGCAATTGGTAGAATTCCTGCTGATCAGTACTGTGTGACCGTTCAACCTTCCCGTTCAGCCGGGGTGTTCGCGGTTTGATATAAACGTGATCCATCCCGAGGTCTAGTACATGCCAGTGGAACTTCACCTGGAACTCGTGGCCGTTATCGGTCCGGATCGTTTGGATGCGGAAGGGGAACTTCCCGATGACATAGTCCACGAATGAGATGGCGTTTTCTTGCGTGTGCTTCTCGTAAATCTTCAGGGCGCGGATACGGGACGCGTCGTCAATGGCCGTGTACTGGAAGCGGCGCACCTTCTGCCCACCCGGCTGCGGGAAATCGAGGAATTTGACATCAATCTGGACATGATGGCCCGGGACCTGCTTCTCATACCGCTGGTAAACAGGTGAACGCTTGCGCTCGTTTCGCGGCAGCCGGTTCAGACCGTGGCGCACAAGAACACAGCGAACTCTTCCGGCTGAGATGGTGATGCCGTGGTAGCGCTCGAGGTACCAGGCGCTCCGTTGTTGGCCAAAGTGGTATGTCCGACGGAGGTGGAGGTTTTTTTCCTCCACCTCGGGTTTCGTGCGGAGCTTCGGGTTCTCAGGGCAGGGCTTACTGTTAACCAGACCTTGCTCGCCATCTTTCTCGTAGGCCCGCTTCCACTGGTAGTAGATCTCGCGGGAAATGCCGAAATGGCGACAGGCTGCGGTCACCTTACCGATTTGTTTGGCGTCTCAACTTGCGGGAGATGTCACGTTGTGCAGGTGTCATCAGGAACCTCCTGGGTAGATAGTGTTGGCGGATCACCATTGTTGTCAACCGAGGTCCTGATTTCGTCAATTTAGTGGAATTCTATTACTTTACTGCTCTCTGCTTCACCAGTTTGCTGTTTTCCAGTATAGTACAATTTTTATATTGAACTCTATAGGTGGGATCTCTGCGGGTTTTGCGAAAGTAAATAGCTATTGTTTCATTACTTTCTGTTATAATATTAGGTAATGCACAATTCCCAAATTCTTCTGAAGCATATATTTTTCCGTCTTTGCAGCAAGAAATAAAAATATAACCATAAGGGCAACCACTACCGCCAGTTACTATTTCTACTAAGATTACTTCTCCAACTTCAAACTGAAAATAATTCTTAAAACTCAAAAGATAATTCTCTACACCAATATTTTTCCCATCCAATAGGATTTGTTGTCCATGATCTCCTTTTTGCACTATTGCGAATTTACCACTGTCTGTAATAATCGCGCTTTTTTCGTTAAATTCCCCATTTTTGGATTGCGAATTCGCATATATGGGGTAAGCAAGTAGAAAAGTGATTATCAATATTACCTTTTTCATAACTCTCTTACCTACGTTAAAAATCTTACAAATCTTTTTCGGCCTACAGTTCGGCTTTGCAGGCCTATATGACCCATAGCAACGATTCATACTTATGGTCGATAGCGCATAAGTAATAATGATGATAATTCATCATGTAACCCAATCATCGCGCCGCGGACGCGTCAGCCGCGGGTCGAGGCGCCCCACCTTCTCCGTATGACAACCGGAGCATGGCGACTTGCCCGGCGCCTTGGAGCCCGGGTTCGTGTCGCGGTATCGTTTGTGGCATTCGATGCATCCGGCTTTCGGTACTTTTTCGCTGTCGGGGACGCCGTGATAGGCCTCCTCCACAGGAACGTTGCCGCCTTTATTCGCTGTGACCGGGCTATCAGGCGATTGGTGACAGTCCAGACACTTCTGCACCACTTCCCCCTCGGCGTTCTCCTTGAGAGCGTTAGATTCCGGGGGGGGGCATGCGGCGACAAATGCTAAGTGTTGTCGCATGCCACCCGGAATCTAACGCTCTCGAAAGTGAGTTGTTAGGTCTCGGTCCGCCTCCACCGAGGCTGTATCCCAGGCGCCGGGCAGGAACAGAGGTAGACCTCTGAGTGGTTAAACTATTTAATGCGACTATCTTTACCGCTTTGTGGCGGCGCCTTGAGATAATCGGTATTGATCCTTATCTTGAGATTATCGGTATTGATCCTTAGTATACCAGTGTATTTATTCACTAGAACTACGACAATCCCTCTAACTCGCGACTCGCTAACCCTTGATGCGCTGGCTATCCCTGAGACCTGAAGGCAGGGTTTACCATCTTTGCACTTACTGACGACCTCTACACGTAGCTTGTCAAGCCTAACGCTAAGCAGTTTGGCATCTTCAGAAACTTTCCTTTCGACTACCTCATGCTTGAGGTCCAGAGTTCCTGTGAGTATGAGAGCCAGCACGTCAGCGCCACACAGTGAATCCGGAATGCTCCCAGTGCCTGTATGACCTTTATAGAAGGATTCCGCCTGGGCGCCCGGTGTGGAAGGCGCGATTGATATGGTGAGATCGTAACCTGGCTTATCGCCAACAGTATGTAGTAGAATGCATTCAAGGACACTGCAAGCGACTTGCGTACTTGTACCCGCCTTTAGAACTACTTCAATACGGTCTTTGGTTACGCATAGTTTCTCGACTAGAATGCCTTTACTTTCAAGGCAGCCCTGGATTTGCGCTACTAAATTACGATCCCCATTACAGTCGTCAGGCGATTGCTGTGCTGTCTGACCTGTATAGCTTGTGCACGAAACGATGAAGAGCGTGATGAGGCCGGCGGCAAATTTTCTCTGTACTAAAGTCATTTGATTTCTCCCCTACTGAATATTGTTGAGCGGCAGAGACTGTTGCTGACTCGCCACATTGTTAACCAGAGTGGTAATGTACAGCGAAAGCGAATTGAGCCAGTGTCATTTTTGTTGTCCCAATCAATTGACTTCACCCATCAGCACAAATCCCGCCCAGTAATACGGAATCCTCCAATCGGAGTTATTACCGTTCAGAAACGAGAGCTGGGCATTGCGCAACGCTTGCGGCGCTGTTTGCCCGGCGCGCCGGTTTCGATAGAACCTCGTGGCCAGTTCGAGCGAGGATTGGCCATCTACCTGCCACAGAGTGCCCATCACGCGGGCAGCGCCGGCGTACATAAATCCGCGAGCAATACTGCCAAGGCCGAAGCCGCGCATTGTTTGATTTCGCGCTGTGTTGCAGGCGATCAGGGTTACCAGGTCCGCTGAGAGCTTGAGATTGTAGATGTCGTTCAAGTTCAGCAGAAAGGTTTTTTCCGCGCCGCATTCTTTATTCAGCCGTGACAGCGCCAATCCCGTCATTTCTTGGTCCCGTTCATTGAAGACGCCGTGCGTGTAGAAAATGACATCACGGTACGCGCCCAACTTGTCGGCCAGCACATTGCTTCGTGCGGCCTGAAACCCGAAGAGTTCGTGGTGCGAGGAAGTAGACAGCGGCCCGAAAACAGCCTCGCGGAAGGCTGATCTTTCAGATTCTCCAAAAGGAATCGGTGATAATTCTTCCGCCATCTGATCTGTCAGGGAAGCTCTGGCGACAGCGGAGGTCTCGCGCTGTTGGCCTTTTTTGCAGTGAGTCGCCTCCGGATGACGGACGTCGAAAACGGGATCGGCAATGGCGACGATGGATGACGCCGGTCCTTGGGATTCGCCTCTTCGGCCAGGCGGCGACAAGAGCGACATCGCGGCCGGCTGATACGCAATCTCGTGAGCCTCGATCAACAGGCGGGAATCCGGTTGAGTGGCCGCCGTTGAAGCGGCTGGCGTTGGCAAGGCGCTAAACGGAATGCGATCCAGAATCCCGTCAGTGACGATCAACAGCTTTTTGTCGCCCAAACGAGACGCGACCGGCCCCAGCAGCCAATCGCTCAATTTAAGGGAAGCGGCGCGCGTTTCCGCATTGATCTCCTGGCGCCTGGCCATGGGGTCACGGACTTGCCGGGCAAGGTCTTCGAGCTGCGCTTGTCCGGGCAAGGCAAAGACCTCGAAGCTTGTTGGCGTGATGGCCCAGAGATAGCTACGATCTTCTCCCAAGGCATACTCGAGCAACAGCGTGTCTTTTGTGAGCGCGGCCTGAATTTCGCGCAGTCCGTCTAGAGTGACGGGCGGATTGATCTGGTTTGCGGCGCGTGGGATCTGCCGCGCAATCTGCGCCTCGAGTTCCTGGTAGCCTGTCGTGATCTCCAAGATCTGACCCTGCTTCTCGGGCGAGCCCGGCAGATTTCTGACAATCCGAAAGTCGCTGCGTAATTTCCGCAGCTTCTCGACATCCGTTTGCGCAACGCCCTGCGATGGAAGAAGATCCAAAATGTCCACAGACTCTTGCATCGCCGCCATCCTCGCCCGCTCTATTACCATCCAGGCCACCTTGTGATTATTGGCGAACGGCCGTTTGCGCGGCTTCTGCGTTCGCAAGCGTAAGAGTATATCGGCATACAGATCGTAAAAATGGCGCTGGGCCGTGGTGTAGGAAGAGCGCAAATCCTGCGAGGCGATTCTCACCGCGACCGACTCGACGATGCGCAGCGCCTCCTCGATCCGAGTTTTGGCCTCCACCAGGCGGTTGTCGTCGCGCGCGCCGCGCGCTTGCGCCGCCAATACGATGGCTTCCTGGTAGTTATCCTTAATCTTCCGGCTGATTGTCAGCGCCTGCTCCAGATACCGCCGGGCTTCTTGTTTTTGGCTGAGCGCATGCGCCAGCAGTCCGAGAGAGGTCAGCGTATGATGGACCCGTTCCCTATCCTTTCTGAGTTCGAAGGCGGTTTGCAAGTGTGTGTGCGATTGATTGAACAAGCCGCGCGCTTTATCCGGCTCGCCCAAGCGGTTATAGGTCATTCCCAACTCATAACAGATCGTGCCGAGGTTGTGTTCGAAGGTGTCCAGATCATTGCTCTCTTTCCCTAGGCTCACGGCCTCTTCGAACTTCTTGCGCGCATTCTCCTTCTCTTCTTTGGTTCTTTCGCCTAGCAAATACAGCACTCTCCCCAGCCCATTTTGAGAACGCGCTTGTTCGGGGATGTCTTCGATTTTGCGTTGGATGTCCAGCGCATCGCTGTAGGCCTTTTCAGCATCCGCTTTGAGGCCGAGCGAACGATAGGCCGCGCCGAGGTTGGAGAGCACGAATCCCTCCTGTTGCCGATTCCCCAAGGTCCGCATCTTGACCACCGCCTGCGCGAGATGCTCCTTAGCCTCCTGATATTGTCCAATCGAGTAGTAGTAACGCCCCAGATTGCTGAGCGTCGAGGCCTCGACGCGTTCGTCTTTGGCCTGACGACTCAGGCCGAGCGCCTGATCAAGGAATTGCTTGGCCTGTTGTTTGTCTTCCCAGGTCTTGCTCAGCCGGTCGTAGACCAGCCCCAGGTTGGCGATCGCGTCCGCCTGTCCGCGCAGATCCGGCGCGAATTGGGCTTCTCGCAACGCCTGCTGATAATAGGTCTCGGCCGCCGCGAAATTTTTCTGTTCGTACATCATGTGCCCCATGCGAATGAGCGTGAGCGCGCTCAAGGAGGACTCCCCGGCCGCGCGCCATTTGCCGGCTGCGCCCTCGTAAGTTTTGACGACGAGATCATATTTCTGCGTGACCTCCGGGTCGTCCGGCTTCAGCGCCTCGTACAATTTGAAGGCCTCCTCGAAGAGCCGTTGCGCTTCCCAGCGATCGTCGTCTTGCGCGGTCGGCGTTCGCGGCGGTTGAACCGTCAGTTTGTAGCGCCCGGTCCCCCTTTCCTTGGACGTGAGACTCACCGCCAGTTTATACGCGCCGGTCTCTTCCGCTTTCCAAAAGAGCTTCTCTTCACCGACTGGACCATCGAAGTAATCCACGCGAAGCCGCTTGTTGGTCGGCGCTGTCAGCGTCATCATCAGATTGCTATCGCTCTGTTCCAGCGTGACGGCCTGAAACTGCCCTTTTTCGAGAGCCAGTGTGATGACGACTGATTCTCCCCTGCGGATGGTTCCTTCGGTTGGTTGACAGGCTTGCAGGACAAGCAGGACGCCGATTCCCAAGAAGAGCGAGAGGCCGCCAGAACTCCGCCATTTCGACTTCCATAGACATAAAGGGGCGTGTGATTGCGTCATCGGAGAATCTCCTCGCTATTTGCAGTTTTCGCGCCTCGCCTCAATCAAGTCTTCGGCGATCGCGCCTATCACGTTCTCGCAGCTCCCCTGATATTGGCGCCCACTGGCGTCGGGAGGCCAGAGTATGGAGCCTTGATCATCCCCTGCGGCTGAATAAAGTCCGGCTTCGATGACAGTCGTGTCTGACACTCGCCCCAAGACGCCATAGCGCCAGTTGGCTTTGATCTTAAGCGTCACCCCTGTACTTGGCTTCTCCGGCGCCGCAGCCAGCTTTATGCCGGAGGACGCCAGCTTGCTCGCCAATTGCGACTTGACCGTTTGATACAGTTGTGAATTACCCCCATTCATCTCAATGTGCAGATCGTTAATATTACAAAGCTGATGCTTTGTTCCCGAATCGGGCAAATTCGAAGAAGCTTCGCTGCCAGTAACGCCCAGCGTTTTTTGTTGGCGGCTGTCGTCCTTTTTCGTCTTAGGCGCGACCGAAGCAGATTGCGGGAGATCGTACCGCGTATACTTGTATAAGAACATCACAGCTTGCAAAGCGGCCAATCCAAAAAAGACTATTAGACAGGAGCTCGCCAACGCCAGCGGCCATTTCCAGTAGTTCATCGAGGCGCGAAGGAAGACAGTTCTATGCGGAGCCTTGTTCATAGCCGGATCATCACTCGCCACATATTCCATCTTCGGTATTACGCCTGGGGTACGTTGCTCCTCCGTGGGACGAACCTTCCGCATCATCCACCTGAAAGTAGACTCTTGATACTTGATGGAGACTTGTCCTGCGGCCCCGTCTGTTTGTGGTTCGATGGCAAAGATGATCTTCCGCCCGCCTTCTAACGGCGCATTGAATGGGAGCCTGGGAAGCGCCGGATCAAAGTCTTCCTCGCTCAACATGCAATGGGCCAGCAGAATATCGCCTTCTTTCGTACGCGCAAGCACTTCGATAGCGCTCGTGTCGGCGCTCACCTTCAACTTACATTCGTCGGACTGGTCGAGATCGAGGAACGCGGCGTCACGGCCGTCTACGACGATTCGCAACAGGCTTCCGCACAACCGCCGACGCCGTTTTGCCGCATGGCTGAGCCAAGCTAACGCCGCGTTAATCTCTCGATTGCGTAGCGGCGGAGTTTGCCTGGGCGGGGCAGGGCTGGCCGGTCTTTCAGCATTGGCGAAGACCGGCCAGAACAATGGCTGAGGAGACATAGGCAATCCCGATTCCGCGAGCACGACTTGAAATCGCTCCGGGTAAAGAAGCTGGAAGATGAATTCTCCTTTGTTTCTGAATTTGCCGGGCGCGCTAAGTGAACGTCGCGCATCGCAAGGCGTAAACTCTCTCAGGCATTCTTTTATAAACTCCGTTTGTTCTGGAGTGGCTGAGGACGCTGTTATCTGATTAGTCATCGCGCCGTTGGGCGCGTGGTGCGGTTCGATGCGTAGGAGGCGACTGAAGCGGTCTTTCAGGTCGCCCAAGACTTCACGTCTCGCTTTGGCGTAGTATTGCAGGTCTTGGGCCTCGCCTGACCTTTCCATGAAATTTTCCAGGTATTCATAGATGATCCTGGTTTGGCTCGTCGGGTAGCGATACAGCAGTTGTGTGAAACTGACGGCCGTCTTCACACGACTGTGCCGCAAGGCCATTAACGCCAGATGTTTGAGGTAACACGTCATCATTGTTTTATCCTTCAATTTAGCTGCGGTAGTCGCCAGGAGGCTGAGGTATTTCCTGGCGGTGGTTTTGATTGACTGCTGGGTGGGTTCCAAGCGCCGCGTATTAAACGCTAGGCGCAGGACTTGTTCCTCGACCTCATCCGCATCTCCAACGTTGATAGCCTCAATGGCCTTCTCGAAATATTCAGAAACCTCGAAGACGAGGCGCTGAAATTTCTGTTCTCTCGAAAGGGTTCTTTGCCCCTGCGGGGGAGCGATCTCCCACCGATACGCCACTTCCAACGCGATGAGATAAGCGATCTGCTTGTTGCGATGAATAAACCAAGCCATTTCATAGGCGAGTTGAAGTCGTTCGCCCCTTTCATTATTTGTCATACTTTCCTCTCGAAAAGCGAGCTACGGGTGGCAAACTCATCGAGCACCATCGCGCCATTCGTCGTTGATGGTCAGGCCGCCGAGGACGTGACTCACCGCTGACTGCGACCTGTTCTTCACCTTCTCTACTTCGCCGACAATCACCCTTCCTTCAAAGCGACGACAGCATACCTCACAGACGCCGCCCCTCTAGTGTCATTTTTGTCGCCTGCAGCCAGACTCAGACGACTGACAAAAATGACACCCCGATTATTGCGGATTGTGGTTTGATCGCGGCGGATCGCTGATTTCAGTGATCCGGTACAAGTACAACTGATAGAGGTATTGAACTATGAAACCGATGAGAAGCCCGTCATTAGGGTTCCTGGCGCTAGTGATGATCGCGATCGCTATGATTAAGAAGGAAGAGCTTCCAACGAAATAGCAAACACCAAAAAGTTGGTACTCGGTCCCAAGACAAGAAAGGAGATAGCGATGTCTAAAATAACTGAAATCACAAAAGGAGTACAAGTAGTTAGCGAGGAGGACTCCATGATTCACGAGGATTCCTTGTTGAGAACAATCGGATATGCGATCAGCCGTCGGGATTTTCTGGCGCGCACGACTGGGGCGGTGGGCGCGGTTGCCATCGCCAAGAATTTGGCTGCCGCATCGGGCATGTTCGTCGCGGCGTACCACGGCGCCACAGCGGCCTACCATCAGCAGCAGTTCGATGCGAGTGATGGACTATTAAAGAAAGGGTACCGCATACGCTCTCTTAGCGTGTACCGAACGTCAGGCTCGA
>Ga0114129_10010392_pt1 | contig 13277 bp, 12 predicted proteins | sample RhiMetdeltSRZDD1_FD_80071 | JGI IMG/M metagenome (GOLD analysis project Ga0114129, IMG submission 80071) | Populus rhizosphere microbial communities from Tennessee, USA - Rhizosphere MetaG P. deltoides SRZDD1 (version 2) (version 2) | ecosystem: Host-associated > Plants > Roots > Rhizosphere >...
GACCACGTTGGGGTGCCGCACGCGCGCGAGCAGCCGCGCTTCCTTCAGGACGCGCGCGACATTTGCCCGGCTGTCGCGTCCGTCGCGCATCAGCTTCAGCGCGATATCGCACTGCAGCTTCGTGTCGTGGGCGCGGTACACGTTGCCGAACGACCCGCGGCCAATGCGCCCGAGGATGAGGAAATGCGCCCACGTGCGCGCGTCGGGCGGCTCATCGCCGGCGCTGCCTGCGACCCCGGCGCCGCCCTCCTGGGCGGTCTGGTGAAACTTCGCTATCTGCTCGAGCACTCGCAGCTCTTTGAGGACGCTGTCCTCCTCGCCGGCGACCTGCCCGGCGACCTTCTCCCACTCGATCAGCGCGCCGTCGCTGATCGACGCCGCCACCGACGACAACAGCTCGCGATCGTCAGGAACGTTTGGCATGTGACATCTCTTTCGCAAGCTTGACGAGCGCGCGGCTGACCGCCACGTGCGCGGCGGCAATGCTCGGCTTGCCCAGGGCGCGTGCGACCTCCTCGTACGGCAGCCCGAGCTCGATGCGCGCGATGATCGCCTCGCGGTCCGGCTCCTTCAGGCGATCCAGCGCGGCTTCGTAGCGTTCGACGGCCTCCCGGCCGACGGCTTCTTCGAATGGTGACGGGGCGTCGGCCGCCCAGTCGCTCTTCAGGGTGCCGGTCGGACGCCGCTGCGCGTAGCGCAGGTGGTCGCGCAGGCGATTGATGAGCACCGTGCGCAGGAAGGCGGGGAACGCGCCGTCGTGCCGCGGCTCGAAGGTGCCAATGCGCTGGATGGCCTGGGCGAGCGTCTCCTGGACGAGATCGTGGGTGTCGAGCGCCCCGCGCGCCCAGGCCGGCAGGCGTCCATGCGCCCACTTCTGAAGGCGCGGCAAGTACCGGGCGCAGAGGTCGTTGAGCGCCAGGTCGTCGCCGCCCCTGGCGCGGGCGAGGAGCTCCACGGACGTCAGCGCGGCTGGCGCCGCCGCTGTCGGTTTGGCCGCGCGCGAGGACTGGTGGTCGGCCATCAAAGGATCCGGCCTGAATTTCAGGGCTGTGGCGGTCATGATACAGGAAGTCCTCCTGCCTGCTCCTTCCCTCCTTAACGATTCGCGGGGTCTGTTCTTACAGGGACTGAAATGCGTTGTAAGAAAGATCCGCCGCCGACGTTATGCAGTCCAGGAAACGGAATTCGGTGAAGTGGCCCGTGCTAGACTCCGCGGCGCAGCCGCTCAACCTTTGACATGAGTGTGAGGGTGACTCAATGAGGCTGGTCAGCGCTCCTCACGACGTACGGGAATGGACCGTAATGGTCTACATGGCGTCCGATACGGACCTCGAGCTCTTTGCCCAGACCGACCTGGAGGAAATGCAGAAAGTCGGGTCCGTAAGGGGAAAGCTGCACGTTGTCGTGCAACTCGCGCGGCGGCGCTTCAAGACGCCGATTCGGTTCTATATCCGGGAGGGCCGCCGCGATCCTGTTTCGCGCCCGCAAGGCCCGAAGGACACGGGCAATCCCGACGTGCTCACGAGCTACCTCGATTGGGCTCGACGCACATGCCCCGCGCGGCGGTACATGCTCATCCTCTGGGGACATTCGTTCGGTCTCGGGTTCGGGCGGAATTACGGGAACGCCCTCACCATCCGGGAGCTCGGTGGCGTCCTGAGGCAATTCAGCGCCACGTTGCCGCCGCCAAACCGCAAGCTGGACGTCCTGGGATGTGACTCCTGCTCTATGAGCAAAGCGGAGGCGGTGTATCAGTTCCGCGATTCCGTTGATGTGCTGGTGGCGTCTCAGACGCTGATGCCGTTTGCAGGCTGGCCGTACCAGACGGTCCTCGGACAGCTGGTGAACACGCCGGATATCTCGACGGCGGATTTCGGCGATACGGTCGTGAGGCTGTTTATCGATTCGTACAAGCCGCCGGCGGTATCACTATCCGCAATCAAGCTGAATCGCAGCGACACCCTGGAAAAAGCGATCGCCGCGCTCTCGACGTCGCTGCTCCGCGCGACGCGCGACAAGTCACAAAAGGCCGCAATTCACGAGACGTTCCGTCGGACCGCTAATACAGGCGGCTTTGAGCGACCGCTCATCGATCTCGCCGATCTGTGCAAGAAGTTGTCGAGAACGCGTGTCGACGACGCCGTGAAAACCGCCGCCCGCGCGACGCTGGGCGTTCTGAAATCCGTGGTGGCCGAGAATCGGTCACAGCCGCGCGGTCTCCGGCACCTCAACGGGCTCGGCATCTATGCGCCTCTCGTCGCCGAAGGGACATTCCGGAAGGATCTGGAAGTCGGGACGCACATGTACCGCGACCTCGATTTGATGCGCAAGACCGAGTGGGACGAGCTCGTGTTGCCGCGGGGCCGGCGGTCAACGCGTCCGTAAATCAGACGAAGGAGGCTGATCATCATGCCGAAGGTTAAGCCCCTGCTCCCGGATCCCAAGCCCGGCGGCAAAGGGCCAAAGACCATGAGCAAGAAGACGAAGGGATAGGGACTGTTATGGCAGACGACGACGACAAGGCCGGAGGAAAAGGAAAGCGAGCCACAAGCACCCGCGCGGGTGCGGCGAAACCATCCAAGCGCCGCAAGACGAAGAAGTCCAAGAAGAGGTAGTTCACATGCGCCGCCTGTCGGCCTGCGCGCTCGCGTCTCTGCTCATGATTGGCGCGAGCGCGCAAGCGCAGGTTTCTCCATTGTTCGACGACGTCCGGCGCGCGTTGCAGAAGGGCGACTACGACGAAGCGGAGATCGCTGCGAGCGCCTTGGTGCGCAGCATGGGCGGTCACGCCCTCTCTCCTCCCCAGATCGCGGATGCGATGGATCTGCTCGTCGAAGCGCTTTGGCGGAACGGCCGTCTCGTCGAGGTACGGCCGCGCGCTCAGCAGGCGCTCGATCTGCGCGCCAGGCTGAAACTTCCAGTTGAGCCATCCCTCCGCAACCTCGCGGCGGTCTCGCTGTTGGAGGGCGAACCGGCTCGAGCCGTTCAGCTGCTCCAGCGCATCGGCGCGCCAGACGGCACTGCCCCCGACGAGCTCGCGTCCGCCCTAACGTCGGCGACGCGCTATGCGGACGCGCGTGCCACGATCGATCGAATCCGCCGTGAGCGAGTGCTGCGACCGGTTGACGAACGAACTCTCGCTCGCGATCTGGAAGTGGAAGGAACGCTCCTCCAGGCGCAGGGCGAGTACGTGAAATCCGGACCGCTGCTGGATCGCGCGCTCTCGACCATGGAGGCACTCCAGCCGGACCATCCTGACGTGGCCCGGCTCCTCGGTCTCGTCGGCGATCAACGCTGGTTTGAGGGCAATCTCAGCGCGGCCTACGAAGCGTATACGCGCTCGTTGGCCCTGGCCGAACGCGTCCTGCGACCGGGGCATCCGGCGTTGGCGCCGTACCTTCGCAATCTCGCGTTGGCCCTGCAGCAGCGTGGCGATATCAGGGGGGCGCTGGCGCTCCGCCAGCGCGCACTTACGCTCGCGCAGCGTTCGCTCGGCATGGATCATCGGGAAGTCGCCATTGACTTGAACGACGTCGCGGTCAGCGAAAGCGCGCTGGGGGATTACACCGCGGCGCTCGCGCATTACGAGCGTGCGCTCGCCATCACAAAGCGCCACGCAACTGAGATCGACCCGGAGGTCGCGACCTACACTTACAACCTGGCGCTGTCGTACGCCAGATTGCGTGACGTGGACGAATCGCTGCGCTTGCACAACCAGGCGATTGCCGTCTGGCAGCGTATCAACGGGGCTTCTCATCCATTCGTCGGCCTTGCGTGGGCGACGCTGGGTTCGACCTTTCTCGAGTTCGGCCTTCCGCAGCAGGCGCTCCCCGCGTTGCAGCGCGGTCTGGCGGTCCAGCAACGCTCCGAGGGAACGATGAGTCGCGACGTCGCGCAAACCACGACGGACCTCGCTCGGACAAGACTTGCCCTCCGCGACCTCCCCAGCGCCGACGCGCTATCTGCACACGCCCTTGAACTGTGGAGCGCCGTGGGGGAAGACGCAGGCCGATCGGAGGCTGGTGCGGTCCGAGGCGACGTTCTCATGGCGCTGGGCTTGTACGAAAACGCCCGCGCCCTATATGCGGAGTCGTTGGCTGTCTCCACTCGGCTCTTCGGTTCGACCAACCCGGCGCCTGTCCGCCTGCGGCTGAAGCTCGCAGACGCCGCCGCTCGCCTCGGTCACTCGGATGCCGCGATCGACGATGCCCTTCAAGCCGAGGCCGCGGGTCGAGATCATCTGAACCTGATGTTACGCTCGCTGCCCGAGCGCATGGCCGTGTCGTACGCGGCTGCAAGGGCGAATGGACTTCATCTTGCCGCGTCGCTTGTGGTGGCGACGCGGGCTCGAGGCGAAACCGCGTCACGCCTCTTCGAGGCCGTCATCCGGGCACGGGCCATTGTGCTCGACGAGATCATCACTCGACGGCGTACCGTGATCGGCGAGGGCGACGAACTCGGCCTTGAACTCTGGGAGGCGCTCACGAAGGCGCGCGATCGGCTCGCGTTCCTCGCGGTGGGCGGACCGGCTGGCCGCTCGCCGCAACAGTACGCGGCGCTGGTGGACGAGGCCCGCAGGGACAAGGAGGTCGCAGAACGCGCCCTCGCCGCTCGGAGCGCGGCGTTTTCAGCGGAGGTCGCAAGGAGTGACATCGGCTTCGAGCAGGTACGGGCGGCGCTACCGCCCCGGACCGGCCTCGTATCGTTCTTTCGATATGTAGGACAGCCGGACGGAATCGCCGGGTACCTCGCGTTCGTGGTGACGCCGGCTGCCGATCTCCAAATCGTTCCGCTTGGTAACGGGAATCGCATCGATTCGGCTGTGGACGAATGGCACCGCGCCGCGGCGCGTATCCCCGCATCCCTGGCATCTGAGGCCGATTACCGCCGAGTCGGTGCACGGTTGCGCGAGTTGATCTGGGACCCGATTGTGCCTGCGGTCGGACCGGTTGAACGCCTGCTCATCGTGCCGGACGCGACGCTGAACCTCGTGAACTTTGGAGCGCTGCCGATCGGCGGTTCGTCGTATCTGGTCGAGCAGCTGCCGGTCCTCCATTACCTCAGCGCAGAGCGCGATGTCGTTCCCTCACCGCGAGCGCGAGGATCGGGAATGCTGGCGATGGGCGGCGCGGCCTTCGACAACGCCACGCCAGTCGGCATCGGCGACCAGAGCAGAGGTGGCCTCGAAACGTGCGTGACGCTCGGCTCTCTGCACTTCGCGCCGCTGGTCGCGACCGAGCGCGAGGTGACCGAGGTTGCCGCGCAGTGGACTCCCGATGCGACCGTGCTGACAGGTACCCGGGCGACCGAACGCGCGTTCAAACAGCGCGCGCCGGGCGCGCGTGTACTCCATCTGGCGACGCACGGATTCTTCCTGCCCGCCGATTGTGACGGCCCTGCGAGGGGAACTCGTGCCGTAGGCGGCCTGGCAAACAGTGGCAGGAGACCTGCTCCGCAACCATCCGCGCTCAACGCTCCCCTGCTGTTGTCCGGCTTGGCACTGGCGGGCGCCAATCGCCATTCAGCGCGGAACAGCGAAGACGACGGCATCCTGACCGCCGAAGAGGTGGCGGCGATGGATCTCGAGACGGTCGAGTGGGCGGTGCTGTCGGCGTGCGACACGGGGCGCGGCCAAATCCAGGACGGCGAGGGGGTCTTCGGCTTGCGCAGAGCTTTCCAAGTGGCAGGGGTTCGCACCGTCATCATGAGCCTGTGGTCCGTGGAAGACGAAGCGACACGTGTGTGGATGAAAGCCCTTTACGATGCGCGACTGCGTCAGGGCATGAGCACCGCAGATGCGGTTCGTCAGGCGTCGCTCAGGATGCTGCAGTCCCGCAGGGCCAGTGGAACCAGCACGCATCCGTTCTACTGGGCCGCCTTTGTCGCCGCCGGTGACTGGCGGTAACGTGCATCGCGAGCAGCGACGATGAGCTTCAAGCCAAGCGAACTTTACCTGGGCATCGTCGACATCTTCGTGCTCCTGCTGCCGGGCATCATCCTCGTCAACGGCATGGCATGGCTGTTCGCGTATCCGTTGCCAACCAGCGGCGAGTGGTTGCTGACCCGCTGGCTGCCCCTGTCCTACGCCGTCGGGTTGGGGGTCTCGACTCTCGGTTCCGCGCTCGAGGACTTCCTCAGTTCACGCTTCAGCAGATCTCGCATCGAAAACGAGCAAAAGACACTCGCCGCGTTGCGGACGCGCGTAATCGTGATCCTGACCAACTTGTTCGTTACGCCAGACGACCTTGGGAAGAACCTGCGTCGCACGGCGGCAGTGGTCGGGCGCAATCTTCCCGGAGAGCCGATTTCGCGCCGGGACGCCGACCGCCGGTTTGCAAGAAATGCGGCGCTAGTGATGGTCGTGCTTGTCGCAGCATTGCCATGGGCTGCGCGGCCAACCCACCTGCTTGCGGCCGATATCGTGCTGCCAATAGCGGCAGCGATTGCGGTCTGGCGATACTTCGATCAGGATCGAAAATACAGCCAGGAAGTGTACGAATGGCTGATCGTCCAGAGCGCCCTCGGCCACGTGAAGCCGGTCAAGAACGAGACGCAGCCCACTTCCTGACGATGGATGCGGCAGTCCCCGAAGCCGGCGCGATCGCGATCCGCCTCCTTCACAACGCCCCTCAAGTGCTCCTGGTCCATGCGAGGACGCCCCGACGCGAGTGGATCCTGCCGAAGGGTCATCTCGAGCCTGGCGAAACCCCGGCTGATGCGGCGCGCCGTGAGCTGGCCGAAGAGGCTGGCGTCGAGGGAGAGGTTCTGCAACTCGTCGACACGCTCGAATTCGACGCACGCGCCGGCCGCGTGCGCGTCGAATACTTCCTGATTCAGGCGCGAGGTCTGAGAGGCTCCGGTGAGCCGAACAGGGACCCGACCTGGTTCAGTTTCGACGAAGCGATGGAGGCGGTGATCTATCAGGAGACGCGGGCGCTTCTCGCGAAGGCGTGCGAAATCTACGTGCGAAGCCGGGCGTGACCCGGATCGGTCGGCCCCGCCGCCTTGTCGCGCGCCCGCTTCATCAGCACGACCACGAGACCCACGAGCAGGCCAGCGACCGCCGCGGCAATCATCACCAGGCCGACGAAGCCCGCCGACCCGAGGACGACGTCGCCCATCGTGATCTCGCGCGTGATCGGCGGCTGATGAATCGTCTCGATGATGATGGGACCCTGCACCGGAGCGGCAGGCGGCACCGGCGACGGCGCGGGCGAGGGAGCTGGTTGCTGGAACGCCATGGTGACGGGCCGGCTGAAGCCGGCCCCTACGTCAGGTTACTATGGGCCGGCTAAAGCCGGCCCCTACGTACTGAAGTCTACGTACTGAAGTCGGCCCCTACGTGAGGTCGCCCCACGACTCCACGTCGAGCGCGAGCTCGGCGAGCGTGCGGACGCCGACGCCGGTCGCGCCCTTCGGCTGATACGGTTTCGGCTCCTCGGCCCACGCGGTGCCGGCGATGTCCATGTGGACCCACGGCAGCTCGCCGGCGAACTCCTTGATGAACAGCGCCGCGCTGATGGCGCCGCCCGCGCGCCCGCCCGTGTTCGTGAAGTCGGCAATCTCGCTCTTGAGCAGATCCTTGTAGTCGTCGAACAGCGGCATCGGCCACGATCGATCGCCGGCACGCTCGGTCGCCTGCCGAATGTGTTCCACCCACGACGTGGGCCTGCCGAACAAGCCGCTGGTCGTCTTGCCGAGCGCGACCACGCACGCGCCGGTCAGCGTCGCGACGTCCACCAGGTGCGTCGCGCCGAGCTTCCGTGCGTACCACAACGCGTCGCCGAGGATGAGTCGTCCTTCGGCGTCGGTGTTGATCACCTCGACGGTCTTTCCTTCCGCGCTCGTCAGAATGTCGCCCGGCTTCATCGCGCGGCCGCCCGGCATGTTCTCGGTCGCCGGAATCACGCCGATGCACCGCACGGGCGCGTCGAGACGCGCCATCGCCGCCATCGCGCAAATCACGGCGGCGCCGCCCGACATGTCGTCCTTCATCTTGTCCATGTTGTCGGACGGCTTGATCGAGATGCCACCGGTGTCGAACGTGATGCCCTTCCCGACGAGGCCGAGGACAACACTCCTGGCAGCCTTCTTCGGCTCGTGACGGAGCACGATCACCCGGGGCGGCTGATCGCTGCCGCGCGCGACGCCAAGCAGCAACCCCATCTTCAGCCCGGCGATCTGCTTCTCGTCGAGAACCTCGACGCCCAGGCCCGCCGCCTTCGCCAGCTGTGTCGCGCGCTCGGCGAACTCGCGCGGCGTGAGCACGTTTCCAGGCTCGTTGGCGAGCTCGCGCGCCATGTTCGTGCACTCGCCGAGCACGCGCCCGCGCTCGATCGCCGCATCCTCGGCAGTCCCGCCGCCGGTGCGAATCTCGACCCGTTCGAGGAACACGGCGGGCTGCTCCCCCGTCTTGTACGACGTGCCCTCGTAGTTGGCGAGCACCGCTCCCTCGGCGAGCGCCTGAGCCGCGCGATCAGCCGCGACGCCCTCGACCGCGCGCCAGACGATCGCCAGGCTGCCGAACCTCCGCTGGCGCGCGAAGAGGCCGCCGAGGGTCGCGATGCGGCGCAGCCGCTCGGTTGTCAGGTCGGCGCGCGGGCCCGCACCGATCCACAGCGCGCGGCGTGCCTTCCAGCCGTCGGCCGCGAGCGGGGTGAACAGCTGCTCGAAGGGCTTGCCGGTGAACTCACGTCGCTGCCGCGCACCGGCATACTCCCCGCCTGACGCGCGATCGAGATCCGGTTCGTCGCTCAGCGTGTCGTCTTCGAAGACGGGAATGACGAGAAGATCGGCGTCGAGATCGCGCGTTTTTCGGGCCGTGACGGTCACGGCCGGTGTCTTGTGCACCGTCTGCATCTCCGGTCGGTCGTCCTTGTGGGGCGGACTCAAGCGCCTTAGAATCGAAGGCGCCAGCTCAGGGGACCAATCATGACTGACCCACGTCGCGCGCTCTGCACGGTTGCTGCGCTCGCCGCTGCACTGGTGGCTGCGGTCCATCTCTCAGCCGCGCAGCGCGACGCCGCTGACAAGAAGCCCAGTCTATCACTCAAGGCGACGCCGCCCGCCGGCTTCGCGCCACTCCGCGTGCACCTGGTGGTGGAGGTCCGGGGCGGCCCCAACGACTTCGCCGACTTCTACTGCCCCACAGTGCAGTGGGACTGGGACGACGGCACGATTTCCGAGAATTCGGAAGACTGCGATCCGTACGAAGCGGGCAAGAGCACCATCAAGCGCCGTTACATCGCCGACCACACCTTCCGCCTGTCCGGCGACTATCGCCTGACGTTCCGGCTGAAGCAGAAGGACAAGGTGATCTCGTCGGCGACGACGACGCTCACGGTGCGGCCCGGCGCGAACGAAGGGTTCTAGGCGAGCGAGTGACGGCGTCAACCGAGCGCGTCATGTCCGAGCTGCAAGGACGCGTGCGCGACCGCGTACGCGCCGAGCTCGTCAGGCATGGCGCGTCGGCCGCGCTCGAAGATCCGGCGCTGTTTGCCGAAATCGACGCCATGCTCCGCGCCGCGATCGAACGCAGCAGCGCCTCCGCGCTGCTGCTGCCCGAACTGCTCGGCGACCCGTCCACGTGGCGGCTCGAGACCGCGATCAAGTACCAGACGCACCGCGGCACCGCCGGCGCGCCCATCATTTTCGTGAAGCAGCGGCTGCTGATGCCGCTGCTCCGCTGGTTCTACGAGTTCAACCGGGACAACTTCGAGCGGCAGCGCCGGATCAACCAGGTGCTGTTCGCATGCGTCCAGGAGCTGGCGATCGAAACGACCCGCCTGCGCCGTGAGCTCCGCGAGCTCTCGGGCAAGCCCTCCGACCACGCGTGAAGCTCGCCTTCGTCGTCCAGCGCTACGGCGCGGGAATCGCCGGGGGCTCGGAGATGCATTGCCGCCAGCTGGCGGAGCGGCTCGCGTCCCGCCACGACATCAGCGTGCTCACCACCTGCGCGCGCGATTACGTCACGTGGGAGAACGCCTATCCCCCTGGTGTCTCCACGGAGGACGGCGTGCGTGTTCACCGGTTTCCCGTCGCGCGTCCACGCAACCTGAAGACGTTCGCGGATCTCAGCGACGAGGTGTTCGACGACCTCGGGTCCTCGCCCGAGCGCGAGGACGCATGGTTTCGGGCCAACGGGCCCGATGCGCCGGCACTGCTCGATCACCTCCGCTCGCATGGCAAGGACTATGACCTCGTTCTGTTCTGGGCCTTCCGCTACGCGCCGAGCTACTTCGGCGTGCCGCTCGTCGCCGATCGCGCGGTGCTCGTGCCGACCGCGGAGGAGGATCCCGCGGTCGATCTCGACGTGCTGCCGGACTTCTTTGCACGGCCTGCCGGCTATCTCTTTCTGACACCCGAGGAAGAGACGCTCGTCTCGACGCGCGCGGGACGGCCGCTTCGCCCGTCCCGCGTGATCGGAATCGGACTCGAGCCGGAGCGTGATCCTCATCCCTCGGCCGACGCAATCGATCGCCTCGGCCTCCCCGAGGACTTCGTCCTCTATCTCGGCAGGGTCGATCGCAACAAGGGATGCGCGACGCTGCTCGAGTACTTTCAGGACTACGTCGACGCCGGCGGTCAGCCCGCCTCGCCGAAGCCGCGCAGCGGCGAGGGCGGGACCACGCTCGTGCTCGCAGGCCCCTCGACCTTGACGATTCCCGATCATCCCCGCATCCGTGCGCTTGGTTATGTCGAGGACGCCGTCCGCCACGCGCTTCTCTCGCATGCTCGCGCCCTCATCGTCCCCTCTCCCTACGAAAGCCTCAGCATCGTCCTGCTCGAGGCGTGGAATCATGCAACGCCCGCACTGGTGAATGCGCACTGCAAGGTGCTGCAAGGACAGGTGCGGCGTGCGAATGGCGGGCTGTACTACCGCTCCTCCCGTGAATTCCAGGAAGCGCTGTCGTGGCTGCTGTCGAATGAGACTGGTCGTCGCGAGCTCGGCGAGCAGGGGCTCGCGTACGTGGAGCGCGAGTACCGATGGCCGACGGTGCTGGAGCGGGTGGAAAGCCTGCTCGAGGAGGTCAGTCGACGACGGTCAGCTGCACGGGCCTGAGGGTCTCGTCGTTCAGGGTATAGGCGCCGATCTGCATTCCTCCCGCCGTTCCACCGAGGCCGACAATCAGGAACACGAAATCGCGAAACGCCTGTGCGGTATCGGTTTCGGAAGGCTCCGGACCGCCACGAGGATGCGAGTGGTAGGCGCCCACCACTGCGAAATTCTCCGACTGCGCCTCGTTGATGCGCCGGCAGCGGTGGATCTGCGCGAAGTAATCGACGGGGGAGATTTCGTAGCGCTTCCCCGGATCCGGCGCACCGTTGCTGGCCGGGATCGCCTCCAGGATTTCTCCAGCCCGCCCGACCAGCAACCCGCAACACTCGTTCGGCGCATCGCGCCGCGCGTGCGCGACGATCGCCGTCAGCGCTTCGCGATCGATCCGGACCTCAGGCAGCCGGAACCTCGATCACCATCGCGATCCCCATGCCACCACCGATGCAGAGCGACGCGATGCCCTTGCCGCCGCCGCGTGCGCGCAGCGCGTAAATCAGCGTCGTCAGCACCCGCGCGCCGCTGGCGCCAATCGGATGGCCGAGGGAGATCGCTCCACCGCGCGTATTCACCTTGTCCGCGCTCAGACCGAGCTGTTTCAGCACGGCGACTGCCTGCACCGCGAACGCTTCGTTCAGCTCGAACAGGTCGATGTCCGATGCCTTCAGCTTTGCACGCTCGAGCGCCCTGGTGACCGCCGGCACGGGACCCATTCCCATGATCGCGGGATCGACGCCCGCAGTCGCGAACGACAGGATCTTCGCGAGCGGCTTTCGGCCAAGCTTCGCGGCACGTTCGGCGGTGGCGACCACCACGGCCGCGGCGCCGTCGTTGATGCCCGAGGCGTTCCCCGCCGTCACGGTGCCGTCCTTCCTGAACGCCGGCTTGAGCGCGCCGAGCTTTTCCGCCGTGGTACCGGCGCGCGGATATTCATCCGTGTCGAACGTGATCGGATCGCCCTTCTTCTGCGGAATCTGCACCGGGACGATCTCGTCCTTGAAGAGCCCGCCCTTGATGGCGGCTTCCGCGCGCCGCTGGCTTTCGGCGGCGTACGCGTCCTGCTCCTCCCGGCAGACCTTGAAGCGGGTCGCGATGTTCTCCGCGGTGATGCCCATGTGACAGCCGCCCATCGCGCACGTCAGCCCTTCGAGCAGCATCGCGTCGTAGACCTCGCCGTGGCCCATCCGGAAACCCCAGCGGGCGCCTTTCAGGATGTACGGCGCGTTGGTCATCGACTCGGTGCCGCCGGCGACCATGAGGTCGGTGTAGCCGACTCGAGTCGCCTCGACGCCGTGTACAACCGACTGCAGGCCCGAGCCGCACACGCGATTGACCGTTTCGCCCGGCACCTCCTGCGGGACGCCCGCCTTGATCGCGGCCTGCCGCGCCACGTTCATCCCCGCGCCGGCCTGCAGCACGCAGCCCATGATGACGTCGCCGAGCTCCGCGGCGTTCACGCCGGCACGTCGAATGGCCTCGCCGATGGCGATGGCGCCGAGATCGACGGACGAGAAATCCTTGAGTGCGCCGCCGAACGAGCCGATCGGCGTGCGGCATGCGCTGAGAATGACGGCGGGTTCGTAGTCGGGCATAGAGAATAGTTTCCAGTCAGCGCCGGCTGAAGCCGGCGCCCACCGATGCTCGACGCCGGACGCAGGCCCGGATCCGGCCGGAATCATCGGTGGGGTCCGCCTTCAGGCGGACCTCAGAAACGACCGGGCTCTCCTTCCGTGAGCAGCGTCGCGCCGGTCGCCTTCTTCACCGCATCAATGGTGGTGTCCGACGCGATTTCGCGAAGCACGAGGCCCTTCGGCGTCACGTCGATCACCGCGAGCTCGGTGACGATCATGTGAACCACCTTTGTGCCTGTCAGCGGCAACACGCACTTCTTCAGGATCTTGTGGCCGCCGTCCTTCGTCGTGTGCTCCATCGCGATGATGACGCGTTTGGCGCCGGCGACGAGATCCATCGCGCCGCCCATCCCTTTCATCATCTTGCCTGGCACCATCCAGTTGGCGAGGTTGCCTTCCTCGTCCACCTCGAGCGCCCCGAGCACGGTCATGTCGATATGGCCGCCGCGCACCATCGCGAACGAGTCGGCGCTGCTGCAGTACGACGTGCCCGGCAGCTCGGTGACGATCTCCTTGCCGGCGTTGACGAGGTCGGGATCGATCTCCGACTCGAGCGGGTACGGGCCCACGCCGAGCATCCCGTTCTCCGA
>Ga0114129_10010393_pt1 | contig 13276 bp, 8 predicted proteins | sample RhiMetdeltSRZDD1_FD_80071 | JGI IMG/M metagenome (GOLD analysis project Ga0114129, IMG submission 80071) | Populus rhizosphere microbial communities from Tennessee, USA - Rhizosphere MetaG P. deltoides SRZDD1 (version 2) (version 2) | ecosystem: Host-associated > Plants > Roots > Rhizosphere >...
CGTGGAGGCCGCCTCCGGCGTCGTTCGCTACAAGAAGAACGGACAGCTCCTCTACACGAGTACCGTGACCGCGGGTTATCCGCTTCGCGCGGATGCGGCCCTGTATAGCACTGGGGCGACCGTCTCGGACGCCGTGATCTCGGGCGACGTCAACGGCGAGCGCCGCGTGGCGTCGCCGATCGCGTCCCCCGGGGGCGGCGTCTTCGCCGCGTCGCCGCGCGTCGAGCTTTCATCCACCACACCCGGCGCCGAGATCCGCTACACCCTGGACGGCTCCGAGCCTCACACCGGCTCGACGCTCTATGCCACGCCCCTCGTCATCGAGACGCTGACGACGATCAAAGCCAAGGGCTTCCGCGCCAACTGGCTCGAGAGCACGACGTACACCGCGACCTACACGTTTGAGCGCGGTGTGTTGGCGCCGCCGGTAATCGTGCCCGGCGGCGGAAGCATGCCCGAACTCATCCAGGTTTCGATGAGCGGGCCGGCTGGGGCCGATATCCGCTATACCACCGACGGTTCACTGCCGACGGCATCGTCGACGGCATACGCGGGTCCGGTCACGCTGAGCACCACGACGATAGTCAATGCTCGTTGTTTCGCACCGGACTGGACGCCGAGCCAGACCAGCACCGCGCGCTTCACCCGGGAGGCGACGGATACCACTCCACCGAACATCACTTTGTTGAAGCCGTCCAACGCCATTCCGCTGCCATAGGCGTCGAATAGGGAGGCACATGAAGATGCATCGATCGAGCTCGCTCGCGCTGGCCCTGTGCGGGGCCATCGTGCTTACCGGCCGGCCGGTGATAGGTGACGACGGCGGATGCCCGTCATGTGTCGGCGGAGGAGGCCCGGACGTTGCCACCGGCAACGTCTCACTGTCGCAGGTGGACGTCGAGATACCGGGGCTGGGTGGTGTCCTCGGCCTCACGCGGGGCTACAGCAGCAAGGCTGCGTACGAGGGCCGCGCAGGGATCTTCGGCCGAGGATGGCGCTGCGGCCTCGAGCGGACACTAGGCAGTACCGAGTACCCAGAGATCATTCGTCTCACGACGACGACCGAAGATGCGCTGTTTGAGGACTTCGACAACGACGGCATCTTCTGGGTGTATTCGCCCCCCGCCCGTGTGCGGAGTTCGGTGCGCCCCTCGGGCGACGGTGGATTGATCTGGGAGTCGATGGACGGCACGAGTGAGAAGTATGACGGGGCTGGACGCTGGGTGTCCTCCCACGATGCGGCCGGGAACGCAATCACGGCGATTCGGGACTCCGCCGGGCGCATCACCTCTATTCGCGAGCCCGGTAGCCGTGCCTTGAGCTTCCAGTACAGCGGCGATCGTATCGCCTCCGTCAGCGGTCCGCTCGGGACGGTGGTGACATACACCTACGAGGCCCGCGGTTTCCTCGCCAGCGTCGTCTACGCCGACGAGAGCGGTTATGACTTCACCTACAACGACGCCGGCCAGCTCTTGTCTCTGGCGGACCGATCCGGACGGACGCTTCTGGAGCACACCTACGAGAAGGAGAAGGTCGTGAGCTCGGAGCGGGGCGGCGGTCAGGAGCGGCGGACTTTTGCCTACAGCGACCTCTCCACGGCGGTGATGGACGCCCGCGGCAATGTGATGACCTACGAGTACCGGCCGATCCTCGGGCGTTCGTCACTCATGCGCATTTCGTATCCCGGAGGGGAGACAGAAGACTGGGACTACGACGATCGGGGCAGGGTCATTCGGCACAAGAACATGTCCGGGAGCACCACGCAGTACGAATACGGTGTCGCCGGAGAACTGATCGGGACAATCGACGAGAACGGAGGCAAAAGCCGGCGTGTGTATCGATCAGACGGGCGATTGGAGTCGGTGCTCGAGCCCGACGGCCGTCTGACCCGATTTCAGTATGACCAGTACGGTCCAACGCACGTCGAGCGGAGTTGGGGCGGACGTTCGGCCACCGAGAGGACGGAATACGACAGCCGCGGCCTGCCGGTTCGTCTCATCGACGCCACTGGCCGCGTGACGACTCAGTCTTTCGGTCCCAGCGGCGAGCTCCTGACTGTCACGACGCCTGATGGAAGGACCGACCGTCTCTCCTATGACGTTATGGGCCGCCTAGTCTCACGCACCAACGCGCACGGTGCAGCGACGACAATGGATTACGACGCCCGCGGTCGCCAGTGGCGCGTGACGGCTGCGGATGGGGCGTCCACGAGCTACACCTACGATCGCGGCGGGCGGCCTCTGACAAAGACAGGGCCGATGGGCGAGGTCACCACAACGGCTTATGATGACGCCGGCCGGGCCGTCCGGGTGACGGACGCCGCCGGCGGCGTGACCGAGTTCGCGTACGACGTCATGTCGAATCTCGAACGGATCAAGGATGCCGAGGGACGCGTCTTGGCCGTACGTGCGTACGACGCCAATGGCCGGCTGATCCGCACGACGTTCGCGAACGGGACCACGGAGATCCTAAGCTACGACGCTGGCGGCCGGCTCTGGAAGAAAACGGACCGGCGAGGGATCGTGACGACGCTCGAGTACGACGCGGCCGGAAGGCTGCTGCGCAGGAGCTACTCGGACGATACGCCCACCGTGACGTACGGCTATGACGCGGCTTGGCGTGTCGTGTCCGCCTCGGACGGCGTCGACACCCTGACCTGGACGTATGGGCTCAGCAGCGCGGCGGAGCGGGCCACCAGCGCGCGGAACCAGTCGGAGCTCCGCTACGCACTCGACGACGCGGGACGTGCCCTTGCCCTGACCCTGAACGGCGAAAGCCTCGCAGGTTATCAGTATGACGCGGGCGGGCGTCTCCAGGAGATCGTCGACCGGTCAGGCGCGTTCGTTTTCCGCTACGGCTCCGGCGGGGAGCTCGTGTCGCTGGCCTACCCGAATGGCGTCGTCACGCGCCTTGGCTACGATGCCGTCGGACGGCTGACTGATGTGGCCGCCTCGCATGAGGGTAGCGTTCTCACGCAGTTCGCGTACACCTACGACCGCGGTGGATCGCGTCTGAGTAAGGTGACGTCCGCCACCGCCGAGTTTTACGGTTACGACGGGCTACACCAGCTCACCACCGTCGAACGCGGTGGCGAGGGTGTCGTCGGGGCCTGGGAGTACGACCATGTAGGTAACCGCAGCCTCGACCGATCCGCCAGCAGCGCCAGCGGCTACTATTACGACGCGGCTGGCCAGCTGCGCGACCGCCGTGGTCTCGTGCAGGTCGCCGGCGCCGTCGACGAGCCGAGCACGGTGGCGCTGAACGGGCGACCCGTGTCGTCCTCCGGAAACCGCTTCGACTCTGCTGTCGCGCCGGTCGCCGGCAACAGGTTAGACGTGGTGGCGCGTGACGCCAATGGCAACGAGCGTGCGCGCTCGTACCAGGTCGACTCCGCCGCCGATGAGACCTACGAGTACGACGCGAATGGCAACGTCGTGCAGCGCTCGAGTGGCTCGGAGACCTGGGCGTACGAATGGGACGCTGAGAACCGCCTGCGGCGCGTGCGGCGCAACAACGCAGAGGTCGCGCACTTTCTTTACGACGCGCTGGGCCGGCGCGTCGAGAAGGTGGCGCAGGGCGTGACCTATGCCTACCTTTATGACGGCGACAGGATCCTGCGCGAGACCGTCTCGGGCGGGACGAACGCCGGACAGTGGCTCTACGTTCACACCGGCCCGGACCGGCCGATGGCCAGGCGCCGGATCGGCAGCGATGCGGTCGCATACTTCCACGCCGACGCCCTCGGCTCCATCGTCAAACTGACGGACGGCACCGGGCAGGTGCTGCACCAGTACGAGTACGATGCGTGGGGCAACATTGAGCAGGGAGCCGCTCGCAGTGGTTACACGTTCACCGGCCGCGAGTGGGACAGCGAGATCGGTCTGTACTACTACCGCGCGCGATACTACGATCCGCGCCTGGGCCGTTTCCTCGCCGAGGAACCACTGCTGATCGACAGTTACACCAAGCTTTCGCGGGGAGGGTGCGGCGCCGGGGCGCTACCGCAGTATGCGTATGCCCTGAACGCTCCGACCACGTTCGGGGATCCTACTGGGCTAGGCCCCTGTCCGATCTGGGGCGTCGATGAGATCCCGACCTCGGGGTTCGACGATTTCGAGTTCGACCCATTCGAGAGAAGGGCCGACGGGGGCCACGAGAACTACGAGGAATGCAAAGAGGACTGCAAGAAAGACGTCTGTCCCCAGTGGGAGCCGAATGGCGAGGAAGCGGAGAATTGCGACGCGAGACTGGGCGGAAGCACACCGAAGGACCGCAAATATACGGACTGTGTGGTCACGTGCGCGTTGATTTATGACCCGATGGGGCTGAGGAAAAAGAAGAAGGGCAAGCAGAAGCTCAACCTGGTGATGTCACCGTTCGATCTGCCCCTGTGTCGACGATAGGCCACCTCTGCTGATGTCGTGGCGCCGCGGCTGGCGCAGTGCCCGCGGCGCCGCCTGGCGTTTGACCTTCATTCAGCGCAACGGGTATATTTACCCCTTCGACGAGCGCGAAATGTCGTAGCCGTGCCGCGCTCACCCAAAGAAAACCAATGTGGTCCTCATATCTACCGATCTTGATCCTCGGCGGTGTGGCTCTCGGGTTTTCCGTGTTCACCCTGGTCGTCTCGCACATCCTCGGGCGGCCGCGGCCGAATGCCGCCAAGTCCGCGGTCTACGAATGCGGCGTCGAGGCGGTGACGACCAGCCGCGAGCGGTTCCCGATCAAGTTCTACCTCGTCTGCATGATCTTCATCCTGCTCGACGTCGACGCGGCCTTCCTCTATCCGTGGGCGCTGATCTTCAAGAGCCAGCTCGGCCTCTTCGGCTTCGTCGAGATGGCGGTCTTCATGACTCTTCTGGGCGGCGGTTTCGTCTACGCCTGGAAGGCCGGCGCCCTCGACTGGTAGGCGCGTGATGGAGCTTTCCGCCGACAGGCAAACCCGGTTCGAAAAGATCCTCGCGCAGTATCCCGTCAAGCGCTCGGCGCTGCTGCCGCTGCTCCATCTGCTGCAGGAGCAGGAGGGCTACATCACCCGCGACGGCATCCTGCTCGCCGCGAAGCTGCTCGATCTCTCGCCGGCGCAGGTGCACGACACCGCCAGCTTCTACACGATGTACCGCTGGAAGCCGGAGGGGAAGACGCAGATCGGCGTGTGCACCACGCTCTCCTGCGCGCTCGCCGGCGCCGATCAGGTGGCCGAGGCGTTCTGCAACAAGCTCGGCGTGAAGATCGGCGAGACGACGGCGGACGGCAAGTACACCGTCCATCACGTCGAGTGCCTCGCCGCGTGCGGCGGCGCCACCGCGGTCCAGATCAACGGCGAGTGGGTGGAGCACGTCAAGCCCACCGACATCGACGATATCTTGTCGGGCAAGCTGACGTACCGGCCGTTCGACTGGCCCAAGAGCCCGGGCGAGCCGATCGTCCTCAAGAACGTCTGGAAGGCGAACTCCACCTCGATCGACGTCTACAAGCAGGGTGGCGGCTACGCGAAGCTGAAGGACTTCCTGTCGATGACGCCGGACTCGATCATCGACACCCTCAAGAAGTCGAACCTGCGCGGCCGCGGGGGCGCCGGCTTCCCGACCGGTCTCAAGTGGAGCTTCCTTCCGAAGAACAACGCGCCCCGTTACCTCTGCGTGAACGCCGACGAGGGCGAGCCCGGCACGTTCAAGGACCGGCTGATCCTCGAGAAAGACCCGCACCAGCTCATCGAAGGCTGCGTGGTCAGCTGCCACGGCATCGGCGCCAAGATCGGCTACATCTACATCCGCGGCGAGTTCGAAGAGGGCTACCGCGCGCTCGCGAGGGCGCTCGAAGAGGCCTACAAGGCCGGCTACGTCGGCAAGAACATTCTCGGCACCGGCGTGGACGTCGAGCTCTACATCCACCGCGGCGCCGGCAGCTACGAGTGCGGCGAAGAGACGGCGCTCATCGAGAGCCTCGAAGGCAAACGCGGCCAGCCGCGCGTGAAGCCGCCGTTTCCCGCCGTCCAGGGGCTCTACAACTCGCCGACGATCGTCAACAACGTGGAGACGATCATCTGCGTCCCGATGATCCTGGAGCGCGGCGCGGAGTGGTTCGCCTCCTATGGCACGGAGAAGAACGGCGGGCCGAAGCTCTACTGCATCAGCGGCCACGTGGCCAAGCCCGGCGTCTACGAGGCGCCGATGGGCAAGATCACGCTGCGCCAGCTCATCTACGACTACGCCGGCGGGATCCCGAACGGCCGCAAGCTGAAGGCGGTCATCCCCGGCGGCTCGTCGACGCCCATGCTCACCCCCGACGAGATCGACGTGAACATGGACTTCGACAGCTTCGCCAAGATCAAGACGCTGCTGGGCTCGGCGGGCACGATCGCCGTCGACGACACCGTCTGCATCGTGTGGCTGACGGAGCGGCTCTCCTACTTCTACAAGCACGAGTCCTGCGGCAAGTGCAGTCCCTGCCGCGAGGGCACGGGCTGGCTGCTGCGCCTGGTCTCGCGCGTCGAGGCCGGCCAAGGGACCGAGAAAGACCTCGAGACCATCGCGCAGGTCTGCGACTCGATCGCGGGCAAGACGGTCTGCGCCTTCGGCGACGCGGCCATGACGCCGCCCTCGGTGAACATGGCGAAGTGGCGCGCCGAGTTCGAATATCACATCCGCGAGAAACGCTGCTGGAAGTCGGTGGCGTCCACCTTCGAGGAGGCGCTGGCCCGCAGCGGCCAGGTCTCCTCGGCGCGATGAGCCGACGATGACCGCGCTCGCCCCGCTGACGCCAGGGCAGGAAGCGCTGATCGCGGTGGTCAAGGTCCTGGTGTTCGTCCAGGTGCTGCTCGGCCTGTTCTCCGGGATGACGTACATCGAGCGCCGGGTGCTGGCGTTCATGCAGTTCCGGCTCGGGCCGAACCGCACCGGCCCCTTTGGGCTCCTCCAGCCGGTGGCGGACGGGATCAAGCTCTTCTTCAAGGAAGAGTTCATCCCCGAGGGCGCGAACCGGCTCCTGTTCGTGGCCGCTCCCGCCGTGGCGATCATGACCGCCTTTCTCGCCATCGCGGTGGTGCCGTACGGCGGCTCGGTCACGATTCCGGCCTGGTCCTTCCTGCCCGATTGGCTCCAGGGCCGCCCGATTCCGCTGCAGATCGCCGACTTCGACGTGGGCCTGCTCTTCATCTTCGCGATCTCGTCGCTCGGCGTGTACGGCGTGGTGATGGCGGGCTGGGCCTCGAACAACAAGTACACCTTGATGGGCGGCCTGCGCAGCTCGGCGCAGATGTTCTCCTACGAGCTGTCGCTGGGTATGTCGTGGGTGGGCGTGATCCTGCTCGCGGAGTCGTTCAAGATCGGCGACATCGTCGCGAACCAGGACCGCGGCTATGGCCTCTTCGGCTGGAACTGGCTGGTGCAGTTCCCCGCCTTCATCGTCTACGTCATCGCCGCCACCGCCGAGGCCAACCGCACGCCCTTCGACCTGCCGGAGGCGGAGACGGAGCTCGTGGCCGGCTTCCACACCGAATACTCGTCGATGAAGTTCGCGCTGCTGCAGATGGCCGAGTACGTCAACATGATCACGATCGCCGCCATCGGCACCAACATGTTCCTGGGCGGCTGGCTCTCGCCGATCCCCGGGATCCCGCACGGCTTCCCGTGGTTCTTCCTGAAGCTGCTCATGGTCCTCTTCTTCTTCATCTGGCTGCGCGGCACGCTGCCGCGCCTGCGTTACGACCAGCTCATGCACTTCGGCTGGAAGGTCCTGCTGCCGGTGGCGGCGCTCAACGCGCTGCTCACGGCGGGGGTGGTGGTGGCGCTGTCATGAGCGTCATCGACGCCGTCTTCCTCCACCTCGACGCCGCGATGTTCTACCTCTTCGCGGCCCTGGCCCTGGTCTCCGCCGCCTACATGGTCACGCAGCGCAACCCGAACTACAGCGCCTTCGCCTTCGTGGTCACGCTCATCTCGCTCTCGGCGATCTATGCGCTGCTCGGCTCGCCCTTCATCGCCGTGCTGCAGATCGTCGTCTACGCCGGCGCGATCATGGTGCTGTTCCTGTTCGTCCTCATGCTGCTGAACGTGAAGGGCGAGACCCACCTGCCCGAGGGCGGCCGCCTGCGGGCGCTGGTCGGGGCCCTGGCCCTCGTGTTCCTGGTGCAGGTCGGCTCCGTCTTCGCCCGCGCCCACTTCGCGGAGGGCCCACCAAATGTGGCCGCCACCGCCAAAGAGGTGGCGAAGGAGCTGTTCTCGCAGCGTTTCCTCTACGTGTTCGAGGCGACCTCCATCCTGATCCTGGCCGCGCTCGTCGGGGCCATCGTCCTGGCGAAGAAGGAAGACGCATGAGCCCGGACACGCTGGTCTCGACCTCGCTGCTCCTGTCGGCGGCGCTCTTCACCCTGGGTTTCGTGGGCGTGCTGCTGCGGCGGAACATCATCACCGTGCTGCTGTGCATCGAGCTCATGCTGAACGCGGTGAACCTGGCGTTCATCGCCTTCAGCCGGCACTGGTCGGCCCAGGAGCTGCCGGCCGCCCAGGGCAGCATCGATGCCCAGGTGCTGGTGTTCTTCGTCCTCACGGTGGCGGCGGCGGAGGCGGCGGTGGGGCTCGCCATCGTCATCGCGCTCCACCGCCGCAAGGACACCCTCGACGTGGACGCCTTCGATCTCCTGAAGTGGTAGACATGCTCGACAGCGAACACATACTCGAGGCGCTTCCGTCGATCATCCTCATGCTCCCGCTGTTCGGGTTCGTCGTGCTCGCCCTGTTCGGCGACGCCATCAAGCGCGACCACGAGCAGAAGGGCGCGACGATCCTGGCCTGCGCGGTGGTGCTCCTCGCCTTCGGCCTGACCGTCACCACGGCGGTGATGTGGTGGGAGTGGCGCCAGGCGCAGCCGATGTCGGCGGGGCTCACCGTCGATGGTGCCACCGACGAGGCAGGTCTGCACACCGGTACCCGCGTCGACCGCACGCCTCACGCTCTCAAGCCGCTGCTCGCCGGCCAGGAGTATTTCATCGAGGTCCCGGGGGCGCTGTACGTCAGCTTCACCCTGCTCATCGATCCGCTGAGCCTCGTGATGATGTTGGTCATCACCGGTATCGGCTCGCTGATCCACATCTACTCCCTGGGCTACATGAGCCACGACGAGGAGCGCGTGAGGTACTTCTCGTACCTCAACCTCTTCACGTTCTTCATGCTGCTGCTGGTGATGGGCTCGAGCCTGCCGCTGCTGTTCATCGGGTGGGAGGGCGTCGGCCTCTGCTCGTATCTGCTGATCGGCTTCTGGTTCAAGAAGCGAAGCGCCACCGACGCCGGAAACAAGGCGTTCATCGTGAACCGCATCGGCGACGCCGGCCTGATCCTGGCCATGGCCCTTACGTTCGCCCAGTTCGGCACCTTCGAGCTCACCGACATCGTCAACATCGCCCTGAACCCGATCCCGGAGGAGGCGGCCTGGGCGGTGACAGCGATCGCGCTGCTGCTGTTCCTGGGCGCTTGCGGCAAGAGCGCGCAGATCCCGCTGCACGTGTGGCTGCCCGACGCCATGGAAGGCCCCACGCCGGTGTCCGCGCTGATCCACGCCGCCACCATGGTCACCGCCGGCGTCTACATGGTGTGCCGCCTGGGCCCCCTGTATCACCGCTCGGCGACCGCGCTCCTGGTGGTGGCGGTGGTGGGCACCGCCACCGCCCTCATGGCGGCCACGGTGGCGCTGGTGCAGACCGACATCAAGAAGGTCCTCGCCTACTCCACCGTCAGCCAGCTCGGCTACATGTTCATCGCCGCCGGGGTGGGGGCGTTCGGGGTCGCCGTGTTCCATCTCTTCACGCACGCCTTCTTCAAGGCGCTGCTGTTCCTCGGCTCCGGCTCCGTGATCCACGCGCTCTCCGGCGAGCAGGACATGCGGCAGATGGGCGGCCTGCGGAAGAAGATCCCGTGGACGTACTGGACGTTCCTCATCGGCACCCTGGCCATCGCCGGGATCCCGCCGCTCGCCGGGTTCTTCAGCAAGGACGCGATCCTCCTGGCCGCCTGGCAGAAGGAGGAGTACCTGCTGTTCGGCATCGGCCTGCTGACCGCGCTGCTCACCGCCTTCTACATGTCGCGCATGTTGTTCCTGACGTTCTTCGGGAGCTATCGCGGTACGCTGGAGAAGGAGCACGCCCACGCGCCGGCGCCGGTGCACGCACCCGCCGATGATCACGGCCATGGGCATGGGCACGGCGGGATCCACGAGTCGCCGGCGTCGATGCTGGTGCCGCTCGTCCTCCTCGCCCTGGGCTCGATCGTCGTCGGGTTCGTGCCGATCGAGGAGATCCTGGCCCCGGTCTTCCGCGTGGTGGCGCATGAAGGCGAGCACCCGCACTGGCTGCCCGTGCTGGCCACCGTGACCGCGCTCGCCGGCATCGCCCTCGCCTGGTACTTCTACCTGGTCCGCACCGACCTGCCGAAGCGCTTCGGCGAGACGTTCGACTTCCTGCAGCGGATCTTCGAAGCCAAGTGGGGCTTCGACGACGCCTACAACGCCTTCGTGCGGAAGGTGGTGGTGGGCGGCAGCGAGCGCGTGCTCTGGAAGGGCCTGGACGCCTCCGTCATCGACGGCGCCGTGAACGGCACCGCGGCCATCACGGCGCGGGTGGCCGATGCCGCGCGATTCGTCCAGACCGGCCTCGTGCGCGCCTACGCCCTCATGATCCTGTGCGGCGCGGTGGCCCTGCTCTCCTATCTCCTGTGGCTCTCACGATGATCCCGATTCCGGCGCGCTGGATCTTGACCGTGCTCATCGCCGCGCCCGTCGCGGCCGCGGTCGTCCTGGCCCTGCTGCCCCGCAAGAGGGTCGGGCTGCAGAAGACCTTCGGCTTGTGTGCGAGCCTGGGCATCTTCGCCGCTTCCCTCACGCTCGTCAGGGACTTCGTGCCCGATGGCGGTCTGCAATTCCGGTTTGCCGCCGACTGGATCCGCTCCTACGGCATCTCGTACAACGTGGGCCTCGACGGCATCAGCCTGTGGCTGGTGATACTCACGACCTTCCTGACGCCGCTGGCGCTGCTCGGGTCGTGGACGTCGATCGATCACCGCGAGAAGGAGTTCGGCGTCTTCATGCTCCTGCTCGAGGCGGGGATGATCGGCGTGTTCTGCGCCGTCGATCTCTTCCTCTTTTATGTGTTCTGGGAGGCGATGCTCATCCCGATGTACTTCCTCATCGGGATCTGGGGCCACGAACGGCGCGTCTACGCCGCCCTGAAGTTCTTCCTGTACACGATGGCGGGCAGCGTCCTCATGCTCGTGGCCTTCCTCGTCCTGTATCGCGAAAGCGGCGCCCACACGTTCGACCTGGCCCAGCTCACGCAGCATCGCGTGGATCCGAGCCTGCAGATGTGGCTGTTCGGCGTCTTCGCCCTGGCCTTCGCCATCAAGGTGCCGATGTTCCCGCTGCACACGTGGCTGCCCGACGCCCACGTGGAGGCGCCCACCGCCGGCTCGGTGATCCTGGCGGGGGTGATGCTGAAGATGGGCGGCTACGGCTTCCTGCGCCTGGCCCTGCCGCTTTTCCCGGACGCCGCGGTTCGGTTCGCGCCGTGGATCGGCGCGCTGGCCGCCATCGGGATCGTGTACGGCGCCCTCGTGTCCCTCGTGCAGCCGGACATGAAGAAGCTGGTGGCGTACTCGTCGGTGTCCCATCTGGGCTTCGTGATGCTCGGCATCGCCGCCGGCACCAGCGCGTCGCTCGTCGGCTCCGTGTACCAGATGCTGAACCACGGCATCTCCACCGGCGCCCTGTTCTTCATGGTCGGGATGCTCTACGAGCGCCGGCACACGCGGCTCATCTCGGAGTTCGGCGGGCTGAAGTCGGTGATGCCCTGGTTCGCGGCGGTGCTGCTGCTCGTCACGCTCTCCTCGATCGCGGTGCCGGGCTTCAACGGTTTCGTCGGCGAGTTCCTGATCCTGGTCGGCTCGTGGCCGTTCAGTTGGAAGCTCACCGCCTTCTCCTCGTTGGGGGTGATCCTGGCCGCCGCCTATCTGCTCTGGATGGTCCAGCGTGTCCTCTACGGCGAGGTCACCAATCCGAAGAACGCGACCCTCTCCGATCTCTCCCTGCGCGAGGCCGCGGTGCTCGTGCCCCTGGTGGTGCTGTCGATCGTGATGGGCGTGGCCAGCCCGGTGTTCACCCGCACCATCGAGCCTACGGTGCGGTGGCTCGTGCAGGACCGCGCCCGGGCCGAGGCGAGGGCCACCGCGGCGACCGCCGATGCCGCAGCCGGGGAGCCGCGCTGATGCAGCAGCTCGACCTGCGTCCCATCATTCCGTCCCTCATCGTGGCCCTGACCGGCCTCATCGTCCTCCTCGTGCAGGCCTACACCCCCAAGGGCAAGGCGGCGCCCTCGGCGGCGCTGTCCCTCTACGGCCTGGCGGCGGCGATGGCCTCGGTCGTGATGCTCATGGGGGAGCACGCCGTGCTGACCACGGGCGGCACGGTGGTGGCCGACGCGCTGTCGCTGTTGCTGCAGGCGGTCCTGATCGCGGTGACGATGGCGGTGGTCCTGCTCTCTCCGGGATATCTGCGCGCCATCGGCGGCGAGCGCGGCGAGTACTACACCCTCATCCTCTTCTCGCTCGTCGGCATGATGGGTCTCGTGGCCAGCGTCGAGCTCATCTCGATCTTCGTGGCCCTCGAGATCATGTCCGTGGCGCTGTACGCGCTGGCCGGCCTGCGCCGCGACAAGATCGAGAGCCAGGAGGCGGCGATCAAGTATTTCGTCACCGGCTCGTTCTCCTCGGCTTTCTTCCTCTACGGCATCGCGCTCCTCTATGGCGTGAGCGGCAGCACCATGCTCGCGCGGCTGCCCGACGCCATCCGCACGCCGGCGGAGGGCATGGCCCTCCTGCCCGTGCTGGGAGTGGGCTTCCTGCTCGTGGGGTTCGCCTTCAAGGTCGCCAGCGTGCCGTTCCACGCGTGGGCCCCCGACGTCTACGAAGGAGCGCCGACGACTGTCACCGCGTTCATGGCGGCCGGCGTCAAGGTGGCGGCCTTCGGCGCCCTGCTGCGCGTGTTCGGTGAAGGCCTTCCCGGCGACGGCGCACTCGCCGGCCATTGGCGCTCGGCGGTGGCGGTGCTGGCGCTCGTGACGATGGTCCTCGGCAACCTCGGCGCGCTGGCCCAGCGCAGCGTCAAACGCATGCTGGCGTTCTCCTCGATCGCGCACGCCGGCTATCTGATGGCGGCGCTGGTGGCAGTGGAGTACGTGGCGGCGGAGGCGATCGTCTTCTACCTGGTGGCCTACGCGGCCGTGAACCTCGGC
>Ga0114129_10010395_pt1 | contig 13275 bp, 13 predicted proteins | sample RhiMetdeltSRZDD1_FD_80071 | JGI IMG/M metagenome (GOLD analysis project Ga0114129, IMG submission 80071) | Populus rhizosphere microbial communities from Tennessee, USA - Rhizosphere MetaG P. deltoides SRZDD1 (version 2) (version 2) | ecosystem: Host-associated > Plants > Roots > Rhizosphere >...
ACGCCGCTCTCGCGCCGGACGTGGTCCACCTATCACATCGCCGCGCTCTGGATTGGCATGAGCGTGGTCATCACCACCTACACGCTCGCCTCAGGCCTGATGCAGCAGGGGATGACCTGGTGGCTGGCGATGCTGACGATTCTGCTCGGCAACGTCATCGTGCTCGTGCCGATGATTCTCAACGCGCACGCAGGCACCAAATACGGCGTCTCGTTTCCCGTGTTGTGTCGCGCGAGCTTCGGCGTCCGCGGCGCCAACATTCCGGCGATCCTCCGTGCGCTGGTTGCCTGCGGGTGGTTCGGCATTCAGACGTGGATCGGCGCGCTGGCACTGAACGCGCTGATGGTTGCCGCCGCGCCCGGGTGGGCGAACGTTGCGATCGGCATCTGGATATCGTTCGCAATCTTCTGGGGAATCCAGGTTTGGATCATCGTCGAGGGGCTGGAGGGCATCAAGAAACTGGAAGGCTGGTCGGCGCCGCTACTGCTTGGCGGAGGCGCGCTCCTGCTCGGGTGGGCGATCGTCCGCGGCGGCGGACTCGGTCACATTCTGTCCGAGTCGGTGCGGCTCCAGACCGCGCACGTCCCCTTCTGGCGCCTCTTCCCCGCCGCGCTCACCGCGAACGTCGGCTACTGGGCCACGCTCAGTCTGAACATTCCTGATTTCACCCGCTATGCGCGCAGCCAGCGCTCGCAGGCGCTTGGCCAGGCGATGGGGCTGCCGGCAACGATGACAGCGTTCGCCTTCATCGGCGTCGCCGTGACCAGCGCGACGATTGTGTTGTTCGGCGAAGCCATCTGGGATCCCGTGGCGCTGATCGCGCGGATTGGCAGCGCGCCCGTCATCATCTTCGGCGCCCTCGTTGTTCTCCTGGCGCAGCTGACGACCAACATGGCGGCGAACGTCGTCTCGCCGGCAAACGACTTCTCGAGCCTTTCCCCGCGGCGCATCAGCTATGTCACCGGCGGCCTGATTACGGCGGTGATCGGGATCGTGATGCTGCCGTGGAAGCTCTACGCGGACGCGGCCGCGTACATCTTTACGTGGCTGATTGGTTACTCGAGCTTGATGGGCGCGATTGGAGGAATCCTGATCGCGGACTACTGGGTGCTGCGCCGCCGCGAGCTGTCGCCCGTCGACTTGTTCAAACTCGACGGACGCTACACCTACTCGGGCGGCTTCAATCCGCGCGCAGTGATCGCGCTGGTCATTGCCGTGCTGCCCGTGGTGCCGGGGTTCCTGCGCGCGGCGGCAACGCCGGGCGGGCAGGTCGCCAATCCGACGTTTCTCGATTCGCTCTACACCTACGCGTGGTTCGTAACGTTTGCGATCAGTTTCGTTCTCTATCTGCTTCTCTCGAAACACAAGGGGCGCTCGTGAAGTTCGTCAAGACGACACCCATCCTCCGAATGTTCGATGAAGGCAAAGCGCGCGAGTTCTATGTGGATTTCCTCGGCTTCACGATCGATTGGGAACATCGCTTCGAGGCCGGCGCTCCCCTGTATATGCAGGTGTCAAGAGATCAGTGCGTGCTGCACTTGTCCGAGCACTACGGCGATGGGGTCCCCGGCGCTGCATTGCGGATTGAAACCGACGACGTCGATGCGTTTCAGACGGAACTGATCGCGAAACGCTACAAGTACGCTCGTCCTGGTGTCGACGACATGCCCTGGGGGACCAGAGACATGTCCATCAGAGATCCTTTTGGGAACAGGCTAACGTTCACAAGCGCGATTAGCGAGTGGGCGCGGACGCGCGCAACCAGCTCGTGAGCTTCAGATAACCGCGAAACGCTGTATCTTATGCGGGCCCGCAAACCATAGGTCGAGGGGCGAAGTTTGAAGTGCGAAGTTAGGCAAGCGGTCGAAATCGCGAGGTGGCACTCATGACTGAGAATCGTCCACTCCTCTCACAAAATCGACGCGAGTTCCTCCTGTTCATTGCGGCCAGCACCGTCGTCGCTCCAGCGACGCGCGCGTGGGCGCAACAGCTCGTCGCGTCGCACGACGCAATACCGACCGCTGCGAAAGACTTCCTCCAGGTCATGGACTTTGAGGAGGCTGCGCGCCGCGCGCTTCCACCGGCGCACTGGGGCTACATGGCCACCGGTGTGGACGACGACCTGACGCTGAAGGCGAACATGGAAGCCTTCAAGCACATCGGCCTCAGGCCGCGCCGGCTGGTCGACGTTTCAAAAGCGGATCTCAGCGTCGACGTGTTCGGGAACAAATGGGAAACGCCCATCTTCGTCTGCCCCGTCGGAGGACAGCAGGCGTTTTTCCACGAGGGCGAGCTCGCGACAGCACGTGCCGCGCGCGCAAAACATCATCAGATGATCTTGTCGACGGCTACGAGCACGGCCCTCGAAGAGGTCGCGAAAGCCTACGGCATGGCGCCGTGGTACCAGCTCTACATGCCGCGGACGTGGGGCGACACCGAAAAGCTCGTCAAGCGTGTCGAAGCCGCCGGATGTCCGGTGATCGCGTGGACGGTCGACTTGCTCGCCGGCCGGAACATTCCGACCGCCACGCGCTTCGCGCGACAGGACACGCGCAACTGCGTCGCCTGCCACGTCAATGGTCCCGGAACGAGAGTGCACAGCCCGATGTACGACGGACTCAGCAGCCCCAGCATCAACCCGCCCGAAGCAACGTGGGAATACGTCGACCGTCTCAAGAAGCTGACGCGGATGAAGCTGCTGCTGAAGGGACTCGACAGCGCCGAAGACGCAAAGCTCGCCGTCGAGCACGGCGCTGACGGGATCATCGTCTCGAATCACGGCGGACGCGCGACCGAGACGCTTCGCGCCACCATCGACTGCCTGCCTGAAGTCGTACAGGCGGTCGGCGGACGCATTCCGGTGTTCGTCGATGGCGGATTCCGCCATGGAACAGACATTTACAAGGCGCTGGCATCGGGTGCGCGCGGCGTCGGCATCGGCCGGCCGTACATCTGGGGTCTCTCCGCCTTCGGTCAGGAAGGCGTCGAGCGTGTGCTCGAGATCCTCCGCGCGGAACTCACGTTGACGATGCGTCAGATGGGAACGCCGACGATCCGCGACATCACGCCGGCACGTCTGGCGCGGATGCAGACCACGTAGTCTGGCGAGCACAAGTGTGAAGTTCGAAGTGCGAAGTAAGTTCGAGGTGTGGCGCACTTCGAACCTCTCCCTTACTTCGAACTTCGACCTTCGACCTTCGAACTTCCTATCGGATTCCCGTATCAAAAGTGAGCCGCACGACGGTGAGCATGCCGTTGTCCGCAACCGTCACTGACTTGCGCTGAAATGAGGCTCCAATGATCGGCGCATCGGCGGCAGGAACAACCGTGTACGCGCCCGGTTTCAAATAGACGGTGAACTGACCTGCCGCATCGGACTGAAACTGCGCGACGCGGCGATTGTCCTGTTCGACCGTAAAGGTCGCGCTGAATGGCGCATCACATGGGACATCCACCCGGCAGACTGGCGTCACTGGACCGCGCATCACGACGCCCGTGAGGCCCGTCATCGTCGACGGCGATGGTGCCGCCGACGCGCACGCAGTTATTGCGGCCGCGATGCCGATGAGGACAATGCGCAATGCTCCATGCCCCATGCTCAATGCCCAACGAGGTTCAATACTCAATACTGATTCTTCAACCTGATACCCGAATCGTCGCAATTCTTGGACCAATCGATTTCGCTTGAACGAATAGAATCGCAATGGAGTCGGATAGTAGATTTCGAATGTTCGAAAACAATTCCGGGAGTTAACAACCCATGCACCGGCCGAATGCACGTGAGCTCGTGCTTTTCGAATTCGAAACATTCATACACCCGATGGTGCGTGAACGAAGTGAAGGTAATAGTTACTTTCTCAGGAGTGATTACGAGGGTGACAAAAGGCCATGTTGCGCTGCGATACCCAAACAGTCGCTGGCGGAGCACAGGTCCCCAATGCAAGCCGCCGACGTCTCGATATTGCTCGACATTATTCAGATCGTAGGGCTGCCGTTGGTTACTCCAATCCATTTGAGTTCCGCGCCGAATCGATGAAACAGGTCTGATCATCGCACCAACTTCAGAGCTCCATTGGGCATTGGGCATTCGGCATTGAGTATTGAGCTTTTGAGGTACCATCCGCCACAAGGCTCGATCAGGAAGGAGCGGACGTGAGCGGATCCAGGGAATCGAAGCATCAGCGCCTTGAACGTCGCGAATTTCTGCAGAAAGGCGCGCTCGCGGGCGCCGCCGCGATCGTCGGTTCGACGGCCGAGTTGGGGGGCCAATCGACTGCGCCCTCCGCGGTGCCCGCCTCGCCCGCCCCCGTCGCCCCGACCACGCCAATCATGACCGCCGCCGGCGAGGCGATCGGACCCGGCGAGGTGCAGATTCTCCGCGACAACCAGCGTAGCGGCTCCGACTTCATGGTCGATGTGCTGAAGGCGCTTGGCTTCGAGTATGTCGCCGCCAATCCCGGCTCGAGTTTCCGTGGCCTGCACGAATCGATCATCAACTATGGCGGCAACAAGAGCCCCGAGCTGATCACCTGCATGCACGAGGAATCGGCCGTCGCCATGGCACATGGCTACTACAAAGCCGAGGGCAAGCCGATGCTCGTCGCGGCGCACGGCACCGTCGGCCTGCAGCACGCGTCGATGGCGCTCTACAACGCGTGGTGCGATCGCGTGCCCGTCTACGTCGTGATCGGCAACTACAACGATGCGGCGGTGCGCCGTCCGGCCGAGTGGTATCACGGCGTCCAGGATGCCGCGCTGATGGTCCGCGACTTCACGAAATGGGACGACACGCCCTGGTCGCTCACGCACTTCGCCGAGTCCGCCGTCCGCGCGTACAACGTCGCGGTCACACCGCCGATGGCGCCTGTGGTGCTGGTGCTCGACGGCATCCTGCAGGAAGAGGGGTTCGACAGCAACAAGCTCCCCGCCATTCCGAAGGCGCCGATCCCCGCGGCGCCGCAGGGCGACTCGGCGTCGGTCGAACAGGCCGCGCGAATGCTGGTCGCCGCGGAGAGTCCAGTACTCGTCGTCGATCGCCTCGCACGCACGCCGAACGGGATGAAGCTGCTGGTGGAGCTCGCCGAGCTGGTTGGGGCAGGTGTCGTCGACCAGACGAGCCGCATGAACTTCCCCACGCGGCATCCGCTGAATCAGAGCCTCCGGGCCGCAGCGGCGATCGGCGACGCGGATCTCGTCGTCGGTCTCGAAGTCGCCGATTTCTGGGCCAGCGTCAACGCACTTCGCGACCAGCTCCATCGCTCGACGCGCCGGATCGCCAAGCCTGGCGCAAAGATGGTCACGATCACCACCGGCGATCTCTACGTCCGCGCGAACTACCAGGACTTCCGGAGGCTGCAGGACGTCGACCTCGCGATCGCCGCCGACGGTGAAGCGACGCTGCCGGCGCTGATCGAGGCAGTCAAGCGACTCGCCTCCTCCGATCGGAAGCGCGTACTCCAGGAGCGCGCGACCAAACTCGCGGATCTGAGCCGCGTCGCCGCGGACCGTGCCCGCGTGAACGCGAGCTACGCGTGGAATGCGAGCCCGGTCAGCACCGCACGCCTCGCCGCGGAGCTGTGGGCGCAGATCAAGACGGAGGATTGGTCGCTCGTGTCGAGTTACTACACGAGCGATCTCGGCGGCTGGCCGCGGCGTCTGTGGAACTTCGACAAGCCATATCAGTGGCTCGGCCACGCCGGCGGCGGAGGCATCGGATACGGTGCACCGGCGTCAGTCGGCGGTGCGCTCGCGAACAAGAAACATGGCCGCCTCTCGGTCGCGATCCAGACGGACGGTGATCTGATGTACGCGCCAGGCGTGCTCTGGACCGCCGCGCACCACCGCATCCCGCTGCTGAGCGTGATGAACAACAACCGCGCGTACCACATGGAGCTGATGCACGTGCAGCGCATGTGCAACGCGCGAAACCGCAGCGTCGATCGCGGCGCCATCGGCAGCCAGATCATCGATCCGAATATCGATTACGCGAAGCTCGCCGTCAGCATGGGCGTCTATGCGGAGGGCCCGATCGAGAATCCCGCGGACCTCGGCCCCGCGCTCAAGCGCGCGATTGCCGTCGTCAAGCGCGGCGAGCCGGCCCTGGTCGATGTTGTTACGCAGGTGAGATAGGGAGACGCGTATGTCGCACCAGGCGGCTCGCCTCAGAGACGCAGAGACGCAGAGAAAGCCAAAGTTCCTCTGTGTCTCTGAGTCTCTGTGGCTCGTGATCGTGATCATCGTCGCGACGATGGTTACTGTGGCCGCTCAGATTCGTCCGACCCCGCAGGCGCCGCCCAGACGAACGGCGCCACCGCCGAAGACGGCGCCGCAGCCGAAGCGCGAGAGTCCCGAACCGGAAGACAAGAAGCCGGCGACCGAAGGGTCCGCGCCGCAACAGCCAGCAAGTGCACCGGAGCGCGGACCGCAAGGGTCCGCGCTACAGGTGTCCAATGATCCAGCGGTGAATGCCGGGGCGGCGTTATACAGGAAGAACGGCTGCTACGAGTGCCATGTCAACGACGGCCAGGGTGGTCCGCAGGGTCCACGCCTCGGACCGAATCCGATCCCGCTCCCACGGTTCGTGGCGTATGTCAGGAACCCGGCGGGCGATATGCCGCCGTTCACCGCGAAGGTGATCTCAGACGACGATCTCGCGAAGATTTACGCGTTCCTCCAGTCGCGGCCGATGCCGCCGCAGGTGAAGGACATTCCGCTGTTGGCGCCGTGACGGTGCCGATCCAGCGTCTCCTGGAGACCGCGCTGTATTGTGACGACGTCGCTCGAACCGCGGCGTTCTATCAGGAGCTCCTTGGACGCCGTCCGATGCTCGAGTCGGAGCGCCTCGTGGCGTTCGATGCCGGACAAGCGACCGTGCTCCTGATTTTTCACCGTGGGCACGCGCAGCCGCTGCAGACGCTCGGAGGCATGGTGCCAGGACATGACGGCGCCGGACCCGTCCACATTGCGTTTGCGATCGACGGGTCCGACCTGGCGCCGTGGGAATCGCGGCTCCAATCTCTTGCGATTCCGATCGAGAGCCGAGTAACCTGGGAAAGCGGCGGCGTCAGCATCTACTTCCGCGATCCCGACGGGCGCTCCGTCGAGCTCGCGACACCCGGTCTGTGGCCGACTTACTGACCTGACCGTTGAAGTGCGAAGGTCGACTTCTCACTCACTTCGAACTTCACACTTTCGTTTGCTGCAACAGCTCACGCAGCGCCGCTGACACGGCGCCGGGATTCTCTCTCGGCACGAAATGTCCTACTCCGCTCACGACGCGGCGGGCTTTCAACGACGTGAAGGCCGCGCGTTCCGCCGGGGAGTCCGCTGGCGGCGATCCGACGCCATCGTCGGCGCCATAGAGCACGATCGACGGAACTTCGATCTTCGGACGCATCGCAAGCCGCTTCTCCACGTCCGCGAACCTCGGATCGCCTGGCGCACCCAGATTGCGATGACGATAGGAGTGAATCACGCAATCGACGAAGTCAGGGTTGTCGAACGACGGCGCTGTCCGGCTGTAGATGGCGTCGGTGAAGTGCCACGTTGGCGACCACAGCTGCCACAGCAGCCGGCACAACGGACGACGGTTCGCGGCGAGTCCGAGACGGCCGCGCTCCGTGTTGAAGTACCACTGATACCAGAGGGCACGCTCCCGCTCGGGCGCAAGCGGCTGCGGGGGCGAGATCGTGTCCTGGATCGTGTAGCCGCCGATGAAAACCGCGGCTCGAACCCGATCCGGATGCAGCGCCGCAGCGATGCAGGCGGCGCGATTGCCCCAGTCGTAGCCTGCGACCGCAAACCGCGGCAACCCGAGCGCATCGGCGAAGTCGATGAGGTCCTGGCCAATCGCCGCCTGCTCCGCCATCCGCGGACCTGAGGGATTCCGGAAGCGCGTTGTCCCGTAACCGCGCAGGTACGGCACGAGCACGCGGTATCCGTCGTTCACGAGCGGCGGCGTTACGCCGTCCCACGCCCGCACATCGTCGGGAAAACCATGGAGCAGGATGATCGGAAAGCCCTGCGGGTTGCCGCTTTCCTCGAATCCGACGTGCAGTATCGGCGTGTCGACGGTGCGGAGTCGTGCCCCGGCATTCGGCGGCGCCACCGGCTGCCGCTGGCCGAGCGCGTTCGCCGGACGACCGACTGCCAGCGCCGCGAACGCGACGCCGGATTTCAGCAACAGCCTGCGTCTTCGGTGCATCGAAAATGAAGGCCGACCTGAAGGTCGGCCTCTACGTTGGTCAGCCTCTACCTGAACGTCCGCCTCTACGTTGGCCAGTCCCGTAGGGGCCGACCTTCAGGTCGGCCCCCACGCTAAACAATCTCTGCGTCTCTGAGTCTCTGTGGCTCGTGATCGCGACTACGGACTTAGTTCGTCGCCTTGCTGCCCGGTGACGGCGGCATCGGACGCGACGAGACGTAGGCGACGATGTTGACGTAGTCCTCGTTGGTCAGCTTGGCGACCACGGGCTTCATCAGCTCGCTCCATTCACCGTGGCGCGCCCCCACCTGGATGTCGTACATCTGCCGCGCGAGGTAGCTCGGCGAACGGCCGGCGATGCCGGGTACGGGACCGCTGCCGCGCAGATCTGCTCCATGGCAGTGCGTGCACGCGATCGTCTTGCCGTTGCCTCCAGTGGTCACGAGCGCCTCACCCTTCTTGATCGCTCCCGGCGGCACGTACGCCACGAATCCCGACCGCGGATTCCGCAGCGGTTCGGTCTGCTCGTCGTCTTCCGGCGTTTCGATCACCCGCATGCCGATCGGCTCCATGCCGCCCTCGTGCGCCTTGAAGAAGATCGATCCTTCCGCCTCGGTCTTGGGCACAGTCTTCGCCTCGACCACGCGCACCCACTGCGTCCACGGCGTGGACGAGAAGTACTCGGCGGCGGCCTGCATCTCCTCGGGCGTCATGTTTTTCGCGAACGTGATCATCTGGTTGACGTTCACCTTCCGCGGATCGCCCGGCTTGCGCAGATCGTTCTTGAAGTCGTGCAGCGTCTGGATGATGTAGGCCACCGGCAAGCCCGCGACTCCGCCGTTGCTCGGCCGACCCTTGCCGTTCGGGTAATGGCAGTAGGAACACGACCGCACTGCCGGCTGCCGGCCGACGGCGACGATTGCCGGCATCGCCGGATGGTCCTCGGGGAACCAGTCCGCCGGTCCGCGCAGATCCGCGATCTGCGCGACAGTAAACGCGCGCGTCGTGCCTGCAATGTGATGGACCGACGTGTCTTCCGGCGGGGCCGGCGGACGCGGAGTCCCGGGCGGTGGCGGCGGCGTGATCGCGTACGCCCACGCAGGATAGTTCGGCCCTGACGGAGCCGCAGCTGGAGGCGCGGCCCCACCGCCGCGCTGCGCGGCTGCCGTGACAGTAAGCAACGCCGCGCACGCGGCGACACAGAGAAGTCTTTTCATGTGGCCCTCTTCGCGAGATGAACAACGCGGAATCTGATCATCACTTCTTGACGGCGTCGGCCTGGATGGTGTTGTCGTTGGCTGCCCTTTACCGGTCCACGTAATTCAAGCCAAGCGTCTTTCCGTTCGGCAGCAGTACGGAGATGACGCGTCCTACGGGCTGCCCGCTCTTGACCGGTTCGAGCGTTACCGTGACCTTGTCTCCCGCCGTGAACGTCCGCTTGCTCCAGCCTCGCTCGGTCATGTCGGCGGCGTTGCTGGTCTCGACGACCCAGTTGACGACCTTGCCGCCTTGATCCTTGACGTCGAACTTCAGCCAGCAATGCGGGTTGGCCCAATCCCACTCGGTGACCGTTCCGGTCAGTTCCAGTCTCTTGCCCGCATCGAAGGCGGCATTGCCGTGATGGGCAAACACCGGAGTCGCCACCACGACACCGGCCAGCAGCACCCACAGGAAGGTCTTCATGCGCTTCTCCTCAGAGGTCAATTCGAACCGAACTACTTCTTGACGATACCGCTTGCCGGATCGCCGAAATCCTTGCTGTACGACTCCATGTCGGAGGGCGCGCAGAGCATTTCGATGATGTCGTAATCGGGCGCGTGCAGTTTCATCGGGAATTTGTCCATGGCCACCCACGGCTTGGTGAAGAATTTGGGATCCTCCACGGTGACGGTGATCTCCATGAGATTCGAATTGACCCGGTGGAACCGTTCCTCGACCTTCATCTGATCGCTCATCGGCCGGCCGGTCTCGTCCAGCCATACTCGTGGCTCTCCGAGCAGGCCAATCGTGTTGACCACGAACGTGGTGTCGTCCGCCCACTTGCCGACGGAATATCCGTACCACCGGTTGTCCGGGAGCTCTTTCGGGAAATCGCGTCCGTCGGTCCAGATGACGCGGTACCGCTTGTCATACTGGTACAGGATGACGACCTTGTTTGGATTCTGAAGAATTTCCGTGTGACGCAGTTGATAAAAATCGGCACGCGGAAAGCCGAGCGGATCACAGTGATTCCGGGGATCGTTGCTCAGCGAGGGGAGGACGCTGCGGTAGCCGTACAGCGCTTTATGGCTGTCATAGGCGGCTTTGCCTGCAGGCGTAAACGGCGGCTCGTGTACGCCGTCGCTGGGCATGGAAACAGGACCGTTGGCCTGAATGCCCGCGCCGGGACCGTTTGCCGGCTCCCAGGTACCAGAAATATCGTGAGTCGGCGCCGGTCCCGGGGCCTTTCCTCCGGCCAGCGGGTTCTTCACCGGGTTACCCCAGCCATCGACAACCGTCAAATCTGCTGTGGACTGTACTCCACGTCCGCCACGATTGCCGCCTGTCGTCTGCCCGCCACCTTGCCCCCGCTGCCCTCTGCCTCCCTGAGCGAGTCCAATAGCTGAAGCCAGTAATATCGCCGCCACTATCAGGTGCCATCGCTTCATAGTGCCGAAGTCTACAACCATCGCCGGTTTGAAATCACGGGGGATCCGTGCTGAAATCGCCCGGCATGAAACGGGGCGTACTGGGCGTAACGATGAATGTGTGTGCGGCGCTGGCGTTGAGCGTTGTGGCAGTCGCAACTCAATCCCCGCCTTCGCCCGCCGACGGAGTCGTGCTCGCGGAGCAATACTTCAAGAACGTCCAGGCGCTGCGGGGGATACCGGTTGACGAGTTCATGGACACGATGGGCATGTTTGCCGCTGCCACGGGCATGAACTGCGTCGATTGCCATGTGCCGGACGCGGGGGGCGACTGGGCGAAATACGCCGATGACACCACCTTCAAACGAACCACCCGCAGGATGGTGACCATGGTGAATACCCTCAACGAGGGGTCCTTTGGCGGACGTCCGCTGGTCACCTGCTTCACATGCCATCGCGGTTTGAAGGTTCCCGCCACGCTGCCCAGCCTCGATCTGCAATATGGCGATCCGCCACCGGTGGACCCAGACCAAATTACGCGATCCGCCCCGGGCGCACCGACGGCCGATCAGATTCTAGACAAGTATCTGCAGGCCCTCGGCGGCGCGCAGCGAGTGGCTGGAATCACCAGCATCACCGGCAAAGGGTCCTACCGCGCCTATGACGATTTCGAATTGTCCCCGCTCGACCTCTACGCAAAGGCCCCCGATCAACGTGCAACCATCCAGCATTCGCCATACGGAGATATGACCATCACATACGACGGCAAGAACGCCTGGATGGCGGCGCCCAGGGATATTCGGCCATTTCCGGTCGTTCAGTACAGTGGAGGAAACCTGGACGGCGCGCGCATCGATGCCATTCTGGAGTTTCCCGGACGGCTCAAACAGGCGCTCACCAATTGGAGAGTCGGCCCGGAGAGCTCGGTGGACGATCAGGATGTGCAAATCGTTCAGGCCACCACCACGAATGGTTTTCTGGTGAAACTGTATTTCGACATCAAGACCGGCCTTCTGCTGCGTTCGGTGCGATATTCGGATTCGCCCGTGGGCAGAGTGCCGGTGCGCGTCGATTATTCGGACTATCGGGCGGTCTCTGGTGTCAAAGTCCCGTTCAAGCGCGTGGCCACATGGACCGATGGCCGGACCGTTTTTCAGCTGGATTCGGTGCAGGTGAATACGGCAGTCGATGCGTCCAGGTTCGCAAAACCCCAACCGCCGGCGCCGCCGAAACGCTGAGAGCGGCGACAGCAATTCTCGGTGATGTTGAGACGCGTCGCGCTTTGACCCCTCGTGACCCTGGGCATATACTCGGGCGGCCCTTTCGAGTGCAGATTGGAGCGTAATCCTATGAAAAGGCTGTTTCAGGCGAGTTTGCTGCTGTTGGTTGTCGTTGCAGGTTCAACCCCCTTGCTCGCGCACCACGGGAATGCGTCGTACGAGAACAAGGAGACCACCATCAAGGGGAAGGTCACACAATGGCTGTGGACGAATCCGCATTCGTTCCTGATGGTCGACGTGACCGATGAGAACGGTAAAGTCGTGCACTGGATCTGCGAAAATAACGCGCCATCCACACTCGTCAATTTCGGTTTCACCGCCAAGACGTTCAAGGCCGGGGACGAAGTGACGGTCGTGATGTCGGCCGTGGCGAAGAACGGCACGCCTGCCGGGCGAATCACCAGGGTCATCCTCGCCGATGGCTTTGTCATGAACTCCGAGGTGAGATAGGCGTACTCTGCGCGCAGAAAGGACCATCAAGATGCCACGGCGTTTTGTTGCCTCAGCGATTGCAATTGCGGCGTTGACGCTCTCTTCTGTGATGCAGGCTCAAGCACCTGCTGGGGGACAGGGCAGAGGCGGAGGCGGCCAGGCGGGTGGCCGAGGGCGCGGCGCCGCAGCGGTGCCTGCTCCGAACGGACAGAACGAGAACATCCACGTCGATGGCTGGAACCGGAAGCAGGAGTCTCTGGAGGCAACTGGAAAGAAGCCAGGACCCGCTCCGGCTCGTGACCTGTCCGGGATTTGGGAGCCAGTGCCGCGCTATCGCGATGGAGTGTTTGCGAGCGGCCCCAGGGACATGCCCTCGGACAAAGCCCATGAGGCGATGATGCCGTACACGCCGCAGGGAAAAGAGGCGATGGCGTCTCATAAAGCGGGGTTTGGCGTCAACATCGCCCCGATTGCGGAGATCAACGATCCGTTCGACACCTGTGACCCGATCGGGTTCCCGCGCATCATCCTCTTCAACCTGAGAGCGGTGCAGATCGTTCAAACCCCGAAACAGGTCCTGATGCTCTATCAGAACACGCGGACATTCCGTACGATCTGGACGGACCGAGAGCTCCCAAAAGCTGCCGAGATTACCGAGCCGCGATGGTTCGGCTATTCAGTGGGCAAGTGGACGGACCCGACGACGCTGGTCGTCACCACCACCGGATTGGAC
>Ga0114129_10010396_pt1 | contig 13275 bp, 12 predicted proteins | sample RhiMetdeltSRZDD1_FD_80071 | JGI IMG/M metagenome (GOLD analysis project Ga0114129, IMG submission 80071) | Populus rhizosphere microbial communities from Tennessee, USA - Rhizosphere MetaG P. deltoides SRZDD1 (version 2) (version 2) | ecosystem: Host-associated > Plants > Roots > Rhizosphere >...
CTACAATCATCCCGATGAGCGTAAACATAGCGCCGATGAGCGGCGTCAGCGCGTACATCAGAATCCATTGAAACGAATAGGTGTCGTTTTGTATGCGGTAAACCGAGTCGGCTGTGCCCTTAGAGTCGTGATAAGAGAAACTCAGCCGCTGTACGTGACTGAACAGCTGCGCGCGGAACCCCAGGAGCAACTGCTCCCCGGCATAACTAACAAGCATCGTATTACACAAGCCTCGAAGCTGGTCGAGCAGTGCGATAGCGAGCACCAGACCAACGGCAACCAGCAGAATAGCACTGCCGGAATTTACAAAGTTGGCAGGCAGCGAGGCCGTGAGAAACCCCGGAAGTGGACAATCTCCGATGATACTGTCCACTGCAATCTTCAGGGGCAATGGCAACAAAAGTGAAAACGGGGCGGCCAGCACACTCGTCAAGAACGACAGTCCGACCGAACTCCAGTAGGGCCGGACCTCGCGCGCCAGTCGGCCCCAGAAATGCACGTAAACGTCGATATGCGTATCAGGCATTACCTAGTATCCTTGAACAGTCCCCACCTTCGGTGTCCCGGATCACTGTCTTCAGGACTCCGTCGTCACCACTGCCACACCGAACCCATCAAAGCGAATGGTTCCGTCATGATCTGCATGCGTAATCTGATTATGCGTGCCGCCGTCAATCTTGAGAACGGTTCGCAGACCTGTGATTCCGGGAACCAGATTCGCAAGGTCAAAGCTTGCCGGCTCTTCCTTCTGATGGACGACGAGCGCGCTGCGCCTCCCGCTCTGATCGCGGGCAACGACAACATCGACGCTGCCATTACCGCTCGGGCCGGTCGGGAATGAAATCCAGTCTCCCGGGTGGATATATTGGGCGCATAGTTTCTTAGCATAGAACGAAGGCCAAGGATCGCCGTACTTGTTCATCATACCGTAACCGCCGGCATCCTCGGTACCGACCCAGAACATCTCAGCATCAACCTGAGCGCGCATGAGTTGCAGCAATGCGGAGATGTAGTAAGTGGCGCCGAAGATTGAATGGTTGAACCGCGCTCGGACTGGCTCGGTGTAGTGCGAATGGCAATTCAGCTCACCACAGATATTGAGCATGCCGCGTCCCTCAAGCATCTGCCCGATCACGCGAGCGCGGTTCTGGTATTTGCCGATTAACCCCATCAGCAGTCGGCGATGGGCGGCGCCGTCGGCCGGCGCATTGTTTTCGCCATGCTCGCGCCAGTCTCCGTAGCAGTGCCAATCGAGGAATCCAATCAGCTCGTTATCGATCTCATTGAGAAATCGCCAGACCCAGTCCATCCAGAAGGGTTGAAATCCCTCGACTCCGGGACCGCCAATGAGCGGCCTGCGACCTTGCAGGTGCGGCTTGAGCCAGCGCAGGCAGCGGTCGGCGATCTGCTCATAGATGTGGCGGTATTGCGCGAAGGTGACTGGCCCACTGATCCACTCATTGTTCGGTTCGTTCCAGACGCACAAGTACCAATCTCGGACCACGTCACCACCCCATTGTTCAATACAGCGGCGTACGACATCACCGCTCCGATCGGCGAACTCAGTAACGGCCTCAAGATCATTCACCGGTTTGTGCATCTTGGCGAACGTGATCATGGGCTTGGCCCCGGTGTTCAATACAGCCTGTACATATGACGCGAAGATCGGCCATTGCGTCACCGGGTCGGGCGCGCCCTTGTCATAGAGGAACAATCGAATGATGCGCGAATCAATATCGCGCAGGTGCTGCTGGATACGCTGGGAGGACTCGCCCAGTGCAAACGCCTGACAGGCGTCAGCCTGGTTGATACCGTAGCACATGCGCATCTGGATCTCATCGTTCTGGCTCATCCATCAATCCCCGACAATTTCAAGTAACTCCTTGATCCGGGCGGCATAGGAATAGCGCTGGGCGAGGACATGGCGAAGCTCGCGCACGACCTGGAGATAATGCTGCCGCCGCTCCAAGAGGTCTGTGATCCTGTCCTCCGGGCGGTGTTCTGGCAGAACCAATTCCAGCCCCGCGGGGCCGTATACGTCCGCAACAAAGTCCCGTTGCTGGCAAAACAGCGGAATCGTGTTGGCGGCGGGCGTTTCGAAAGTACGGCATGTGACCATATTGAGATGATCAAACAGCGGCCGATAGATGACCGGGCTGAATAAGCCCCGGCTCATCCAGCCGATCACCTCGTCGAAGCGGATCGGAGGAATGACTTCAACCCCAAGCCGCCGCAGGTAGGCAGGATCATGGCGATAGGCGTCTTCTGGCAGAACCGGCTTGGCCCATGGCGCGGGGCTGTCCCAGCCGTTGCCGACAAGAGCCATCCGGCCGACACGCTGGATTACCGGCTCCACCGTGCGGAGCACACGCTCAATGCCGCGCCAGCGAAACCAGTTGTTGCCGACATAGACCATGCCGAATTCCTTGCGGTCGAAATCGAGCGGTACTTCCCAGGACCGGTCATAACCATGAAAGAAAAACGGCCTGACGTTCGGGCGCAGGGGGTGATACGTCGGCTGAAGGATTATGTCGGAGATGCTGTCACAAATCTCCAGCCACTCACGACTCCGCTCGGCGTCGGCGTGGTTGATGTCGCCGGTCACATGGATGGTGTCGTTGTACTTCCCGTCACAATCAATCACCACGCGGCGCGAGCGAGGGATTCGCGAGAGGAGCCGGGTCCAGGCCAACAGGTCCCCGTATTGTAGCTCGGTCGTGAACTCGAAGATGAAGATGGCGGCGTCTACAGATGACACATCCGTCGTGTAATTGAACGCCGACGGCCTCCCCGGCGCGCCGAAGAGCACCACCTCGTGCCCGAGCGTCTTTGCGACGCGCACGTAGTGAAACATGTCTTGGGCGCTGCCGCGATCTTCAAGCACGTGGTGGATGAACATGAGCCGCATCGGACGTTGCCTTTCTCATTCAGCTACAATTCGCACCAGTTCCTGCAGGCGCACGGCGTAAGAGTGTTTTTCAGCCAGGTGCTGCCGGATGTCGCGCACAATCTGGGCGTACGCTTCCGGCCGGCGTAAGATATCGAGGATCTGCTCCGACGCTGCAGCACCGTCACGCAGCACCAGCTCTACGGCTCGCTCCCCGTAGATAGCCCTGACATAGTCGGCATCCTGGGCGAACAGCGGGATTGTGTTGGCGGCAGGCGTCTCGAAGGTGCGGCAGGTCACCAAACTGAGATGATTGAATAGCGGACGAATCAGCACCGGATTGAAGATCGCAGTGCCCATTGTGGGGATGACCTGGTCGACGGTGATCGGTCCGCACAGCTCGATGTCCAGCCGCCGCAGATAGTCAGGGTCTGTGAAATAGGCTTGCTCGCGCAGCGGCGACTGCACCCACCAAGGCATTGCAGCCCAGTCCTGCCCGACCAGCGCCGCCCGGCCGAGTTGCTCGCGGATAGGCTCGATCGCCCGAAGCACACGCTGCAGCTCCTTCCACCGAAACCAATTATTGCCGACGTAGATCATCCCGTAGTCTTTGTGGTCGAGATCCAGAGGTCTTTCCCATGCCGAGTCATAGGCGTGGAAAAGGAAGGGGCGGACGTTCGGACGCAGTGGGCGATAAGTCGGCTGGAAGATCTTGTCAGATAGGCTGTCGTAAAGTTCGGTGCGGCAACGGCTGGCGTCGGCATCGACGTGGTTGAAGTCGCCATCGACCTGGAGCGCATCGTTGTACATCCCATCGCAATCTAGAATCACGCGGCGCTGGCGCGGCACCCGGCTAAAGAGCTTGGCGACGTTGAGATGCCCAATGCCCATTAGACCATCGCGATACATGCGGCCTTTCTTCTTATCTCCGCCGGGAAAGAGGTACAGATTCCACTCGAAAACGAAGATAACCGCGTCGGCTGATTCCAGATCGAGCGAACACTCGAATGGCGAGCCGGGCTCTTCGGGGGCGTACATGACGATCTCATGCCCCAACGAGCGTGCAACGCGGGAGTATTGGAGGATATCCTGCGCACTGCCAGCATTGCCGATGCGCCAATACACGAACATCAGTCGCATCGGGATACCTCCGTCAAGCCAAATTGGAACACCATCTGAAGCACGACCTTATTCTTTGACAATCTCAATCATTTCCCGCAGACGCGCCTTGAACGAATGTTTCTCCGCCAGGTGCTGGCGGATTCCCATCACGATCCTGGCGTATTGTTCCGGGCGTTCAACGATATCGGCGACTTTCTGCTGAGCAGCGGCGATGTCCTGCGGTAGCACCAGATCGATCGCTTCGTCACCGTAGATTTCCCGCACGTAGTCAGCATCCAGGCCGAACAGCGGAATAGTATTGGCCGCTGGTGTTTCGAATGTGCGGCAAGTGACGAAACGCAGGTGACTAAATAGCGGCCGGTAAATCACCGGGCTCAAGATACCTTTACTCATCCAGTCAATTACCTGCTCGAAAGGCACCGGCTGGATATATTCCACACTCATCTTCTTTAAATAGTTCTGATCTTTATAGAAATAGTCCTCAATATTCATCCAGCTTGCCCAGGGCGGCATCGAATCCCACCCATGTCCGACGACGGCGATCCTTCCGAAGCGTTCGCGAATCGGTTCGATAGCCCGTAGCACGCGCAGCATCGGGAAATAGCGGAACTTGGCGTGACCGACGTAGGTCATGCCATAATCCTTACCGCGGAAATCCAGCGGCCGCCCCCACGCGGGGTCGTACGCGTGAAAGAAAAACGAACGCACATTCGGCTGAACCGGGTGGAGTGTTGGTTGGTAGATTTTGTCGGCCAGGCTTTCACAGATATCCATCCACTTGCGACTTGAAGCTGCGTCGCGATGGTTCAAGTCACCTTCGATATTGATCATCTCGTTGTACGCGCCATCGCAATCGATCACGAATCGCTTATGCCTAGGTACCTTGCTCGCCAGCCGGAGCCAGTCGAGCTGATCGCCGAAACGCAACTGTGTCGTCCATTCGAAGATGAAGAAGACGGCATCTGCAGACTCGATATCAAGAGAGAACTTGAACGATGGCAGCACGCCAGGCCGACCGTAAAGTACTACTTCATGCCCAAGCTCTTCGGCCGCGCGGATGTAGTTATGCACATCCTGCGCGCTGCCTGCGTCTTCGGCGATGAAGTACACGAACATGATTCGCATAAGCCAAAGTCTCCTGGGCGCGCTTCTCAGCTCTGGATGATCTCGATCAACCTGCGCAATCGCGCCGCGTGCGAATGCTTCTCAGCTAGGTGCCGCCGGATACCCATCACCACGTCGCGGTAACGTTCGGGGCGGTGCACGATGTCCAGAATCTTCTCCTGCGGGTTCTCCTCAGGCAGGACCAGCTCCAGCCCTTGCTCGCCGTATATTTCGCGTACGTGCAGCGGATCAAGCACAAACAGCGGAATGGTGTTGGCGGCAACAGTCTCAAAGAGCCGGGGCGTGACCATCCGCAAGTGTGCAAACAGCGAGCGCAGCAGGACAGGGTTGCACCGCGCCTTGCTCATCCAGTCGATCACGCATTCGAAGCGAACCGGCGGCAGTGCTTCGACACCTAACCTCTGGAGCTTGCCGGCATCGGAAAAATACGCCTTCTCTAACTGCATCGAGTTGGCCCAATGCGGTAGCGAATCCCAGCCGTAGCCGACCAGCCCGATGCGCCCGAGCTGCTCACGCACCGCTTCAGCCCCTTTAAGCACCCGCATCATGGGTAGCCAGCGGAACTTACTGTGTCCGACATACATCATGTCGAACTCGCAGCGTCCCACGTCCAGTGGCCTTTCCCACGAAGGGTTGTAAGCATAAAAGAGAAACGGAATCACGTTTGATCGCAGCGGGTGCAGTGTTGGCTGGCAGATCTTGTCGGAAACGCTGTCGCACGTATCGATCCAGCGGCGGCATGCGGCCGCATCAGGGTGGTTATAGTCGTCAGCGACGCGGATGACATCATTGTAGTTTCCGTCCCCGTCGATAATGACCCGGCGATGACGCGGCACTTTGCTCACCAGCCGCGCCATATCGAGCTGATCACCGGGCTTTAACCGCGTCGTCCACTCGAAAATGAAAACCACGGCGTCGGCGGAATCGATATTCACGGAGTAATTCAGTGGAATCACGGGATTGCCCTTACCCGGTATCCAGCGCCCGTACACTGATACCTCGTGCCCAAGCGTGCGTGCAGCTTCCGTGTAGCCCTGTATCACCAGGCCGCTCCCCTGATCCTCCATCGCCCAATAGACGAGCATCAACTTCATAGCCTAAAACCCAATCCCATCCTGCCCCTCAGTTCATTCGCACAGCGCAGCAACGAGCTCCTCGACACGATTACGATAGGCATGGTGCGCCAGCAGATGCTGGCGCACTTCTTCTACCAGCTCCCTGTATTTCTTTGGCCGATTCAGCACGTCAACGAGCTTCTCGGCAATGCCATTGTACAGCGCTAACTCGCGGCCAGCGGGACCATAGACCATTTCCGCGTGATCCGCATTGAGCATGACCATCGGCGTTGTATCGGCGGAGAAGATCTCGAAGAATTTGGATGTTAAAATCTTCAGTTCGCGAAAAAGCGGGCGCTGGGTCATGATGTTCAGCCGGCCGGTGCTCATGACTCTGACGACTTCGGTGTATGGCACAGACGGCCTGACCTGGATATGCAATCTCTGCAGCCACTGCGGGTCAGTGCCGAAGGCGGCCTCAACGCCAAGTTCGGCAGCACCGGCAGGAATCGTGTCCCACCACGACCCGATGAAACCGATCTCCCCAAGCTGCGGACGGACCCGCTCGATCGCCGGCAACAGCTCGCGGCTGATCTGACGCCATCGCCACCAGTTATGCCCGACGCACAAGATATCGTAAGTCTTCGCCGGCGCAGCCTCCAGAGGTATCTGCTGCGCTGGATCGTAGCCGTAGAACAGCACCTTGCGCACGCCGGGCTCTCGCGGGGCAAACGTGGGCTGAAAAATCTTGTCGGCGACGAGCCGATAGTGCGTGAACCACTCTTGCCGGATGTGTTCGCACGGGTAATTTCGGTCGTAGCTTTCGGTAGAGACGATCTGATTGTACATGCCATCGGCATCGACGATCGCCCGCCGACTCCGCGGAACTTCCGCGAGTATGCGCGGCATCCGCAGCGCGCTCATCCAGTGCCGCCACGATTCTACGAGGAATACAACATAGTCGAATGCACCAACATCCGTGGAGAAGCGCACGGTGGGAAAACGCGGATCAGTGCGCCCGTAAAGCGCGATGTGATGACATGCTTCAGCGCCGGCACGCACATAATTGGAGATGGCTTGAATACTGCCGCGATCAACCTGCTGGTCCATCACAAACAAGATCCGCATACCCCCTCTCCTGGCGCCCGCAGCACTACTTCTCCAAGATAGCTGACAGCTCCTGGAAACGCCGCTGGAACGAATGACGATCCGCAAGATATGCCCGGGTTTTCAGGACCGCGTCCCAGTACACCTCGGGGCAGCGCATGATGTCCTGGATGTGGCTGGCCACGTCCTCACCCACCGCCAGCAGGCGCGCCGTCGGGCCGTAGATCGATTCGATCATCTGATTCGGCAGCATCAGCAGCGGGATCGTGTCTGAACAGAATGTTTCAAATGTGCGGTTTGTCACGATCCCGAGATGATTGAACAGCGGACGGTGGATCACCGGACAAAACCGCGCCTGGTTTACCAGCCCGATGACCTGGTCGAACGAGATGTTGCCGCGCACCTCCACACCCATGTGCTGAAGCATCGCAGGATCAGTATCAATGCCTTGAATCCCAAGCTCGGCGGCCCAATCGGGTCGGTAATCCCAGGCCCATCCGGTGAGGCAGATCCGTCCGAGTCTCTGCTTGATCGGTTCGATCTTCTGGAGCAGAGATCGCATCTGCGACCAGCGCTGCCAGTTGTTGCCAATATAGACCATGCCGTATTTCTTTTGAGCGCTTCCCTTGCCCACCCAGGCGCTGGCTGCTTCGGCGGCGGTGTCGTAGTGGCGCTCCACGGCCGCCGGGTCAAAACCATGGAACAGGAATCCGTGCGCATCCGATCGTACCGGCGCCAGCGTTGGTTGAAGGATGGTCTTGGCCACCGCGTCGAAGCCGTCGACCCATTCCCAGCCCATGTGGTTGTCCATCTTCTCGAGATGGTTGAAGTCGTGTTCGACCTGGATTGTGTCGTTGTATCGGCCGGCGCAATCGACGATAATCCGCCGTTCCCGTGGCACGCCGTCCAACAGATACGCCAAATAGGGCAGGTCCGGAAAATCTGACGGCTCGTAAACCACGAACATGACATAATCGAATACCTTGGGATCATGTGACGTCGGCACACCCGGCATGTCATCCATGGGGTCGGAGAACAGCGCCACTTCATGCCCCAGCGACTGGCCTACCCTGACGTATTTGGTTATCGTGTTGATGGCGCGTGCCGAACGATCGAACCTGGACACAATCAACAGCCTCATCCGGTCCTCCAATGTAATGCTCGAATTTCCTTCGCCTGAATTAACACACGACCTCATCCGACACTACTTCGCGCTCCCCCTGCTTCCATCGACGCCATTGACCATTGCACCGTCTTGGCCAGGCCTGTTTCAAACGAAACGCGTGGCTGCCATCCCAGTAGTTGCCGGGCGCGGGTATTGTCAGCCTCAACGTGCCGCTGCTCGCCAGATCGGCCCGGTGCGTAAATGACGGGATGATCTGCCCGGGTGCGATCAAATACGGACAGCACCGCGTCGGCAACGTCATTGATCGACAGGCGCTTGCCGCTGCCCAGGTTGATCGACTTGCCGTAACTGGCGGGATTGTCCAGCGCACCGACCCATCCACGATGTCACTAATATAAATAAAATCGCGTGACTGCTCGCCGTCGCCAAAGATCGTGATTGGCTCGCCACGCAGGAGATTCCCAATGAAGATCCCCAGTACGCCCTGATACGGGTTGTTCAGCACCTGGCGGGGGCCGTATACATTATACATGCGGAACGCGGTAATCTGGAACGGGAAGTCCAGGTCGCGCCGCGCGGCAGTGGCATGCACGTAGCGCTCACCCGCATACTTGGTGATGCCGTAATAAGACACCGGCTCACAAGGCGAATCCTCCGGCGTCGGCAGCGGGACATCGCTGCCATAGACTGTCATTGAGCTGGCATATAGCAATCGCTGCACCCGATGCTTCACGCACAGCGTTAGAACGTTCAGTGTGCCCTGCACATTGGTCCGTAGATCGACCACCGGGTCTGTGTAGGAGCGGATCAATGAAACTTGACCGGCGATGTGCAAGACCGCGTCCAGTCCGCCGGAGAACGCTTGCTCCAAAGCCTCGATTTGGCTCACATCGCCCTGGACAAACCGTGCCGCCGGAACGTTCTCGCGCAAGCCCGTCGCGAGGTTGTCATATACGACCACTTCGTGCCCGTCCGCGACCAGACGATCTGCCATATGTGAGCCGATGAACCCGGCTCCGCCCGTGACTAGGACCTTCACGCGGTCTTCTCCTCAGCCATGACTTGCAGGGCGTCACCCGCCGTGAGCGTGTGGAATAGGCTCCTGTTGGACGACACCCACTCCCACAGACGGCGAATGCCTGTCTCCTTGTCGACTTGAGGTTGCCAACCCATGTGCTGGTCGGCCTTGCGGATATCGCTGACGTAGCACGGTTGGTCGCCGGGGCGCCAGTGATCGAAACGGACGGGGATGTGCTCGCCGCTTAACGCCACCAGGAACTCGCCAAACTCCCTCCAAATGGAGAGGGTGTTAGACGGCCCTCCACCGATGTTATAGACCTGGCCTGCTGTTGTGTCGATCTTCTCCACAGCTAAACGGAAAGCGCGGACCAGGTCATCAATGAACAGAACATCTCGCACCTGCTTACCGTCGCCGTAGATAGTAATGGGGCGACGGGTGGCGGCCGCAATCATGAAATGTGCTAGCCATCCCTGGTCCTCTGTGCCAAACTGCCTGGGACCATAGATGCAGCTCATGCGAAAGACCACCGTCGGCAAGTCGTAGATGCGAGCGTAGTCACGTACGTATTGATCCATCGCCCCCTTGGAACAGCCATAGGGCGAGTGAAAATCCAGCGGTCGGGACTCCGAGATGCCGTGCGGGAAGTCGCGGTACTCGTAGCGCGTTTCGCCCCTCACCACCGCCACGTCTTCCATGCCACCATATACCTTATTCGTTGACGTGAAGACGACAATGGGCTGACGGCCGCTCAGCCGGGCGCTTTCCAAGAGATTAAGCGTGCCCAGTGCGTTGATCTCAAAGTCAGTGCGTGGGTCCGTAACAGACGAAGTGACGGCCACCTGCGCTGCTAAGTGATAGATAACGTCGGCATCTGACGCCGCGGCTCGGAGAGCGTCAAAATCGCGCACGTCGCCCTGGATGCAACTGAGGTGACCGTTCTGATGTTGGCTCGATAGCCAGGCCAGATTGCGCTCGCTGCCGGGACGAGAGAGCGCATCGAAGATCGTGACGTTATGCCCGTCGCGTAGCAAGCTATGAACCAGATTGGAGCCAACAAACCCAGCACCACCTGTCACCAGAATTGTTCCCGTCATTCGCCAGTCCTCCCTTTGATACCCCTATGGGCCTGTTCGAAAACCGCATCACAGACTTTCAGAACTTACTGAGGTTTTGCAAAGTTAGGAACAGGCGAAGACAGCCTTGATAGCGGCAACGGACCAATGCTCCACGGTCAGTTTGTCCACCACCCAATCGATCATGCGCTCCACGGTCTCGGCTTTCACGGCCCCACAGGCTTCGCCGATGGTCGTCAGCGTCCGCCGCGCCCCGTCCTGCGCACGACTCTGCTGCAACGAGCGCATGCGGAGACTAGACGCGGCACTGCCGAGAGCCACATGGCGGGGCTGCCCTGCGCCACTGCGCACCTGAGAGTCTCCCAGCCCCCATGGCTGCGTGCCGTCCCGATGAAACGGCGCGGTCCCTGGCCCGCGCTGGCGCTAGCCCAGCACTCTCCGTATGACTTCCCAGCCCAGACGGTTGCGCCCCAACGCGTTGCTCGCCTCTTGGGCGTCGCGCTCGCGCCACAACAGCCCGATCCGCACGGGATGGTGCACGTCGGGAATGCGCCTCTGTTGGCTGCAGGACCCATAGCGCGGACTCCCCATCCGCACCGGTTGCTTCGCCTCCCAGGGCATCTGTCGTGCGCCCTCTTGGCGTTTGTGCTCCCGGCCGGTATACCCGACCTTCCGGTGCAGCTTCCGGGCCCCCACATCCGCCCGCTGCTTCCTCTGGAGGTGGTTGAGGAGCTTGGCGCTCGTAACATAGCGAGCCAACGTCAAGTCCCCTGGGATGCCCCGCTGGATGGCGTCGTCAAGCAGCGCCATACCCAGCAGGGTGTGGTCTTGGCACGCCGCCGCCGCACAGGCCTCCCGTTTCTGAAAGCGGCGCCACTCGCTGGGGGAGTGCGCCCCCGCGGGACACCCAGAGTGCGAGATCACCTCAGCATGGGCCCTCACAGGGCGTTGGGCAGCCTGATCCCAGAACCAGCCCACCGCTTCGCTCAGTTTGCCCTCAGGCGTCACCCGCGTCTTGGCACTGGCCATGACACCACGCGGGCTGGACTGCGTGTGCGGGGCCTGTTGCCACCATGCCAGGCGCTTGTCGTTGCGCCCCTGGACATCCCAGTGCCCCTCGGTCAGCCAGCGAGGCAAGCACGCTGGCTCGGTCGTGAGGGCAAACGCCCGGGTGAGGCCACTCACGGTCTTGGTTTCGGCAACGATCAGGCCCGTCAGAGACTCGGCAAAGGGGCGGCGGGCGGCTTCGGTGTCAACCACCTCACCCAAGACCGTCAGGGCATCCTGTACAATGGTTGGAAAGTCTACAATGGTCGGCATAACGGCAGCCTTCTCTCGCGGGCGAGGCCCCTGAGGAGGCCAGGGTTGGCCGCTCACTATACTCGTTGCTGCTCACTTTGCAAAACTTCAGTGACAAGGTCAGAACAACGTCCTGCAGACGTCGTCCCGCCCAGCCCTGCCTATCGCGAACCGCCTCTCTTACCACAAAGCCCTGCCGTAGCTCCACCCTCCAAAAATTGATATGGGATGGAACCAGGATAACAATATGATCTACAACTGTAGTACTAGACCACACCCTGCAGCGCCGAGCGCAGCCGTTCCTGGAGTGCATGCTGGGCCCCGGGCTGTCCGGCCAGCACCGCTGCGATATCGACCTCCTGCGCAGTAATGTGCAGGGGCCGAAAACAGATCGTCTCGTTACACAGCACCAGTGTTAATGTCTGCTGGGCGTCCAGCATCGCCTCCTCGACTTGCAACTCAGCACTGATGCTATGGACGAGGTGCTCCAGATGGGCTAATTGGGCTTCACTCAACATATGGCTACTCCCAAAGATTGACGGAGCCACATCACTCACCTCACGGTCTTCCAGCAGACGCACAGCTTCCCGCTCTACAGCGTTTATGGGACGAACGACAGACGTGGCACATCTTCGAGCCGGCTATTCAGGGTACGACAGAGCGCTTTCAAGCGTTGGACTTCCGCGGCGCCCAGTAACATCAGCGGAAACACCGTCTTGTTATGCCACAATGGCTCATCTAAATCGACCCACTGGCGGCAGCGTTCACCGTCAGGCGTGCCTGGGATCGGGGAAAATTCGGAGAGCATGAGGCGCAGCCCAAGATGATGGGCAAAATGCATCGAGGCCTCAATGTCTTGCTGGTCGGTCTGCGGGTGTGCCATGATCAAATACGCCGTGATCTGGCGGATATCTGCGCCAGCACTGACGAGGTGCTCCACGGCCTGCTCAAGTTCATGGGCATAGACTTTCCCGCCCGTGTGGCGCTGCCAGGTATAGGCACTGCTCTCAAAACCCAGAAAAAACGTCTGAAAACCTGCTTGCACCATCAAGCGCGCCACGTCTTTGGTAATAAACCGTGCATTGAGGGCATTTGGCGTATGGAAGTGCGCTTCCAGCCCGCGCTGCATGACCTGGCGCAAGAAGGGCAGCAGGATCTGGTCTGGCTTGAACAACAGGGCATCATCATAGAACGCGATATGCTGCGCACCACACTGGCGGAGCCAGGCGAGCTCCGCCAGCGCGCGCTCGAGCGGGCGCGCCGCAAAGGGTGGGTACACCTGCGGCACCGAGCAGTAGGTACACTTGAAGGGACAGCCATCGGCGAGTTTTAATATGCCCACGCGTAAGTTCGCATAGGCCTCCCAGGGGGGAACCTCTTGCAACTGCGGGGTGAGACGCAACAACTGCCAGAGGGGTTCGAGATGGTCACGGTCGATCACCAGGTCAGCCCCTAAACCA
>Ga0114129_10010397_pt1 | contig 13274 bp, 6 predicted proteins | sample RhiMetdeltSRZDD1_FD_80071 | JGI IMG/M metagenome (GOLD analysis project Ga0114129, IMG submission 80071) | Populus rhizosphere microbial communities from Tennessee, USA - Rhizosphere MetaG P. deltoides SRZDD1 (version 2) (version 2) | ecosystem: Host-associated > Plants > Roots > Rhizosphere >...
TTCACAATTTCCTTCTGTCGGTGATAGACAGCGGTTAAGATGGCGCTGCCGCCTCCCTCCCCGCGTGCGTCGACGAGCGACGGCGTCTCCGACACCATCGCTTTGACGCGATCGAGCTCCCCAGCCTTGATCGCATCGAGAAACGCGGTCGTCGTGTGAGCGCCGTTGGACATGATGAAATTCTATCGCTTCGCCGCGGCCTCGGCAGTCGTGCTGCTCGCCGCCGCCGGGCCGATCGCCGCGCAAACGCCCACGCAGCCGCCGCCCGCGCAGCAGCCGCAGCCGACTCCTGCGCCGGCGACGCCGGATGCGCAGCCGCCGCCCGCCGTGCAGACGCCGACGCCGCCCGCGCTCCGGCGCGAGCCGCCGGCCCTCGGCAGCACGATTCCCGCCGATGCGCTCGCCGAGCTGCCCGCGAGCGCCGACCTGCTCTCGCTGCTGGACGCCGCCCAGGCCGACGCGATCGCCGATCGCATCGACACCGGCGGGGTCACCGCCGGCGAGCCCGCGCGAATCGGCGCGCACGGCAGCTCGTGGACGCAGACGCGTTTCCGCCTCGGGTCGTCCGACGTCACCGAGCCGGGCGGTACCGGCGCGCCGCTGCTGCTTCCGGATCTGCACGCGTGGGAGCGCGTCGAGGTCGCGACGGGACTCATTCCGATCGACGTCAACGCCGCCGGCCTCGCGATCACGCTCGAGCCGCGGCGGCCGACGCCCGCGTGGACGCACAGCATCGAAGGGCTCTTCACCGCGCCCGCGCTCCTGTCGCGGAGCAACGTGACGACGCCCCCGGCCATTACGCGGCTCCACACGTGGGGCAACGTCAACGTGTTCAGCGCCGGGCCGATCCAGCCCGGCCGCGTCGGCCTCGTGCTCGTGCCGGCGTACACGCGATCGACGCACTACGAGCGCGACAACCCGACGCGGCTCGACACGAGCCTCGCATCCGTGTTCACGCATCTCGAGCTCACGCCCTCGCCATCGAATCTGCTGCGCACGGTCGGGTGGGGCCAGCGCGCGCGGACGCCGTTCGCCAACCGCAACGTCTTCGGGCAGCCCGCGGCGGCGGAGCACGAGGAGGGCGGCCACGTGCAGAGCGCGTGGAGCCACATCACGGCGAACGATTTCGCGTGGACGGCGTACGGCAGCTACACGGGACGCAATCGATCGCCGGACGTGCTGGCCGCGCCCGCGATCGCGATCGAGCGGCTGCGCGACGGTCCGGTGCAGGCGCTCACCAACCCGGCCAACGGCAGCGATCGCACGTGGTCGGCCGGCGTGAAAGTCGTGCCGCCGTCGGCGACGACGTTCGGGCAGCGGCAGACGGTGCGCGGAGGGATCGAAGTGTCGGGCGCGTTCGAGCGCAGCGGCGCACCGTTCAGCGGTCTGGTCGGCGAGCTGGTCAACGGGCTGCCCGCGCGCGTCTGGGTCTACGGCGCCACCGGCGCCGATTCGCGCTGGCGCCGGACGGCCTTCAGCGCCTACGCGGCGGATCGGATCGAGCTGCACCCGCGCGTGCTCGTCGACGCCGGCCTGCGGTTCGAGACGATCGGCGGATCGGCCGACGCGGCCAACAACCGCGTGCGCTGGAACAACTGGCTGCCGCGCGCGTCGCTCCGCTGGGAGATTACGGACTGGCATCGCCTCGCGGCCTTCGCGGGGTTCGGCCGGTACGGCTACACGCTGCCGCTGCAGTACTTCGCGTACGGCGATCCGTACGCGCAAACCGGGAGCGTGTACCGGTGGCGCGCGCCCGTCGGCGCAACGCTCCCCCGCAACCCGGAGATCGGCGAGCTCATCGCGCGTGTCGGCCCGGGCAGCGCCGGGAACCCGAACTTCAGCGGCATCGATCCGAAGCTCCGCCGCCCGTATCTCGACGAGTTCGCGACCGGCTTCGAATCACGCCCGACGCGCACGTCGGTCATCCGGCTCTCCGCGATCGCGCGGCGCGAGCAGTCGCTCGTCGGGCTCGAGAACGTCGGCGTGCCGCTCGGCGCGTACACGATCGTCAACATTCCCGATCCAGGCCTCGATCTCGCGAGCCCGCGCGACGACCACGATCTCGCCGTGTACAACCGCTCGCGCGCGAGCTTCGGATCGGATCGCTATCTGCTCACGAACCCATTCGGCATCGATGGCCGCGCGACCTACGTCGGCGTCGATTTCACCGGACAGACGAACATCGATCAGCTGTTCCTGATGGCGGGAGCGACCGCCGGTCGATCGGAAGGCATCTCCGCGAACCGGGGTTTCCAGGCGATCGAGAACGATCAGGGCGTCATCGGCGAGGTGTTCACGAATCCGAACGCGCGCGCGAGCGCCAAGGGCCGGCTCTTCACCGAGCGCGGCTACACGATCAAAACGGCCACCGCGTACCGGTTCGCGCACGACGTGCGGCTCGGCCTGGTCGCGCGCTATCAGGACGGCCAGCACTTCGCGCGGATCGTCATCGCCGAAAACCTCAACCAGGGACCGGAAGCGGTGCGGGCGTTTCAGAACGGGCTCACGCGGTTCACCTACTCGCTGACCGTCGACGCGCGGCTGCAGAAGGGGATCGTGCTGCCCGGGGGCCGCATCGATTTCCTCATCGATGCCTACAACCTGCTGAACACTGCGAAGGAAGTCGAGGAGTTTCCCGTCACTGGACCCTCCTCACGCCTGACCGCCGCCGTGCAGCCGCCGCGCGCGATCCACCTGGGGTTTCGGCTGGCGTTTTGATCGGCGCAAAACACGAAGAAGAAGGTCGCCTTCGCATGCGACTTCCTGCAGAGGTCCCCTGCAATCGCGCCGGCCAACAGGTCACCTCGCGTTGGTCCCGTTCTTGCCGGCTGAAACGTCATGCCCCCAGCCCAAAGCCGCCATCACATTGCTTACCTCGTCGGCCGTTCGCTTGCCTTCTGCGTCCATCCGTACGCGACGTGGCGCACTCGGTCGACCACTGAACGCGTCGTCGTCGTGCTGGGCTACTTGGGGGCCGGCTATCTCCTCGTGCTCGGTGTACTGTTCAGGTCGCTGCTGGCGGGATGAGGCCCCGTTGACATTCGTGTGATTCGACGCCGCGCCGTCCGGCGTCTGTGGTACTCTCGGTCGAACGGATGCGCCCGCACCGCGCGGGGCTGCCTCGCCAGAGGCGTCGCGGTGACTCTCCTTCGCGGGCATCCTGCCGCTGAATTCCTTCAGCTCCAACCGTTGATTGCGACCGTGTCCGATCGCGGCGCTCGAGGTGTGGCATGCCCGAAAGTCTCGGCGCTCGACTGCGCCGACAGCGTGAAGACCGACAGATTCCGCTCGGCTTCATAGCCGAGCAGACGAAGATCAGTCTCTCCCTGCTCCAGGGACTGGAAGCCGACGATGTGTCGCGGTGGCCGACGGGGATCTTCCGGCGCGCGTTCGTGCGGTCGTACGCCGCGGCGATCGGCCTCGAGGCCGAAGTCGTCGTTCGCGAGTTTCAGGAGACTCACCCCGATCCCGCTGAGCCGGCCGCGATTCCCTGTAACGGCACGGCCGTTCCGATCAAGGAACCCGACAACGGCACAGGGCCGCCGAGCCGATTCCGTTCTCTCGTCGGTTCGGCGATCGGATCGCTGACTCGCCGTCAGCCGACCGAACCCGCGCAGGCGAACGACCGACGGCCGATCCTGACTTCGGCGGCTCCCGCGACGGAAGCCGACGCGACCGAGGCGCCTGCGACCGAGCCGCCGCCGGTCGACGTTGCGAACGCGGCCGCTGAGGAGACGCCGACGCAAGCCGCTGCGGCGTGGAATCCCGACGTCGCCGCGGCCGCGCAATTGTGTACCGAGCTCGGCCGAGTGGCAGACGTCCGCGACCTGACGGTCCTGCTTGCACAGGCCGCCGGCATTCTCGGCGCGACGGGACTCGTGGTCTGGCTGTGGGACTCGCAGGCACAGCAGCTGTCGCCGGTCCTCGCTCAGGGCTACGAGGAGAAGGTGCTCGCGCTGGTGACGCCGCTCGGTGCCGACGAGAGCATCGCGACAGCCGCGGCGTTTCGCAGCGCGCAGACGACGATCGTCAAAGGCAGCGACAAGACGACGGGCGCGGTCGTCGTGCCGCTGATGGCGCGAACCGGCTGCGCCGGAGTTCTCGCAATCGAGCTCGGTGGCGAGGTCGAGCAGAATCCGCTGGTGCGTGCGCTCGCCACAATCTTCGCGTCGCTGATTGCGCCGTTGATCCAGGATGCTGTTGCGGCCACGGATCAACATCGCAAGCTCGCGTAGCGACCCTCAAATTCGTTGACAAAGCGCGGGCACGCTCCTAGTGTGGCGGCTGGAGAAGTGCCATGCTGCGAGCCTTCCGCTTCACCGCTCTCCTGTGTGCGACGCTCGTCTGCACCTCTGTCCTGGCCCAGAGCGTTGGCGCGACGCTTCAAGGGACGATCACCGATCAGCAGGGCGGCCTCATGCCCGGCGCGATGGTCATCGTCAAGAATCTCGAGACCGGCTGGACGCGCGAGCAGGCGACGGACGATCGCGGCTGGTTTCGGCTACCCGCGCTGCCGCCCGGCCGGTACGAGATGCGCGTGGAGCTGGCGGGGTTCGCCACGCAGGTGCGAAGCGGGTTCACGTTGACGACCGGCCAGGAAGCCACGGTCAACCTGACGCTGCAAGTGGAGACGATGCGGGAAACGGTGACAGTCACGGGCGAGTCGCCGCTCGTCGAAACCACTCGAAACACGCTCGGCACGGCCGTCACTCGGAACACACTCGACACGCTGCCGCTCGCCGGCCGCAACTTCGCCGGGCTCGCGATGCTCGCGCCTGGAATCGCCGGCGTCGGCGGCGGAGGCGTCAACGCGGCCGGACAGACGACGCGCAGCAACAGCTACATGGTGGACGGCGTCAGCAACGATCAGATTGTCACCGCCGGCCAGCGCGGCGGCTTCTCGCTCGAGGCGGTCCGCGAATTCGTCGTCATGTCGAACCAGTTCTCCGCCGAGTTCGGGCTGGCGTCCGGCGCCGTCGTCAGCGTGATTACGCGCTCGGGCACCAACAACGTCGAAGGGCGCGTCTTCGCGTTTCATCGCGACGACGCGTTCGACGCACAGAATCCCTTCTCGAAGGCCCAGGGCTCTGGGAAGTCGCCGTTCAGCGAGCAGCGGTATGGCGGGTTTCTCGGCGGCCCCGTGCTGCGCGACCGTCTTTTCTACTTTGGCTCGTACGAAGGCGATCGTCAGCGGACGACGTCGGTCATCACCTCGCCGCTCGTGCCGCTGGATCAGCGTGAAGCGCCCAACCCGAGCGACGGCCAACAGTGGTTCGGGAAAACCGACCAGCGGCTGACGCCGAACCATGTGCTCACGCTCAGGTACCGCGCCGACAAGAGCAGCTCGACGGGCGACGGGATCGGCGGGCTGAATTCGCGCGAGCGCGGCACCAATACGAACACCCTCAACCAGGACGTCGTCGCCAACGAGACATTCGTGATCTCGTCGCGCGCGCTCAACGAGCTCCGCTTCCAGTTCGCGCGGCAGTCGACGTTCACGAACACGAACGGCTGGAGCACGGACGGCATGCCGGAGATCAACCGGCCGACGCTCCGCACGGGCAAGGCGTACAACATGCCGCAGGGGCGCGACGAGAACCGCTGGCAGATCATCAACAACTTCTCGTACTCATGGTCGACGCACGACTTCAAGGCCGGCGCCGACCTGAGCATCATCCACGCGCCGTCGTTCTTCCCGCGGTATCGCGACGGATCGTTCACGTTCTCGACCGATCGGCCGTTCGATCCGGCAGACACGTCGACGTATCCGACGCAGTTCATCCAGGCCCAGGCGGATCCGTGGGTGCGCATGACCGACGACATCTTCAGCTTCTTCGTCCAGGACGCGTGGCGCCCGCGCACGAACCTGACCATCAGCGGCGGCGTTCGCTACGACGTGGAGAACGCGTTCCGGCGCATCAACGGCGTCAACGACGACAAGAACAACTGGGCGCCTCGCGTGGGATTCGCCTGGGATCCGTTCGGCAGCGGACGGACGGCCGTTCGGGGCGGCGCCGGGATCTACGTCGATCAGTCGTTCCTCAACCCGCCGCTGAACGTGGCGCTCGCGCAGCGCGCGCGCGAGACGACCATCACCAACCCCGGGTTTCCGGACCCGTACAGCCGCGGCACGGTGCAGCTCCCGAGCACGTCGGTGGCGGCGGATCACATGCTGACGCCGGAAACGCGGGCGGTGAGCCTCGGCGTGAAGCGCGAGATCGTCGCGGGGCTCGCGGTCTCGGTCGACGGCGTCTACAGCCGCGGGTACAACCAGTACAACAATCGCGATCTGAATCCGCCGGATCCCGTGACGCGGCTGCGTCCCGATTCGCGATACCTCCGGATCACGCGGTACGAAACAGCCGGCCACTCGTGGTACACGGCCCTGCTGACGGGCGTCGAGCGACGCCCGGGCAAGCGCGCGCCCGGCTTCGGCGTGTCATACACGCTCTCGCGGACGCTCCGCGACGTCGAGGGCTTTCTCTTCCTCGCGCAGGATCAGAACAATCTGGCCGCGGAAAAGGGATACGGCGACAATCACCGGAGGCACCAGCTCGCGGCGCACACGACGTGGGCGATGCCCGGCGGTTTTCAGCTGGCGGCGCTGGTGCAGGCCCGCTCGGGACGTCCGTGGACGGTCACGACCGGCGTCGACAACAACGCCGACACGAACATCAACGACCGGCCGGACCTGCTCGTGCCGGGCGGCAATCCGCGAGACAAGGCGACCTACTTTGCGGGCTTCACCGGACGCGTCGGCAACCTGGCGCGGAACACCGCGATTGGCGACGGGTATCTCTCGATCGATGCCCGGGTGTCGAAGTTCGTGAAGCTGCACGGGTGGCGAATCGAAGGGTTCGCCGAGGCGTTCAACGTGACCAATCGCGTGAACAACGGCCAGCCGGTCGGCAATCTCCGGTCGTCGTCTTTCGGGAAGGCGACCAGCATCCAGGGGACGCCGAGGCAAGTCGAGCTGGGCGTGCGGCTCGACTTCTGATGGCGGCGCTCGGTTGAAGTCTCGCGCTACAACGGCGGCGGCGCTCGGCTGAAGCCTCGCGCTCCAATGGCGGCCGGTGATTCAGCGCCGCGCCGCCGCGAACCGATCCGAAATCGCCCACACGCCGCGGCCGTACGTCGCCGCGAGCAACGTCCGCGTCGATTTGTTGTAAGCGAACCGCGTCACCACGACTGGCGGCAGCCCGTTGCTGTACGCTTCCCAGCTCCCGCGCCCATCGTCGGTCATCCGCAGGACGCCGGCGTCGGTGCCGAGATAGAGGACGCGCGGTCTGGTGTCGGGATCGAGCAGCAGCGCGTTCGCACTGATATCAGGCAGGTTGGCAGACAGATTCGTCCACGTCGCGCCCGCGTCGGCCGTCTTGTAGATGTGCCCGCGCCCGGCACCACTCGCGTCGAACCCGGCGTAGACGACGTAGACCGTCGCCGGGTCGGCCGGATCGACGACAATCTCGGTGATCGTCCGCACCGGCAGCGGCGAGGCGCCCGGATCGGCGACGCTCTTCCAGCTCGCGCCGCGGTTGGTCGACAGCCAGACGTCGCCGTTGCGCGTCCCCGCCCACACGGTCTGCGACGACGATGGCGCGACCGCGACGGCGGTGAAGTACGTCGCGTTGACGCAGGTGGGCTCGCCCTTCTTCGTGTCATCCGGGAAGCAGCGCTGCCTGGTCGCGACCGATTCCGTGACCGGCGTCCACAGCGCGCCGCCGTTGTCGGTGCGATACAGACGCTCGGCCGTCAGAAACACCGTCTGCGCGTTCTGCGGGTCGATCGTGAAGCGCGGGATGAAGGGCGCCTTGTCGGACGTGACGATGCCGGCCACGCGTCGAACGCACGTGGCGCCGTCCACGCACCGCTCGAAGTTGTAGGCACCGGTCGAATCCCACTGCGTCTCGAGGTAGGCGGCGGCGCCGCTCGGATCGTAGACCACCTCGCCGCCGTCGCCGCCGAAGACGCGCGTCCACGATCCGCCGGACAGCTCCACCGTGCCGTTGTCCTGCGTGCCGATCAGCACGCGCCCGCCGTTAGACGGATGCGCGGCGACGCCGTAGATCTCCGCGATGGGCAGCGTCGCGTTCATGTTGGTCCACGACCCCGGTCCGCCGCCTCCGCGGAAGATGCCGCCGTCGCTGCCGAGCAGCAGCCGGCCGGCCGCGTCGAAGACCACCGTCGTCTGGTCGGCGTGCTGGGCCGCCATGTCGCTCCACGACTGCCCGCCGTTGGTCGATCGATGCAGCCCCAGGTTGCCCAGATAGATCGCGCCGTCGCCCGGCGCGAGGCCGATCGCCGTCGGCCACGCGAGCGTGCTCGGCTTGATCGTCGTGATCTCGCTCCACGTGTCGCCCAGGTCGGTGCTCTTGACGAGGCGCGTCTTCGCGAGCGCGTCGTCCTGGAACGCGACCAGCACGGTCTCGGCGTTCGCCGAGGCGGCGATCCGCGTCTCCGGCAGGATGTCGGCGACCGACTGGATCTTGTTCTTCGTCCAGCGATCGCCGCCGTCGAGCGATCGATACAGGATCAGCGAGGGATCCGGATTCGCGCACGAACCGGTGCACACGTACGGAACGGAGATGACGAAGAGATGGTCGGGCTGCGCCGGATCCATCGCGATGTCCTCGATGAACTCGGGGCCGTTGTTCGGCACCAGATCCACGTCGGGCATCGTCAGGATCGTGCGCAGCGTCTTGCCGCCGTCGTCGGTGCGATAGACCCAGCCGCCGCGCTGCAGGTACAGCGTCGTCGCGGCCGGGTTCCCGGCTCGCGTCGGATCGACGAGGATCTTGTACAGCACGCCGACGGAGCGGCCGCGCTCGTCTTTCAGCGGAATCTGTTGCCACGTGCGGCCGGCGTCGGTCGTGCGAAGGAATCGCGTGGTGTAGACGCCCGGCTGCGTCGCGGCGTAGAGGATGTCCGGGTTGACCGGATCGATGGCGAGCGCGCGAATCGCCGGGTAGAAGAGCTCCGGCGTGATCATCGACCACGTCTGGCCGCTGTCAGTCGTCTTCCAGACGCCGCCGTGGCTCGTGCCGATGTAGATCGTGTCGGGGTCGGAGGGATGCGGAGCGATTGCCGTCACGCGGCCGGCAAAGGCGTTGCGCGTTGCCGGCTCGATGATCGGTCGCGGGCCGATCGACACCCATGTATCGCTCGAGAGCGCGAGCGCCGGGCGCGACTTCGCCGTCAGCGCGCGGATCGCGCCCTCAGCGCGCTCGAGCGCGCCCTCGGGCAGCTCGCTGCGCGGAAATGCACGCTGTTGCTTGAACCAGTCGTCGGCGGCGTCGCCCGCCGGCCGCGAAGCCGGCGGGCGATTCAGCAGGAAAAGCGCGATCGCGAGCAGCGCGGCGACTTCAACCGCGCGCCTTATCGTTCGTTCAGCCACCTGTCCTCGAGTACCTGGACAGGTTTAGTGTAATCCTTTCCGTTGACGGTCAGCTTCACGGTGTACGTTCCGGCCCCGACCCCGCCAAACGGGGCGCCGCCGCGGCCGCCGCCGCCGAAGCCGCCCGCCGGCGCGTTGGCAGGAGGATTGGGCGCGAGATTCCAGACGACGCGGTTGATCCCCGCGCGCGTCGGACCGGTGAGATTGCGCACCACCCGCCCGGTCGCATCGCTGATCGCGATCTTCACGTCGCCCGACGCCGCCGCCTTCAGGTAGTAGTTGATGAGCGCGCCGCGCGGCGCCGTCTCGCCGACGAAGTGTCGCTGCCCGCCGACCTGCTGGCCGTGCTGCTGATCGTTCAGCCACTCGATCGCCGGACGGATGTCGAACAGCGCGGCCTCCTGCGACTGAATCGCCGGCGTGAGCTGCTGCAGCGGCGTGATGTCGTCGGCGATCCAGACGCTGCGCCCGTGCGTCGCGACGATCAGATCGTTGTCGCGCGGATGGATCAGGATGTCGTCGGTCCGCACCGTCGGGTAGTTGTTCATGAACCGCTTCCACTCCCGCCCGCCGTTCAGCGAGACGAAGAGGCCGAACTCGGTGCCGACGTAGAGCAGATCCTTGTTCTTCGGATCCTCGCGCACCACCTGGACGTTGCCGAACGCCGGCAGGTTGCCGGAGATGCTCTGGAAGCTCTGGCCGTAGTTGTGCGTCAGGAACACGTAGGGCTTCAGGTCGTCGCTCCTGTGACCGTCCACCGATACGTACGCCGCTGCCGGATCGAAGTGCGACGCGTCGATGCGCGAGATCCAGTACTGATGGTTCGCGGGCAGGCCGGTGAGATTCTTCCCGACCTCGGTGAAGGTGACGCCCCCGTCGCGGCTCACCTGCACGTTGCCATCGTCGGTGCCCACCCAGACGACGCCGGGCATGACCGGCGATTCCGACACGGCAATGATCGTGCTGTAGGCGACGACGCCGTCGTTCTTCGACAACTGCGTCTTGTCGCCGGGCGCGCCCATCAGCGAGACGGTGTTGCGATCGACGCTCTTCGTCAGATCGGCGCTCGCGATCCAGCTCTCGCCGCGGTTGTACGACTTGAACAGCCGATTGCCGCCGAGCCAGACGATGCTCGGGTTGTGCGGAGACAGCTGGAACGGCGTGTTCCAGTTGAAGCGGTACTGATCGCCGGGCTGCGCGTTCAGCACGTTCGGCGGGCCGCCGCGGCCGCCGAAGCCCCCAAACTGCTGCTGTTCCTGCGCGCCTTCCTGCACCGGAGGCGCTGCGCCGGGCGCTCCGCCGGGCGGCGTCTGCCCCGCAGCCGCCACGCCTTCCGCCTGCGCGGCGTTCGCGCCACGGCCCCCGCGGCCTCCGCGGCCCGCGCCGGCTTCAGCCGTACCACGTCCCGCCGCCGGCGCACGCGGACGAATGCTCGTGCCGCGTCCCGTGCGCAGGTCGTAGCGGTTCGTGTTGCCGTCCTGCGACTCGGTGTAGACGATGTTCGGATCCGTCGGATCGACGGCGGTCTGAAATCCGTCGCCGCCGCCGATGCCGAACCAGTCGGAGTTCATGATCCCGCCGCGGCCGCGCACCGCGCTCGGGCCGCCCCAGCTCCCGTTGTCCTGCAGGCCGATGTAGACGTAGTACGGATGACGCATGTCGGCTGTCACCCAGTAGGCGAGCGCCGTCGCCATCGTGTTGACGAAGTCCCACGTGCGGCCCTGATCCCAGGTGATGTCGAGGCCGCCGTCGTTGCCGATCATGATGTGCTTCGGGTTCTTCGGATCGATCCAGATGGCGTGCTGATCGACGTGGCCGGGCGAATTGTTACCGCCGGCGACGTCGAGCGTCATGAACGTCTTGCCGCCGTCGAGCGACTTCGCCACCGGCAGACCGGCGACGTAGATCGTCTTGTCGTTGGTCGGATCGATGCGCAGCTGACTGAAGTACATCGGACGCGCGTTGCAGTTGCTGACGAGGGTCCAGCTCTGACCCTTGTTCTCGGATCGCAGCACGCCGCCGCGCTTCGGATCGAGCGGCGGAGGCGTCTGGTTCGCCGGCGGCTGCTGTTCGGGCGCGCCGAACGCAGCGCCGCGTCCGCCGAAGCCGCGCGCAGGCCCGCCGTTGTTGCACCAGTCGTAGCCCCCGCGGCCGCCTGCACCGAAGCCACCGCCCGCCTGTTGCGCGGCGGGCTGTCCGGCACCACTCGGTGCTCCGGCCCCTCCTGCCCCTCCTGCCCCTCCTGCCTGTCCTGCCCCTCCTGCCCCTCCTGCCTCTCCGGGCCGCGTCACTGCCGCCGCACCCGGTGGCGTCGCTTCGCCTTCGGCCGGCGCGCCGCCGCGTCCGCCCGCAGGCATTGGCTGCCCGGGCTCGCCCGCGTCCATCTGCGCATAGACGACGTTCGGATTGCTGCGCGCGACGTCGAGCGCGATGCGACCGTACGTGCCGGGCGGCAGCCCGGATCCGCTCATCTTGCTCCAGCTGTCGCCGCCGGTCGTCGACTTCCACAGCGCGCTGCCCGCGCCGCCGCCGTTGAAGCAGCAGCCGCTGCGCCGGCGCTGATAGCTGGCCGCGTAGATCGTGTTGGTGCTGGTCGGATCGAGCGCGATGTCGGTGAACCCGGTGTCCTCGTCGATATACTTGATCTTGGTCCACGTCTTGCCGCCGTCGGTCGACTTGAACACGCCGCGCTCGGGGTTCGGCCCGAAGAGATGCCCCGGCGACGCGACGTAAATCGTCTCCGGATTCTTCGGATCGATCACGATCCGCGCGATCGTCTGCGTGTCCTTCAGGCCCATGTTCGTCCACGTCTTGCCGCCGTCGGTCGTCTTGTAGATGCCGTCGCCGAACGAGCTGGTCTGCCGGTTGTTCGCCTCGCCGGTGCCGACGTAGACGATGTTCGGGTTCGTCGGATGGATCGCAATGTCGCCAATCGACGCGGTCGGATTGGTCTCGAACACCGGCTCGAACGTCGTGCCGTTGTTCTCGGACTTGAATACGCCGCCGACCGCATACCCGATATAAATAATGTTGGGATCGCTTTCGGACACGGCGATGTCGTCGATGCGTCCGCCCATGCTGGCCGGGCCGATCGACCGGAACCTGAAGGCGGTCAGCAGCGGATCGGTCGACGCGTTGATCACCGATTCTGGCTGGCCGGGGCCGCCGCCGCGACCCTGCGTGGTTACGATGGCCGCGAGAGCCGGCACGGCGACGAGCACGAGCGCGAGATGTATGAAACGAAGAGTTCGGTTGGTCATGGCGGCGCAGTCTGGCACCGCGCCCGCTGTGTGTCAACGCCGGTGTGAGGAGCTGATCGTATGTATTCCAGCTTGCTCGGTTGGTCGGCGGGCGCGGCGCTCGCGGCCCTCGCCCTTTCTGCCGCGGCGCGCGCCGGCGAAGGTCAGACGTTCACCATCGACGCGTCCGCCAGTCATGGAACCGTCGACGTCGGCAAGTCGGGGCCCTTCAGCTTCGCAGCCGGCCACGCCCACGAGGTAAACATTCCGGCGATTGAAGGGACGATCGTCGCGGACCTCGACGACCTCACGCGCTCGACGCTCCACTTGACGATCGACGCGCGGCGCCTGCAGGTGACCGGCAAGGGCGAGCCCGCGAAGGACGTGCCGGAAGTGCAGCGAATCATGCTGAGCGAGAAGGTGCTCGACGTCGACCGCTTTCCGTCGATTGCCTTTCGCAGCGAGCGCGTGTCGATCACCACGCGGTCGTCCGATGAGGCAGTTCTCGTCGTCTCGGGCGTGCTGACGCTGCACGGCGTCGAGCGGCCGGCGAAGTCCGCCGCGCGAGTCCGGTTCGTCGACCAGACCACGCTGACCGCGGCCGGCCGACTCCAGGTGAAGCAGACCGACTACGGCATCAA
>Ga0114129_10010398_pt1 | contig 13273 bp, 8 predicted proteins | sample RhiMetdeltSRZDD1_FD_80071 | JGI IMG/M metagenome (GOLD analysis project Ga0114129, IMG submission 80071) | Populus rhizosphere microbial communities from Tennessee, USA - Rhizosphere MetaG P. deltoides SRZDD1 (version 2) (version 2) | ecosystem: Host-associated > Plants > Roots > Rhizosphere >...
CAGCAGTCCCGTCTTCGGGCTCTTCAGATCGCCGCTGTAGCTGCGGCCCCCCTCCGGATAGAAGAACAGGTCGTGCCGCCGAAGCAGCTCCGCCACGTACGCCTTCAGCGTGATCAGGTACGCCGGATCCTTCGTGTTGCGGCGGACCGGCATCGCGCCGGTGACATGACGATGCAGCAGACCGAGCGGGCCGCCGAAGAGATTGATGCCCGCGGCGATGATCGGCGGGCGTATGCCGTTGTCGTCGAGCACGAGCGGCTCGGCAAGATAGTCGGTGTGGCTCTTGTGATTCGACGCGTAGACGACGCGGCCCGCGCGTGTGGCGGCCCTGACGATCTCGACGTTCTCGCCGAGCCGATCGATCTTGCGCAGGATCGGATAGAGCGGATGCTTGAGCGCGCGGTAGATCGAATACCGTTGCGTCGTCCGCAGCTCGTCGAGGTATCCGTGGATGCGCTCCCGCGCTGCGCGCCCACCGTGGCTGCCCTGCAGATAACGCTCGATTTCGTCCCGTGACAGGACCGCTTGGGTGATCTCGTCGAGCATCGACAACGGCGACTATACCACCCTAAACAAGTTCGAAGTTCAAAGTGGAAAAGTTCGGCGTACAACTCCCGGCCGTCATGCCGCGAGCCTGCGGCAGATGGCGGTGGTGAATTCGGTTGTGCTCGCGGTGCCGCCGAGATCACGCGTCCGGACCTTGTCGTCGGTCAGCACGGCGCCAAGCGCTCTCATGATCCGATCGGCCATCGGCGCCTCGCCGATGTGCCGCAGCATGAGCAGCGCGGACAGCAGCAGCGCCATGGGGTTGGCCAGGTTGCGACCGGCGATATCCGGTGCGCTGCCGTGCACCGCCTCGAAGACGCCGATCTCGACGCCGAGGTTCGCGGCAGGTACGACGCCGAGTCCGCCGACGAGGCCCGCACAGAGATCCGACACGATGTCGCCGTACAGGTTCGGCATGACCAGCATGTCGAACTGCTCGGGCTTCATCACGAGGTGCATGCACGCCGCGTCTACGATCCGGTCGTCCTGCATGATGTCCGGATACAGCGCGCCCACGTTCTGGACGCACTTCAGGAAAAGGCCATCACCAAGCTTCATGATGTTTGCCTTATGCACTGCCGTGACGCGCTTTCGGCCGTGCCGCCGCGCGTACTCGAACGCGAACGCCGCGATGCGCGTCGACGCCTTCTCAGTGATGATCTTGAGGCTCTCCACGACGCCAGGAACGACTTCGTGCTCCAGGCCGGAGTAGAGGTCCTCGGTGTTCTCCCGCACGATGACGAGATCAACGTCTTCGTACCGCGACGGGACCGACGGAATGTTCCAGACCGGTCGAAGATTCGCGAACAGCTCCAGCGCCTGCCGCAGGCCCACATTCACGCTCGTGAAGCCGCCTCCAACGGGCGTCGTCACCGGCCCCTTGAGCGCTACCTTGTTCCGCGTAATCGAGTCGAGCAGCTCCACCGGCAGAGTGGATCCATGTCGCTCGAGCGCGGTCGCGCCGGCCGCGTACGATTCCCACTCGGCATCGAGCCCCGCCGTCTCGAGGATCTTGACGACGGCGCTGCTGATTTCCGGGCCGATGCCATCGCCGGCGATCAGCGTGATGCGATGCGTAGCCATTCAGCGTTCGCCGTTCGCACGTCGCATCGGCTATTCCCTCGCCTCCCAATAGAGCAGCACCAGCGCGGCCGCGATGTTGAACATCATGAGGCGAGTGGAGAGCACGTGCAGGGCGTCGAAGCGGACTCGCCGATTGTCACCCGCCGGGAGCCGCGACGGGAGTCCGCCCGCTTCCACCTGCACCGCCTCGATCCGGTGCAGGACGACCATGCCCGAATAGAGCGCGACCGCGAGCATGACGGCAGCGATGATCGCGCGCACGCCGACGTGCGCTGGTCGGGGACCGAGTACGCGCATCGCCGCCAGCGTCACGAGGAGCAGGCCGCCGGCGATGTAGGCGACGTAGTGAAAGCGGGCCAGCGTCGCGCCGAACACCGTGCCCGCGAGCTCGCGGCCGGTTGCCGGCACGCTGGCCTGCAGCACCTGAAACGTCGTCGGCGCCACCACAGCGCCCAGAATGACCATTCCGCCCAGCCAGACGACGAGCGCGAGCACGTAGACATACCGGAGCGCGAGCATCAGAAGATTATAGTTTGGGGGGTGCGCGGCCTATGCCGGGCGAGCTTCGAGACACTCGCGCACCGATCGCGCGAGCGCGATGGCGGTAAACGGCTTCGGCAGGAAGCAAGTGCCCTCATCGAGCACGCCGTGATGCACGATCGCCTGGTCAGCATAGCCAGAGATGTAGAGCACTTTCGATTCCGGGTGCTGCTGCTGAAGCAGCGTAGCCATGGTGCGGCCGTTCATGTCGGGAAGCACGACATCGGTCAGGATGAGGTCGATCGTTCCCGGGCGTGCATTCGCGAAGTCGATCGCCTGCCGCGGGTCCGGCAGCGCGTGAACGGTGTAGCCGTAGCTTTCCAGCACACGGTGAGCAAACCTGCGGACGGCGTCTTCGTCCTCAACCAGAAGAATCGTCCCATCGCCCCCGAGCGGCCGCTGACCGTCCGGCTTCGGTTGCCGGACCGCTTCGACCTCATCCGTCCGTGGCAGGTAGACCCTGAACGTCGTGCCGTGTCCCCGCTCGCTCTGCACGTGAATGTGGCCCCCGCTCTGTTTCGCGATGCCGTATACCGTTGCGAGGCCGAGGCCGGTCCCTTTTCCTTTCGGCTTGGTCGTGAAGAACGGCTCGAACACGCGCTTCCGCGTCGCCGCATCCATACCGTCGCCGGTGTCACTCACGACGAGCAGCACGTACGGACCGGGGGTTACGTACGGATACTCCCGCGCGTACGCCTGGTCCAGTACAACGTCGGCCGTCTCGATCGTCAGCCGCCCTCCCTCAGGCATCGCGTCCCGCGCGTTCACCGCGAGGTTCATCAGCACCTGCTCCATCTGCAGCCGATCGGCCTTCACCTGACCGCGGTTCCAGGTGATCGCCCTGAGGTCGATGTTTTCACCAATGAGCCGCCGCAACATCGGGATGATCCCGTTGACGACTCCGCCGAGGTGGAGCACACGCGTCGTCAGGATCTGCTTGCGGCTGAAGGCGAGCAGTTGCTGGGTCAGCGCGGCGGCGCGCTGGCCGGCGCCCCTGATCTCCTCGATGTTGCCCCGGTGTGCGTCGTCAACCGGCAGCGCACCGAGCACGAGCTCGGCATTCCCCAGAATCGCGGTGAGCAGGTTGTTGAAGTCGTGCGCCACGCCGCCCGCGACCTGGCCGACCGCCTCCATCTTCTGGGCCTGTCGGAGCTGGTCCTCGAGCAGCCTCCGCTCCGTGATGTCGGCCGTGACTCCGGTGCCGCGGATCGGGGCGCCTGTCTCGTCGTAGAAGAACTGTGCCGTTGACGTGATCCAGCGCTCGGTCCCATCCGGCGCGATCGTTCGATACTGATATTCGGTTGCCGTACGGTCGCGCCTGGCCTCCTCGATCGCTCGCTGGACGCGTTCGCGATCGTCGGGATGAATGCAGTCGACGAAGGCCTGAAGCGTTCGTCCAAATGTCCCCCGCGCGAGACCGTGCATCGCCTCGTTTGTCTCGGACCAATAGGTGACGTTCGTCGTAACGTTCACCTCCCAGATTCCCACGCGCGACGCCTCGAGCGCGAACCGCATGCGCTCCTCGCTTTCCTCGAGAGCGCAATCCGCGCGCAGCCGCTCGCTGATGTCGCGGCAAACCGCCGACACCCCCGTTACTGTTCCTGAGGCGTTCCGCACCGGGGACAGCGTGAGCGAAACCGGCACGGTCGACCCATCCTTGCGGCGCCGCTCTGTTTCGTAGTGGGCAAGGCGCTCGCCCCGCTGCAGTCGCGCCAGGAGGTCCGGCAATTCCGCCGCGCGCTCGGCCGGAATGAACAGGGAGAGGTGCTGGCCGATCGCTTCTTCGCGGGTATAGCCGTACACCAGTGCGGCAGCGGCGTTCCAGCTGACGACAATACCGTCTACAGTGCCGACGATCGCGTCTTCGCAATCCTCGACGATTGCCGCGAGGAGGTTTCGCTCGGTTTCGGCGCGCGCGCCGTCGGTGACGTCGTGAGAGGACTCGAGAATCGCTGGCCGGCCTGCGTACGTCACGGTATGTGACGCGATCTCGGCATTGATGATCTCGCCGGTCTTCAACCGGTGCCGCTGCGTCCGCGCCGGCTTCCACGCGCCGCCGCCGGTGCAGATGACGGCCGCCATGTCCGCCGCGTCCTGCGACGAACAGATGTCCGCGATGCGCAGCGCGAGGAACTCCGCGTGCGAGTAGCCGTAGAGCCGGACAGCCGCCTCGTTGACGTCAAGGAATGCGAGCGTTTCCACATCGAGCACCCACAAGGGGTGCGGATTCTGCTCGAATAGCGCCTGACAGAGGTCGCGCGACATCCTCACCCCGCCTTGGGCATCGATCGCGTGCCGTTCGCGATCGAAGGTCGACACGGCGGTCATGGGAGAGTCCTCGCGGCTGCGAGCTCGGCGACGAGTTGATTCATGTCTGTTTCAAGGAATTCGAACTCGAGGGCCGCCGCATCGAGATCGTTCTCTCGCGCGAGCGCCTCGACGCGATTCGCCCGGCCGACGACGTTCGGGGCGCCGAAATTGCCGGCCGATCCTTTCAACGCATGGGCGGCTCTGTACAGGGCTTCCGCGTCGCGGTCCGCGAGCGCGCGCCGTACGGCCTCGAGCCGCTGCGGGGCGTCCTCGAAAAACACGTCGATCAGCTCCAGAAGCAGATCGCGATCGCCGTCCATGAGGGCGAGTAGCGCGCTGTAGCGGTCGTTCGGTGAAGCGGAGTTCTGCATGATGAGTTGAATTCCAGGCACGCCTTTTCCTCGGTTCCGTCAGTGATCGATGAGACTCCGGTCGAGTGACGCGCTCAGGCGAAGGTTTCGACCGGTACCGGCGCCAGCCGGCTGATTTCGGCGAACAGCTCGGGGCGGCGGATGGGCTTCGTGACATATCCATCCATCGACGCTTCGAGGCAGCGCTCGCGATCACCGTGCATGGCGTGCGCGGTGAGCGCGATGATCGGCACCCGGACATCGCCTCTGCCCGCTTCGATGCTGCGGATCGCGGCGGTCGCCTCGATGCCGCCCATTTCGGGCATCTGGAGATCCATCAGGATGAGATCGAACGCTTCGCGCCCGAACGCGTCGATCGCCGCGATGCCGTCGCCGACCGCCGTCACGTGATGGCCGGCGCCCTCGACCAGCCGCATGGCCACCCGCCGGTTCACCGCGTTGTCCTCTGCGAGCAGCACGCGCAGGCCTTTTCCGACCGGCGCTTGCGGGCGCGCGACGGGCCGATCCGGTTCAGGTTGCTCCACCGCCGGCGCCCCAACTGCTGTCGCGATCGCGGCGCGCAGATCCGCCTGGGTGACCGGTTTCACGACGTAGGTGGCGAGCGTCAGCTCGCGGCAGCGGCGGATGTCGTCGGAGTGATCCGACGAACTGAGCATCAGGATCGTGGGGCGCGCCGCGCCATCCGACGCGCGCAGGCGCCGCGCCACCTCGAACCCGTCCATGTCGGGCATGTTGACGTCGAGCAGCACCAGGTCGAACGGCTCGCCCTGGCGGAGGCCGCGCGCAAACAACACGAGCGCGTCAGGTCCGCTCGAGGCGAGCGTGCACTGAGCGCCCCAGTGGAGGAGGACGTCGTTCAGGATCCGGCGGTTCGTGGCGTTGTCATCGACGACCAGCACGCGGTGTTTCGTGAGGTCGAGCGGCGCGTCGCCCATGATGATCTCGCCGGTCTCCGGCAATGCGGCGGTCACGTGGAAACGGCTGCCGAGTCCGACTTCGCTTTCCACCCAGATGCGGCCGCCCATCATCGTCGTCAGCTGCGTCGAGATCGCCAGGCCGAGACCTGTGCCGCCATACCTGCGCGTCGTGGACCCGTCGACCTGTTCGAACGCGGCGAAGATAAGCGCCTGTTTTTCGAACGGAATCCCTATCCCGGTATCGGCGATCTCGAAGTGCACCAGCCCGTCATCACCGCATAACGCGCTGATGACCACCTCGCCCTTCTCGGTGAACTTGATCGCGTTGCCGGTCAGATTGACGATCACCTGCCGCAGCCGTCCAGGGTCGCCCCGGAGATGATCGGGCAGCCGCGGGTCGATCTGCAGGAGCAGCTCGAGGCCCTTCTGATCGGCGCGGACCGCCAGCGGCTTGATCGTGTCCGCCAGCAGCCTCCGGAGGCTGAATGCGACATCGTCCAGCGTCAGCTTGCCGGCTTCGATCTTCGAGAAGTCGAGGATGTCGTTGATGATCAGCATGAGCGACTCGGCGGACTGCTTGACCGTATCGAGGTACTCGCGCTGATCCGGCTGGAGGTCGGTGTCGAGCGCGAGCTCCGTCATGCCGATGACGCCGTTCATCGGCGTCCGAATTTCATGCGACATGTTGGCCAGGAACTCGCTCTTCGAGCGGCTCGCCGCTTCTGCCGTCTCCTTGGCGGCGACGAGCTCGTGCGTGCGGACCTTGACCTGCTCCTCGAGGCGCTCGCCGTCCTGCCGCAGCTGCGAGTCCTGCGCTTCGATCTGCGCCAGCATCCCGTTGAAGTCGTCGACGAGGCGCCCCGTTTCGTCCTCTGTCTGTTTTTCGGCGCGCGACGAGTACGTGCGCGTTGTCGATATGAGTCGTGCGGTCTGCGCCAGGTGGAGAATCGGGCCGGAGATCAGCCGCTGCATCGTCGCCGACAGCGCGTAGGCCGCGAGGAGCGCCATCGCAAACGCGGCCAGCATGATGACCGCGTAGGCCCGTTGGCGCGCGGTCACTTCCTGAAGATTTGATTCAAGGCAGACCGTGCCGATCTGGTCGCTTCCGAGATGAACCGGCCTCGTGACGATGAGCGACGCGCTCCTGCGACGCGGCTCGGTCTCCATGCCGCAGTCGAGCGGGAGCCATCCGCGATTCCGGTCGTACGTGGTGAAGATGCGGCCCTCCGCATCGTACACAGCCGCCCTGACAATGCTGGGCTGGACGACGAGGCGGGACAGGATCTCCGAGCCGGCGCCCGCGTCGTCGAATGTGAGCGCGGCTGCGCTGTTCCCGCCGATCACGTCGGCCATCGTCGTCAGTTCCTTCACTGCGGACTGGTTGCTGGTGACGTGATCGAACACGCCGAACATCAGCGAGGCCACCACGAGCGCGGCCGTGCTCGTCGTCATCGTGACGAGCGTCACCTTCCGTTTAATCGACAGCCGCCCAATCAGCGTGTTCATCCGCACCTCATTTCGCGGCCAGGGTGAGAAGCTGGGAGCTGATCCTCAGGCCCTTCTTCTCGGCGGCGCCTCCACCGACCTTGAAACGAATCCGGTTGTTCTCGACGAAGACGCGCACGGCACCTCCCTCATCCAGGAAAGAGGGGCTCTCACCGATCGTCAGCACCGGCAGCTCCTCGACCTGCTTGAGAATCGCCGAAGTACCCCGCCCCACGAATGCGGCGATGAACACGCTATGACACTGGGTAAAGTCTTCCTTCGGGCCGAGTGTGCGAATGACGATCTCACGGCTGCCGGCGCTGCTTTGGCGGGCGACGGCGCTCATGGCTCGGGCGAAGAACCTGTCGCCAGTGATGCAGAAGTCGAGCACGCCATCATCCGGCCAGTGAACGAACTTGGTGAAATTCAACAGAAACGCAGCCCTGACCCGGTACTCCTCGACACGCGCGTCGGGGTTGTCCGTATCATCAGCACGTGCGGTCGGCATCGCGCAGGCGATCACCATCAGCGCCACGCCGACCCGCGAGCTGAGTCCTCGGATCATCAGGAACCGCCGGCGGATTGCGGGATCGGGATTCTGCGTTTCAAAGGGAGGCGAAGGCTTCTTTTCAAAGGGATCCGGCAGCGTTCAGAGCACCATCGGTGCCAATCGCTTGCCGCACGCCGGTTCATGTGCGCCCAATGAAACGGCAGGTGACCGGCCCTTGCACATGTGCGCGGGTGCGCAGGGCATGTGCGAATCCGTTACAGCGCGCCTACGGCGCCGAACGGTGATGCGCCTTGCTTTTCAGGGGGCCATCTCGTCGATGCGGCGGTACAGCGCCCTGCGGCTGATGCCGAGGCGGCGCGCGGCCTCGGACTTGTTGCCACCGGCTTCATCGAGGACGCGTTCGATCTGGTGATGTTGGAGGGTCGACAGTCGATCGTCGGGTACCGCATCAGGCGCCGGCGCGGCCAGCGGTGCCGAGAGCGCCGAGCTCAGGTCACGCTCGGTGATGAGCCCTGCCTCGCTCAGGATGCACGCGCGCTCAATGACGTTGCGGAGCTCGCGAACGTTCCCCGGCCACGCCGCGTGCAGCAGCAGGCGCTCGGCGCCCGGACTGATGCCCGTGACGGGACGCTTCAGGCGCCGCGCACAGCCCTTAGTGAAGTGCGCGCTCAGATACGGGATATCCTCGCGCCGCTCGCGCAGAGCGGGCACGTGGATTTCGATGATGCTCAATCGATAGAACAGGTCGGTGCGAAACCGGCCTGCCGCCGCTTCGGCTCTGAGGTTGCGGTTGGTGGCGGCAATGACGTGCACATCAACACGCCGCGTCTCGAGCGAGCCGACGCGCTGCACCTCGCCATTCTCCACCGCCCGCAGGAGCTTGGCCTGCAGCGGCGGCGGCAGCTCGCCGGCCTCGTCGAGGAAGAGCGTTCCGCCGTCGGCATGTTCGAACAGACCGACAGTGGTATCGACGGCGCCCGTAAACGCACCCCGGACATGACCGAACAGCTCGCTCTCGAACAGGCCCTCGACGACGGCGGAACAGTTCACCGTGACGAACCGCTTCGTGCGCCGTGGACCGAGGTTGTGCAGCGCCTTGGCGACCAGCTCCTTTCCCGTCCCGGTCTCACCGGTGACCAGCACCGTGCGAACGTGCGGCGCAAACCGGCGCAGCGAATCGAATAGCTGCTGCATCAAGTCGCTCGGGCCGATCATCCCCTCGCACTCGAAGTCGACCGCGACATCCGCCTCGATGGCGAGCAGGCGCTCCCGGCGGCGGACACCGTCGACGACTCCCGTCAGCAGGCGGACCAGGCGATCGAAGTCGAGCGGCTTCTGGAGATAGTCCAGCGCGCCGAGCTTCACGGCCTCGATGGCCGTGTCAATCGTCGGCTTGCCCGTCATCAGAATCACCTGACACTCCGGATCCGCAGCGCGAATCGCCTTGAGCACGTCAAGGCCGCCGATGTCGGGCATCTGGAGATCGACGAGGGTGACGTCCGGATCGAGCTTGGACAGGTCCGAGAGGGCAGCCATCGCATTCGCGCTCGTCTCGACCTCGAAACCAGCCTGACGGGCGAATCGCTCGACAATGGCAAGGATATGCGGCTCGTCGTCGATGACCAGCAAAAGCGGCGGCACGTGCGTCATGCGTTCAGCCTCAGTAGCTCACCCTAGAAGTCCGTGCGGACTGCCGAGTTGAAGGCGACGTCTCGGTCAGTCGAGCCGTGCGGCGCGGGTGCTCAGCCATCCAGAATATCGATGGAGAACATATCATCGCCGCGGCGCGCGTGACGCGACGATCGCACGTGCACGTTTCATCGATCGAGCACGTCCCGGACTTTCCGCAGGAGTCCATCATTGCTGAACGGCTTCTGCAGAAACGCCGTCTCAGGATCGAGCATTCCCTCGTGCTTCACCATGTCGTCCGTATAGCCGGACATGAAGAGCACCTTGAGGCGCGGGTACCGTTCCGCGAGTATTTTGAAGAGCGTCGGCCCCGTGGCCCCGGGCATGATCACGTCGCTGATCAACAGCACGACATCGTCGGTGCACACCGCGGCTGCCGCTTCAGCATTCGACGCGTCAAGGACGCAATAGCCCGCGCGTTCCAGGATCAAGCGCGTCAGGAAACGCACCGCCGCCTCGTCCTCGACGACCAGCACGGTCTCCGTTCCGCCCGACGGACTGGGCCGTGGCTCGTGCGTAGTCGTGGCTGGGTCAGCATCCCGTTGCGCGCGCGGCAGGTACACTTTGAACGCGGCGCCGCGGCCTGGCTCGCTGTATACCCAGACGTAGCCGCCGCTCTGCTTGACGATGCCGTACACGGTTGCGAGGCCCAGACCAGTGCCCTTGCCACGCTCCTTCGTGGTGAAGAACGGCTCGAACAGACGGCGTCTCGTCGTGTCGTTCATGCCGACGCCTGTGTCGCTCACCGCGAGCATCACGTATGGACCCGGCCGCAGCACAACCAGGTGCTGCGTGGCGTACGTCTCGTCGAGATCGACATTGGCCGTCGAAATCGACAGCGTGCCGCCACCCGGCATCGCGTCGCGCGCGTTCACGGCAAGGTTGATGATGACCTGTTCGAGCTGGGTTTTGTCGGCGAGCACGGGCGAGAGATCGGGGTTCAGGCTCGTCACCAGGTGGATGTGCTCGCCGATCAGCCGGCGCAGCAGCTGGCTGGTGTCCAGGACCAGCTCGTTCAGATTCACCGGTCTCGGCTGGAGCATCTGCTGGCGACTGAAGGCGAGCAGCTGCCGCGTCAGGCCGGCGGCGCGTTCCGCCGCGTCATGAATCTGGTGGACGTCCCGCCGGCGGACGTCGTCCGGTGAGAGCGAGCCGTCGAGGAGCTTGGCGTACCCCAGGATCGCGGTGAGCAGGTTGTTGAAATCGTGCGCGATGCCTCCCGCGAGCTGGCCGATCGCTTCCATCTTCTGTCCCTGCCGCAGCTGCGTCTCGAGTGTCTTTCTGACCGTGACATCCATTGCGACGCCAAGAAAGCTCGCCGCGCTTCCGTCTTCTCCGTAAACCACTCGCGCGGTTTCCTCGATCCACCGCACGCTGCCATCGGGCAGGAAGGAACGGTATTCGACGAAGAATTCTTCCTGGTGGTCCTCAGTGGCCTGCGAGATGGCGTCACGGATCAGCTGGCGATCGTCCGGATGCACGATCTCATAAAATTCTTCGATCGTGCGCGGGGCTTGCCCGGGCGTGAGGCCGAAGATGCCGGTCATCGTGTCCGACCAGGTGAGGCGGTTGGCCGCGACGTCAACCTCCCAGATGCCCGTGTGCGCCGCCCCCAGCGCGAAGTGGGTGTCGTCGTGGCTCTGCTTCAACGCTCCGTACGCGCGTGCGACCTCGCTCGTCATGCCGTTGAACGCTTCGGCGAGCCGCCCGATTTCATCCGCGCGAGTCGTGACGATTCTCCCTGAGTAGTCGCCATTGCCGATGCGCGCGACCACAGCCGACAGCTCGCGGAGCGGACGCGTTACGCCGATTGACACCGCGGCCACCAGACCCACGCCGACGACGAGGAAGATGAGCGCGAGGCCAGCCATCCTGTTGAGCACACGCTGAGCCGGGGCAACGATGCGCGACTCTGGGAACTCGACCCACGCAGCCCATGACGTGTTCGTGATGGGCGTGACGGCGCCCAGGTAACGGCCCTCGGCGCCGGAGGCGTATTCGCGAACGCCCCGGTGCGCGAGATCGACCGGCGGAGCGTGAATCACGCGCGAGAAATCCGTCCAGACTCCACCAGTCAGGTTGCCGATCGCGACGCGGGCACCGTCACCGACGAGCCGGTTGAGGATGCCGGGAGGATTCATGGTGAACGTCGAGCGTGTGACCAGATAACCGAGCAGCCCCGGAGCGGTGCCGGACACACTCGTCGACGCGTCCTCAATCGCGGTGACGTTGTCAGAGAACACGATCTGGTTGTCCCGAGTCTGAAGCGCACTGAGTCCGAGAGCCGTGGGCGCTTCGCCCCCCGGTAGAGGTCTTGCCCCGGCGTTCCTGGTCGTTGGGGCCAGCTGAACATCGAGCACGAGAACCCCGTCCGGAGTCCACAGTTCGAACCGCATCGGAGACGTTGTAGCGCGCGTCTCGAGCTCGCGGCGGACGGCCGCCTCGCTCGTCGCTGTGCCGTATTTCAGGTACGTTCGAATGTCCGGACCGGTCTCGAACCGTCGCCGCTCCTCTGCGCCTTCGACGCTCGGTTGGGCGAACAACTCCGCAATCTGATCAGCAGCTGCCTGCGCGCGTTCGCTGCCGGTGCGCAGCAGTGATGCCCGGACTTCACGATAGGCCAGCGTGACGAAGGTGGCCAGAACGACGGCCATCAGCAGAGCTAGGAGAAGCGGCAATCGTAGGCGCAACGACTGCCACACGCGGACATCGTTTCGAATTCCGCCCGCCTGCATTCGATTGTTTACCCCTGACTGTCCCCCGGTTCCCCGGAGGGGACCGATCTAGGGATGGTGACAAAACTACGGTAGGGCATCCAGAACAAGATCTCTGTTCCGAAGTGAACACTTAGTTCTGCTCGCGGCCGCCGCATGTTGCCCGGCCGGGGTGGTTCCGCCCTTCTGCTAGACTTGGCGGCATCTTTCCGGAGGTCCTCTTTCGTGCCCGTACAAGCGTCATCACGAGTTGCGGCGTTGAAGAACGTCGCCACGCGGCTTCGCATCGACTCTGTCCGCTCGACGAGCGAAGCGGGCAGCGGCCATCCCACGACGTGCGCATCGGCCGCCGAAGTCGTGGCCGCGCTCTTCTTTTCGGAGATGCGCTACGACCCGCGCGATCCCCAGAATCCCGACAACGATCGCTTCGTGCTGTCGAAGGGGCATGCCGCGCCGATCCTCTACGCGGCATGGGCGGAAGTCGGCTTCCTCCCGCGCGAGCAGCTGCTGACGCTGCGCCGGCTCGACTCCGACCTCGAAGGACATCCGACGCCGCGCCTTCCATTTGTCGACGTCGCGACCGGATCGCTCGGACAGGGTATTACCGCGGCCATTGGCATTGCGCTCAACGCCCGCCGCATCAAGTCCGACTACCGTACCTACGTGCTGCTTGGCGACGGTGAGTCTGCTGAGGGCTCGGTGTGGGAAGCGGCGGAAACAGCGGCCCACGACACACTCGATTCGCTCTGCGGCATCACCGATGTCAACGGTCTCGGCCAGAGTGGCCCGTCGATCTGGGATCACGACATGGAAGCCTACGCCGTGAAGTGGCGCGCCTTCGGCTGGCACTCGATCGTCGTCGACGGCCATGACGTGCAGGCCGTGCTCGATGGCTTCGAAGAGGCGGGCCGCACCAAGGGTCGCCCCACGATGATCCTGGCGAGAACGATCAAAGGTAAGGGGATTTCGATTGCGGAAGGGAAGCCGGGGTGGCACGGCAAGGCGTTCAAGAAAGGCGAAGAGCTCGACAGCGTGATCAAGGAGCTCGAGTCGCAGCTCGTTGCCGAGGACGAGCCGGCGCAGCCGCCTGGACCTCGTCGAGGCGGA
>Ga0114129_10010399_pt1 | contig 13272 bp, 10 predicted proteins | sample RhiMetdeltSRZDD1_FD_80071 | JGI IMG/M metagenome (GOLD analysis project Ga0114129, IMG submission 80071) | Populus rhizosphere microbial communities from Tennessee, USA - Rhizosphere MetaG P. deltoides SRZDD1 (version 2) (version 2) | ecosystem: Host-associated > Plants > Roots > Rhizosphere >...
CAGGATCTGCTCGAAGGCGGTGGCGAGGTGCTGTTGACCGAGATGAGAGACGACGACCTGTTGAAGCTCGTCGCGCTCGATCTCCACACCGCGCCCATGGAGTGAAGATGGGTTACGACGACTACTACGGGTTCAAGCCATATGTCTCGGTCGCGGTTCGACGGGCTCAGGCTGCGCGCAAACTGGCAAAGCTCCAGAAGAAGGGCCGCACGATATCGCCGGTCGTGATCGAGGGCCGCAAGATCGCCCGGACGTTCTGGGGCGAAGCGTGGTGCGACAACCTCGAACGCTACAGCGACTTCGCGAGTCGGCTGCCTCGTGGACGGACCTACGTGCGCAACGGATCCGTCGTCGATCTCCACGTGGAACCGGGCCGTGTCACGGCGCTCGTCAGCGGTTCGACGCTGTACGACGTGAAGGTCACGGTCGAACCGGTTCCGCGAGCGCGATGGAGCGCCATCTGCAAGGACTGCTCGGGCGCCATCGACTCTGTCGTCGAACTCTTGCAAGGACGCTTCTCGAAAGGCGTCATGACTCGTCTGTGCGAAGAAAAGGCGGGGCTGTTCCCGTCACCCAGAGAGATCCTCTTCACATGCAGCTGTCCCGACTGGGCGTCGATGTGCAAGCACATAGCGGCGGTGTTGTACGGTATCGGCGCGCGGCTGGATCATCAGCCGGAGTTGCTCTTCACGCTCCGCAAGGTCGATCAGCAGGAGTTGATCGCGAAGGCCGGTTCCGGTTTCTCGAAGAAACGCAAGGGGCCATCTGGCGCGAAGGTGCTCGCGAGCGACGATCTCTCGGAGATGTTCGGCATCGAGATGGCGCCGCCGCCGGCCAGAGTCAGCGGCGTCTCGACGAAGCGGTCCACGTCGGCCAACTCGGCACCCTCGCCCGGGCCGACGAGGGTAGGCCGGCCGGCGAAACGGAAAGAGCCTGCGCCGAAGCGGCGCGATGGTTCCGCGTAAGTCGCTTGCCGTATACCGCGCGACGCACAGGGAAGAAAGCCCTTCAACCGTCCTTAACATCGCGGGCGTGACGTCGGCTGTCGCGCGTGGCGACCTCTCGCGCAAGATCACAGTTGACGTCAAGGTTGTGCCTCGAACCAACGGGCGGTCTTTTAACGACCACCGCACAATTCTGTCATCGACGTGATCCAAAACGATTCCCGGCCGCCAAGCCGTCCGGCGGTCGTGGGGTTTTCCAAGGTTCGATTATTGCTTATGGCTGAATGCGGCTAGCGATTGAATCCCGTGTGAAATTCCATGCATCCGCTGAACGACCAGACTCCCCGCGCCTCTGTGACCGCATCCCTCACGTACGAGCCTTTCTACGGGCTGGACGAAAAGGCGTTCAGTCTCTCCGCTGATCCGCGGTTCCTCTACAAAGGTGCCACGCACACGGCGGCGTTCGATGCGCTTTTGAGCGGCATCCGTCGCCGAGAGGGTCTTATCGTCCTGACCGGGGAGATCGGTACGGGCAAGACGACCCTCTGCCGATCGGTGCTCGAGCGACTCGATCTGCGAACCTTTTCGGCGTTCGTCGCCGACCCATTCGTCTCTCGCGAAGATCTCCTCAAGGCGCTGCTCGTCGACTTTGGGGTGATTTCGAGGAGCGATCTGACGCAAGGCCGCTACAGCGGCGCGTCGCGATCCGATCTCAGTTATCCCCTCTATGAGTTTCTCGATTCGCTCGTGGCGGTGCAGGCGTTTGCCGTCGTCGTGATCGATGAGGCGCAGAACCTGTCGCCGGCGCTTCTGGAGGAGATTCGGATTCTGTCGGAGCTGGAACAGAGAGAGAAACTTCTTCAGGTTGTCCTTGTCGGCCAGCCTGAGCTGCGGGCGAGCTTGCGGCTGCCGCAGATGCGACAGGTCGAACAGCGTGTGTGGATTCGTTGCGAACTGCAGCCACTCGACGCCACGGGTGTGGCCGAGTATGTCAACCATCGGCTCGAAGTCGCCGGCCGTGGTGACAACCGCGCAGCGTTTACGAAGCCGGCGCTCACGGCGGTCTATCAAGGCTCGTCAGGCGTGCCACGGTTGATCAACCGCATCTGCGATCGCGCTCTCGAGCACGCCTACGCCTCGAGGTCTTTGAAGATCGACGCACCGTTCGTCTGGAGAGCGATCGATGACTTCGGTCTGCAGCCACCAGCGCATGCTCAGGAATCGATGTCTGTCCCAGCAGCGGCACTGCCTCCGACGCCTATCGCGACCCCCGCAGTGGGCACGCAATTCATCGGCGACCCGAGCCGCACGACGGCTTTGAAGACCGAGCATTTTGAGACGCGGCGCCGATGGTTGGCCGCGGCGGCCGCGCCGTGGCTCGTCGCCGCGGCGTCTGTCGGCATTGCTGCCTGGTACACTGGCGCGCTCACTGTCGGCAGCCAGGACCTGGCCCCGCTGCTGCCCGCACGTCCAACGGCTATGCTGTCGCAGCCCATCCAGATGCTGCCTCCCCTGGAACGATTGCCTTTGCAGTCGTTGGGTCGGCAGGCCGTGCCGGCCGCGTCCAGACCGACTTCCGAGTCCGCCCCACCGGCTTCTCCCGTGCCCGAACCTCCGAAGGGCTTTTCAATCGTGGTGGCGTCGTTCGAAAACCAAAACCGGGCGGAACAGCTTGTCGATGAATTGACCAACGCGGGGTATGGGGCCCACGCGGTAGAACTCGATCGCAGCCGCGCCCACGGCCGACGCGTGCAGGTGCGGGTCAGCGGATATACTTCAGCCCTCGACGTTCAGCGCGATCTTCAGCGGATTCATGAGCTGCCCGCCTACCGCGACGCGTACGTCGTGGAGCACGACTAGTGTCCTGACCGCGTGGTTCGCAACATAATTCCCGGGCGGGGCATCCCGGCTGGCTGCGTTGCTCCTCCCTCGGATACTCCCGGTATCCTCGGTCGTCGCGCCTTGCCATCCGGGCGCCGCGCTCCGGGACTTATGTCACGATCCACGCGGTCAGGACACTAGCCTCATCTGACATATCCGACGGTATTTCGTGCAACGACAGAGTCGGACGGTGAGGGCGTCACCAACATGCGCCAACCCAGCGCCTTCTCTAATGTGCGCGCAGATCTGTCGGCCTCGGCACGGGTTGAATAATGCCCGACGCGCACGGAGTACGAACCATTCGCACCGCTGCCCGTTTGCTCCAGATATGCATTGTGCCCCGCAACCTTCAATTCAGCGACCATCGCGCGAGCGTGGCGTGCGTTGTTCGATTCCGCAACCTGGATCGTAAACGCCTCGCTCGCGGGCTGGATCGTAAACAGCTCGCTCGCGGCAGACGTTACTGCAACCGCGGAGATCGGGGCGCGGGTTTCATTGCCCGCTAACAAGCGCGCGTCGGCGATGGCCGCATCCGCCAATACGTCCAGATCGATGTCCTTGACGAGCGCTGGGCCCTCCGGGACGCTCACGGTGGTGATGCGGGTGCGGCTATCATGCTTCGCGACGATGGTGAGCTCGCCCGCGGGCAGGTTCCGAAAGGCATACTGACCGTTCTCGTCGGTCAGCGACTGCCGTCGAAGCGACAGGATTTCCACGGTCGCTCCAGCCAGCGCCACATACTGACCGCTCTCGCGATCGAACACACGCGCCCGACCCGTGACGCTGCGGTATGGCCTCAGCACGAACTCGGCGCGGCCCGGCGCCGTGTCTTCGACACGAACGCGCAGAGGCGCCAGCGCGTCGACCGCGTACCCGGCTGGAACCGAACCTTTCTCGATCCTCACGTCGTACTCACCGGCCGGCAACCCCTCGGCGATAAACGTCCCATCATCTGCGGTGCGGACGGTCGTCTCTCGCTCGACACCGATGATGCGCACGAGCACGCCGTTCAGCCGCGTGCCGGCATCCGCGAGGACAACCCCGCGGAGACTCGAGCGCGAGAGCGCAACGCCGAAGTAGACGGAAGAACCGCTGTCCACGTCCGCCGGCGATGGTGTCGTAAAGAAGGTTGCCTCCTTCGACGTATAACGTGCCTCGACGCGATGCCGGCCATAAGGCACATCGTCAAAGCGAAAACGACCGGAACTGTCGGTGCGCGCGTATCGCACGTTGTCCAGGGCGATCTCCACACCGGATAAGGTGGGCAATCCGGGCAGGTAAATTCCCTCAGCTCGATCGTCCCTGAACACGATCCCCTCGATCGCGCCCCGGTGCTCAAAAAGCAGCCGAGGCGAGCTGTTGAGTGCGCGGCGCAGAGAAGCGTACAGCACGGGCCGGCACGCGGACGACACGAAGCGATCGTGACAAAGCGCCGACCACGTGAGAAACACGTCGCTTGCATTACCGAAGCGTTGAGAGTAGGTGATCGAGTGCACGGCGCCGAGCGCGGTGCGGTCGGTCGATTGATCGCGATTCAACAGCGTGCTGAACGAAAGCTGCGGCCGCCGCCCGCCAGCGCCCGACCAGCCGCCGCTCGCTCCCATGCGAGTGCGGACCGGTGTCATGTCTATGCGAACGGTGTTCGCGTACCCGTACGCCGACAGTTCGGCGTTCGTGCGCAGCAGATCGGCAAGCTGCTGCGGTGTATTCGCCGCAAGCCCGAGCCGGTCGAGCATCGGCGCGAGCCAGGGGATCTCAGTGAAAATCTGTTGTGCGGTCGGAGCCTGCGTCTGGCGCTCGCCAAAGGCGGACACCCGCAAGCCCCGCCCCGATCCATTCACATTCACGCGAAAGAGATGGCCACCAAGATCTCGCGTGGTTTCCCTCGAGAACTGATACTCGACGCCGCCCCCAACATTCCGGCCGGAAAGCGAAGTACCGACCGGCACGGCGAGGTTGCGGATGCTCGAGGCGGTCGGCGATGCGTTGCCGAAGACTGATCCGGCAGACCCGCCGTGAATGGTCCAATACTTGGTCAGCCAGCGCTGCACGTCGAAACTCGCCACGCTGCTCGTCTGATCGAATCGCGCCTGCGAGTAGCGACGCGAAGACACGGACGCGGTGACGTTGGACTTGTCGCTCTGCCGTATCCATCCTGCTTCGAGCTGTGTTCCGCTCGGCTGATCCGTCGTCAGCGACGGCATCTCGGGAGGCGCAAACCGGGCCTTCGCCCACGCGCGTCGGTTCGGTCGATCCAGCTCGATGTCCAGCGCACCGCCAACGGCTCGCCCGATACCGAGCTCAGCCAGGAACTTCACATCCGAGGCCGGCGCGGCCTCGTACAGCAGAGTACCGACCGCTCCACCCCGCCGACCCGGCGTAGGCTCGCCGAAGTAGAAGAGATTTGGCGTGAGACTACTGTTTGGCGTGATCTGGTGCCGGTACGCAATGCCGCCAACCCCCTCCTTCTCGGTTGGCAGGAGCAACTGCTCGAACGTGCCGAAGAAGCTATACCCGGCATTCACCTGCCATGGTCCCTGACGCAGATATAGCCCACGCACGTTCGACCGCGAAATCGTCAGCGGCGAGTGCGAGATGACACGGTCCAGGAGCGTGATCTCGCGCGTGGACGTGCGGAATGTGAACGAAGCTTGAGGGATGCTGAAACGTGAATTGATGCTCTGCTCAAACGGCATGGCACCGTCAAGCCTGAGTTCAGTGAATCGATCCCCTTCGCGTTGCGAAAACAACAGGCTCCCCTGAAGGATGCGCGGATCGGATCCATAACGCGTCTCGTAGTAGCCGGTCGAGCCGCTCTTGGAGCTGCCGCCGCGCGTACCGGCGAGGATGGTGATCGGAGGGTCGCTGACGAGGACGCGGAGCGTGACCGTCTCGTCGCCGGCAATGATGATGACGTTCGTCGAGCCGGGAGCGCGGCCGATCAGCGTCACGACGCCATCCCGCGCGGATGCGACCACGCGTGATGGGTCTAACGCCAGGGCCGCCGACGCGCCAGGAACTTGCCGCGTGACGACCTGCTCGTATTCGAGCGTCAGCGATTGAGCGGCGGCGTCGCTACGGAGTACTGCCAGCGCGACGAGGAGCAACGCGCTCGTCGTCGCGAGCCGGCGGCACGGCGAATTCCGCAGTGCGCGTAAGCACTTCTCGAGCATGGTCATCGTATTCAAGCGACAGAACGGCGCGGTAGTGCCCTGGCCCGAGCAGCTCCGGATACTCCGCCTTGAATGGCAGGCTCTCGCCGGGCATCAGTCGCTGCGCCTCGACCGGCACTTTGCCAACAAGCGCCCCGGCGTCGTCGAGCAATGCGGCAGCACCGCTCGCGACCACGGGCTCGGTGCCGGCGTTGGTGACCCACTCCGTAACAGCGAGGTTGCTCGTCTCGGTTTGCTTCGAGATTTCGGGGGCGCCGGCCGCGATCCGAATTTGTCCAGGTAGCGTGAACGTGATCAGCGATCCCAGCGACGCGGTCATCGCCACGCCGTCCTGGCTGCCAACGATCGTCTGTCCGCGGAAAATAGCCGCCACGCCGCGAATAGGCGATCCCGGTGGCAGCGTGATCGTCACGTCGGCGGTTCCGACGCCACCGGGTGCGATGACAATCTCTTTTGGTGCAAAGACCGCTGTCGCAGCGACGCTTCCCTGCCGTTCGCCCGCCGTGACGAACGCGCGCTTCCCGTCCTCGGTGACGACGTCCTGAGCCTCGAGCCTGAACGCAAGCTCGCGCGACGTGTGGTTCGTCAGCCGCAACGTCTGACGATGCGCCTGGCCTGCCAGGCCGGTCAGCATGACGACTGACGGGGACAGAGAGATTCCACCGCGCGGACTGGACGTATCGACGGATTGTCCGGCGATGCTGCCGCCGATCTGCGCCAGCACCAGCGGCACAAAAAACAGGCAGACGCGCGCGGCTCTTCGCAATTCAGTTCGCAATGGCCGTGACCTCCAGCACCGTGGTAATCGCGCCAGCCGACTGGGTGAACGGCACCACAAACGCGAGCGTGTGAGGAACAGTCGTGGCGTACGGCTGCGAGGTTCCGATCGTCGCGGCAGTTGTGGACATCGTGACTCCGTCAACCTTCCACGTAAGCGGTTGCGCACTCTGCAGACGCGCCTGCAACGTATAGTTGGGGCTCAACAGGCTCAAGAGGTGCGTCGTGCGCACGCCGAAGCTCGTCGAGATTGTGTAGCTCGATGCTCCTACCGTCCGGCCGACGCCCGTGTTCAATGGCTCGAACGCCGAAACGTTGCCGAAGTTCAATGTCGCGCTGTTCGTTCCCGCGCCCGTCAGCGTCACCGACCCCGGTATCGATTGAAACGTCAGCGTGATGAGAAGAGCGAAAACCGGTGCTGGGAAAAAGACGAATCCCAGCACCAGGCTCCACTGCCAATAACGTCGCACAATCAATTCGCCGTCGCCGTGAAGTTCAGAACCTTGCTGACCGCGCCGGTCGAGGCCGTAAACGGGACGGTCAGGTACATGGTGTGCGACACGGCGGATCCGTAGCCGTATGCCGTACCCAGGTTCTGGTTCGATGTGGTCAACGTCGTCGCGTTGATTTTCCAGGTGTTCGTCGCGTCGGCGGAGGCGAGCGATGCCGCCAGCGTGTAATTTGCGCTAGACGTGTTCGCCTTCACGACCTTGACATCGAAGGGAGAGCTCACGGTGAAGTTGGTCGCTCCCACAGTCCGCGTCACACCCGGTGTGGAAAGAGTGTTGTACGCAGAGATGGCGCCCAGGGCCATCGTTGCCGCGTTGGTTCCGGCGCCCGTCAGCGCCACGCCAGCTGCATCGTTCTCGAATGTCAGGCCGATGGAGCTTTCGACGGTTGCGGTCACGGTCAGCGTGCCCGTCGATGTGTCCTGCGCGACAGCCAGCGAAGGGATTGTCACGAAGCTCGCTGCTACGATCGCCGCTCTCAGCAAATGTTTCGTACTCATGGAATCTGTCCTCGTCTCGTAAAAACTGTGTCCTTCGGTTATGCGTGTGCTTGACTTACCGCGATGCTGGGGGTCTGTTGAGCAAACCTGCCGCCAGAGCGTAGGTGTCAGGCCTACAACGAGCCGGCTCAATAAGTTAGGGTGATGGCTCTGTAACAGACGTTATATGACAGATTCGACATATTGTGCCGAAATGGGACTCCGTTACACGTTTATGTGCGGTATTGAAGCGCCTCGGCCACTTTCCCGACCGTTACGCCAGCCTGCGCATCTTGGTCGTCCGGCGCGACGACTACGTGTACCTCGTGCCGTTGGTCGAGGATGAGCAGACGGTCTTCCTGAAGACGATCATCCCGAGCCGGAAGGCCACGAGGCAGTACTTGGGCGAGGAGTCCGACGATGAAACTTGATGCCGACGAGTTGCTCGAGTCCGTCGAACGCGGCGAATGGAAGTCCGCCCAGGGTGGCAAGCGCGGGCGCGCCCGGTACGCCCGCAACGCGAAGGCCACGTTCCGCAAGGACCGGCGGTTGAACATCCGACTGTCGAGCAGGGATCTGGAAGCGATCCAGAAGCGGGCGCTCGCAGAAGGGCTGCCTTACCAAACGCTGATCTCAAGCCTGCTGCACAAGTACGCGTCAGGGCGGCTCAAAGAAGTGTAACGAAGTTCGCGAATCACCTGACCGATGCGGGAAGGTTCACCAGATGATGTCGATGCTCATACGCGTTTGATGCCTCACCGCGAGCGGCTGGCGCACCAGATGTCCAGCCCGCCAAAGCCGCCGGGCCGGAACGACATGAAGCACACCTCCTGACCATTGTTGCGGAACCCTGGCATCGCCTGGAAAAATGGCGAGTTCAGCGTATCCACATTGATCGGGATACCCCACGCATCTGACTTCGTCTGACGCTCGACCACCCAGATGTCTATCTGACCAATGTTGCCGGGTCTGCCCGATGAGAAAAACAGCTGCTTCTCGTTCTGGTTAAGGGCGGGGCCGAACTCCGGGCCCGCTGTGTTGACCTCTGGTCCCAGGTTGACTGCCAGGCCAAAGGGTTCGCCGACGTTCTCCCGCGTCGCCATCCAGATGTCGAAGTCGCCGAAGCTGCCGTCTGGCCGGACCGAGTCCCAGTAGAGAGTCTTCCCGTTCGCTGAGACGCTCGGCTGCCCCTCGAAGTATGTAGTGTTGACGAGGGGGCCGAGGTTCTGGGCGGGTTCCCAGGGGTCATCGATGGAGGGGCGCGTGGTGACATACAGATCCGCGTCTCCCTGCCCGCCGGGCCGGCTGGAGGAAAAGTACAGCGTCAGGCCGTCGAGCGAGAGCTCGGGAGAATAGTCACCGAAGCCCAGGGCGTTGACCGTGGGACCGAGGTTCTGTGCGGGTCCAAACGCTTCGGCCGTTGTCTCACGGGTAGCCATATAGATGTCCTCATCCAGCACGCCGAGGCTGTTGCGGCGGGCCGCGCCAAACAGCAGTATCAGACCATCCTGCGAGAGGGACGGTCCTCCCTCGAACAACGCGGTGTTGATGAGCGGCCCGGCATTCACGGGCGTGTCGTAACACAACTTCGGCCCGGCCGAGCAGGCAGGCCCTTGTTTCAGCTCAGAAGGGTTCGCCGCGGACAGGAGGGTCCCAAGCCCCACCGTAATCGTCACGAGTAGGAGCCGCCCTTTGCAGTCTTGTCGTAGTGTCATGATTCGCTCCCAAATCGGCGATCAGAGCGGCAAAACCACCGAGCCGTTCGGTGGGTCCGCTCTTTGGTTGTTCGCTATCATCTGGAACGCGAGCGTCCAGTGTCTTGACGACACGCTGACGGAGCTCTGACGAAACGCTGCCGTCAAGCCCCCGCGGATCTATGGAGCAAATCCCGATCATTCGGTTCGGCGACTTCACCCTTGACGGGGCCCAGCGCCGTCTGCTCCGAGCCGGTCAGGACGTCAACCTGCCGCCGAAGACGTTCGAGTTGCTGCTGTACCTTGTTCGGAACAGCGGACGCGTCGTCCCGAAAGACGAGCTCCTCCAGGCCGTCTGGCCAGACGTGAACGTCGTGGAAAACACGCTGGCCCAGCGAATTCGTGAGATCCGGGAAGCACTGGGTGCAGGTGCTGACAGCGCGCGATTCATCAAGACCGTTCCAAAGGTGGGGTACCAGTTCATCGCAGCTCTCGACGACGAGCCGCGGAATGCGACGGCTCCAGCGCTGATCAGCGCGAGCCCCAAGAAGGGGGTAGGCGTTGAGATTGGCTATCTCGTCCTGTTCGGCGCCGCTCTTGTGACGCTCGTCGCGCTCCTCACCACGACCAGCCAGCGCCGGACCTCGCGGATTCCACTCTCCGACCACCAGTTGGTATCGGGTTTGGCAGGATCTCCGCGGTTTCCAAGCCTCTCGCCCGACGGCAGCACCATGGCCTTCGTCGATGAAGCCGACGGTCGATCGCAAGTGTGGGTCCGTAGCGTGACGGATGGTCCGGCGACACAAATCACGTTCCTGGACCCAGTTGGTCTTGAATGGACTCGCTGGTCGCCGAGCGGCACGGAGATCTATTTCAATTACGCGGGAGGTATCTGGTCGGTGCCTACGGTTGGTGGTGGGCCGCGCACCATCGTCGCGCGTGGGAAGAATCCGACCCTGTCAGCGGATGGCCGGACGCTCGCCTACGAAGGTCTCGGCGGAGCGGACGGCGATCGTGGCATTTGGATCGCCAACGCCGATGGCACGAACTCGAGAAGAGTCATCAATAGGCCATTCATCAGTCCCTCGACGCCGGCAATTTCCCCTGACGGACGGTTGATCGTCTTTTTCCAGTCGAGCGGTGGGCCGATGGGCGATCTCTGGATCGTCCCGTCATCAGGCGGCACCCCCCGGCGCCTGACCTTCGACGATGCGGAAGGCGGAACTCCCGCTTGGACACCCGACGGGCAGTTCGTCATCTTCTCATCGAAGCGCACCGGTAGCCACACGCTGTGGCGCATAGGCGTAGGAGGCGGTGAAGCCGAGCCGATGACCTCGGGTGCTGGCGAAGACAGAGACCCTCAGGTCTCGGTCGACGGAAGACGGCTGATTTACACGAACGTCCGGAACAGTTTCAGCTTGGAGCGCCTGAATGCTTCGACCGGGCGCAAAACATCGCTCGCGATGCGGCGGACGACGATCGCTGGTCCACGATTCTCACCGCAAGGTGACCGGATCACTTTCTTCCATGAGACCGACGCAGGGACTCACCTGTGGACGTTCGACGTGAACGGAAACGATCTCCGTCAGATAACCGCCGTGAAGGGAGAGCGGAATATCCTGCCGCGTTGGTCGGCAAAGGGGGACGCGCTGTTCTTCCGCCAGATCCTGCCAAAAGATTCGTTTCGAAGAGTCTCGGTGCGTGGCGGAGGTTCCATCGAAGCCGGGCCCTGGCGGTGGAATTCATGGGTTGAACTGGATCCGTCCGAGCGTGCCGTTGTCTACAACCGACCGGGTAAGTCGGCTCCAAGAGTAGAGGTGCCTGCTGCTCCTGATGGTCTTCCGGTAGCGGACTCCGGCATGACGATGGTTCGACAGCTCCACACTGGACTAGAAGCAACCATGGGACGAGCTTTGATCAAGCCACGGTGGTCGCCCGATGGAAAAATGATCTACGGGAGCGAGGAGGTCAGGATGGCGGACCGGAACACCTGGAATGTGGTGTCCTGCGACAGCACGTCCGGGGCTTGCCACACTGTGACGAGGGGAGGGAATGTCGTGCCTTCTCCGGACGGCCGCTCGCTCTACTTCACGCGTCCCGCGAACCAAGGCATGCGACAACTCTGTACGACAGACGTCGACGGACGAAACGAGCGCTGTCTCGGTGAGATTGGTCCTTTCCGGCTTCCGGAGATTGGCTTCGACGTTTCCCGCGACCATCTCATCGTCTGGCCGGCATTCCATCAGGGCACGCGAGAGATCTGGATGGCGAGGATCACGCAAGACAACAAGTACTGACAGGGCGGATCGTCAAGCCGAGGCCCGCGCCCGCGAGACCACGGACTCGTCGCGGTAAAATTCGAGCAGCGGCTTGTAGAAACTGTGCAAAGTGGCCCGGCGGCCGGCGGAATCATTTTCTTCATCCGCGGCCCGTGGCCCTGGCGCATTCCTCTCTTCGAAGAAGGCGACAACGGTCAAGGAACAGGAATGTGCCCACGCCGCTGTGCCCAAAACAAAGAGTCATCCGGCGACACAAAGCGCTCGTGTAGTTACATTTGCCGCCAAGGGCGACGGTTTCGACGCGGGTCGCCTTCACCGCGTCGCGATCTTGTGTTTCCACGTAAGTGTCGTTGTCCGTATACTTGCAGACGCGCGGTGAGGTGGCCGAGTGGCTGAAGGCGGCGGTTTGCTAAACGGAAATCCGCCTCTCGGACATCTTCGATTTTCCCCGTAAATCCTTCCCTCTCTACAGTTTCTCCGATCAAGCCAGTTGGCTGCTGTTGGCTCTGGCGGCGCGGTTTTGGCGCGCCGCAGGGACAATCGCAGGGACAGCCGCAAAGGCTCAACGCAATCAGCACGAAAACGTCGCACGGGACTGTCTCTTAGCAGTTGCTGGCGGACGATTTCATCCGGCCTTGTACGCCCATCCAGTAGGTGCCACGCACGCGGTCGCCTCTTGAGGACATCTGGGCAGTCACGGGGGATTGCGCTATCGTCTTCGCGAGGATCTGGCACGGTGTGCACCCACGACCAAGGTCTAATGGACGCTCTTCGCAGGGGGGAGCAGTCTAAGCGTTACCGACCCTGCTCTGAGAAGGTCGGGCCGTGAAGGACGAGTTCCGTCAAGCGATTGACACGATCCCCGGCTTTGTTTGGAGCGCGCTCCCCGATGGGAGTGTTGATTTCGTCAATCAGCGCTGGTGCGACTACACGGGCGTCAGCTTACGGGATGCTTCCGGCCACGGCTGGAGGTCCACGATCCACTCCGATGACCTTCCTCTATTGGTGGATTACTGGAGTTCCCTGGTCAGCGGTCGTGAACCGGGGGAGTTCGAGGCTCGCTTGCGACGATCCGATGGAACATTTCGATGGTTTTTGATCCGGGCGGTGCCGTTGTGCGACGACCGCGGGCGGGTGGTGAAGTGGTACGGCCAGCACACCGACATCGAAGATCGAAAACGAGCAGAGACCTTGCTCGCCGGGGAAAAGCGGTTGCTTGAAATGGTCGCCCTCGGTTCCGAGTTGCCAACTGTGCTGGACGCATTGTGCACCCTAGTCAACGAAGCCTCCAGCGGCTGCCATTGCAGCATCTTGTTGGTCGAAGGTAATGGCTCGACCGTCCGCCATGCGGCGGCGCCTAGTCTCCCGTCGGATTTCAGCCATGCCATCGACGGCCGATCCACCTCGGTCCCGTATTGGGGGCCGTGCGCAATGGCGATCGATCAGAAGACGCAGGTGATTGTCTCGGACATCACGCAGGACGCCAGGTGGGACAACTTCGAGTGGTGTCGACTGGCCCTTGCCGTGGGACTCCGA
>Ga0114129_10010400_pt1 | contig 13272 bp, 8 predicted proteins | sample RhiMetdeltSRZDD1_FD_80071 | JGI IMG/M metagenome (GOLD analysis project Ga0114129, IMG submission 80071) | Populus rhizosphere microbial communities from Tennessee, USA - Rhizosphere MetaG P. deltoides SRZDD1 (version 2) (version 2) | ecosystem: Host-associated > Plants > Roots > Rhizosphere >...
AATCTCTGGAACGACCAGCAGCGCGCGCAGCGCGTGATGCAGGAGCGCACCGCGCTCGAAGACCAGCTCACCGCGATCGGCCGCATCGAACAGGAGCTCGACGATCAGATCACCATGATCGGACTCGGCGAAGCCGAGAAGGATCAAAAGGTGGTCGCCGAGGCGGAAGAGGCGCTCCGGAAGCTCAAGGCCGATGTCGCGCGTCGCGAGCTCGAGGCGCTCCTCTCCGGCGAGGCCGATGCCAACGACAGCTATCTCGAGGTCCATGCCGGCTCGGGCGGCACCGAGAGCCAGGACTGGGCCGGCATGCTCGCGCGCATGTACTTGCGCTGGGCCGAGCAGCACGGCTTCAAGGTCGAGTGGATCGAAGAGACCGAAGGCGAGGGCGCCGGCATCAAGTCGGCCACCATGCAGGTCAAGGGCCGCAACGCCTACGGGTGGCTCAAGACCGAGAGCGGCGTGCATCGGCTCGTGCGTATCTCGCCGTTCGATTCCAATGCGCGTCGGCACACCTCGTTCGCCGGCGTGACGGTCTATCCGGTGGTCGACGACCGCATCAACATCGACATCAAGGAAGCCGACGTGCGGGTCGACACGATGCGCGCGGGCGGTGCCGGCGGCCAGCACGTCAACAAGACCGAGTCCGCAATCAGGCTGACGCACATCCCGACCAATATCGCGGTCGTGTGCCAGAACGATCGCTCGCAGCACCGCAACCGCGCGCAGGCCTGGCAGATGCTGCGCGCCCGGCTTTACGAGCGCGAATTGAAACTCCGCGAGGAGAAGGCCGCCGCCGAGCAGGCCGCCAAGACCGATATCGGCTGGGGCCACCAGATCCGCTCCTACGTGCTGCAGCCCTATCAGATGGTGAAGGACCTGCGCACCGGCGTGCAGACCTCCAATACCGGCGCGGTGCTGGACGGCGACCTCGACCAGTTCATGGAAGCGGCGCTGGCGCAGAAAGCGTTCGGCAAGGGGCCGATGGAGATCGAGGATGTCGAGTAACGGCTGCAGCGGTCAGTTGATGCCGCCGAGCCTCGCCCCTGCGCGCAGGAATTTCTGCGGATCGACCGCCTCGCCGTCGACGCGCGTCTCATAGTGCAGGTGCGGGCCGGTCGAGCGCCCGGTCGAGCCGACCCGGCCGAGAATCTGGCCGACCTTCACCGATTGGCCGACATTGACCTCGATCGCCGACAGGTGACCGTAGCGGGTGGCGAAGCCGTTGCCGTGGTCGATCTCGACCATCTTGCCGTAGCCGCCCTGCCAGCCGGCGACGGTCACCGTGCCGTTGGCGGTGGCGCGGATCGGATCGCCGGTCTCGCCGCGGAAATCGAGCCCGGTATGCATCGCCGGCGCCCGGATGAACGGGTCGATGCGCATGCCGAAGCCCGATGAAAGGTCGATCTCGCCCAGCACCGGTTTGCGCACCGGCACCGCCCCGAGCGTGCGGTTGAGCCGGTCGAGCTGGGCACGGGCGATGCCGATGCGGTGGACCTGGCGCTCGAATGCGGCCGGGTCGGCCGGCAGGCGTGCCGCCACGAATGGTCCGCCGGTCGCGGCGGGGAGGCCAGCCGCCGGAATCCTGGCGCTGCTCAGTCCGACCTCGATCAGCACGTTGCGGATGCGCCGCGCCCGGGCATCGAAGCTTTCCTCGATCGAGTTGAGGGTGGCGGTCTGCCGCGATTCGACACGATCGAGCGAGGCTTGCAGGCGCGTCAGCATGCCGTCGACGCCAAGGCGGCGCGCCTCGCGCTCCGACGGCAGCGTGATGCGGCCGCTATCGTTGATCGGCGACGGCTTGTACGGCGCCGCCCGCGCCGGCTCGCCGCGGCCGGCGGGCCTGATCGAGCCGGTGACGGTCGTGTCGGGGAGCGTGGTCAGCGCCGCGGCGCGGGACTCGAGCGCCGCCTGCCGGCGGAGGATCTGGTCGAGCTTGTGCTCGTACTGGTCCTGATCGAGAAGCTGGCGGCTGGAAATGCGATCGACCTGCGCGCGCAATTCGGCGATGCGGTCCTCGTAGGCGAACTGCATCTCGGCCTGGCGGGCGATCAGCCGGGTGAGGACATCCTCGCGGAAGGCGAAGTAGGTGGCGGTGCTGATGGTCCAGACCGCCATGATCACGAGCGTGCCGATCACGATCCAGAAGGCGATCGGCCCGAGGCGGAGCTGGTGGCCGGCATGGAGGAACGTGTAGTCGGCCCACCGCGCGGCAGCGACCGCCGGGGCCCTCCGGGCAGCGCCCGGATGACCATGGTGACCGCCATGCTGGTAATGCGACCCCGGCCGGTGAGGCATCGACGCGTCCCTGCCGGTCTCGGTCCCACAACACCGGCGCCCAAACGCGTCAATACGAGCCCAACATAGTTAATTTTCCGCGAAGCAGGCCCGCGGGGAGCACGGGGTTTGCGGGTCGTTGAGTTCCCAAGGGGGCCACGGCCCTTGGCCCCCTTGGGAACCCGAAATTCTTGTGGATATGACGTCGGTTAGGAGCGGAGGCCGGCCAAGGGGGCCACGATTCCGTGCGTGGCCCCCTTGGTTCGTTCATCTTGGCCGCGTGGCGCTCTTGGGTGATTGCCCGGGGTCGAATCCGCGCGGCCGCTCACAGCGCCTTGGCGGCTTCCAGCACGTCCTCGGCGTGGCCATCGACCTTCACCTTCGGCCAGACGCGGGCGATCCGGCCGTTGCGGTCGATCAGAAAAGTCATGCGAAGAATCCCCATGAAGGTCTTGCCGTACATGGATTTTTTGCCCCAGGCCCCGTACGCCTCGAGGATCTTGTGGGTCTCGTCGGAGAGCAGCCCGATGGTCAGCCGGTGCTTCTTCTTGAACGCGTCCTGCGCCGCTACCGGATCGGCCGAGACCCCCAGGATATCGGTCTCGGCCTTGCCGAACTGGCTGCGCAATTTGGAGAAATCGATCGCCTCGCGGGTGCAGCCGGGGGTATCGGCCCTGGGATAGAAATAAAGGACGAGCTTGCGGCCTTTGAAATCGGCAAGCGAGACCGTATCGCCCCCATCCCGCGGTAGCCTGAACGCCGGGGCCTTGTCCCCAACCGCCGGAACCGTCCCCATGCGCCTTCCTTTCGTCCCTTTTTTCAGGTCAATGAAGGGTTAAACGATAAGCGGGAGAGTGCTGACAGGTCGACCGTTTTTTCGCGTTGACCGCAGCAGGAGAACCGGATTCGTTGCCGAGAGGCACCGGGACGGCGGTCGAGGGGACGCCCGGCGGGGGGCATGGCGGATCAGCACACGAATCCGAATATTTCGGCACTCCGGAAACTGGAGGCGAGCCTCCATCTGGACATGCTCGAGCGCCAGTCGCGGGCCTGTCGCGCCGCGCACGCGCTGTCCGACCGGATAGGGATTCGATCCCGTCTCCAGGACCTGCTGCGCTGGGATGTCCTGCTGCCCACATTGGCGCGAGGCTGGCGGCGGCTGCGCAAGCCGGTCTATGTGGCCGGGGCGGTCAGCGGCGTCGTGTTCCTGGCTTTCTCGGTGCTGTGGTGGCGGCTGGGGAGCGGCCCGATCGACCTCGATATGGCGACGCCGTGGCTCACGGCTGCCATCGAGGAGAATTTCGGCAGCAGCCACCAGGTCGAGGTTGGCGGCACCCAGCTCGAGCGCGACGCCAACGGCCGCCCGGCCTTGCGCATCCGCGACATTGTTGTGCGCGACGCGGACGGGACGATCGTCGCGAGCGCACCGAAGGCCGAGGTGGGCGTTTCGAGCACGAGCCTGATCACCGGGCGCGTGCGCGCCGAACGGCTGAGCCTGGTCGGTGCCGAAATGCAGGTGCGGATCGAGCCGGACAGCAAGGTCACTGTGTTCGCCGGCGCCAACAAGCGCCCGTTCGTGACTGCATCCGCGGTGCAGCAGCCGGTCCGCGCCGGGCTGGTATCGGCGGCAAGCCCGGAACGCGTTCCAGTGCCGCCAGCGCCGTCGTCGTCCCGCAGCGTCATTCCCGATTTCGTCGCGCTGCTGGCCTGGATCGACAGCCTCGGCGCCAGCGGTCTCGATGGCCGCGAGTTGAGCGAGATCGGTCTCAAGAACGGCAATCTCACCGTCGACGATCAGCGCAACAACAAGCAGTGGACCTTCCACGACATCAACCTGAGCCTCACCCGCGCGAAGGCTGGCGGCGTCGCGCTGACCATCAGCTCGGAAGCGGCCGACCGGCCCTGGGTGTTGCGGGCGGCGATGACGCAAGGCGAGCGCGGCCATCGCATCGTGAACATCGAAACGCAAAAGCTGTCCGCCAAGGACCTCATGCTGGCGATGCGCATCGGCGACGGCCAATACGAGCCCGACATGCCGGTGTCGGCGCGGATCCGGGCCGATATCGGACCCGACGGCATGCCGCAGATGGTCGAGGGCCGCATCCTGGTGGAGAAGGGATTCATCATCGACAGCGAGGAGCCGCTCGGCAAGCTCGCCATCGACCGTGCCGAGTTCAGCCTCGATTGGGACTCGGTGCGCCAGGCCCTGGTGGTGCCGTTCCAGGTGGTGTCCGGCGGCAACCGGATCACCCTGCTTGCCCAGTTGGACGCGCCGCGCGAGGCCGGCGGCGCCTGGGGAATGAAGGTGACCGGCGGCACGGTGGTCCTGGCCTCGGCCATGTCCGATCCGTCGCCATTGATCCTCAATCGTTTCCTGTTGCGCCTGCGACTCGACCCGGACAAGCAGCGCATGGACATCGAGCAGGGCGAGATCGGCAACATGGAGGTCGGGCTCGCGCTCTCCGGCCACCTCGATTATTCGAATAGCGAACCGCGCCTCGTAGTCGGCGTCGCCGGCAACCGCATGTCGGTCGCCGCGATGAAGCGCATCTGGCCGATTTTCATCAATCCGAGAGTGCGCGCATGGGTCGATGATCACGTGCTCAGCGGCACGGTCGAGAGCATCGAGATCGCGACCAACGCGCCGCTGTCGACCTTCAAGTCGAGCGGGCCGCCGATCCCGGACGAGGGATTGGACGTCAGGATCGACGGCAACGGTGCCGAGATCCGCCCGGTCTACGGTTTGCCCGCGATCCGCGACGCCGACATCAAGGTGCGCATCACCGGCCGCAGCGCCACCGTCACGGTCGGACGCGGCAACGTCGACCTTTCGCCCGGCCGCAAGCTCGCGATCACGAACGGCACGTTCGAAGTGCCCGATCACTACCTGGACGCGCCGCCCGCGCGCGTGCGCTTCCGCATGGAAGGATCGGTACCGGCCGCGGCCGAACTGCTTGCTTCGCCCCGGCTGCGCGAGTTCTCCGGCGCTCCGCTCGATCCCGGAACGAGCCGCGGCACGCTCACCGCGCAGGTCGCCCTCGGGATGCCGCTCAAATACGACCTGGCGCCCGGCTCGAGCCAGTACACGATCAACCTGGACGTCGCGAACTTCTCGGCCGAGCGGTTGGTGATGGGCCAGAAGGTCGAAGCGGCGGCCATGAAGGTGAGCGCCAACAATCAGGGTTATCAGATCCGCGGCGACGTCAAGATCAACGGCGTGCCGGCCACGCTCGACTATCGCAAGCCGCGCGGCGACGGCGAAGCGGAAGTCCGCGTGCAGGCGACGCTCGATGAGAATGCGCGCGGCAAGCTCGGCTTCGATCTCGGCGGCTACCTCTCGGGTCCGATGGCGATCAAGCTCAACGGCCGGGTCCCGTCGGTCGAAGGCGAAAGCCGCTATGCGGTTGAAGCGGATTTGACGCAGACGCGAGTCGACAAGCTTCTGCCGGGCTGGATCAAGCTCGCGGGCCGGCCGGCGCGCGCGACCTTCAATCTCGTGAACAGGCCTCAGCTGATACGCTTCGACGATCTGTCGATCGACGGGCCGGGCACGTCGGTCAAAGGCATGCTCGAGCTCGACGGCGCGGGACAGGTGCTGTCGGCAAATTTCCCCGTCTTCAATTTGTCTGACGGCGACAAGGCGACGCTGAAGGCGGAGCGCACCCCCGATGGCGTCCTGCGCGTGACCATGCGCGGCGATGTCTACGACGGACGCGGCTTCATCAAGTCGTCGTTGTCGGGGCCGTCTTCGGCCGATCAGGCCAGACAGCAGGTCAAGGACGTCGATGTCGACATCAAGATCGGCACCGTGGCCGGCTTCCACGGCGAAACCGTGCGCGGCGTCGATCTGCGGATGTCGCGCCGGGGCGGCGCGGTCAAGAGCTTCGCCTTGAATGGCAAGCTTGGCCGCGACGCTACGATCGTCGGAGATCTCCGCGGCCGCAGCGGCGGCCGCAATGTCCTTTACGTCGAGTCGAGCGACGCCGGCGCATTCTTCCGGTTCAGCGATACCTATCCGAAGATCTTCGGCGGCGAGATGTGGGTGGCGATGGATCCGCCCACCGGCGATCCGCTCGCGGCCCAGGAAGGCATCCTCAACATCCGCGACTTCACCGTGCGCGGGGAGGCCGCGCTGGAAAGCGTCGTCGCCGGAGCCGCGCCCCCGAACACGCCGCCGTCGCAAAAACCGGGCGTCGAGTTCTCGCGCATGCGCGTCGAGTTCACCCGCACCCATGGCCGCTTCACCATCCGCGAAGGCATCTTGCGCGGGCCGCTGATCGGCGCGACCGCCGAGGGTCACATCGACTATGTGCGCGAAGACGTGCGCATGCGCGGCACGTTCGTCCCGTTCTACGGCCTGAACAACATGTTCGGCCAGATCCCGATCTTCGGCATCTTCCTCGGCGGCGGCAGCAACGAAGGATTGGTGGGTCTCACCTACGAGGTCGTCGGCCCGCCGAGCGCGCCGGTCCTTCGCGTCAATCCGATCTCGGTGGTGGCGCCCGGCCTGATGCGCAAGTTCTTCGAGTTCCCCGGCGCCGCCGCCGGCCGGCCGCAGAGCTACGCCGACCCGAACCGTTAGCGCGATTAGACCGGCTTCAGCAGCACGTGCCGTTTGCGGCCAAGCGACAGCTTGATCACGCCTTCGGGCGTGAGCTGCGCCGGCGTGAGCACCATCTTCTCGTCGCTGACGACGTTGTCATTGACCCTAATGCCGCCGCCCTTGATCTGGCGGCGCGCCTCGCTGTTGGAGGTGACGAGGCCGGCTTTGACGAAGGCGGCGGGGACGGCGAGACCGGCGGCAAGCTCGGCGCGCGGGATCTCGACCGTCGGCAGCGTCTGTGCCAGCGCGCCTTCCTCGAAAGTGCGGCGCGCGGTGTCCGCCGCCTGCTCGGCGGCGGCGCGGCCGTGCACCAGCGCGGTCGCCTCGGTGGCGAGCACCTTCTTGGCTTCGTTGATCTCCTGGCCCTTGAGCGCGGCGAGCCGTCCGATCTCCTCGAGCGGCAGCACGGTGAACAGCTTGAGGAAGCGCGGAACGTCGCCATCCTCGGTGTTGCGCCAGTACTGCCAGTAGTCATAGGGGCTCAGCAGGTCCGCATTGAGCCAGACCGCGCCGGCCGCGGTCTTTCCCATCTTGGCGCCCGATGACGCGGTGATCAGCGGCGAGGTCAGCGCAAAAAGCTGCGCGTTGAGCATGCGGCGACCGAGGTCGATGCCGTTGACGATGTTGCCCCACTGGTCGGAGCCGCCCATCTGCAGCACGCAGCCGTGTCGCTTGTAGAGCTCCACAAAATCGTAGGCTTGCAGGATCATGTAGTTGAATTCGAGGAACGACAGCTCCTGCTGGCGATCGAGCCGCAGCTTCACCGAATCGAAGGCGAGCATGCGGTTGACCGAGAAGTGCCGGCCGACGTTGCGCAGGAACTCGATGTAGTTGATCCCGTTGAGCCAGTCGGCGTTGTTCGACATCAGCGCGTCGCTCGGGCCGTCGCCGAATTTCAGGAATTTCGAGAACACCGCGCGGATGCCCTTGAGGTTTTCCTCGATCACCTCGTCGGTGAGGATCCTGCGGCTCTCGTCCTTGCCGGACGGATCACCGACCCGCGTCGTTCCGCCGCCCATGAGCGCAATCGGTTTGTGACCGGTCTGCTGCAGCCAGTACAGCAGCATGATCTGCAACAGCGAGCCGACGTGCAGCGACGGCGCGGTGCAGTCGAAGCCGATATAGGCGGTGATCCGCTTCTCCTTCGCCAGCGCGTCGAGCGCCTCCGGCTCGGAGACCTGATGGATGAACCCCCGGCTCGCCAGAATGTGCAGGAAATCGGACTTGTAGGCGCTCATGCCCGGCAGCTCGCAGCGGTATTGCGTCAGGGACTCGGCCGCGGCCGCAGCCGCGAGGGAGCGCCCTTTCACCACCAAATGCTATGGCGGGCAAGACCTTTCAGATTCGCGAAACGGCCGCTTCCAGGCGGCGGTGGAGGTCGCCGCCGGCTCTGCGCACGTCTCCCTCGAAGGTGACAACCGCGGTCCAGCCGTTGTCGAACTTCAGCGCATAGGACCCGCTGCCTTCGTCGGCATTGGATTTCCCGGCGTGGGAGAAGACGAAGCCGTTCGCGGTGCGGCGCAGATAGATGCCGAGCCCGTAGGCCGGGCGTTCGTTCCGTGACTCAAGCCATTTGCGCGACACCGGGCCGAGCACGCCCGCATCGGGCTCGAACACCTGCAGGAACTTCGCATAATCGGCAGCCGAGACCCGCCAGCCGCCGTTCGGCGCCCGATCCCGCAGCTGCGGATCGATGCTGGCGGCTGCCTTCATCGGAGCAAGCGCGGCGCCGCGGCAATACCGCTCGTAATCGCTTCCGGTCACGGCTTCGACGACCACGCCGAGCGTCAGGTAGCCGATGTTGCTGTAGGACATTTCGCGGCCGGGATCGCTCGCCAGCGGCGTGGCAAGCGCCTTGTAATACATGCCGGCGATATCATGAGCCCGGGGCCCCGGCCGCGGCTCGCGGGCGAACCCCGCGCGATGCATCAGAAGCTGTTCGATCGTGACGGTCTTGAAGCGCGGGTCCACCGGATTGCCGAACCGCCTGAACGTGTTCGCAAGCACCGTTGCCAGCGGCGTGGTGAACGACAGGCGCCCGTCATCGACAAGGCGGGCGATGCACACCGCGGTGATGGCTTTCGACAGGCTTGCCACGCGGGCCGGCTGGCCAGGACGCAAGCCGCCATAGCCGAAGGACTTGACGATCACTCCGTCCTTCATGGCCGCCAGGCTGCCGGTGTCGACGTCGTGCTGCCGCATCCATTCCCTGAACGTGGCGTCGAGCGCCTGGGCGACCTTGCCGGTGCCGGCCTGAGCGCGCGCCGGCGCGTTCAGCCCGCTCGCACCGAGGGCGAACGCGGCCAGCAACGCCGTCAGGCACGGCAAACCCCGTAACCGTGGTCGCCGCACGGGCCAACCGCTCGTGCTCTGTCGGGCCATTTGAACGAATCCTGCCAAGTCTTTGTTTAGTCTGCGCCCGGGCGGGGGCGGTTCATTTTCCCGGCGGCGCCGTGTAACGAATTGGGGCAATGGCGGGGAGATCGTCAGTGGACCGCATTTCTGCGATCGGCCTGATGAGCGGCACGTCCTACGACGGCATCGACGTGGCGCTGCTCAACACCGACGGCGAGGAGGTCGGCCGGCTCGGCCCCACCGGCTATCGCGCCTATAGCGAGGAGGAGCGGGCGGTGCTGCGGCGGGCGATCGCGGCGGCCGCCAACGTCGCCAACCGCACCGATCGGCCGCAACCTCTCAGGGAAGCAGAAGCGCTGGTGACCAAGGCCCACGCCGAGGCGGTGGAGGCTTTCCTGGCGGCGAACGGCCTGCCTGCGCGCGACGTGGCGGTGATCGGCTTCCATGGCCAGACCGTCCTGCATCAGCCGGAGCGGCGGCTGACCGTGCAGCTCGGCGACGGCCGGGCTTTGGCCGCGCGCTTGCGCATTCCGGTGGCCTACGACCTGCGCGCGGCGGATATCGCGGCCGGCGGGGAGGGCGCGCCGCTGGTGCCGATCTTTCACCGCGCCATGGTGCGCATGCTGGAGCGCCCGCATCCGGTCGGCGTGCTCAATCTCGGCGGCGTCGCCAACGTGACCGTCATCGACGGCGATGCCGAGATCGTGGCCTGCGATACCGGGCCGGGCAACGCGCTGATCGACGACTTCCTGCGCCTGCGCACCGGGCAAGCGCTCGATGCCGAGGGAAAGACGGCCGGGGCCGGCAGGGTGGATGAGGCCGCCGTCGCCCGCATGCTCGCGCATCCGTTCTTTGCGCGCCGTCCGCCCAAGTCGCTCGACCGCAACGCCTTCCGGCACTGGGTGGCGGAGGAGGGCGGCCTCGCCGGCAAGAGCACCGAGGACGGCGCCGCCACGCTGACCGCGCTCACGGCCGCCGCGGTGGCGCGGCTGGTCACGGTTCTGCCGCGGCCGCCGGCAAGCTGGATCGTCGGCGGCGGCGGTGCGCACAATGCGACCTTGCTGCGCATGCTTGAGCGGCGGCTCGCGCCGGCCCGGGTCGAAACGGCGGCCGCGGTCGGCTGGTCATCCGACGCGCTCGAAGCGCAAGCCTTCGCTTATCTCGCGGTGCGCAGCCTGCGCAGTCTGCCGATCACCTTTCCGGCCACCACCGGGGCGCCGCGGCCGCTCACCGGCGGCGTGCTCGCCAAGCCATGATCAGCGCGCCGCGTCGCGGATCACCCGCTCCATGCCTTTGACCACGCGCGCGAGCCGCTCGGCATCGATCTTGTCGGGCGTGTCGCTTTGCCGGTGGTAGTGCGGATAGCGGAAGAGCGCGGTGTCGGTGACCATCACGGCCTGGAAGCCGTGCTGATAGAAGGCCCAGTGATCCGACCAGTCGATGCCCGGGATGGCGGCAGGCGCCACGCCGCCGACGGTCGGAAATTGCGTATGGGAGCGCCATGAGCGGACCGTGTCCTGGACCAGCGGCCGCGAGCCGAGCGTGCCCACGATCGCAACGAAGTCGCCGCGATCGGGGAACATCAGCCCGAACGGCGCCGGATAGCGCTGGCTTCCCGGCTCGTCGGAATAGAAGCCGATGGTCTCGAGCGAATACATCGCCACCACCCGCTCGTGGCGGGCGGCCAGCGCGCGGGCATAGCGCAGGCTGCCCATGGCCTCGGTCCGGAAGAACGGCGGCTCCTCGTTGACGAACAGGACCAGGCGGATGCGCTTGGCGCTGTGGCCCTGGAGATCGCGCAGAAGCCGCGCCAGCTCGAGCACCGCGGCGGCGCCGGTGGCATTGTCGTTGGCGCCGGGCGAGCCGATGACGCTGTCGTAGTGTGCGCCGACCACGATCACGTCGGGGTCGGATCGGCCGGCCGCCGGCTCGATGGCGGCGTCGATGTTGCGCACCTCTTTGCCGTCGACGACGAAGTCCTGCCGGCCGGCCGTGTAGCCGAAGGATTCGAGCGTCGCTTCGAGATAGCGCGCGACCTTCTCCAGCTCGTCGTAATGGAAGACGTTGTGCTCGCGCGCGGCGATGGTCTCGACATGCCGCTTGAGCGCGCCGGCAAGCCCGCGCTCCTCATCGGTGAGCGGCGGCAGGTCGCCGGAGTGGGACCTGCCGGGAAGCGCGGTCATGTAGTGCAGCGCGCCGTAACCGGCGGCAACGATGAGGGCGACAAGCGCAAGGAATGTGAGCATGCGCATGCGTAGGGTGGGCCTAAAGGGCGTATACGCCCGTCTTCGACGGGCTATGGGCGCGCGCAGCGCGCGTGCCCACCGTCTTCCTTCCGCGTGGGCACGCGGCCTGCCGGCCACTTTGCCCACCCTACGACCATTCGCTGTCGAATGCCGTCAGGCCGCGCTTGGCTTGCGGTCGGCCTTCAGCCGCTTGTCGAGGTAGACGCTGATCGCGGTCATCAGCGCCTCGACCTTGCCGTCGAAGAAATGGTTGGCGCCCTGCACCACCTTCTGGTCGATCACGATGCCCTTCTGGGTCTTGAGCTTGTCGACGAGGCCGGTGACGTCCTTGTGTGGCACCACGGCATCCTTGTCGCCATGGATGATCAGCCCGGATGACGGGCAGGGGGCGAGGAACGAGAAGTCGTAGAGGTTCGCCGGCGGCGCGATCGAGATGAAGCCTTCGATCTCCGGCCGCCGCATCAGCAGCTGCATGCCGATCCAGGCGCCGAACGAGAAGCCGGCGATCCAGCAGCTCCGCGCCTCCGGGTTGATCGACTGCGCCCAGTCCAGCGCCGACGCCGCATCGGAGAGCTCGCCCTGCCCGTGATCGAACGCGCCCTGGCTGCGTCCGACGCCGCGGAAGTTGAACCGCAGCACCGAGAAGTTCCGGTGCACGAAAGCGTAGTAGAGCTGATAGATGATCTGATGGTTCATCGTGCCGCCGAACTGCGGATGCGGATGCAGCACGATGGCGATGGGGGCGTTCTTCTGACGCGCCGGATGATACCGGCCCTCGATCCGTCCGGCGGGACCGGTGAAGATAATCTCGGGCATTGCAAAACCTCGAAAAGAGCGATGCCGCGGGCGAGCCCGCGGACGTTTCTCAGAGCGCGCTTGACGGAAGCGACGGGGGCACGTAAGTATTTAGAACCATTCCAGATTTTGGCAAGGCTGGCGCCGGCCATGGTTGCGGCGCAGACAGTGCCGGGCGGTCGCGGCAGGCTTTTAGCACGACAGCGGGGACGAAAAGCAAGTGTTTCGAAGCCGGTAGGTTCAACCGGCCGGCTTGGAGCAAGGCCCCGGGATCACGACCGATAACGATGACCGAACGGGTTTACCTCGATTGGAACGCAACCGCGCCGCTGCGGCCGCAGGCGCGCGCCGCCATGCTGGCTGCGCTCGATTCGCCCGGCAACCCGTCGTCGGTGCATGGCGAGGGGCGCGCCGCGCGCCAGCTGATCGAGCAGGCGCGTACGCAGGTTGCCCAGCTGGTCGGCGCCGAGCCGCGCAACGTGGTGTTCACCTCCGGCGGCACCGAAGCGAACATGCTGGCGCTGACGCCCGCGATGGGAACCGGCCGCGACGCGCCGCCGCGCGACCGCCTGCTGGTTTCCGCGATCGAGCATCCATCGGTCGGCAGCGGCGGCCGGTTCGCGCCCGGCGCGGTGGAACAGGTGCCGGTGACGGCCGCCGGGATTGTCGACCTCCCGGCGCTTGCCAGCCGGCTCGCGGTGCTCGCCAAGGAAGGCGTGCGCCCGCTCGTGTCGATCATGGCGGCCAACAACGAGACCGGCGTCGTGCAGCCGATTTCCGAGGCGGCTCGCCTGGTGCATGACGCGGGCGGGCTCCTGCACGTCGATGCGGTCCAGGTCGCGGGCAGGATGCCGTGCGATATCAACGTGCTGAACGCCGATCTTCTCACCGTTTCTGCGCACAAGATCGGCGGGCCGAAAGGGGTCGGCGCGCTGGTCAGGCGGACCGAGGAGCTTCATCTGCAGCCGCTCGTCAGGGGCGGCGGCCAGGAGCGCGGCG
>Ga0114129_10010401_pt1 | contig 13271 bp, 9 predicted proteins | sample RhiMetdeltSRZDD1_FD_80071 | JGI IMG/M metagenome (GOLD analysis project Ga0114129, IMG submission 80071) | Populus rhizosphere microbial communities from Tennessee, USA - Rhizosphere MetaG P. deltoides SRZDD1 (version 2) (version 2) | ecosystem: Host-associated > Plants > Roots > Rhizosphere >...
GACTTCAAAAACAAAAACGGATTTCACAGAGACCGTCCACGCTGAATTTGAAGACGACCACGCAGTCAAGTACCGGCCGGTCACGATCGTCGATGCGAGTGCGCCGAAGAAGTTGCTCATCACGGTGCAGACGCCGGTCGAAGACATGGCGGCCATGGGGAAACCAGTCAAGCCCGTCGAGCAGCCGAGCGGTCCGGCCGCGCAGGGCCCGGTGGCGCAGACCATCTGGAGCTCGATCCATCCGAAGCTCGTTGAGCTGATCCGATCGCATCGCTCCACGCTGTTGTTCGTCAACAGCCGGCGTCTTGCGGAGCGGCTGGCCGGGGCGCTCAATGAGATTGCCGGCGAGCAGCTGGTGCGCGCGCATCACGGATCGCTGGCGCGGGCGCAGCGCACCGAGATTGAAGATCTGCTCAAGAGCGGCCACCTGCGCGCGCTGGTGGCCACCTCGTCGCTCGAGCTCGGCATCGATATGGGGGCGATCGATCTCGTGATCCAGATCGAAGCGCCGCCGTCGGTGGCGAGTGGGTTGCAGCGCATCGGCCGCGCCGGTCACAGCATCGATCAGGTCAGCGAGGGTGTCATCTTCCCGAAGTTCCGCGGCGACCTGGTGGCGTCCGCGGCGGTGACGGCGGCGATGCGGCAAGGCAAGGTCGAGTCGTCTCGCTACCCGAGGAATCCTCTCGACGTGCTGGCGCAGCAGCTCGTGGCCATGGGATCGATGGAACGCTGGAGCGTCGACGAGCTCTACCACACCGTTCGATCGGCGGCGCCCTTCGCGGAATTGAGCCGCCCGATCTTCGACGGCGTGCTCGACATGCTGTCGGGCCGCTACCCCTCCGACGATTTCGCCGAGCTCAGGCCGCGGCTGACCTGGGATCGCGTCAATGGCACGGTGATGGCGAGGCAGGGCGCCAAGCGCGTGGCGATCTCGAATGCGGGTACGATTCCGGACCGCGGCCTGTTCGGCGTGTTCCTGTCAGGCGCTGAGAAAGACAAGGCGCGCGTCGGCGAGCTCGACGAGGAAATGGTGTTCGAGGCACGCGCCGGCGAAACGTTCCTGCTCGGCGCGTCCACCTGGCGCATCGATCAGATCACGCACGATCGCGTGCTGGTGTCCCCTGCTCCGGGCGAACCGGGCAAGATGCCGTTCTGGAAGGGTGAAGGCCCGGGCCGTCCCGTGGAGCTCGGCATGGCCATCGGCAAGCTGGTTCGCGATCTGCGAAAACAGGATCCGTCGGATGCCCGCGAGGCTCTCCAGGACGATCACGGGCTCGACGCGCTGGCCGCCGCCAATCTGCTGAAGTATCTCGACGATCAGCAGGCCGCCACCGGCGCAGTGCCCGACGATCGCACTATCGTCGTCGAGCAGTCGCGCGACGATCTTGGCGACTGGCGCGTGGCGGTGCTGACGCCGTTCGGCAGCCGCATCCATGCGCCGTGGGCGATGGCGGCCACGGCGCGGGTTCGGGACGAAGCCGGGCTCGACGTTGAAGTGATGTGGTCCGACGATGGGTTTGTGGTGAGGTATCCGGATGGCGAGCGGCCGCCGGACACGTCGCTGCTGATTCCGGATCCGGATGAGGTCGAACGTCTGGTCGTGCGGCAGTTGGGTTCGACCGCGATGTTCGCGACGCGATTTCGCGAGGCGGCCGGCCGCGCATTGTTGCTGCCGAGGCGCCGGCCCGGCGCCCGCGCTCCGTTGTGGCAGTTGCGCAAGCGCGCCTCGGATCTGCTGGCGGTGGCGGCGCGCTACGGATCGTTCCCGATCATTCTCGAGACGTATCGCGAGATTCTGCGCGACATCTTCGATCTGCCGGCGCTCACCGACATCCTGAAACGCATTCGCAGCCGCACGCTGCGCGTGGTCGCGGTGGAATCGCGCACGCCCTCGCCGTTTGCCGCGTCGTTGTTGTTCGGCTACGTGGCCAACTATCTCTACGACGGCGATGCGCCCCTCGCCGAGCGCCGCGCCCAGGCGTTGTCGGTCGACCAGTCGCAGCTGCGCGATCTGATCGGCGATACCGAGCTGCGCGACTTGCTCGACGTGGCTGTGCTCGAAACGGTCGAGTCCGAATTGCAGCATCTGCCGCCCCGGTTCCATGCCAGGTCGGCTGATGCGGTTCACGATCTGCTGCTGCGGCTCGGCGATTTGTCGCGCGCGGAGATCGCCGAACGAACGGAGAGCGGCGTCGCCACACCGGCGCTCGATGAATTGATCAAGACGCGCCGCCTCTTGAGTGTCCGCATTGCAGGAGAAGAGCGCTACATCGCGGTCGAAGATGCGTCGCGCTATCGCGACGCGATCGGCGTGCCGCTGCCGCCGGGCCTGCCCGAGACGCTCCTCGAGCCGGTTGCCGATCCGGTGACCGACCTGGTGCGGCGATACGGGCGCACCCACGGGCCATTCACCGTGAAGGACGTCAGCGCACGTTTAGGTCTGGGCGTCGCGGTCGTCGAAGCCGCGTTGCAACGGCTGCTCGCCATCGGTCGCGTCGTGGATGGCGAATTTCGCCCCGGCGGTGTCGGCCGCGAATGGGTTGATGCTGAAGTGCTCCGCACGGTGCGCCAGCGATCGCTCGCGCGATTGCGGCAAGAAGTGGAGCCCGTTGACAGCACCGCGCTCGGCCGGTTCCTCGTGCATTGGCATGGCCTGTCGCGACGGCGCTACGGTCTAGACGGATTGCTTGATGTGATCGAGCAGTTGCAGGGCGTGCCGATCGCCGCGTCGGTGCTCGAATCGGAGGTGCTGGCGGCGCGCGTGCACAAGTATGCGCCGGCGATGCTCGACACGTTGCTTGCCGCGGGCGAAGTGTCGTGGGTGGGCGTTGAACCTCTCGGCGAGCGTGACGGCCGTGTCGCGTTGTATCTCACCGATCACTTGTCCAGGTTGTTGCCGCCTGACGTCCTGGCCGCCAGGCGGAACGAAGGATTGATCGGACGCGATGCGCAGATGGTTTCGCACCTGGGAAAACACGGCGCATCGTTCTTCGGGCCGTTACACGACGCGATCGGCGGCGGCTTCCCGCAGGAAACCGTCGACGCGATCTGGGACCTGGTGTGGAAAGGCCTGCTGACCAACGACACGCTGCATGCCGTGCGCGCGTATGTCGCGCCGCCCGAGCGCGCGCGGCGCGTCCCGCGCGGCTCCACGTTCCGATCGCGCCGGCTCGTGCCGCCGTCGGCTGAAGGACGATGGGCGTTGGTGCCGGCGGCCGGGGCATCACCCACGACGTGGGCCACGGCCATGGCGAATCAATTGCTCACGCGTCACGGCGTCGTGGCTCGCGATGTGACGGCGATCGAGCAGTTGCCCGGCGGCTTCTCGGCGCTGTATCCGGTGCTGCGGCGGCTGGAGGAAACCGGACGCATCCGGCGCGGATATTTTGTCGCCGGCCTGGGCGCCGCGCAGTTCGCGCAACCGGGAGCGATCGATCTGCTGCGCGATGCGCGTGAAGAGCGCGACGAGGTGATCACGGTCACGGTGTCGGCCACCGATCCGGCGAACCCGTACGGCGTGCTGATTCCCTGGCCGGTGCTGGTTGCTGAAGACACGCGTGGCGCCACGCGAACCGCGGGCGCGCGCGTGGTGATCGTCAACGGTCGTCTCGCCGCGTGGATCAGCCGCGGCGATCGGCAGCTGATTGTCTGCGTGCCGGACGATGAGCCCGACCGATCGAGTGTCGGACGTGCGCTGGCGCGCGAGCTGGTCGAGATCGCGCGCCGGGCGCCCGAAGGCCGGCGCGGCTGGTTGATCGAGGACATCAACGGCAAGCCGGCGATTGAACATCCTGCCAGTCAGTACCTGATTGAACATGGATTCGCCTCGTCCGCGATGGGGCTCCAGTTACGTGGTCTGAGACCACGGGCCGAAGACGAAGATCCTGAGTTGGTCACCGATAGCCCCAATGCCTGAGGGCGATGCGATATTTCGCGCCGCACGCAACATGCATCGCGTGCTGGCCGGACACGCGGTGACGCGATTCGAAACCGCGTATGCCCATCTCGATCGCGTCAACGTCGACACGCCGATCGTCGGCCGCACCATCGATCGGGTGGAGTCCGCGGGCAAGCATCACCTGATCGTGTTCGGGCCCCCGTTGGGGCAGAGCGGCGATCTGATCCTGCGCACGCACATGCGCATGAACGGGTCCTGGCACCTGTATCGCCACGGCGAGCGCTGGTGGCGCGGACCGCAGTCGATGCGCGTGCGCGTCGACACGGCCGACTGGGTCGCGGTGGCGTTCAACGTGCCGGTGGCCGAGTTTGTCACGCCGAAAGAGCTGGCGACGAGGGATCCGGTCGCGAAGCTCGGTCCCGATCTGCTGGGCCGCGAATTCGATCGTGATGAAGCGGTGCGACGGCTGGTCGCCAGCGCGCATCAGCCGATCGCGATGTCGCTCCTCGACCAGCGCCTGGTGGCCGGCATCGGCAACATCTACAAGTCGGAGACGCTGTTCCTTGCCGGTGTGAACCCGTTCACGCCGGCCGCATCAGTGCCGGCAGGCGTGCTCGAGACACTCCTCGACATCGCGCGCGGGCTGTTGAAAGACAATGTCGTCGAAGGCGCGTCGCCGCGGATCCAGACCTACCGCAACCTGCGCATGACCAACCCCGCCTCGAATCACGACGAGAGCCTGTGGGTCTACGGCCGCGCCGGCAAGCCCTGTCGCAAATGCGGCACGCCGATCGAGATGAAGAAAATGGGGCTGGAAGCCCGATCTACCTACTGGTGTCCAAACTGCCAGGGATGATTGGGGTCAGACCCCGAAATTCGCCCTCTGCCGGGGATGATTTCGGGGTCTGACCCCAATCATCCCTGGATTCGTTGCGCGTGCGCGTAGATGTTGAAGCGGGGGCCGCGGAGGAAGCCGCAGAGGGTGATATTCGACCGCTCAGCGAGGTCGATCGCGAGGCTCGAGGGCGCCGACACCGCCGCAATCAGGGGAATCCCGGCCAGCAGCGCCTTTTGCACCAGCTCGAACGACGTTCGTCCGGACACCAAGAGAATCGAACTGTCGAGCGGATGCTTCCCCGCCAGGAGCGTGCGGCCCGCAATCTTGTCGACGGCGTTGTGACGGCCGACATCTTCGGCCGACAGCTGGAGCACGCCCGCTCGATCGAACAGGCCGGCGGCGTGCATGCCGCCCGTCGACTCGAACACGGCCTGCGAGGCGCGAAGGCGATCGGGCAGCGACTGAATCACGTCGGCGCTCACCGTCCAGTCGCCGCCGACCGACGCCACGCGCGCGTGCAGCGACTCGATGGTGCGGCGGCCGCACAGGCCGCACGATGCGGTCATCACCACCTGACGGTGCTCTGCGAGCCGCGCCGCCAGCCGGGCGATCGCGTCGCCGGTCACCGTGACATTGATCGTGTTGTGGCGCGCCTCTGCTTCCGCATCCTCGCAGTACTCGATCGCGCCGATCTCGCCGGCAGAGCGAATGACATCTTCCGCCAGCAGGAATCCGGCGGCCAGGTCGCGATCGGCGCCAGGGGTTCGCATGATGACGGCGAAGCTGGCGCCGTTGATGCGAACCTCCATCGGCTCTTCAACGGCGACATGGTCTTGCTGCGGCGCCGCCGTCCCGCGGCGCGTCACCACCACTGCCCGCACGCCTGGAAGGTTCGCCACGGCAGGATTCTATTCTTGATTCGTCTTCGACTAGGATCGTTCCGAATGGCTGCGAACTACTCCTTCGACGTCACCTCGAACATCGAAATGCCCGAGGTGGACAATGCCGTCAACCAGGCGCGCAAAGAGATCGCGCAACGGTTCGACTTCAAGGGCTCGATCGCCGCGATCGATCTCGATCAGAAAGCCGCCACGCTGACGCTGACGGCGGAAGACAATTTCCGTCTCGAAGCGGTGTGGGACGTGCTGCAGACGCGCCTCATCAAGCGCCAGGTCCCGGTGAAGAACCTCAAGCGCGGCGAGGTGATCCCGTCGGCGGGGAGCAGCGTCAAGCAGGTCATTACGCTGCAGCAGGGCATCCCCACCGACGCGGCGCGCGAGATCGTCAAGCACCTCAAGGACCTGAAGCTCAAGAAGGTCCAGGCGGCGATCCAGGGCGATCAGGTGCGCATCAGCTCGCCGTCGAAAGACGATCTCCAGGGCGCCATGAACGCATTACGCGCGAAGGATTTTGGTATCGCGCTGCAGTTTGGCAATTACCGGTAAAGTCTCCCTCGAGCGCGCGCTCTCGAAGCTCGGACTCGCGAGCCGGTCCGAAGCCCGCACGCTGATTCTCGCCGGGCGCGTGCGCGTCAACGGGCGCCCGGCTATCGATCCATCCGCCCGCGTCACGCCGGAACAGATCGCGATCGAGATCGACGGTGAGCCGGCGGCACAGCGCTTGGGGCCGATCACGATCGCGCTGCACAAACCGCGCGGTTACGTGACCACTCGATCCGATCCGGAGGGCCGCAAGACGGTCTACGACCTGCTCGCCGATGTATCAGCGCGCGTGGTCCCGGTGGGCCGGCTCGATCTGGCAACCAGCGGCCTGCTTCTGTTCACCAACGACACGCAATTCGCGAACTGGCTGACCGATCCGGCCAACGCCATCCCGCGCGTCTATCTCGTCACCGTCGAGGGACGCGTCGACGAAGCCACGATCGCAACACTCGAACACGGCATCACGGTCGATGGTGAGCGGCTGGCCGCGCACACAGCGGCGATCCGCAAGGCCTCTGGAAAGGAGTCACACCTCACCCTGACGCTGGTCGAGGGAAAGAATCGTGAAGTGCGGCGGTTGCTGGAAGCTGTGGGTCACCCGGTACGCGGTTTGAAGCGCGTCCAGTTCGGCGACGTGACCCTCGACGACCTCGCGCCCGGCAAATGGCGGCAGCTCTCGGCCGCCGAATTGCGCGCCGCATTTCCGGGCTACACGCTGCCCAAGAAGCGCGTGCCCAGGCCGAAGTAGAACAACAGCGTCGCGACGTCGGCCGCGGCGAGCACAACCGGTCCGGCGGCGATCTTGGGGTCCGCCTTGATGGCGTGCAACACCATCGGGAACGCCACACCCAGCAGGCACGCGACAATCATCGACAGCGTGATGGCCAGGAAGATCGTCGTGGCCACGGCGACTTGACCGCGCCAGACCAGCACCACCAGGCCGACCACGGCGCCGCAGCCAAGACCGAGGAACGAGGCGGTCTTGAACTCTTTCCACAGCGCCGCAAACAACCGTTTCAATTCGATCGGACCATCGGTCAGGTTCTGCAGCGTCAGCGTCAGCGCCTGCATGCTGACGCTTTCACCGAGCGCCAGCACGATCGGAATGAACAACGCCAGCACGACGACTTCCTGGAGCAGGTGCTCGAAGCGGCTGGCGATGAACGCCGCGAGCAGGCCGCCAACGATGTTGGCCATCAGCCATGGGAAGCGATCGCGAAACGCCATCCACGTGGAGCGCTGCGCGGTGCCGTGCACGCCGATGAGCTGAAAGATGTCGTCGTAGGTCCGTTGTGCGAGGTCGATCACCTCGTTGGTAAACAGGCCAACGTCGACCACGCCGAGCAACTCGCCTTTGCCGTTCACGACGGGAAACGCCAACAGCCGTCGCGTGGCAAAGTATTCGCTGGCGATGAGCACCGTCGCCCAGTCCGGGATCGCCACCACCTCGTCGATCATCAAGTCGCGCACGGTGCGCTCGGGGTCGGCGGCCAGCAACTTGCGACTGGGCACCACGCCAACCAGCCGGTTCGCTTCATCCACGACATACAGGTACTGAATCTCGTTGTCGTTTGCCGACGCGCGAATGCGCGTGAGGGCTTCGTTGACCGTGAGAACAGGGTGGAGCACCAGCTTCGGCAGGCGCGCAAGCGGCAGAATCGGCTCGTGCAACTGCGCGGCCGAAAGAGGGGCGACGGACGGCACACGCGGCATTTTATCTTTGCGCCGCCTCCGGCGGCGCGGCTAGAGAAAAAAGTCCGGCGTCAGGTCGGTTTCGGCCACATCTGGATTTCGATACTTCGAAAAGTCCGACACTCCCGCATTGCGCAGCACTTCGTCGTCGACGAAGAACCGGCCGGTAAACCTGCGGCTTGGCTGCGTCAGGATCCAGTAGGCGGCGTCGGCCATGATCGTCGGCTGGCGCGCGCGGCGCCGCGCCTCCTCGCCGGCGATCAGCCGAATCGCTTCGGTATCGATGGTGGTCCGCGGCCACAGCGCATTGACGGCCACGCCTTTCTCGCGGAACTCCTCCGCCATGCCCAGCACGCAGAGCGACATGCCGTACTTGGTCATCGTGTAGGCGAGGTGCGGGCCGAACCAGCGCGGGCTGATCGTGGAGTGCAGCGGCGGCGCGATGTTGAGGATGTGCGGGTTCGGCGACTTCAGCAGGTGCGGCAGCGCCTTCTGGCTGCACAGGAACGTGCCGCGCGCGTTGACCTCGTGCATCAGGTCGTAACGCTTCATCGGCGTGTCGAGCGTGCGGGTCAGGCTGATCGCCGAGGCGTTGTTGACGAGGATGTCGATGCCGCCGAAACAGCTGACGGCCGCTTCGATGGCCTGATCGACCTGTGATTCGATGCGCACGTCGAGCGCGACCGCGAGCGACTGGCCGCCGACTTCCTCCATGTCCTGCGCGGCGGTGAAGATCGTGCCCGGCAGCCGGGGATGCGGTTCGGCGGTCTTGCCGCCCACCACCACGTTGGCGCCGTCGATGGCGGCGCGCAGGGCGATGGCATGCCCGATGCCGCGCGTGCCGCCGGTCACGAATACGGTCTTGCCGGCCAGCGTCACTGGTGCACGACCTTGTCAACCAGGCGCAGGAACGCGTCGATCGACTTCTCGAGATGCGGCTCCGGCGTGTCTTCTTCCTTGCAGTGCGACAGGCCGTTCGACGAATACGTGAACATCATCACCACCGGCATGTGCGGCACCATTTCCGCGGCGTCGTGCAGCGGGCCCGACGGCAACCGCGGCGCGTCGCCGGTGACTTCTCGTACCGACTGCTCGCACAGCGCGATCAGCTTTGGATCGAACGGCCGCGGCTCGATGCTCCAGATCCGCTTCCACTCCACGCTGACTTTGTTCGCCGCGGCAATGGTCCACGACGCCGCGCGCGCATCGGCCAACATTTGTGCCAGGACATCCGCATCGAGCGCGCGCTGATCGAGCGAAATCTCGCACACCCCGGGCACGGCGGTGACGATGCCCGGTTCCACTTTCACGGTGCCGACAGTACAGACGACGCGCGCGTTCGGCGTCGTGTACTTGCGCGCGATCTCGCGAAACGCGAGCGCGCTTTCAGCCGCGGCAAGGAATGCGTCCTTGCGCATCGGGATCGGCGTCGACCCAGAATGCGCCGCTTGCCCGACAAATCGCAACAGGTGCCGCTCCACGCCAAACGTGCCGAGCACGACCCCGGTGGGCTGATTCATCGATTCGAGCACCGGCCCCTGCTCGATGTGGAGCTCGAGATACGCCTTGGCATTGATCGCATTCAGGTACTGCCGCGATTCATGCATGCGCGACAACTCGACGCCGTTCTCGCGCAAGGCGTCGACCAGCCGCACGCCGGTCTTGTCTTGAAGCTGCTCGACCTCGCCGGGCTCGAGGCTGCCGCTCGCAGCCGATGATCCCAGCAGGCTCCGTCCAAAACGCGCGCCTTCTTCGTCGGCCCAATCGACGACCTTGATCGTCGACGGTGCCTGTTGTCCCTTGAACATGCGGAGCGCTTCGAGGCCGGCCATCATGCCAAGCGCGCCGTCGAGCCATCCGCCATTGGGCACGGAATCCAGATGGCTTCCGACAATGACGGTGCGATCGGATTTGCCCGGAAGCGTCGCCCAGCTGTTGCCGGCGGCATCGATCTCGGGCGTGATACCCAGCGCGCTCAACTTGCCGTTGAACCACTGGCGCGCTTCGCGCCACACCGGGCCCCAGGCCAGGCGTTGCGCACCGTGTTCACTGGATGTGAGTTTTGCGAGCTCTCGGAGATCGGAAATGACGTCGCGGGCGGGCATGACGGGGCACAGTATATTGCGCCGCAGCCTTGCCTGCCCGCGCTCCGCGCGGGCGGTGGCTATTCTACGTAGCTATAACCGCAGTTCTCGCATACCCACATGCGGCCCTGCTTGTACATGTTGTACGCGCACTGCGGGCAGACGCGATACTCGCGGCCCTCGTCGTCGTAGAGCTTCTTCTCGTCCTTCTTATTCGGATCGGCGAAGGGATCCTTCGGCTCTTCCTTCTTCTTCTCTTCTTCTTCGGGCTTCGGCTTGGGCGGCTGCTGTTGCTCCTGGGCAAACGCGGGCAGCACCGACACGCCGATGGCACCGGCGAAGAGCGCCGAGCCCCGCAGGAAGCTGCGACGATCGAGGGGCGAACCGTTCAGTTTCTCGAACATCAGTGCTGTCTCCCTACTTCAGTATAAAAAAAATCCGGGTGGGGACATAGCGGCTCACTTCGACGCCCCACCCGGTGCTTCCCCTCTGTCGTTGTAGGAAAAGGATACGGTACCTCCCCCGATAGGGTTGTAATTGTTTGTCAGGACAGCAATTACAAGCTCTTAACCTTTTCCGGGGATGACTCGTAAAAGGGAAATGACCAGCCTCCAGGACCTTCGCTACGCCCTCAGATCACTACAAAAATGCCCGGGCTTCACCGCCATTGCCGCCCTTACACTCGCGCTGGGTGTTGGCGCCACCACGGCCATCTTCAGCGTCATCAACGCGGTGATGCTCCGGCCACTGCCGTTTGCCCAACCCGATCGGCTGGTGAGGATCTGGGAGAGCAACGTCGAGCGCGGCTGGCCGACCTTCGCCGTGTCGCATCCGAATTTCCTCGACTGGCGATCGCAGGCGCGCGCCTTCGAATCGCTGGCGGCGGTCAACAACGCCGGCTTCACGTGGTCGGCGTCCGGACAGGCCGAGATCGTGCCCGGGCTGGCGGTGACGCGCACCTTCCTCGAAACCTTGCAGATCTCACCGGCGCTCGGCCGGAACTTCCTGGAGGAGGAAGACCGTCCGGGCGGCAACACGCGCGTCGTGCTCCTCAGCGACGGATTCTGGCGGCGGGCGTTCGGCGCCGACCCGACGGTGGTCGGCCGCCCGATCACGCTGAACTCGCAACCCTACACGATCATCGGCGTGCTGCCGGCGTCGTTCCGCTGGGGCGCGAACGCCGACATGCTGGCGCCGCTGGCGCCTGACCCGGCGCGCAATCGCGCTGATCACCGGCTCCTTGCCATCGGACGTGTGGCCGCCGGCAGCTCGATCGATCAGGCCCGGACGGAGCTCGAGACCATCGCCGCGCGGCTCGGCCAGCAATTCCCCGAATCGAACAAGGGATGGGGCGTCGTCGTCGACAGCTTCTATGACTGGCTGATCCCTGAAACGACGCGCCGTTCGCTCGTCGTCTTGATGGGCGCGGTGGCGCTGGTGCTGCTGATCGCGTGCGTCAATGTGGCCAACCTGCTGCTGGCCCGTGCGGCCGGCCGCCAACGCGAGCTCTCGATTCGAGCCGCCATGGGCGCGACCCGGTCCCGCGTCATCCGCCTACTCCTGATCGAGTCATCCATGCTTGCCGTGATGGCCGCCGCGATCGGCCTGGGCGTCGCCTTCGCGGCCACCCGGCTGTTGATCTCGCTCGGGCCGAACTCAGTCCCGCGACTCGATGAACTGTCGATCGACGGGCGCGTCCTGGCGTTCGCGATTTTCGTGGCGCTGATCACCACGATGATCTTCGGAATCGTGCCGGCGCTTCAGTCGGCACGGCAGGATCCGCAAGAGGCGCTGCGCGCCGACGGCCGGCATTCCACGGCCGGCACGGGGCGCCGCCGCCTGCGCGCGGCGCTCACCATCGGTGAAGTGGCGCTCTCGGTGGCGCTGCTGATCGGCGCCGGGCTGCTGATTCGCAGCTTCGCCCTTTTGCAGCAGGTTGACCCGGGGTTCCGCACCAGCAACCTCATGACCGCACGCGTGACGCTGCCCGCCACGGCGTATCCCAATGGACCGTCGCGGCGGGCCTTTTACGATCGCTTCCTCACGGATCTGCGCGGCCGCCCCGGCATCGAGGCCGCGGCGATCGCCAGTGGACCGCCGCTGACGGGCGACTTCACGGGCGGCGACGTCAAGCTGCCCACGCAATCGAATGACGAAGCCGGCTCCGCCGCGTGGCGGCTGGCCGGTCCCGGCTACTTCGCCGCGCTCGGCATTCCCGTGCGCGGGCGTGAATTCACCGATCAGGATCAAATCGGCGGGCCGCCGGTGGCGGTCATCAGCGCCGCGCTCGCCGCGAAATACTATCCAAACGAGGATCCGATCGGGCGGCCGCTGATCATGCGGAGCTTCATCGAAGAGCCGCATACGATCGTCGGCGTCGCCGGCGACGTGCGCACGTTTGGGCTGGATAACGATGCCGGCCTCGTTTTCTATGGCGCGGCCTCGCAGTATGCCGGCTGGAATCCGATGTCATTGGTGTGGCGCTCGCCGGTCGCCTCGATTGACACGGTGCGCGCGTCGCTGCGATCGATCGATCCGAACGTCCCGATCGCGGCGATTCAATCGATGGACACGCTGTTCGAGCGATCGCTGGGCCCGCGCCGCTTCAACCTGTATCTGCTGAGCGCCTTCGCCACGGTGTCGCTCCTGCTGGCGGCGATCGGATTGTTCGGCGTGATGGCGTACCTGGTGTCGCAGCGCACGCGCGAGATTGGCGTGCGGCTGGCCCTCGGCGCGACGCGGGGAGAGGTCTTCCGCCTGATCCTGGCGCGCGGCCTGACACTGGCCGTGATTGGCGCGGCCGGCGGCGTGGGCGCCGCGTTCTGGCTGACGCGCGTGATGGAGACGCTGCTCTTCTCGGTCTCGCGCACGGATCCGATGACGTTCGTCACCGTGCCACTCGCGTTGATTATGGTGGCGGGCCTGGCCTGTTATCTACCGGCCAGGCGCGCCATGAAGGTCGATCCGGTTGTTGCGTTACGCGGTGACTAACCCGTGACCATCCGCAACAACCGCGACACCGGGTCGTAGAAGCGATCGACGACTCGTTCCTTCAACGGAATGATCGCGTTGTCGGTGATGTGGATGTGCTCGGGGCACACCTTGGTGCAGCACTTGGTGATGTTGCAGTAGCCGATGGCGGCCTTGTGCTTCATGTCGGCGATGCGATCGTCGGTGTCGAGCGGGTGCATCTCCAGCGCCGCCGTGTAGACGAAGAAGCGCGGCCCGATGAACTCCTCGTGCTTGTCGTGGTCGCGCAGCACGTGACAGACGTCCTGGCACAGGAAGCACTCGATGCACTTGCGGAATTCCTGGAC
>Ga0114129_10010402_pt1 | contig 13270 bp, 14 predicted proteins | sample RhiMetdeltSRZDD1_FD_80071 | JGI IMG/M metagenome (GOLD analysis project Ga0114129, IMG submission 80071) | Populus rhizosphere microbial communities from Tennessee, USA - Rhizosphere MetaG P. deltoides SRZDD1 (version 2) (version 2) | ecosystem: Host-associated > Plants > Roots > Rhizosphere >...
CCCGTAGACGACCCCGCCCGCATCTCCGACATCCTCACCGGACCGCTGCTGTATCGCACTCTGGTACCGGCCATCGGGCAAATCGATGACGCGCTGGTCGAAGCCACCGTTAATGCCGCCCTTAGTGCGGTGTCTTCTTAGGCAGCGACGCGTTCGGCTAGTGCCTGATCGAAGCGATCCAACACCGTATCCGCCACCAAGCGATGCGGGCCAAGCGGCGCTGCCATCGGAATCCGTTGAGCGCGTGCGAAGTTCGTGACTCGGTCGGTGATCCGGCCGTGCGCGAGGAACCAGGGGGCGATGACCAATCGGGTGGCGCCGCGCTCGCGCAGAATGTCTGTGGCCTCGGCCAGCGTCGGGTGCGGCCCGGTGGCGAAGGCGGTGGTGGCGGTCCACCTTGTGTGTTGGACGAGATAGTCGGCGACCAAACTGGTGCGCGCATTGGCTTGCGGGCGTGAGGATCCCACCGCTGTGACGAGGACGCCCACGTCGGGGTCGAGTTGCGATACCCCGGCGTGTGTCAGGCGTTGCCGAAGCACTGCTACGAGTCGGTCGTCCTCGCCGAGCACGTCGGCCTGAATGGCGTTCGCCCCGGACTCTGCGATGAGCGCCGGGATGTCCACGCGAGCGTGATACGCGTCGGCGAGCAGCAGTGGCACCACAACCGCGTTGCTCCCTGTCGCTGCCAGCACGTCCCGCAGATCGGGGAAGTTCTGCTCGCAGAATGCCACCCGAACGTCGACATCACGCCGAATCATGCGGATGGTGTGCGCCACCTCGTGGGCCGATGCCGCGGATCGCGGGTCGGCACTACCGTGCGCCGTCAGGACAAGCGATGTCACGAAGCGTGTAACCCGCATTCCGTCTTCGATGTGCCGGCCCATCGGCCGCTGCGCGGGTCGGCGCCTTCAACAGGCTTCGCCGTGCACGGCGCGCAGCCGATTGACGGATAGCCTTCGAACACAAGGGGATTGACCAGCACATCGTTGGCATCGATGTAGTTCTGCATGTCCTCGTCGGTCCATGCGGCCAACGGATTGATCTTCACCAACCCGAATGCCTTGTCCCAGCTGATGAGTGGCGCATTGGCGCGCGTCGGCGCCTCGACGCGGCGGATGCCCGTCACCCACGCCGAGTAGCCCCGAAGCGCCTTGCTCAGCGGCTCGACCTTACGCATCCGGCAGCACTCGTTGGGCTCGCGGGCGAACAGGTCCTTGCCGAACAACCCGTTCTGCTTTTCGACCGAGTTCTCCGGCGTGACGTTGACGACGTTGATGTCGTAGACCGCCTCGACCGCGTCACGCGTGCCGATGGTCTCGACGAAGTGGTAGCCGGTGTCCAGGAACAGCACATCCACACCGGGGCGGACCTTGGCGGCGAGATCGACGAGCACCGCGTCCTGCATATTGGAGGCCACGATGTAATTGCCGCCGAAGTTCTCATCTGTCCAGCGCAGCAGGTCGAGGGCGCTCGCACCCTCCAACTCCGCGGCCCCGCCTTCCGCCAGTGCTTGTAGATCGCTGTCCGAAATCAAATCTGTCATCGCAAATCCGCCTCGTCTGCTCGTACTGCCCACGTAGCGAAACGCTCGCCCTGCTCACGTTGTTTCACGAAGTTCCGAACAACCCGGTCGATGTAGTCGCCGAGCTCCGTCGACAGCACCTTGTGCTGACGCAGCTTGCGGCCGAACCCGCTGTCCAGGCCCAGGCTGCCGCCCAGATGCACCTGGAAACCCTCGACCGACCCACCGTGGCCGTCGTCGACCATCTGCCCCTTGAACCCGATGTCGGCGACCTGAATGCGGGCGCACGAGTTGGGGCAGCCGTTGATGTTGACCGTGATCGGCACGTCGAGCTGGGCGTTGATGTCCTCCAGCCGCTTCTCCAGCTCGGGCACGAGCACCTGGGCCCGGTTGCGGGTCTCGGCGAACGACAGCTTGCAGTACTCGATGCCGGTGCAGGCCATCAGATTCTTACGCCACGCCGACGGCTGGGACGGCAGGCCGAGCCCGTCCAGGCCGGCGACCAACTCGTCGAGCTTCTCGTCGGCGACGTCGAGGATGACCAGCTTCTGGTACGGGGTGAACCGGACCCGGTCCGAACCCGCGGCCTCGGCGAGGTCGGCCACCTTCGTCAGGATGGTGCCCGTGACCCGACCCGCGATGGGCGCGACGCCGACCGCGTTCTTCCCGTTCTTCAGCTTCTGAACGCCGACGTGGTCGATCGGGTGCTTGACGGGCTCCGGCGCCGGACCGTCGATCAGTTTGCGACCCAGGTATTCGTCCTCGAGTACTTGGCGGAACTTCTCGATACCCCAGTCCTTGATCAGGAACTTCAGCCGCGCCTTGGCCCGCAGCCGCCGGTAGCCGTAGTCGCGGAAGACCGACGTCACCGCCTCCCAGACGTCGGGCACCTCCTCCAGCGGCACCCACGCGCCGACCCGCTGGGCCAGCATCGGGTTCGTCGACAAGCCGCCGCCCACCCACAGGTCAAGGCCGGGACCGTGCTCGGGATGGTTGACACCAATGAAAGCGACGTCGTTCACCTCGTGAGCGACGTCCTGAAGGCCCGAGATCGCGGTCTTGAACTTGCGCGGCAGGTTGGAGAGCTCGGGACTTCCGATGTACCGGCGGACGATCTCGTCGATGGCCCATGTCGGGTCGAGCACTTCGTCGACCGACTCACCAGCCAGCGGCGAACCCAGCACCACGCGGGGGCAGTCGCCGCACGCCTCCGTGGTCTGAAGGCCGACCGCGGCCAGCCGCTGCCAGATCTCCGGCACGTCCTCGATCTGGATCCAGTGGTACTGGACGTTCTCTCGGTCGCTGATGTCGGCGGTGTCGCGTGCGAACTCGGTGGAGATCTCACCGAGCGTGCGCAAGGCCTGTGTGGTCAGCGCGCCGCCATCGCAGCGCACCCGCATCATGAAGTATCTCGCCTCGAGGACGTCGGCGTTCTCGTCGCCGGTCCACGTACCGTCGTAACCCTGTTCACGCTGGGTGTAGAGACCCATCCAGCGCATCCGGCCGCGCAGATCCTGCTTGTCGATGCTGTCGAAGCCCCGCTTGGAGTAGATGTCAAGAATGCGGGCCCGCACGTTCAGCGCGTCGTCATCCTTCTTGAACTGCTCGTTGGGGTTGAGTGGCTCGCGGTAACCGAGCTTCCACTGGCCCTCGCCACGCGGGCGCTTGACGGGCTTTGCGGTGGTCATATGGTGTGGCTCCTCTGTGGAGCCGGATCGCGCGTTCTCACCGGTGGGCTGTCCGGCGGCGCAGATCCGGCGGCCAGCTGAAAGTACAGGTGGGCAGGTCTACGACGTCAAGGCAGACAACAACAGGTACAAACGCGCTTGAAGTCGACGTGCCGCCGAGCCACCAACGAGACGCGGTGGGGGAAACGGGCGGCGATCACGTCGCCAATTGTGCCACGGACAACCGTCACGGCCCTAACCGGGCGAGATTTGCGCTCACGGTGAGCAAAAGTCGGCTCTGGGAGACTGGCTACATGACGGTCCGAACGGCTCCGCTGCAGCTGCCCGACCTGGCCACTGCGCCGGGTCGGCCGTTCGGCATCTATATCCACGTGCCCTTCTGCGCGACGCGCTGCGGCTACTGCGACTTCAACACCTACACACCCGCCGAGCTGGGCGGCGCGAACCCGGACGGATGGCTGGAGGCGCTGCGGGTCGAACTCGCCCTGGCGGCATCGCGGCTGGGCTCACCACCTGAGGTCGACACGGTGTTCGTCGGCGGCGGGACGCCCTCGCTGCTGGGTGGGGACGGCCTGCGGGCGGTGCTCGACGCGATCCGGGCGCATTTCACGCTGGCCGCGGACGTCGAGGTGACGACGGAGGCGAATCCTGAGTCCACGTCGCCGAGGTTCTTCGAACAGCTGCGGTCGGCGGGGTTCACCCGGGTGTCGCTCGGCATGCAGTCCGTGGCCTCGCACGTGTTGGCGGTGCTGGATCGGGTGCACTCGCCGGGCCGGGCGCTATCCGCAGCTGTTGAGGCCCGCGGCGCCGGCTTCGAGCACATCAACCTGGACCTCATCTATGGCACGCCGGGGGAGTCCGACGACGACCTGCGCCGCTCCGTGGACGCGGCGATCGACGCAGGCGTTGATCATGTGTCTGGATACGCGTTGGTGGTCGAAGACGGCACGGCGCTGGCGCGCCGGGTGCGTCGCGGCGAAATCGCCGCCCCGGACAACGACGTCCTGGCGCAGCGCTACGAGTTGCTCGATGAACGGCTGTCGGCAGCGGGCTTCGACTGGTATGAGGTCTCCAACTGGAGCAGGCCCGGTGGCGAATGCCGACACAACCTCGGGTACTGGAACGGCGGCGAATGGTGGGGCGCCGGACCGGGAGCGCATGGTTACGTCGGCACCACGCGGTGGTGGAATGTCAAGCACCCCAACGCTTATGCGCAATCGCTGGCCGACGGGCTGCTGCCGGTGGCCGATTTCGAGCAACTGGACGCCACGGCGTTGCACGTTGAGGATGTGATGCTGCGGCTGCGGCTGCGCGACGGCCTGCCGGTGGCCGTGTTGGGCAACGAGGAACGGGCACGAGCGGAGACGGTGATCGGCGACGGACTGGTCGAATTGCACGCCGACCGACTGGTGCTGACGGACCGCGGCCGGCTGTTGGCCGACGCCGCGGTTCGCACGCTGCTCGACTAGCCGCCGAGTGTGGGCTTGGTGCACGCTTCTGCGAATTTTCGCGTGACATAAGTCCACACTCGGCGTCAGGCTGATTGAACGACCTGGGCTGTCGGCCCGTTGTGCTCATCGAAGGCCGACCGAAAGCAAGGGATGTGCGGTGCGTGAAGCATGACTGACGATTCCGAGCAGGCGGCGCTGCTGCGGGCCGTGCACGACGAGCACGGCCAGTCGCTGCTGCGTTACGTGTTGAGACTGACCAGGGGTGATATGCCGTTCGCCGAAGATGTGGTGCAGGAGTCGCTGTTGCGGCTCTGGCGTAAGCCGGAGGTGCTGCAGCAGCCGACGGACAACGTGCGCGCCTGGTTGTTCACCGTCGCGCGCAATCTGGTGATCGATGACCGGCGCAGCGCTCGCTACACCCGCGAGTTGCAGAGCGAGTACCTCCCCGAGCGGCCGTCGCCCGACGCGATCGGCCCGGCGTTCGACAAATGGATACTGTCGGACGCTTTGACGTCGCTGTCGCCGGAACATCGCACCGCTATTGTGCGCGCCTACTATCTCGGCCAAACAGTCGCGGACATTGCGCAGCAAGAGGGAATTCCGGAGGGAACGGTTAAGTCCAGGCTTCATTACGCGCTTCGCGCGTTGCGAATTGCGTTGCAAGAAAGGGGGGTTGTGCGGTGACCAGCTATCCACCCGAAGACAACCTTGCCGAATGGGACGCCGCCTATGTTCTGGGCGCGCTGAGCCTGGAGGAGCGGCGGACGTACGAAAATTACCTCGCTGCCAACCCGGCGCGGGCTGCGGAGCTCACCGAGCTCGCCGGGATGCCCGGCATTCTCAACGCGCTGAGCCGTGACGAAGCCGTCGCGCTGACCGACCTTGCCGGCGCGCCGCCCGTTGAAAGTCGGCCGGACAACGTTGCCTCGCTTGCCCAAGCTGCGGCCAAGCGGCAGCAGCGATCGCGGCGCACGTGGCTAGCGGCGGCGGTGGGGTCGGCAGCCGCGCTGTTGATTGCCGGCGGCATCGTGGGGTCGACGGTCTTCCCGCAGTCCTCGACACCGACGCAGACGGTGGCGATGCAGGCCATGCAGCCGACCCCGCGCGGCGGCCTGACCGCCGAACTCGCGGTGACCGAGAAGAAGTGGGGCACGGAGCTGAACTGGGCCTGCCAGTACACCAAGGACTGGTCACGCAACGTCGACAGCTACGACATCGTGGTGACGACGCACGACGGCGTGCAGCAGACGGTGGGCTCGTGGAAGCCGGCCGGAGATGAGGCGACGGGACTGTCGGCGGCGACGAGCATCCCGACGAAGCAGATTCGCACGGTCGACATCCGAGTGACCGGCAGCAACGAGCCGTTGGCGATCAAGACGTTGCGGTAGCTCCCAATTTGCGGCCGCCACCCACTAGCGTTAGGTAAACCTAACCTACACTGCTGGAGGGTGGATGACGGCTGTGCACGCGGCGCTCGAGGTCGAACCCGATCAATCGGGGCAGCCAGCCAACAGCCGCGCCACATTCGATGTGCTGGCGCTGCAGCAGCTGCTGGCTCCGGTTCGGCGGGTCACCGCCAACGCTCAACGGATCCAGCTGATCGCGTCGGCCGCCACGGTCACTGCGCCGTCGCATCGTCGATACCCTCGGCCGGTTGCCGCTTGGCTGGTTCAACAGCACGTCATCCGGAGAAGTCCGCAAGGCCGTCCAGAACGACGTCGGCGAATTGCATTACCTGGTGGCGCATTCGGCGGTCGAAAATGCAGGCGCGATGGCGACGCCGCTGTTCGGGCTGATCTACTGCTTCTACCTCGACTGGCGCCTTGGACTGCTCGCGCTCGCGACCATTCCGGTCTATGTCGCCGTGTACTCATGGCTGGGCCGCGACGCCAGGACGCAGATGGAGCGGTTGGACCGCGGCGTCGAACGGATCAGCGCCACCATCGTCGAATTCATCGCAGGCGTGTCTGTGGTCAAGACGTTTGGCGAAGTGGGCAAGGCGCACAAGCGATTTGCCGACGCGGCCGATGAGTTCAACGACAGCTTCGCCAATTGGATGGGACCGCTGGTCAGGGTCAAAGCCGTTACGTCGATCTTCATCGAAACGCCACTGCTGTTGCTGGCCAACCTGGCCGGCGGTTACTGGTTCGTCCGCAGCGGCTGGGTGGCGCCCATCCACATGCTGGGTTCGACGCTGGTCGCCGTGACCATCCCCGCCGCGGTGCTGACCGTCGGATACTCCACCCACATCCGCAAACAGGCTCAAGCCGCGGCGGGCCGGCTACAGCGGCTGTTACAAACGCCGACCCTGCCCGTCGTCACGAATCCGCAAGTTCCCGAAGGAAACTCGATCGAGTTCGACGGGGTCAGCTTCTCCTACGACGGGCAGCGGTCGGTCCTCAACGACGTCTCGCTCACCCTCGCCCCGGGAACGATCACCGCACTGGTGGGGCCGTCGGGCAGTGGCGAGTCGACGCTGGCAACGCTGGTGCCCCGCTTCCATGACGTGACCGACGGCGCGATCTGCGTCGGCGGAGTCGACGTGCGCGAGATCGACCCGGCGGTGCTGTACCGACACGTCGGGTTCGTGCTCCAGGATGTCCAACTGCTCGGCATCAGCGTCGCCGACAACATCCGGTTGGGCCGGCCCGACGCCAGCGACGACGACATCGTCAGCGCGGCCAAGGCCGCCTACATTCACGACCGAATCACCGCCTTGCCCAACGGGTATGACTCAGTAGTCGGTGACGACGCGCACTTCTCCGGCGGCGAGGCACAACGTGTCAGCATCGCACGCGCCGTGCTGGCGGACACGCCGATCCTGGTCCTCGATGAGGCGACGGCGTTCGCCGACCCGGACTCGGAGGCGCAGATACAGGCCGCGCTGTCGCATCTGATCGTCGGCCGCACGGTACTTGTCATCGCCCACCGCCTCGGCTCGATCGTCGGCACCGACAACATCGTCGTACTCAACGACGGACGCGTTGCCGAGCAGGGCCAGCACGACGAACTGCTGGCGCGGGGCGGTCAATACGCGCGGATGTGGGCCAACTACACCGCCGCTGCGGCCAAGGAGTGGGAGGTGGCCCAGTGATCCGGGGGTTTCTGCGTATTCTCGGCCCGCAGCGCGGCTGCATGTACGCCTACCTGGCGTGGGTCACGCTCTACGGCCTGCTGCACGGCGTCGCGATGATCCTGCTGGTGCCGATCTCGGTGGCGCTGTTCGACGAGCGGTATGCCGACGCGGGCCGGTGGCTAGGCGTGCTTGCCGCGTCGTGGTCGTCGCCGCGCTGGCCCACTACGTCCAGGCAACGCTGGCGATTCGGATGGCGCTGACCACGATACGGCTGCTGCACCACCGGCTGGGTGACCACATGGTGACCTTGCCGCTGGGCTGGTTCAACCGCGAGACCGTCGGTCATGTGTCCCAGATCGCGGTCAAGGGAACCGTTTTCGTCGGTACCAGCGGCGCGAACTGATCACCCCGGTGGTGCTCAATTCCACCAGCGCGGCGACGGTGGTGGTCGGGCTGTTCGTCTACGACTGGCGGATCGGTCTGGTCGCGTTGGCCGGCGGCGTGCTGCTGGCGGCGTGCGGGAGGTTCGTGTCGGGTTTGATCGCCTTTGCAGAGAGTCAAACCCATGACGCCACCGGCCAGTCAACACCCGAGTAATCGAGTTCGCGAAGTGTCAGCCGGTACTGCGGGCGTTCGGCCGCGCCGGCAGCGGCTACGAACCCTTGTCGGATGCTCTTGAAACTCAGCACCGGATCGGCCGCAGCGCGCTGTGGCAATCGGTGGCCGGTTTGATGCTCAACGGTGTTGCGGTGCAGGCAGTTTTCTTGGTGCTCATCGCTGTCGGCGCGTGGATCGCGGTCGGTGGCGACATCAACTCGATCACGTTGGTCGCGATCCTCGGTTTGGCCGCCCGGTTCGCGTCACCGTTGGCTGCCCTCGCCGAGATTGGGTCCGCGATGCGGATGGCGGCGACCGAACTGCGCCGTATCACAACGGTCCTCGACACCCCCGCGCTTCCGGAACCGTCGACACCGCAACCCGTGTCGGTGCCAGGTCGGGTCGACCTCGACCACGTGGCGTTCAGCTATCCGGGTCGTCAGGTGTTGTCGGACATCAGCTTTACCGCCGAACCGGGGACGATGACCGCGCTCGTCGCCGTCGGGTTCCGGTAAGACGACCATCACGCGGTTGCTCGCGCGGTTCTACGATGTCGACAGCGGAGTGGTGCGTGTGGGCGGCGAACGGGCGCCACGGAGACGGAGACGGCCGATCGCGAATCCGACGGCGTTGATGCCGGGCGCGCAAAGGTGGTGGGCGCGAAGAACATCGACGTCGACATCAGGCCGCGGTCATGGTCTACCGCGGCAGGTGTGGGCCTATCGATGGGGGTCGCGCCCGGTCCGGCGGCGGTGTGCGCGCCGCCGATCCCGAGGCTTCCGTTGGTGCCGAAGACCACGACTGGCGGGGCTCCCGTTGCCGCGTACAAGCGGTTCGGTGTCACCAGCGCCGTGACGGTCGGCTTGCCCTGGACGCGCGGTGCGCTCGTCGGTGTCGGCTCGTCGTGTCCGACGGAGGCCACGCCAGCGGCGACGAGCACGCCGCCGGCCAGCACCGCCGTCATCATGGCCTTCATGTCGCTCCCCTTCTCCTGAGTTCGGTCAGCTGGTGACGTGTTCGGCCGTCTGAGGACCGAATTCGTTGGCGACGACGGCCACGTTGTTGACCGGGAAACCGCCGCGGCGCGAGTGCTCGCGAACCACGTCTTCGCTCTCGGCCTCGTGGACGCAGTAGATCTTGTCGCCGGCCACGTAGCTCTTGACCCACCGGTACGGAACGCCCAGTGAGGCCATCGCGGTCTTGGACTTCTTCGAGATCTCGGCCAGCTCGGCCTCGGTCAAGTCGGAAGCCCCGGGGATCTCGCGCTCGATGATGAATCGCTTCATGGTGTCAACTCCTGTTGTGTGTTTTTGTCCGCCGGGTTCGGCGTGCGTAACTCACGCTCGGCGATCGAGGCGCCCCAGACATCGGGAGACGTTCCCCATATTGCTGACCGGGTCGGCATCCCCTATGTGCAGCACAGTCCTGCCAGGTAGGCGTTTCACCAGCTCAGCACCCCAGATCGGGTTAGTATTCGCTGCGTGATACTCGCCGAGCGTGAGGGCGAACTCGATCAACTCGTCGCCCGAGCCAATGAGGCACGCTCGGGCCGCGGAGGCGTGGTTGTCGTCTGCGGGGAATCGGGTGCCGGCAAGACGTCGTTCGTCGAGACCTTCCTCGAGCGGTGGCCGCAGGACGAGCGGGTGCTATGGGGTGCCTGCGATCCGCTGGATACTCCGCGGCCGCTGGGACCGATCCAGGATCTCGCAGACCAGCTCGCGCCGGACACACGCGACGTGGTGCGGGTGAGCAACTACCCGCACGAAATCCACGGCGCTGTCTTCGAGGAGCTGGCAGCCCAACCGTCGGTCCTGTTCATCGACGACATGCATTGGGCGGATCAAGGAACGGTCGACCTGCTCCGGTACGTTTTGCGGCGGATCCAGCGCACCCGCTCCCTTGCGGTACTGACGGTGCGCGACGACGAGATCGCGGCGACGCACCCGATGCGCTCGCTACTCGGCGACGTCGCTCGCTCCAATTCAGCGACATCGCTTGCCTTGTCGCCGTTGAGCATTGAGGCGATTACCCAGCTCGCCCAGGACCGGCTGGTTGATCCCGTTCGGCTGCATCGCATTACGGGTGGCAACGCGTTCTTCGTCGTGGAGATGCTTGACCAAACCGGCGATGAACTGCCGACGACCGTCCGCGATGCGATCCTGGCGCGGACGATCGGTCTCGACGTCGCGGCATGGGACCTGCTGTATCTGATGGCATGTGCACCGGAGTCGATTCCGGATTACCTGCTGGCCCACCTCGGTGTGACAGTGCCGGCGCTGCGCACGCTGGATGAGGTCAAGCTCATCCGCCGCACCGATAGAGGCGTCACCTTCCGCCACGACTTGTGTCGACTCGCCGTGGCCAGCGTCATCCCGCCGGGCGCCGAACCCGAGCTGCACCGGCGAATGATTGACGCCTACGAAGCGGCGTCGCGAACCGATCCCGCCGTTCTCACACACCATGCCCTCGGTGCCGGGGACTGCGAGCGCATCCAGCGCGCGGCGACAGACGCGGGAAAGGCGGCGACGCGGTCCGGCGCACACACGCAGGCGGCGGAGTTCTATCGGATCGCGCTCGAGGAGGGTGGTGAGTTACCCGCGGAGACCGAGGCCGAGCTGTTGGAGCTGCTGGCCGCCGAGTACTACCTGACCGATCGTCTCGATGACGCGATCAAGGCGTGCCAGCGCGCGATGGATCTCCGTCAACTGATGGGCGCCTCCGCCAACGTAAGCGCCGATCACCACTCGCTGTCGGTGTATGAGTGGTACAACGCGAACCGAAGGGCCGCCGACCATCACGTCGCCCAAGCCGTTGCGGTGCTCGACGGACAGATCGAAGACGAAAGTCCCACGGGACTGGCCGAATTGGGCCACGCGTTCGCGATGCAGGCATACCTCGCCATGCAGACAACCGATCTGGAGCATGCAGCGGCGCTCGCGGCGCGCGCGAACGAGATTGCCGACATCGCGGGCGACCCATCACTTGTGGTGCGTGTCAGACTCATTGAGGGTTACCTTGCGGTGCTGGAAGGAAAAGACCACGGCCGCGAATCGATCTTGTCGATCGTGCGATCCAATCCCGAGAACTTCGACGAAATCTATTCGGGCGGATACAGCAATCTGACCTACATGGATGTCGAGCAGCGAAGATTCAGTCTGGCTGAGAATCTGCTTGACGAGAGCATCGCGATCACGATCGAGCGTGACCTGCCGATCTGCTATGCGTGGCAGATGGGCGCGCGCGGCAGGCTCGGGATGCTCACTGGTAACTGGGACGACGCGGTCGCCGACGCCAACACCGTGCTGGATGCTCCCAGTGCGCCGCTAGCCCGGACCTGGCCGCTGCTCATCCGGGCTCTCGTCGCGCTTCGTCGCGACGGGACGCGCCGCGACGACATCGACGAGGCGTGGCGGCTCGCGTGCAGCTACGGTGAGCCGCTGCGGGTGCTACCGGCGGCGGCGGCGATCATCGAATCGTCCTGGCTGTCGGGCACATTGGACGACCGACTCGACGAGTGCCGCACACTGCTCGACAACACACCTATTATCGGCCTGGAATGGGCGCGCGGTGAGCTGGCGGTATGGCTGCACCGTCTCGATGCCTCGCTCCAGGCCGACGGGCTCGCAGTTCCCTACGCGCTGCTCCTCGATGGCAAGTTCGAAGCGGCGGCGGAGGAATTCCACCGGCTCTCAATGCCTTACGAGGCGGCGCTCGCTCTAATTGACTCCAGCGACGCCGACCTGGCCCGCCGTGGCCTCGATGTACTGGACCGGCTGGGTGCGGCCGCCGTCGCCGCAAAGGTCCGCCGTGATCTGCGCTCGCGCGGAGTCCCCGTTGTGCCCGCTCGGCGGCGCTCAACCACTCTCGCCAATCCAGCGGGTTTGACGACGCGGCAAGTTGAGGTGCTACGCCTCATCGAGGAGGGGCTCACCAACGCCGAGCTGGCCGACCGGCTTTACCTGTCTGCCAAGACAGTTGACCACCACGTCTCGGCGATACTCACCAAGCTTGGTGTGCCCGGACGGCGCGACGCCATTAAGCGAGGCCGCGAATTGGGCATCCTCGCTTAACCTTTGGTCAAGGCCGCGGCGAGTCGGCGCCAATGTTCACGCGGGAACCCGAGCGGCTCGGTGGTGAGCGCCTGGATGCAGACGTGGTCCGCACCTGCCTGCTTGTGCTCATCGACCCGCCGCACAATGGCGTCCTCGTCGCCCCATGCGATGATCGCGTCGAACAGTCGGTCACTGACGGAGTCAAGGTCGTCCTGGCTGAAGCCGGAGCGGAGCAGGTTGTTGGCGTAGTTCGGCAGCGTCGTATAGGTACGCAGCCAATCGGTTCCGACGGCGCGAGCCTCGTCGCGATTGTCGGCGAGGAGAACCGCCTGCTCGGGCAGCAGAAGGGGGCCGTCGCCGATCACCTCTCTGGCCTGGCGGGTGTGATCGGGCGTGACGAGGTAGGGATGAGCGCCGCGGGCCCGCGTCGCCGACAACTCGAGCATCTTGGGGCCGAGCGCGGCGAGGACTCGGTTTTCGACGGGCACCGGATGGTCGGCGGCATCCAAAGCGTCGAGGAACGACCGCATTGCGGCCAGCGGCTTGCGGTAGCGGCCGGGCTCTCGTGTATCGATCAGCGGGGCGTGGCTCACGCCGATGCCGAGCAGGAAGCGCTCGCCGTGCGTGTTGGTCAACGACGCGTACCTGGCGGCCACGTCAGATGGCTCGTGCATCCAGAGATTCAGGATTCCTGTTGCGATCACTGTGCGCTTGGTCGATGACAACAGTGAATCGACAGAATCCAAGACCGGACCGCCGATGTCGGGAATCCACAGCGCGGTGAATCCGAGCTCCTCCAGCGCGGCGGCGGCCTCCGCGGACTCGGCCGAGTCGCCGTACCGCAGTTGATTACTCCATATGCCGACGCCCGACAGATCCATGCG